>Ga0209061_1003920_pt1 | contig 15217 bp, 16 predicted proteins | sample Coa_R1_10_FD_187157 | JGI IMG/M metagenome (GOLD analysis project Ga0209061, IMG submission 187157) | Surface soil microbial communities from Centralia Pennsylvania, which are recovering from an underground coalmine fire - Coalmine... | ecosystem: Environmental > Terrestrial > Soil >...
GTGTGGAGCGTCTCTTGCCAGAAAGCATCAAAATCTGTCGGCTCGTGGCGCGGCGGCAGATAGCGTAATAGCTCATCTAAGGGCAGATCAAAAAAGGCCATCAATCCAACCTTTCAGATTAAGTTAGCTCTATTATAGCATTACGGTCTGGTGTAATTGGCTGAGATCGCAAATTGTCAGGGATGTTTGCTGGCGGCTCAGTCTGACGTGAGGGGCCATGACAGTTGCTTCCCAGCAGCGCATTTGTTACAATGTTCTCAGCAGCGCGAGCACATGAGTTCACTGTGTATGGTTTCTTCTGTGAAAGCGGGCAACCACGCAATCAGATAGCCTGGCTAACCCACAGGGTCGGAGCCAGATGAAAGGTACGGAAGCGGCCTGTGTCAAAAGTATACGCAATCACCAACCAGAAAGGGGGCGTGGGTAAAACCACCACTGCTATCAATCTTGCTACCTATCTTGCGGCAGCAGGTCGCAAGGTGTTGCTTATTGATATGGACCCTCAGGCCAATGCCACCAGTGGAATCGGGGTAGCCAGGAGTGTAAAACCCCACACCATCTATGATTTGCTTGTTCAAGAGAAGGAAGTGCTCTCGATCTTCGACGTGATTGTGCCATCGAACCGGCGCGAGCTCGTGGTTGCTCCCTGCACAGTTGACCTGGCAGCGGCTGAAGTCGAACTGGTAAGCGCGCTGGCACGCGAGCATCGCTTGCGCCAGGCTCTGGAGCCGATTCGCCAGCGATGCGATTATATTATCATCGACTGCCCGCCTTCGCTGGGCCTGCTGACCGTGAACGCCCTGGTGGCCGCCGATGGCTTGATTATTCCTATCCAGTGCGAGTATCTGGCTCTGGAGGGGCTGACGCATCTTTTAAATACTATCGAGATCGTGAAAAGCAAACTGAATCCCACGCTCTATATTGCTGGCGTCGTCCTAACGATGTTTGATCCACGCACGCGCCTTGCTGGCGAGATCGTGCGCGAGGTGCGCGAACACTTTCCTCACGAAGTCTTTCAGACGATTATCAACCGTAACGTGCGCCTGAGCGAGGCTCCGAGTTTCGGCCAGTCGATCCTCGATTATGATGCAGCATCTCCGGGTGCCATCTCCTATCGCATGCTGGCCGAGGAGGTAATGGCTCGTGGCTAAACCAAAATTCGGCCTGGGACGCGGCCTTGACGCGTTGATCTCAGGAGCCTCAGAGGTAATGAGCGCGCAGCAGCCGTCGCGCGTGGATGAGCGGAACATTCTGGAAGTGCCTGTGGAGGATATCATTCCCAATCCTCGCCAACCGCGCAAGGTCTTCACCGACAACGATCCCCGCCTGCTTGAATTAAGCGCCTCGATCAAAGAATATGGCCTGCTTCAACCTCTGGTGGTCACGCGCCTGGACCACTTACCTGTCGAGGACACTCCTGGAAGCGACGATTGGTTTAACGGTCCCTCTGATAAAAGCTCCGATTCTGCAAACGGGATCAAATACCAGATCATTGCCGGGGAGCGGCGCTGGCGGGCCTCGCGCCTGGCCGGACTGACCAGAGTGCCGGTGGTAATCAAGGAGGTCACGCCGCTGGAGATGCTGGCACTGGCCTTGATTGAGAATGTTCAGCGCGAGGACCTTAACCCGATTGAAGAAGCCCTGGCCTACCAGGCACTGATTTCAGAATTTGGCCTGACCCAGGAGCAGGTGGCGAAGCAGGTGGGCAAGGACCGCTCGACCATTACCAATTCTCTGCGCCTGCTGCAACTGGCTCCTAAAGTGCGCGAGGCGCTGATTAACCCGCACGAATATCCGAATTTTACTGAGGGCCATGCTCGCGCCCTGATAGGCATCACGCGCGAAGAGGACCAGGTCGCGGCTATGGGTAAGATCATCGCACTTCGGCTCAACGTGCGCCAGGCTGAGGAACTGGCTGCGCGCATCAAAGCCGCCGAGCGTGCAGACGCCGCAGCTGAGGAAGTGCTGGCGCAGCCGGGACCCGCGCGTCGGTCAGCCGAGATTGAGGAATTGGAGACACAGTTCCGTAACGCGCTCACGGTCAAAGTGGATCTGAAATATAACAACAAAGGTAAAGGTACGCTTGTACTACATTTCAATAGCCAGGAGGAATTAGAGCGATTATATAATCATCTAGTCAATAGAGAAGCGTAAAAAGAAAATACAAATATTTATGTAATGCAGCAATAGGAGAAGAATTATGGCAACGCTGGAAAATCCATTTGAGAAAGCCAGGGGCAAGATGGTAGCGGCGCGTATCGAGTTGATGAGCCATCTGGCAAAATTTAGCCATGATGAGTTGAGGCGTGCGCCCGCGCCTGGTGAGTGGTCGGCGCTGGATATCGCGAATCACGTCTACATAGCTGATGGACTCGCCTTAGAGCAGATGCGCCAGGTGCAGGAGGAAGAGAATCCCCTGGTTGCCGACGTGAGCGAAGAGGCACCGCGCCTGACGCGTGAATCTGAGCCGCCGCCCTCGCTCGAAGCGGCCCTCTCTGGTATGGCTGCCAGGCGCGAAGAGATATTCGAGTATTTGCGCACGCTCGCGCCCGACGCCTGGGAGCGTCCCTTTCGCCATCCTACCTGGGGCCAGCTCAAGTTTTATCAAATGGTCAATATCTTATATCAGCACGATAAGCTGCATGCTCAGCAGCTGGCCGATCTCAAGGTAGCTCTAACTCCAGTTCAGTCTTGAGTTCCTGCAGATAAGCATGCATATACGCGCTGCGCTGCCGGGCCAGGCTCTGGCCTGTAGCTGTATAGATGCCCTGTTCCAGTTTGAGGAGCTTGATATAAAAATGATCAAGCATATAGCGACTGTCATCGAGCCGATGCCACTCTCCGAACGGGTCTTCAGGATGGTAGCTTAACGTCTGCGTCTCGCGTCTGATCGTGCCGGTAATGGCCCAGCGCAGAATGCCTATCGCGCCCAGAGCGTCCAGCCTGTCAGCATCGCGCAGTACACGGGCCTCCAGCGTGCGCGGCTCGATGCCCTGGCTGAAACTATGCGCTTCAATGGCATGCAGGACAGCCTCGATCTGACTCTGCTCAAGCGGATAGCGCGCGAGAATACTACGGGCTTCTTCTACAGACAATGTGGCGTGGGATACGCTTTCGCAGTGGACAAGGCGTCCCAGGTCGTGTAAAAGCGCTGCCAGCCCGGTAATCAGCGCGTCGGCTCCCTCTTTATCGGCGATGTACTGCGCCAGACGATAGACCCGCTGCACATGCTGCCAGCCGTGCGAGGGATCATCGAAATTTGCAAAACGCTGTTGGACTTCCTGCGATACGTTCGTAAGTATCTGTGTGTGTGACACTGTGCTCATGACTCTCTCCCAAAAACAATACAGCCAATTGCCATCCCCTTTATCTCTGCCTTCCTCACTTCCCCCTGGATGCACCGAAAAAAAATCCCCCATCTGCGTGATGCGTTACCCTGTCCGGTTGCTCATACTATTGGTAGGATCGTTTCACATTAAACCACACCCATAGCTGATCGGCAAATCGCTTGTCGGTCAGGGCGGGCAGAACGGTGGGAGTCGTTTGTGCTACAAAAACTATCACACCCACAAGATAAGCGCTCACACGCGGCAGTCGCGATGGAAATCCATTCGCATGCCGATTTTCCTCATACTCAAGAAGAATATGGAGTGACACTGCAAGGAGATCCCGCGAGGCAGAGCAAGCGCTCTTTACAAACAGAGGCCGATACGATCAGCATCCTGCTGGTTGATGATCATGCGCTGATGCGTGAAGGTCTGCGGCAGCTTCTCTCGCTTGAAGCCGATCTGCGCGTGGTCGATGAGGCAGTGAATGGTTTCGAGGCAATCCAGAAAGTGCGCCAGTTGCAGCCCGATGTGGTTCTGATGGATATCAGCATGCCGGTTGTCGATGGCATTGCTGTCACGCAGCAGATCACCCGCGAGTTCCCCGGAGTTGCAGTAATTATATTGACCATGCATCGTCAGGATAGACAGGTGCTTCAGGCCATTAAAAGCGGCGCGCGCGGCTATATTCTCAAAACGGCCTCTTCCCAGGAACTGGCTGCGATGGTCCGCCAGGTCCACGCCGGCCAGATCCAGATCGAGCCGGAGCTAACCGGCACGATAATCAGCGAGTTTCGCCGGCTTTCTAATCTTTCGTCCGACGGCTCGCTATCCAGCGAGCTCTCGGAGAAGGAGATCGATATTCTGCGCTGCGTGGCAATGGGCCTGAGCAATAAAGAGATTGCAGAGCAGCTCGCATACTCTGAGAAGACGGTCAAGAACTATCTTTCGGTGATCTTTCAGAAGCTGGGCATTCGAGACCGCACGCAGGCGGCGATTTTTGCCTTTCGTCACGGCCTTATCCCGATTGACGAGTGGTGATGTTGTTATAAATGCGTCTCCAGGTGAAGTGGACCTTTTTCTTCTAAGGATACCGCACCGGCATGGCTTGACAAGTCTGCTATACTCTCACTGGGCGGATTAAGTGTACTCTGTTACGTAGCCAGCCTGCCCACCGAATGACCGCGTAGCTCAGGGGTAGAGCAATCGACTTTTAATCGATTGGTCGTGGGTTCGATTCCCACCGCGGTCATTTTGCTTTTGTTGAGCAAAAACGGGCCAACTTTGTGCTGCGGCTCGTTTTTGCTCTGCTTTGCGACGAATATATGGCGGGTAAAGATTAAATTTTTGTAAGAAGATGCTCGTGGAGGCAAGATTAGCCCAGGATTGTCTTGTCTATTAAAAGACACCATGATACACTACTAGCAGGTGAAAAGACCACGAACTTGCTTGCTTTGCATTCCTCCGTGTTGCGGAGCAGGCATATGCTTAGATAAGGGAAACAAGTTTCTAATGACAGGAGGAGCGCCGGGGTCTGCCGGCCTGCAAGGGTAAGAGGTAGGGCCGGACGCGAATTGTTTGTGGGAAAGCAAATACTTGTAATCGATGACAAGAGTGAGCTGCTACATCTGATGCGACGTGTGCTCGAAGATGAAGAGTATCAGGTTGCGATACTGCAAGATGGGCGCGATGCCTTCAGGCAGGTTAAGGCCCAACTGCCAGATTTGCTGATTCTTGATCTGAAATTAGGGGATGTTTCTGGTCAGGATGTGTTGAAAGAGTTGAAGCAAGACCCGGTGACTGCCGAAATTCCTGTCATTGTGTATACTGCGGCAGTGCTAGAAGCTGAGGAGGTTTCCAGGCTGATCAGCAGCGAGCCGGCCCGCTATCGCAGCGTCCGGGTGGTGCAGAAACCTTTTGAACTGGATGACCTGTTGGTGCTTGTCGATCAACTCTTGAGCAAGTCGATAAGCTAAGAACCTCTTGAAGAAAGGATGTGGTGAGAGATGAAATTTACTCTCGGACTCCTGGTCGGATTCGGCCTGGGTGTGGCTGCCGGATTGCTGCTCGCTCCTCAATCGGGTGAGGCCACACGAGCACAACTTAGCGAGCAAGGCATTATGCTGCGTGATCGCGGCGCGGGTCTAGGTGAAGAGCTGCGTGCTCGCGCCAGTGAGGCTATGACGCAGGGTCGTGAAATCTACCAGCGTACAAAAGATGAGCTTGGCACTATTTACACACGCACAAAGAGTGAGTCTTAGGTTTCAGCAAGTATACGAGATGTAGCGGCGCTGCTTGTCCGCACCGTGGCTGCCACGGTGCGGACAAGCAGCGCCGCTACATCTCGTGCTGGTATTTCTTCAGCAGTTTCTCGACCAGAGCACCCATTTCATTCCAGACATGGTGCTGGTAATCGAGCATACGCGCCTGATTTAAATCAAACTCGCGATTCGACGGATCTCTCCGGGCGTTTTCCTCAAAACGCTTCGAGAGAGCCAGGGTCTTTTCTCCACGCTCGTGCAAGTAGGCAGCGAGTTGCTGGAGATCTGCGTATAGTTCCTGGAATTGCTCTTCTGGTGTAGGCATTACCTCGTCTTTCATGCACTCTATACCGGCGCTGATGGGCTCTCCGGCGGTTGAATCTCGAAGGCATCAGCGTAGCGGTTGAAAAAATTAAACAGGCCGATGACGCTGGCAAGCTCGACCAGCTGGCCATCGTCAAAATGCATTTGCAGCTCATCCCAGAGCGCCTCGTCCACATCGCGCGCGCTGGTTGTCATAATTTCGGCAAAACGCAGCGCTACCAGCTCGCGTTCGGTGAACAGGTGCCGGTGTTGATCAATATGGTAGAGCGCGTCCAGCAGCTCTTCCGTGACGCCCATCTGCCTTGCCAAGGCAGTATGCGCGCTCATTCAGTAGAAGCAGTGATTGACCTGCGAGACGCGTATAGCCAGCAACTCTTTTAAGCGCGGCTCGACCGTTCCGCCGCGCATGACCGTTTGCAGCAGTTGCATGCTCTGCTGCATAATCTCAGGCCGGTGGCCCATCGTGCGAAAAAGTGTACCCATGCTGGCAAAAGCCAGCCCCTCCTCAGCGGGAAGTTCATCGCCCACCGGCGGTATTCGAGACATGTTTTCCATCCCCTCTCCACGAGAAAACTGGTGGATACGAAAAGCGTATTCGTCCCTTTCCTCATACTACCGGACAAAAAATCGCCCTGTCAAGCAAAGATGCGAGAGGGAAGCTGATTGATACGCCAGGAAAAGAAGTGTGTTACAATATTCGCGGTTTTCTACCATATCAGAAGAGAGGGCATCGAGGCACTTAATGGAATATGCAGTACTTGGCGGCGGCGCCCTGGGACTTGGTGCCGCCTATCGTCTCGCACAGGCAGGCCATTCGGTGGTGGTCTTTGAGCAGGAAGCGAGCGTGGGCGGGCTGGCCGCTGGCTTCCGCGTAGGCGACACCTGGCTGGAAAAGTTTTATCATCACCTTTTTCGCACGGATACAACGATCATCAAACTCATTCAAGAGCTTGGTCTGGGTGGGCGCCTGGAATGGTCGCATCCCCGCACAGTTTTCCTGATCAATGGTCAGTTTCACCAGTTCGACTCGCCGCTCACCTTGCTGAAGTTTCAGCCGCTGCGCTTCCACGAGCGCCTGCGCGTTGGGGCCGTGGGCGCGCTGCTCAAGGCTACCGGCTCTGGTCTGTACGAGGGCCGGACCGCGGAACCCTGGCTGCGGCGCTGGATGGGCAAGCGCCCTTACAACTTGCTTTTCCGGCCGTTGTTCGCCTGCAAATTTGGCGAACTCGCCGACCAGATTGCTTTGCCCTGGTTCTGGGCGCGTTTCCATGATCGCACAACCCAGCTGGGCTATCTGCGTGGCGGCTTCCAGTTGATTTATGAGGCGCTGGCCGAGCGCATTCAGCAGGCGGGCAGCAAGGTTTTTCTAGAAACGCGAGTAGAGAGTGTGGAACGGCAGGGTAATGAACGCTGGGAAGTCCGCACTTCTCGCGGCTCCTGGAATGTTGATCGCGTGATCTCTACTCTGCCGACGCGCCTGACCTGCCGCCTGGTGCCCTCGCTGCCAGACGACTACAAAGCGCGCTACGATTGGGGCCAGGCATACGGCGCGCAGTGTGTGATTCTTTCGCTGGACCGCCCTTTGACTCGCGATAGTTACTGGATCAATCCGGTCGATCCAGGTTATCCTTTTACCAGTCTGGTTGAGCATACCAACTATCGCTCCCCCAGCGAATATGGCGGGCGTCATCTGCTTTACCTGGGCAACTATCGCGCCATGCACGATCCTATCTTTCGTATGAGCAAGGAGGATCTGCTGGCCGAGTTTCTGCCCCATCTCAAGCGCCTGAATCCGGCCTTCTCGCCAGAGTGGGTGCAGGAGAGCTGGCTATTCCAGGCGCCTTTCGCACAGCCCATCGTCACCACTGATTACCGCCAGCATATCCCGCCGCTGCGCACGCCGCTGGCTGGTCTGTGGGTCGCTAACATGTTTCAGGTCTATCCCCATGATCGTGGCCAGAACTATTCGTTTGAGCTGGTTGAGCGTCTAATGCGCGAAATACAATAGACAACAGCACACGGGACGTAGCGACGCGCCCGGCGCGCGTCGCTCTATCCTCTGTGGAGATCCTCGATTTTATTGCGTGATCGTGGCGCTGGCACGCTCGCGAACCAGCGTATTGAACCTGGTGGCCTGCTCGTCCTGCAATTGCTGGCGACTGTGGTCCAGGATATATGTTTCTATATGCGGATTCACCTGCTGATAGACGCGACTGGCCTCGCTCGGTTGCTGCATCTCTTCGCGCCCCCACAGAGCAATTACAGGCACACGCAGCCGCGCCAACGGCTCTCGCATATTCACCGCCAGTTCTTTACTCCAGAGCGAGATCGCGGGATACCGGCTGTCCTCCTGGTGTGCGCTGCTGGAGAGATATTCTACCATCTGGTCGGTGATCAGGCCAGGGTTGTGATATCCCTGGCGATCATAGTAGTTCCGCAGCGCCCGGCGCGAGGTCAGGAGGTGATAAAGAGACTCGCCTATAATCGGGGCCTTGAGCGTAGCTTTCAGTGCCCTGTGCAAAGTATCTGGCGCATGTTCTTCCAGCAGCGCAACCGACGGCGAAACCAGGATGAGCTTCTCGAACAGACGCGGGCGGCGATAGGCGCAGATGACCGCATACGCCCCGGTTAGTCCGTGCGCTACCACAACGGCGGGCCGCTCGACTGCTTCTTTCAGGAAATCGCCGAGCAGATCAATGTAGATCTCTGCGTTATAATCGATGACCGGGTGACTTGAGAGACCAAAGCCGAGCAGATCGAGCGCGTACACGCGAAATTGCTCAGCCAGCGGATCGATATTTTTGCGCCATTCATAAGAAGATGCGCCGGGGGCAAAGCTATGAAGGAGCACAAGCGGCCTGGCTTCGCGTTCGCCTTTGACCTGGTAGAAGATATCGCCGTACTTCCAGGGATAGCGGCGCTCCTCTCCGTGCAGGACCGTATGGAGCTCTCCAGCCTGTGAGATAATCAATTTATTCAGCAGCATACAGGCGCCGAGCGTGCTACCTGCTGCCAGTCCGGCAACCAGTAATTTTCCTGTCGCTTTCACATCTTTTCTCCTGCCATTGCATAGACAAAATAAGGTGGTTTTTTCTTTCCCCACACTTATTTTAGTGCCTGAGCGCAAAGATGGATGTTTTGCAGCCCGTGATAGAGTGAAGTCAGCAATAGCAGTCTAGTTGAGCACTTCTTTCGTCTCAGGTGCCGAGACGACGATTTCAGCCGCCAGTTCAGGTCCAAGCATATGTTCCCGTTGCTCATCTCCCTCACCGACGAGCACACGCAGCGGCCCGCCGAAAGGGGCGCGGCCGATCACCTGGACGCGTGTTTCGGGATAGAGGCCAAGCTCGCCGAGGTAACAGAGCTTCTCCGGGTTCTGATCGCTCACACGCAGGATTTGTGCATGTTCTCCATCTTCCAATTGCGCCAGCGTGCGGCCGGTGCGCGCTGCGACCGTCCCGTCCTTACGAGGAATGGGATCTCCGTGAGGGTCAACGGTGGGGTAGCCCAGCAGCTCGTCTAGCCTGTCCTCAAATTCTTCCGAGATAACATGCTCCAGCCGGTCGGCCTCCGCGTGTACTTTGTCCCAGCTATAGCCTAGCTCCCGCGCCAGATACAGCTCCAGCAGGCGATGATGGCGAATCACCTCCATAGCTTTCTGCTCGCCCAGAGGAGTCAGGCGTACCCCGCGATAAGGCACGTGCTCCACCCAGCCGGCCGCGGCGAAATCTTTGAACATCATAGTAGCCGTAGCGTCGCTTACTCCCAGCCGCTCACTGATTGCTGAAGTCGTGACCCGCTGCCCACGCTCCTGCATGGTATGAATAAGCTTCAAACAATCACTAATGCGCGGTGTGAGATCCTGAATAGGTTTCTGCACGGTTTATCCTCCTCGCAACGCCGGAATTTTTACTCTTGCAAAAACATGATACCCTCTCCTTCAAAAATTTACAAGGTACAAAGATTTTGCCAAGGAGGTAAAAAATATTTTTGAAACCCTTGACATTTTTTTGCTATCTATGTAATCTAAGTTTTAGCTAAGTAAAATATCAAGGAGTTATGGGCATGAATGTGTATTCAGGCAAGTCGGAGACAGCTATTCCACAGGTGAGAGAAGAAGAGCGAGGTACGCGGGCGGCTGCACGAGCGGCCCTGGATGGCAAGCGGCGTGGCCTGATGGCTCTCCTGCCCTTTCTGGGACCGGCTTTTGTCGCCTGCGTGGCCTATATTGATCCAGGCAATTTCGCGACGAATATTCAGGGTGGCAGCGCCTTTGGCTACAATTTGCTCTGGGTCATTGTGCTGGCTAATTTGATGGCCATGCTACTGCAAACCATGTCGGCCAAGCTTGGGCTGGCAACCGGTCATAATCTGGCGGAGATGGCTCGTCTCCATTTTCCCGGACCCGTTGTGATCGTCATGTGGATCGCCTCAGAGATTGCAGCGATGGCGACCGATCTGGCCGAGTTCCTGGGAGCGAGTATTGCGCTCTATCTCCTGTTCGGCATCCCTCTGTTGTATGCCACTTTACTCACAGGGGTTGTCACATACCTGATCTTAACCCTGGAGCGTCATGGGTTTCGCCCGCTGGAGGCGGTAATCTCAGTGCTTGTAGGAGTGATTGCGGTCTGCTATGTGTTTGAAACCTTTTTCTCTCATCCCAACTGGGGACAGGTGGGTTTTCACGCTGTTGTCCCCTGGCTTGGCGGAACACAAAGCCTGCTTTTCTCTGTAGGCATCATTGGGGCTACCGTGATGCCCCATGTGATCTATTTGCATTCTTCGCTCACGCAGCAGCGGATCATTCCGCGCGATCAACAGGAGGCACGGCGGATCTTCCACCGCAACATCCCGGATGTCGTCATAGCGATGGGCCTGGCGGGCCTGGTGAACATGGCGATGCTGTATATGGCTGCGGCGACGTTTCATGCTCATGGATTGGGGAACATAGCCGATATTACCACCGCCTATCGCACCCTTACTCCGCTCCTCGGAAGCGCGGCCAGCTTTGTCTTTGCAATCTCATTACTGGCTTCTGGCCTCTCCAGTTCCACTGTTGGTACAATGGCAGGACAGATCATCATGCAGGGCTTCGTGGGCTTTACCATCCCCGTCTGGCTCCGACGCTTGCTCACTATGACTCCGGCTGTGCTTGTTGCTGTGCTTGGCTTAAACCCGACGAGTACGCTGGTGATCAGCCAGGTCGTGCTCAGCTTTGTGCTTCCCTTGCCGGTGATCACGCTCATCATGTTCACACGCCGGCGAGATATCATGGGTATCCTGGTCAACCGTAAACTGACGACCGTTCTGGCTACGCTGTGCGGCGCAGTGATCCTCGTGCTTAACGCTCTCTTGCTCTACCAGACATTCGCTGCGTTCGTGTTTCGATAGCCTGGAAACGAATTTTCTCAGAAGCTGACGAATTTAAAAAATTCTTGTCCAAAACCCTTGACAAGAAATCGGTTTCTCGGTAATCTCTTGTCAAGGAAATCGATTTCTCTCTATGTATTAACCTGGATAACCTGGACCAGCGGAGGTGCAGGCAATCGGAGAAATCGGAGGCATGGAATGAAGCAGAAGCTGACGATTCAGGATATCGCAAAGTTCGCGGGTGTCTCAAAAGCAACGGTTTCGCGTGTCTTAAATCACAAACCGACGGTAGATCCTGAGATCCGCGACCGAGTGATGCAGATCGTCAACGAACGTGGTTTTGTGCCCAGTATCACAGCCACTGTTCTGCGTGGAGGGCGCACACAACTGCTCGGTGTGCTCGCGCCTCCTTTAACTCACCCATATGTACCTGAGATCATGCTGGGAGTAGCGGAAGTCACCGATCGCTCCTCGTATGAAGTAGTGCTCTATACAATGAGTCCGGCGCGCAGACATAGCGATGTGCTGGACCGCATTCTGGCGATGAAACTGAGCACAGGATTGCTGGCCATCATGCCCGGCCAGTTAGGCAGCCATCTGGATTATCTTTATAAGCAGGGTGTGCCAATCGTGACCATCGAAGACCAGGTAGCCCCTATGAACACACCCTGGATTGGTATTGACAACAGGAGTAGCGCCTACGAGGCTACGCACTTTTTAATCAGTCTGGGGCACCGTCGCATCGGCCATATTTTAGGCCCGGCAGAGTATCTTTGCACCCGCGAGCGCTACGAAGGGTATTGTACCGCACTGCGCGAGGCAGGATTGGAGCCGGACCCCACGCTTCTCTGGCAGGGGGATTTCACCACGGAAAGCGGCTGGGCTTGCGCCCATAAAATTTTTTCACTCCCACCAGAAGAACGCCCTACTGCAATCTTCGCGGCAAATGATCAGATGGCCTTTGGTGTAATCGATGTCGCCGCGGAATACGACGTCCATGTGCCTGACGATCTGGCCGTTATGGGCTTTGATGACATGCCCGTGGCCAAATTCGCCAGACCCGCCCTGACTACCATCCGGCAGCCTCACCGTGAAATCGGGCAGGCAGCTTGCGAGCTGCTTCTGTCCATGATCGACCCGAAGCATTACACATTCACGCGAGATTATCGAACTTTCTCGGAGACCGAGGAAGGAGGCAGCAAGAAAATTCGGGTCTTGTTGCCCACGAAACTGATTGTGCGCGAATCATGTGGTGCGGCACAATCCGTTTCGCGCTAGGTCCAGTCATATATTCAGTATCCGAACACGCCGGCAGGCTTCCTGCCAGGTGTTAGGGAGTCGTATTGTCATGATGTATAGACCACAGAAAGGAGGAAAGATACAGACGTTCCGGGAAAAGGGAGAAAGATGAAGCGAAAGAAGCCTGTAAGGAGGGGACAAGGGGACGCCAGATCTATTTGTCCAGGAACGCTATCTACTCTCTCGACCCGCTGAAGTGGCCTGCGGGTTCAGAGCATAAGCGCTACTTACTCATATGCAAAACATTTCCCGGAAAGGCAGGCGGAAAAGAGGTTTTCCGCACAAGGAACGCATACGACGATGCAACCATTTTCGCGATCATTGTTTGATCGCAAACAATTTGACACGAGGAGGTATATAGTGGCTTTTCAATTGCATAAACCCATACGGGGGATGAGCCGCTTTTTCAAGACCGCGACCCTGTTGTGCGTGGCCGCGGTAATGGTAGTGTTCCTGGCCGCTTGTGGTGGGAGCGGCAGCGGTAACACCAGTTCTAGCAGGCCCCTGGTCGTTGTTACGGCCCCAGGGCAATACAACGTCGATTTCTTCAACCCGTTTAACAGCGCGAACCAGGGCAGTGACTGGGGCGCACAGGGTCTGCTCTACGAAGAACTCTACTTCACCAGCACGTTGGATGGCTCGACTCATCCCTGGCTGGCGACCAGCTATCAATATTCGGACAATAACTCAGTGTTGACTTTCCATTTGCGCTCTGGCGTCAATTGGAATGACGGCAAGCCTCTCACGTCTGCCGATGTGGTCTACACCTTCAATCTGATGAAGCAGTATCCTGATCTGGATCATAACGCGTTGTGGACCAACCTCATCAAGAGTGTGAGCGCTCCTGATGATAGCACCGTGGTCTTCACGCTGCAGCATCCCGACAGCACGGCGCTGTTCTATATTGGTGACGGCGTCTTTATTGTGCCCCAGCATATCTGGTCCAACCTCATAGCTGGCGTCACTCCCGACAAATACCAGAATGACGACCATCCGGTCGGCACCGGTCCCTATGAGCTGTCCAGCTTCAACTCTGACCTGATCGTCTACACTGCCAATCCCCACTACTGGGGTGGCGAGCCGGCCGTCAAGGAGATCGAGGTGCCAGCCGTCAAGGATAACACGACGGCGGTACAGGATATGGCAGCCGGTCAGTATGACTGGACCAGCACCGGATGGTCGGGCCAGTACTCGTCCATCTTCGAGGGCAAGAACCCCTCGGTCAACCATGTCTGGTTTGCAGCCAGCAACACGGTCATGCTCTACCTGAACCTGACCAAGGCCCCATTCAATAACCTGAACTTCCGCAAGGCGGTCAACGCAGCGATTGATCGCTCGCAGTTGCCGCAGGGCGTGGCGCAATATGCTCCGGTGGCCAATCCTACCGGCGTCAAGACCACCTTTGTCAGCAAGTGGGTTGCCCCGCAGTATCAGAATCTGCAGTACCCAAGCGGCCAGAACCTGGTCGATCAGTACATGAAGGCAGCCGGCTTCGTGAAGAATGGCAGCTACTATCAGTATGCCAACGGGCAGCCGTTCAGCATGTCGGTAGACGTGGTGAACGGTTGGAGCGACTGGGACCAGGACGTTCAGTTCATTGTGAATGACCTGAACAAGGCCGGAATCAAAGCCAGCGTCAACTCGGAGAGTGGTTATACTCCGTATTACACCGCGATCTCAACCGGTCAGTACGACGCAGCTATTAGCTGGACGGACAACGGTCCTACGCCGTACTACGCCTACCATGATCTGCTGGAGAGCAGCCTGGCAGCAACCAAGACCTCGCCGGCGGGCGGCAGCAACTTTGAAAGTTGGGATGCAGCCACCAGTGGTGGACTCTCGAACCAGACCGACGCGCTGCTCAAGCAGTATACGTCGAGCACGGATCCGAATGTGCAGTTGCAGGCCATCGAAGGCATTGAGACGATCATGGTGAACGATCTGCCGGTGCTTCCGCTGACCGTCAATCCCTACTGGGATGAGTATACGACGGCGCACTTCACCGGTTGGCCGGATGCGTCTAATCCCTATGCCCTGGGCGCCGACACCACGATGCCCGACGCGGCATACGTTATCCTGCATCTGAAACCAGTTTCCTAGTTCGTAGCGCGTTTTTCTGATGAAATTTTGCCAGCTTCCTGCATGCAGGAAGCTGGCAAAACAAGAGCGGGGCATGTACCATCCCTGCGCAGGCATCCTAACTAAGGGTCTACGCCACTGAATCAAGTACCTGGTAGAATGCCTCTTTAATACCTACTTCAAAGGAGATTAGACAATCATGCGCTACTTCTTGAGACGTATAGGCTTCTACCTGGTAGCGCTGTGGGCCGCGATCACAGTGAGTTTCGTTCTCCCACGCCTGATGCCGGGCAATCCCGCCCTGGCGTACCTGGCGAAAATGCAGGGAAATCATTTAAATCCCACGCAATACCAGGCACTCCTCAAGGAGTTCGGGGTTAGCACAAACGTACCTATCTGGACGCAATATTTCAATTACCTGGGCGCTCTGCTGCGCGGTCAGTTTGGCATCTCAAGTTCGATCTATCCTACGCCGGTCGCAACTATTCTGGCCGAGAGCATTCCCTGGACCATTGGTCTGGTAGGGGCTGCAGTCACCATCAGCTTTATCATTGGCAC
>Ga0209061_1003922_pt1 | contig 15207 bp, 11 predicted proteins | sample Coa_R1_10_FD_187157 | JGI IMG/M metagenome (GOLD analysis project Ga0209061, IMG submission 187157) | Surface soil microbial communities from Centralia Pennsylvania, which are recovering from an underground coalmine fire - Coalmine... | ecosystem: Environmental > Terrestrial > Soil >...
AACTGGCGCGAGGCGCGCGAACTGCTGCGCCGCTTGCGCTCGCGCCACTACGATCTCGCGGTGAGCGTCTTCGGAGCCTGGGCCGCCGTCCTGGCCGTGCTGAGCGGCGCATCACGGCGCGTCGGCTTCGGCAGGGAGGGCTATCCCGGCTTCATGACCGATAGCGTCGCTGGGCGCCACTGGGATCCACGCGATCACAAGCACGAGGTTGACTATTGTCTGGAACTGGCGCGGGCCGCCGGAGCCAGCACGAGTGAAGCTGATCGCGTTCCGAAACTTTTCGTTGACCCACAGGCACGCCAGGAGATCGAGCACATGCTTGGCGAGGAGAAGCTGCGGCCCGGCAAGCCGCTCATCGCCTGTCACGTCAGTTCCAACAACGGCCAATCCAAGCGCTGGCCCGTTCCCTACTGGGCAAAACTCATAGACCGGCTCATTCAGGAAGATGGCGCCAGCGTCGTCCTGACGGGCGCGCCCGAAGACCTTCCGCTTATCGAGAGTGTGCTGAGCCGCACGCACACGCAGCCGATCAACATGGCGGGGAAAACGAGCCTGCCGCAACTCGCCGCGCTGTTGCAACGCGCCGACCTGCTTATCAGCGGCGATAGCGGCCCCATGCATATCGCCGGGGCAGTCGGCACGCCGCTGATCGCCATTCACGGCCCCACCGATCCCGCCCTGAGCGGGCCGGTCAGCCCGCAGGCGACGGTGCTGCGCAGCGACATCTGGTGCAGCCCATGCTACAGGACAAAAGGTCCCGCCGACTGTCGCTTTTATACAACACAATGCATGAAAAACATTACGCCGGAGCAGGTATACGCAACGATACAGGAAAAGCTTAAAGACCATCCTTCCCTGGCGGCACAACAAAAGGCGCGTGAATAGATGCAAAATGGGGATCTCTCGACACCTGCTCTGTTAGCGGCGATGGAGGCAAACTTTGCTGAAGAGATGGCAAGCCTGGCGCGCGGGCTGCCGGGGGGCGAGCTTTATGGAGACGCCGAGCTACAGATCTTCTATACAGGGAAGGCTGGCTTCAACGGCGTGACGCGCGCCAGCTTTGCCAGCGATGACCCGGCCTACGTCAACGCCCGCATTGCCGCAATCCTGGACTATTTTCGAAAGCGAGATGTTCCCCTGGGATGGCTCGTCGGCCCGCTGGCAAGGCCGACCAATCTGCCTGACTACCTGCAAGCGCACGGTCTGATCTATCGCAGCACGGATATAGCAATGGCGCTGGATATCCAGTCTTTACGCGCAGCGCCGCCGAGCGTGTCAGGATTGACGATCAGGGAAGTTGCCAGCACCGAGGACCTGCGCGCATGGTATACGGTGAACATTGAGGGTTTTGGCTACACAGAGCAGACCGGGCGTGTGTACTACGAGGCTTATGCCAACCTCGGCTGCGGCGCTGGCCGGCCCTGGCATCACTTCATAGGCTGGTTGGGGAACAGGCCCGTTGCCATCGCCTCCCTGCTCCTGCATGCAGGCGTAGCGGGCATCTATGGCATTGCCACAATTCCCGAAGCCAGGCGCCGTGGCATCGGCAGCGCCATAACACTGCATGCGCTGCACGCGGCCCGCGCGAACGGCTATGGGGTGGCGACCCTTTCCCCGACCGCAATGGGCAGGAATATCTATCAACGCATCGGCTTTCAAGAAGTTTGTAAAATGCAGTTCTATCGCTGGTCGCCATGACCATTTAAAAAAGCATGAGACATAGAGAGTATATTACGCTGCCACCCGACGCACATATACTGGTCATCAAGATGGCAGGGATCGGCGATCTCCTGCTCGCTACTCCCGCGCTGCGTGGCCTGCGCGAAAGCTATCCACAGGCGCGCATTGACCTGCTGGTAACGCCGGACTCCGCCGGCCTGCTTAACGATTGGCCGGTCATCGACAACATCATTGTGCTGGACAAATATCTTTTCGACTACCCGCAGCAGATGATAACGCATCCCCGGCGCCTGCTGCGCCTGCTGCCACTCTGGCGCACGCTGCGGAATGGGCATTACGATGCCGCGCTGCTGCTCCATCACCTGACGCTGCCCTTTGGACGCCTCAAACATCAGATCTTGATGCGGGCGACGGGCACGCGCTGGCGCATCGGACTGGATAACGGGCATGGCTGGTTCCTCAATGTGCGCGTCAAAGATAACGGCTTCGGCGCCATGCACGAGGCCGAGTATAACATGGCGGTGGCCGTCGCTGCCGGGGCGACGGTACGCAATAAGCGCCTGGAGGTGCCGTTGAGCGAGGGGGAGCGCGAGCAGGCGCGCCGGCTGGTTTATGGAGATGAGCCGCCTGAGGAGGTCGCGCGGCCCATTATTGCCATGCATCCGGGCAGCGGGGGCTATAGCCTCGCGCGTCGCTGGGCGCCTGACCGTTTCGCCCAACTGGCCGACACGCTCTTTCGCGATGTTGGGGGACAATTGTTGCTGCTGGGCGGACCAGAGGAGTCCGAACTGCATCATCACATCATGAGCATGATGCAATCGCGGATGCCCGCACGCAGCCTCGCAGGGCAGGGCAGCGTCAAAGTCGCGGCGGCTGTCCTGGAACTGGTCGATCTCTTCGCCGGCAACGACTCGGCTCTCATGCATCTGGCGGCAGCGGTAGGCGCGCCGACGGTTGCCATCTTCGGCCTGACGAACCACAAAGCCTGGGGACCCTACACCGGCGACGCTCACAGCAAACGCGCCACAGTCGTTCGCCTCGACCTGCCGTGCATGCCCTGCTTCTATCGCGGGCACGACCTCGGCACGCCTGAGGGCTGCATTCCGCGCGATTGCCTGGGATGGCTCGGCGTCGATCCCGTCGCGGCGGCGGCGCGCAGGATGCTGCGCGAGACAGCAAAGAGGTAGCTGTGCTGCGAGCGCACTAGCGCGCTCGCAGCACAGCTACCTCTTTGCTGTCTCGCATCCCTCTCTTTACAGGCCGCGAGAAGTTGCCAATCTCCACGCCTGGCACCTCGCGCTTGAGAATATCGATCAGAGCGGGTATTCCCAGCGCGCGGCCCATCGAGTCGAGCGACGGCATGCGCGGTATGAGCACTTCGGGATCGATGTTGAGGTTGCGCAACTGGATCAGGCGCAGACCCGTCTCCCGCACGAACGCAAGCAGCGCCTCGACCTCGCGTTCGCGGTCAATCATGCCGGGAAAGCAGAGCAGATTGATAGAGCTATAGACGCCGGCGTCGCGCGCCCTCTTGAGCGATTCTTTGACATCCTCAAAGGTGTAGCCCAGCGGGCGGTAATAGGCGTTGTAGGTTTCATGATGGCCGGAGATCGTGCTGGCGCGAATCGTATCCAGCCCGGCATCGTAGAGGCGTTGCAGCCAGCGCGGGTTACTGGCGTTGGTATTGATATTGATGACGCCTTTCTTCGTGCGCGAGCGAATGACTTTGATTGCCTGCTCGATACGCCGCCACTGTAACAGCGGCTCGCCCTCACAGCCCTGCCCAAAACTGACTATCGCATCCTCGGCCTGCTCCAGATGGGGAACGGCGACCTCCACAATTTCGTCAACGCCGGGAATAAAGGTCAGGCGATCCTGCGGCGAGACGAGAGCTTCTTCCTCCTGCTTCGAGATGCAGCCGACGCAGCGCGCATTGCAGCCAGGAGAGACCGCTATCGCCATCTCCCAGCGCTCAAAAAAGAGGTTGCTCGCCGTGGGGCAGGAGTAGTCGAGCGCGCAGTGGGCGTGCTGCTTGATGATGCGATTATCTGGATAGCGAGCCTGCTTCTCGCGCACGCGGCGCTCTAACGCCTCCCTGTTAAAAGCGCGGGGATGCCACTTATGCGGATCGTCGGTCTTCAATGCAGCCACGTAGAGCCGACCATGCATACCAGCCACAGCGCTGTAGCCAAAGAACGGCAGCGGCTCGGTATGCGGCACCTTCTCATAGCCCGGCAGCAATGTGCGTGTATAGCCGATGGGCAGCAGGGCTGCGAGCGCCCAGCCGCGCGACTGCGGCAGCGTCCGCCGCTCGCCATCACGCCTGCGCCCCACAGCCAGGCGATCAGGCATCATCGAAAGAGTGGCGCCATCGGGCACAGGTATGAGATCAGCAGCTTCCAGGGGACGATCAGCGAAGGCCAGCGCTTGCAGGCGCGGCTCCTCACGTATCTCTCCATCGAGTGTGCAATAGACCAGATATGGAGTTGACATGTATATCCTTTTTAATGATGCAACTAGTGCATCGGCGGTGGTGTCGCCGGAATGCGTGGGCCGGTGGGGCGATCATCGACCAGTTCCTCGTCGAAGATTCTCGGCAACCCACCACTAACTCCTGCGCGCGCCTGTGCCGAAACGCGATGCTCTAATTCGCGAGCATCTTCGTACACAAAGCTCAGCAGGATATGCTCGCCGCGCATCGTCTGACACATGTAACGAATGCGCGGGTGCTCCCCTTCCATCCAGGCATTGACCATCGCCTCCAGCGCAGACATGCTGTCACCACACTGGGCGCTATCAAAGCCTTTGAACCTGTACACCGTCTCATCCTTTCGACTAGCAAGGGAACGACACTCTTGTACCACGCAGCGACGCCCATCCTTCCCAATTAATCGCAGGCTATTGTATCATGTCAGGCACATACTTTCCATAGCCAATAATTCATCAACCCATCAGCATCCTCCCGGGTAGTGCCCTTCCAGAGAAAGTGGGCGGGTAGAATTCAAAAAAAAGAAATTTGTCAAGCGGAAGAGTAGAGAGCGCCGCCCTTCAAAACACGAGGATAGAGACTATGAGCAGAGCATTACCCTTTTAAATGGACAACATGTCCAATAAGATAGATGTTAGCTCAAAAATATCTCAAGGAAACCAGAGAAACGCTTCATAAAAGCCCGCTAAAAGCGGGCAATATTCTCAAAATCAATGCGGGAAAGCGGCGTGATTTGTGCATAGTGCACAAATCACGCCGCTGAATTTCTGACAACCTGGCCGTAACGTGCCAGGGTATTCCTTGCTATACTTTGGTTTGAGGAGATAAACACATCTTGCCCATCACAGATGGTTTGTCAACTTTACGGCTCGACGAAAGATTAGTTGTTCGTCAGTTGTTTCTAGATACTCAGCGGCGAGTCACGAGCCTTTGTCCGGCAATGAAGAGTTCTTCTCATAAGACGGAGCCGCTGTGTTATGTCTACGACATTCCTTGTTATCCTTGCCTGTCTTCTGATCGCCGCGAAACTTGCGGGCTGGTTGTGTCACCGCCTCGGTATTCCCTCTGTCCTGGGACAGTTGCTACTGGGGGTGATAGCAGGTCCCTCCCTGCTTGCCTGGGTTCAGCCTAATCTGCTGCTCTCCTCTTTCGCCAATGTGGGGGTGATTGTGCTGATGTTTCTTGCCGGACTTGAGACGGATATGCAGCAAATGCGCCTCGTGGGGAAAGCGGCCTTTCTCTCCGCTACTCTCGGGGTGATCGCACCTTTTGTGGCCGGCGCCATCTTTGCCCATGCGCTGGGGTACAGCCTGACTACATGCCTTTTCATCGGAACCCTGCTCACAGCAACCAGCGTCAGCATTTCCGCGCAAACTCTCAAGGATCTGGGGAAGCTGACCACCAGAGCAGGCACCACCATTCTCGGGGCGGCGGTGATCGACGATGTGCTTGGTCTCATCGTGCTATCACTCATCCTCGCCTTTACACTTGGACAGAATCCAGCATGGGGTATGCTCAAAATGTTGCTCTACTTTCCCATTGCCTGGGTTCTGGGGTACTATGGCTTTCCACTGCTCTCCCGCCTGCTTCCGCGCTTCCTGGCGCTGGAGGCTCGTATCGGCCTGATCCTCGCGCTCGTCCTGCTCTATGCCTGGTCCGCCGAATCTCTCGGCAACCTTGCCGCAATTACCGGGGCCTACATCGCGGGCCTGCTGGTCAGTCGGACAGAGATGAAGGAGTGGGTGCACGACGGCCTGACGAAGATCGGCTATGCGCTTTTTATTCCGCTCTTCTTTGTCTACGTTGGCATCGAAGCGAATTTTCGTAATCTGGGGCACCTCTCTTTTCTTCCCGTGCTCAGCTTTATCGCGATTGCGATCATCACGAAAATGATCGGCTGTGGTAGTGGGGCACTGTTGAGTCGCTTCCACCCCCAGGAAGCGTTGACGGTAGGTGTGGGAATGGTCTCGCGCGGCGAGGTGGCGCTGATTACCGGCACCATTGGATTGCAAGCAGGTTTACTGTCTCCATCGCTCTTTTCTGTCGTTATTGTGATCACAGTCGTGACCACCATCGTTACGCCCTTACTGCTCAAACTCGTCTCCCTTCTCCCGGCAAGGGAGCCATTGGGAGACAGGCAAAGCGGTGACGCTTTCCCGGCTATCGTTGAAGAATTTGTTGAGCACATCGTGCCCGGCGAGGAAGAGGTTGCCATACAGGAGAAAAGCCATGTCTGGTGATACCTATAGCGATATGCTTGATAAAGGCTATGCTTGCCTGCGTCGCGGCGATCCTGACGCCGCGAAGATCTGCTTCCGGCAGGCCAGCCGGCAGGATCCGGCCCGTCCACAGGGCTATTTTGGCGTGGCCCTGGCTTACCTGGAGAGCGGATTGCACGATGACGCAAAACAAGCTCTGGAGCAGGCGCTCCAGGTCGATCCGACCTATGTTCCTGCCAGGGCATACCTGGGCATTGAACTGTTGAGACGCTATGATCTTGACGGCGCGCAAGAGGCCCTGGATCAGGCGCTGCGCGATGAACCGGCGAACCTGCTGGCCCACATCAAGTACGCTGAGTACTACTATCGCCTGGGCTTTTACCATCGCTCTGTCGAGATGCTTGAGCGCGGCCTGAACGGGCCGCATAGGGCAAACGAACATGTTGTGGCGATAGCCCGGCAATTGCTCGTGCAGGCTCGCCAGAAGAGAAAAGGCATGATTCTTCGTGAGCCACCTGACCCTCGCCGTTTGCTTCATCTCTTTGACCGCTTGCTGGCAAGGCGGGTGAAGAGGAAACAGGCAACGCAAGAGGCTCAGTTAAGCTAAATCCCTAAACTTCGTCTTCCTGAGAGGAGAAAGGATGGTTCTATGCTTGTCTGGTTGTTAGTCGGTTGTTGTTTTGTCTTGATGTTCATACGTACCGGCCTTCCTTTCGGCATTCAGGCTGAGGGTAGAACGGTTGCCAGGGTAGCGCTCACCTTCCGCGAGCGCCTCGTGCTGCATCGCATGAATATGTACGCGCTGGGAGCCTTGCTTATCCTGAGCGCGATTGGCAAATGGTTCTCGTTCCCCGTGGAACTCGCACTCATTCTGGTCGCACTGGCCGTGGTCAATCTCCCGATCAGTTATCGGTTCAGCAGCGAAGGTATCGCCTGCAATAATGTGCTCTTTCGCCGCTGGAAAGAATTTGAATATGTTGGGGTGCATGGCGCTCATCTAACCCTGATGCCCCGCCAGGGGTATGCTCCTCTGCGCCTGGTCGTACAGGCATCCCGTCAAAAGGAAGTCCTGCCACATTTTCAACGCTTCTTACCACTGCGACGCGAAGCGCCGCCTCCCCCGGCTCTGCCCGGCTGGCTGCGCAGGCGCGCCTCCGCAATTATCCTGAGTGGAATACTTATCTTCACCGTCGCCATTGTCCTGAGCAGTTGCGGAGAGGGACCGGATGCCAGCGGGTTAAACTCCGCAAGTCAGAGCAATCTGACCGGTGTCTCCGCCAATGGCACACCGCTGACGCAGCAACAACTCGACACAGCGAAGCAGCGAGAGCCTTTTGCCTATAACCTGGCGCTGCTGGTCGATGAGAATCGACTGGGCATCAATTTCGTCTGGACGCTGGTCACTGGCTACCTGGTAATGTTTATGCAGGCTGGCTTCGCCCTCGTCGAGACGGGTCTCTGTCGTGCGAAAAATGCCGGCCATACGATGGCAATGAACTTCATGATCTACGGCCTGGGGATGATTGGCTACTTCGTTGCCGGTTTTGCTTTCCAGTTCGGCGGCGTGGGCCTGGTCGGAGTCCCCAATCTCGGCGGTCTTGCCGCCTTGAACCATGAACTGGCGATCCCTATCGGTGGCACCAACTGGGGCCTTATTGGCTATAAAGGGTTCTTCCTCACCGATGGCACCTATGACGTGGGGGTCGCCGTGATGTTCCTCTTCCAGATGGTATTCATGGACACAACAGCGACCATCCCCACCGGAGCCATGGCCGAGCGATGGAAGTGGTCGGCCTTCTGTGTGTACGGCTTCTTTGTCTCGACGCTGGTCTATCCCGTCTTTGGGAACTGGGCCTGGGGCGGTGGCTGGCTCTCGCAACTGGGAGCGATTGGACTGGGCAAGGGCTACATCGACTTCGCTGGCAGCGGCGTCGTGCATGCGGTTGGTGGCTGGTGCGCCCTGGCCGGGGCCATTGTGCTTGGGCCGCGCCTGGGCAAATACAACAAGGATGGCACTTCCAACACCATCCCCGGACATAATATGGTCCTGGCACTGCTGGGCTGCTTCATTCTGGCCTTTGGCTGGTTTGGCTTCAACCCTGGCAGCACGCTGGGCGCCTCAACCAACGGGAATTTGCGCATTGGCATCGTCGCCGTCAATACTATGCTGGCCGGCGCCTTTGGCTCGGTTGCCGCGATGGTCTACACCTGGCTCACAGGCGCGAAAAAGCCGGATATTGGCATGATGGGGAATGGCTTGCTCGCTGGCCTGGTCGCGATTACAGCCCCCAGCGGCTATGTCAGCCCGGTTTCAGCCTGTATCATTGGCACCGTTGCGGGTTTCCTCGTCGTTATCGCCGCAGGCTTTGTCGATAAAGTGCTCAAAGTCGACGATCCCGTCGGCGCTATCGCAGTACACGGAGTCAATGGTATGTGGGGGCAGCTCTCGGTGGGCCTGTTTGCTGATGGCCTTGCCAACTATGGTGGCCTCCAGGTCAGAGGGCTGTTCTTCGGTGATCCAGGCCAACTGGTGGCGCAACTGATTGGCGCGGTAGTCTGCTTCGTCTATGTCTTCGGGATCTCGTGGGTCTTCTTCACGCTCTACAAAAAGCTCTTCGGCCTGCGGGTTTCGGCGGAGACAGAACTGGCTGGACTCGATATTCCAGAGATGGGATCTCTTGGCTACAGTCCCGATGCCGAGCCGTATCGCCTTCCCCATGCGGAGGGCGTCCCGGTTGGGGCTGGAGAATAGAGCGACGCTGGTGTCGTGGACGGTGGTCCCCGAGTGCGCGCCCTTCATGATCCGTGTGATCTGGAGGGCGCGTCTTTGGATGCTAGCAGTAGATTATCTACCGCACAATGGCATCAAGATGAGAGGCCAGGAGAGCCAGAGCCAGGGCCGGCGATGCCGTGCGCAACGGAAAGGGAGAGCCAATGGATTCCCCCGACATGGAACGATTGTGGCACGCCGCACAATGGGTGATGAAGACCAGGCGCATCACGAGAAGGGCGCTGCGAGAGATCTCAGAAACAAGTGAGAACCGCTGTTTCCAGACGCGTTAAGGCATCCTCAGGCAAGTGGCTGACCGCTCATACTATAAACCCGGTCGCAGGTGAGAGCGAAGGAGGAGAAATTAGCAGAAAAGGGAACTCCCCATTCCCTTTCCGAAATCGGTCAGGGATCAGCTTTTCCAAAAGTACTTCCGTTTCAATACCGGCGCAGCGTATGGTACGATACGGGTGTCTGCTAGATCGAGAGCCGGGCCCCCGAGAACAAAGGAGAGTCGGGGTCCCTGTACAACATGAAGGAGAGATGATGGAGGGCCAGCCAGCAAGCATCCCCGGGGGAGATGACGACAACGGTGGGATACCGATCCTTGAATTCGATAGTGCGCCGGAAGGCATTCTGGAACCGAGCAAGCTGATCAAGCCTATCGATATCCCTGAGCATGGCGTCGCCTGCTTCTTCCAGGATGTCATCACGCAGTTGTCGCAGCAGCACAAGGCGCGCGTCATCAAACATCTGAAAAGCGAGATGGGCACGCACCCGATCTTCGAGATTGAGGTAGAGGGCAGGCGACTGGCAGTCTTTCATCCGGGGATAGGCGGGCCGCTCGCGGCGGGCATTCTCGAAGAGGTGATCGCGCTGGGCTGCCGCAAGTTTATCGCCTGCGGCGGCGCGGGCGTGCTCGATGGGAAGCTGGCTGTGGGGCATGTCGTTGTGCCTATCAGCGCTGTGCGGGACGAGGGCACATCCTATCACTACCTGCCCCCCGCCCGCGAAGTGGCCGCCGGCGTGGAAGCCGTGGCCGCGATTGAAAAGGTCTTGCAGGCGCAGCAATGCCCATACGTCCTGGGCAAGACCTGGACCACCGATGCCATCTATCGCGAAACGCCCGACAAGGTGCGCCGCCGCCGCGCGGAAGGCTGCCTGACGGTGGAGATGGAAGCGGCAACATTTTTTGCTGTGGCTCAGTTTCGCGGTGTGCAGTTTGCCCAACTGCTCTACGGCGGTGATGATGTGAGCGGCGAAATCTGGGATTCGCGCCACTGGGACAGCCATACGAGCGTGCGCGAAAAGCTGTTCTGGCTGGCCGCCGAAGCCTGCCTGGCAATGTGAACGCAGCTCCAGGTACGCTATGTCTCTTTCTTTCAGAGAGGGCGCTGAGGTTCAGACACCCTCACAATGATTTTGCTACAGCCGGGTATTAGCATGCTGTGTCAGGCTTTGTAGATCCGTAAAGAAACGCGGATAGCTCTTGGCGATGTGCTCTACTCCGGTGAGCGTCAGCCCACGCCGGCTGCGCAGAGCAACGATAGCCAGCGCCATCAGCAGGCGATGGTCGCTGTGCCCGTCGACGGTGACACCGCCCTCTACGCCCTGTGGCTGCCCCTGCACAATGATCGCATCCTGCCGGGGCGAGACCGCGCAGCCAGCGCGCCGCAGTTCAGCACAGAGATCGTCGATGCGGTCTGACTCTTTATAGTGCAGGCCCTCGATATTATAGAAGACGCTTTCCCCTTCGGCGAAGCAGGCTGCCGCTACAAGCACAGGAATACAGTCAATCACGCGGTCTCCATCCAGTTCGATACCGCGCAGCCGGCGCCCGCCGCGCAGGATCACGGTATCGCCAGCGACGTGCAGGTCGGCGCCCATTCCACGCAGCGCATCCAGCAGCGCCTCGCCGACCTCATCACCCTGGCGCAGGCGCGACAGGCGCAGTTCGCTCCCCGGGTCGCGCGCAACGGCGCAGGCAGCCAGCAGGGCAGCCGCCGAGGGATAATCGCCGGGCACGGTATAGGCGCGCGGCTGATAGCGCTGGCCGGCAGCAATTGTAAAATGGCGCAGCGCGTCATCATGCTCAATGCTGATCCCTGCCTCTTGCAGCACCTCCAGGCTGGCGTGCACCAGCGGCTGCGACTTCAAGCCATCAACAACGACAATCTCCACAGGCTCGCCGATCAGCGGAGCCAGAAAGAGCAGCGCACTCAAATACTGCGAACTGCGCGCCCCGGAGATGGAGACCGTGCCGCCATGTAAATGCCCGCCGCGAATCGTGACGGGAAGATAGCCTTCCGGCCCCGTCCCCTCGCACTTCGCCCCCAGCACGGTCAACGCCTCCAGCAGTTCGCGGTTGGGGCGCTTCCCCAGCGACCGGGGATGATCGGTAACTATTGTGGCCTCCGGCAGCAGCGCGGCAAGGCCAAGCAGGAGACGCGCCACCGCCCCGGCGTTGCCCACGTTGATCGTCACCGGCTCACTGCGATGAGGCCGCCCAACGCCGCGCACACGCAGCACGCGTGGCTCCTCGTCTGCACGGATGAACTGCGCCCCCAGCGCCCGGCAGCTACGAAAAAGCGCGTCGCTATCGTCGCTTTCAGCGGGGAACGCCACGCGGCTCTCACCACCGGCGAGCGTCGCTGCCAGCACATAACGCAACGTGTAATATTTGGAAGAGGGAAGTTCAGGCGCTCCATATATTAAACTTGCAGGAGCAATGTAGAGCTTTTGTGCTGGTGATGTCATGGTATGTAGTGCCTGCTCCTGCATATGAGCTTCATCGAATGTCATAAACCTTAAACTCCAGATTTCGATCACTATGCCAGACCAGCGGGGCCTCCTGGCGCGCTTTCCGCACTCTGCTATTGTACTGCACCGTCCCCGGATTGTACAAACCGCAACCAGTAATATAAATGGCGTCCAACCTCCATTATTAAATCGCATGATCGCCACCGGTTTAATAGCAACAGGATGCAGGCATAAAAAAAATAACTTGTGCAGCACATGTTCACCGCCAGAAGGCCGCCGTTTGTTACTCATCCCCACATCTTGCTACCACAGAATAACATACAAAGTTATTACACTGATATTACAATATATAACTTAAATACTAATAAGACTTTATGCAGTATTTAGGTTCAACGGTCTCGATTTCTATTGAAATTTACTTCATACTTTGCTATACTCAAGCAGTATCGAGAAAAATCACTCAGGAGGATGTGAGATCGTGTCTCAGCCACGGATCGCAATTGTAGGAGCAGGCATTGCTGGTCTCTCAACAGCTTATGCTCTGCTCAAGCAAGGCATGAAGCATGTCACCGTTTTAGAACAGGCCACCGTCGATCATCGCCGCTCAACTTCGCATGGCATCTCGCGCTTGCTCCGCTTTGAGTATGGGGCGGATCTGCTCTACACAGAGATGGTGCGCCTGAGCCTCAATCGCTGGAGGAATCTGGAGCGGGCTACACGGCGCACGCTATATACGCCGACGGGACTGCTGGTCATTGGCCGCGAAGACGACAACTTTACCAGGTCCAGCTATTACCTGCTGCGAGAAGTGGGCATCGCGACGGAACGACTCAGCCGGCATGCCTGTATGCAGCGCTTTCCTCAATTCGATTTACAAAAACACGATATGTTCACTTATAATGTAAATGCAGGAATACTGCATGCCTCACTCTGCCTGCAAACATTGAAAAGCAGTATCTTTGATCTGGGCGGGGATATCGTGGAGGGCCAGCGTGTCCAGGCGCTAAGCCACGATAGCTGGCAGCGTCCGATATGCCTGCGCCTCAATTCGGGCGATGAATACTGCGTGGATAAGGTCGTGCTGTGCATCGGCCCCTGGATCCATCGCCTGTTAAGCTGTCTTCATCTTCCTGTACGCCTCACACGCCAGTATCTGCTCTATTTTGCTAATCTACCGCTGGCATCATTTAAGGCACAGATCTTTCCGGCATTTATCTCTGATGATCTCTATGGCTTCCCTATTCATAGCACCTGCTCGGCACATGGCCCGGCCTGGCTCAAGGCAGCTTCTCACAGCTTTGGCGCCACTATCGATCCCGACGAGGCGCCGACGATAGATACGCGCATCATCGATCAGATCACCAGGAAATTGCGCGATCTGCTGCCTGCCTTACGAGAGGCCGAACTTGCGCATATCGATGCCTGCATGTATGATGTCAGTCCCGACGAGGATTTCATTCTGGATCGCCTGCCGGATGATCCGCGCATCGTTTTTGCCACCGGGCTGAGTGGTCACGGTTTCAAGTTTGGTCCGCTGCTCGGCGAGTTGCTTGCCAGCCTCGTATGCGACAAAGAGCCGCCCGTTCCGCTGGAACGCTTTCGGCTGGCGCGTTTCGCTCATCAATGGCAGGGCAGTTCGGTTGCCTGAATGGCGCCGGGAGCGCGCCGCTATGCCTACAGGTAGGCAACGACATAAATGCTGACGCTGATGATAATATTGATGAGCGTCAGCCCCAGACCGATCAGAGAAAGCGCCAGGCTCCATGTCGCCAGGGTGTGTAATGAGAGAATACGGCGGCCCGCCAGCCCCATCACCAGCCCAGCTACGGCTATAGGAAATCCACAAATAGGGAAAATTGCCGCGACAATGCTTAAAGCGCCCAGCACAAAGGCGGTCAGCACAAACTGTTTCTGCGCTTCCGTCGCCATGGACCGGTGAGTCCGCCGGGTCGCCCCTCCCTCAAGGACGGGAAACAGATATGCCAGCCAGCGGTCTCTCCATGAAAGATCTCTGACATCCCTCCGTGGCGATGAGTGTACTCCCATTGGCATGTTCCTCCTCATAAAAACGCACGTTGAATCGTATCATCTGTGGGACAAGCTGAGATATAGTATTATACGATTACAAAGCAAATTCTTGTTTTTCTATATATCGCTTCTTCCTGCGCGGCAGAGCAGCCTGCCATCATCTTTGAATATCGGCGCTTCTGGTTGAAATATTATTTGTAACCAGCCCCTTCGCATACCAATATTGGCTATCTTTACATGATCGTGTGTCTTGCAGCAGGTATGATTGAAAATAATAGCCTCTCTTCTGTTTATCCATACATGACGAAATAATCAGAAGATACCTCTTCGATATGAGAGCGTGTTTGCTGAGAGCAGCATCGCTCTCACCAGGCGCTTGTGCGGCTCCGCCGCATCTGGGAGGTTATGTGAGAGGGTAAGCGCTTCGCGCATTTACCCCCTGCTCACGCCTGTGGGCGCCCACAGGCGTGAGCAGAGGAAATTTGCTTTCTGGCCCCCCGGCGGCCAGGAAGGAGCGAATATGAATATTGGATACAAATACTTTATCCCGAACGGGATAGGGACCATGCAGGTAATCTTCATTGGCGCGCAATTTCTATGCGTGCTGGCTATTGCTATTGCGATGCTGGTGTTGTTTCATAGAAGTAAAAAAACCGAAAAAACAACCGATGACGCCCCTGAAATCTCCGCCCGGGCATATCCCGGCCAGGCAGGGGCGCGCAGCGTCTTCCCTCAGCCGATCAATGCCGCCATGCCTGCACCACCACCATCCCAGGCCGGCTGGGGACAGGCTCCGCAGCTTACTACCGATGGCTTTCAGGTACAGGCTTTCGCCTCCTGGCCCACTATGCTCCGCGATACGCCGTATGCGCCCCCGGCCAACCGGGGACCACAGTCGCCATACGGTCAGGAAGCGCTGCCTCAGCCCGCTGTGGGTAAGCGGGGACGGCGCGGCAAACGGCGTCTCGTCGTCGTGTTAAGCCTGATCTCGATTCTTGTCGTCGCTACCGGCGGCCTGGGGGCCTTTATCTACCGGACGATCAAACACTCGCACCCGGCGCTGACGGCCCTCTCCACCGTTCAGGATATCTCGCTGGGCAACGGTCCGCCCACCCGCTTCGACTACCAGAGCATGGATCCCCAGAATAACCTGCTGCTCATCTCCCGCTCCGGGGCCAACACCGTCCTGCTCTTCAACATCCAGACGCGCAAAGTCGTCGCCGAGATCCCTGGCATCCCCGATGGGCATGGCCTCTACGCCG
>Ga0209061_1003925_pt1 | contig 15199 bp, 14 predicted proteins | sample Coa_R1_10_FD_187157 | JGI IMG/M metagenome (GOLD analysis project Ga0209061, IMG submission 187157) | Surface soil microbial communities from Centralia Pennsylvania, which are recovering from an underground coalmine fire - Coalmine... | ecosystem: Environmental > Terrestrial > Soil >...
CACGATGGCCACGTCCGGGCGCTGGTCGAGCAGGGCGGTCAGCAGGGCCGGTGCCGTGCCCACCGCGGCGGCGATCTCGAAGCCGTGCGCGGACAGCAGCCGGGTCAGCCCGTCGCGCAGCAGGAACAGGTCCTCGGCCAGGACGACGCGCAATGCCGCCGTCACCGGATCAGGCCCGGGACGGCGGCGCTGGCGGCGTGGGGGACGGCGGTCACCGGTGCCCGGGCACGGGGGTGGTCAGCCGGCAGGGCACCTCCATGACGATCATGGTAGGCCCGCCGGGCGGGCTGCTCACGGCCAGGATGCCGTCGAAGGTGCCGAGCCGGCGCTCGATCCCGCTCAGCCCGGTCCCGGCCGCCGGGTCGGCGCCGCCCATCCCGTCGTCGGCGACCTCGATGCGCAACATGCTGCCGTCGTGCCCGATCCGGACGTGAATTTCGCGCGCCCCGGCGTGCCGGACCGCGTTGGCCAGCGTTTCGGCGACGGCGAAGTAGCAGGCGGTCTCGACCGGCGCGGCCAGCCGGCCCGGCAGGTCGATGTCGAGTTCGGTGGGCAGCGAGGTGTCCAGGGCCAGCGCCCGGACCGCCTCGGCCAGCCCCCGGTCGGCCAGCACCGGCGGGTAGATGCCGCGGATCAGGCTGCGCAGCTCGGTCAGCGCCCGCAGCGAGGTCTCCTGCGCCTCGCCGACCAGGGTCAGCGCCGCATCCGGCTGACCGGGGAGCAGCCGTTGCACGGCCCGCAGGTTCATGCCCAGCGCGACCAGCCGGGCCTGCGCGCCATCGTGCAGGTCGCGTTCGATCCGCCGCAGCTCGGAGTTGGCCGCGTCGATGGCGTGCTCCCTGGTCTCGGTCAGCCGCCGCACCCGGCCGGCCAGGACGGCGTCGGGCGCCGGTGGCCCGGTCACCGCACGGACGTGCGCGCCGACGGTGCGCGGCACCAGCCAGCCGGCCAGCACCAGCAGGACGCTGGCCTCCGCGGCGGCCACCAGTGCCGTGCCCTGGCTGTGCACCAGCACCGGGCCGTACAGCTGCGCCGCACGATGACCCCCCGGCGGCAGCGACTGCCAGGCCACCGTGATCAGGTAGCCGTAGGCGGCGAAGCCGGCCAGCGCCGCCGGGATCAGGTCCGCAGCCACCGCCGGCCAGGCCAGGGCGAGCACGGCGGCGGCCACCACCGCCCCGATCGTCGCGGCGTGCACGCCGAGCACCGACAGCCCGAACGCGGTCACCGGCACCAGCAGGACGCCCCAGTAGTTCTGCCGGAGCCGGGTCAGCAGGTGCGGGACGAGGCGGGTCACCGGTTCGCGTATCTGGCCGAGTACCCGCGTGGCCAGCCACAGGCCGGCGATCAGCAGCAGCAGCGACACCGGGATCAGCAGATCCCTGACCCACCAGCTGGCCGGCACGAAGGTGCTGTTCAGAAAATGTGCGTAGGCAGAGTCGAAAAAGACTCTCTCGCCGCCGGGACCCACGGCGAGCACGGGCGGCGGCTTGCCAACGGGCCCCGAATAATAGGTCCAGGCGCCCTTGGGTCCTGATTCCATATAGATGACCCAGCTGCTGTTATGGCTCCGGCTCGCAGCCAGGGCGTTCCGCGTCCACTGCAGCCGCTGGCCCGGGACGGAGCTGGCGGAAATTCCCTTTCCCGAGAAGTACACCAGTATCTTCTGGCCGTGGAAGATGAGCTTGCCCAGCCTGCGCTGGCTCTCGCGGTGCACGACGGTCGTACCCCGGCCGTCCGTCGCGGCCACCACCAGCCCGCAGATCCCGGTGCTGGCCAGCCCGGCCGGCAGCAGGGCCCCGGCCACCCCGGGGCGGGCCACCGCCAGCACCAGCGCCGCCGCGACCACCCCCACCGTCCACAGGTGCGCCCCGTACAGCGCCATCAGCAGCAGGGCCAGCGGGATCAGCAGCGCGCCCCAGCTGAGGTAACGCAGAACCCGGGCCACGATCCGGACCACCCACATCACAGCACTTCGCATACCGCCATCGTGGCCTTTACCGGCCCCGGTGCGCCATGGAGCGGCCCCCACTCCGGGGTGGGCCCAGACCTACCCCGACGTCATGGCGTCCCAGGCGGGCCCGGGTGGCCCGTCCCGCAGGAACGTGGCGACCAGCTCGTTGACCAGCGCCGGGCTCTCCACCGGCAGGGCGTGCGAGCCCGGCAGCACAGCCAGCCGGCCGCGCGGGATCGCGGCGGCCACCGCCGCGCTGTGCGCTACCGTGACCTCGTCCCTGTCACCCTGCAGGACCAGGGTGTCCGCCGCGATGGCGGCCAGCCGGGGCAGCTCGACGTCCGGCTCCCGGTCGAACATGTCCAGGGCCTTGGCGAAGAACTCGGCGAAGTGCCCGGGGCCGTCCGGTGACACCTGGTCGTAGTACTCGTGCAGGAACGGCGGCGGGTCGTCCCGCCACTGGCTCAGCTGGTCCGTCAGGCCGCTGGGAGCCCGCCCGGCCGGGTTGAAGTACTGCCCGATCAGTACCAGCCGGTTCACCAGGTCCGGCCGCTGCATCGCGACGAGCGCACCGACCACCGCCCCGTCGCTCCAGCCCACCAGGTGCGCCGGGCCGGGCACCACCGCCTCCAGGAACGCCACCGTGTCGTCGGCCATGACCTGGTAGCTCAGCGGGCCGGGCACGTCCGGGCTGTGCCCGTGGCCGCGGCGTTCCGGCAGCCAGACGCCGAATCCCGCGGCGGCCAGCGGATCGCGCTGGGCGAACCAGGATTCCGCGCCGAACAGCCCGGGGTGCAGCAGCACCAGTGGTGGCCCCGGAGCGCCCACCGTCTCGTACCAGGTCCGCACCGGGCCCAGGCCGATGTAGGTCACGGCGGGTTCAGCCGGCGCCGCGGGTGGCGCGGTCGGCCCGCCAGCAGCGGGTTCGCATCGGCACGTCGACCGGGCCGCCATCGGGGAACCGGGTGGCCAGGTCGGCCCGGGCGGCGGCCAGCGTCGCGTCGCGTTCCGCCGCGGGCGCGGTGATGAGCCGGCTGTAGGTGCCGAGCATGGCCACGATCTCCTCGGCCGTCATGGCCCGGGTGAACCGGAAATCCGTCCTGGCCTCGTGGCCGAACGGGCTGCCTGGCGGCAGTTCGACCCCGAACTCGCGGCCGGACCGCCAGCTGGGGCGTTCGCGGTCACCCCCTTTCCGCCTCCGCGGGGGCTCCGTGCCGTCGCTGTCCGGCTGGCCTGGGCGCCACCGCACCTCGCGCAGCCAGCCCGTCTCGCGGTCCATGCCGGAGCCGAGGATGCCGAAGCGGCCACCGTCGCGCAGCACCCGGGCGACCTCAGGGATGGTCCGGTCCGGATCCATCCAGTGCCAGGCGGACGACACGAACACACCGTCCATGCTGGCGTCCGGCAGCGGGATGTCCTCGCCGGTGCCGGCCAGCACCCGGACGCCGGGGGAGCGCTCGGCCAGCACCGCGCGCATCCGCGGGTCGGGTTCCACCGCGGTCACGGTCACCCCCTGGCCGGCCAGGGCCCGGGACAGCTTGCCGGTGCCGGCCCCGAGGTCCAGCACCGTCACCGCCCCGGCCGGCAGCAGCCAGGCCGCCGCCTCGTCCGGCGGGCCGGTCCTGGCGTCGTCGTAGGTGACCGCGACGGTCCCGAACGACCTCGACCGTTCTTCTCTGCTGGCCATGCCGGCAGGCTACCGGGCGCCGGGGTGGCCGCCGTGCCTCACCCCGGTGCGGCCTGCCCCGGTCCGGCTGGGCACGGTGTTACCGGCAAGCGCCGCCGCCGTCTCCCGCGCGGACCAGTCCAGCACGTCCGCAGCGATCAGCGCGGCTCGCTGCCGCGGCGGCAGCACCTGCAGCGCGACCAGGAACATCCGGTAGCAGTGCACGTGCAGCTCACGCCGGTGCCGCTCGGTGTGGGCGGCGAACGCCTGGCCGCCGTCTGCCGTCACGCCCGCCGTGCTCACCTCAGCTGCCGTCCCGGTGCACCTCTTGCAGCACCCGTACGTTGCCGTCCGGGTCGGCGAAGTCGGCGAACGACTCGTAGCTGCCCCGCCCGGGGTGCGGCCCGTCCGCCCACTGGCCGTCCCGCATGTGCCGCACGGTGCTGACCGGCACCTGCCGCCCGGCCAGTTCTTCGCGGGCGGCCACGATGTCGTCCACCACCAGGTGCAGCCCCCGGGCCGACCCGGCCGGCGCCGAGGTCATCCCGGTGCCGAAGCCGATCGAGCAGGCCGATCCGGGCGGGGTGGCCTGCACCACCCGCATCCCCTCGTTGACCTGGGTGTCGACGGTGAGAGTGAATCCCGCCCGCGTGGTGTGGAAGTCCTTGGCCCGGTCTACGTCCGAGACTGGGATGAGCACGAGCTCCAGTTTGTAGTCCACGGTGCGATTCTCCCGTCACTGCGTTCCCACCGCGCGCCGGCTGGCGGCGGCTTACCGAACCTGAAACGGCGGGCCGGGCGGAAACTCATCGGTCCCGCGATGATGACCTGGCCGGGCCGCCCGGGCTGATGCGGCCCGTCCCGGTGTGCGGCACGATGGGAGCCAGGACTGTGCCTGGCCAGCGGCGCGACGGAGTGACCATGACGAACGAGCACCTCGACGTGCTGATCGTGGGCGCCGGCCTGTCCGGGGTGGGTGCTGCCTGCCGCCTGCAGACCGAGTGCCCGGGCAGGACCTGGGCCATCCTGGAGGGCCGCGACGCCATCGGCGGCACCTGGGACCTGTACCGCTACCCCGGCGTGCGGGCGGACTCCGACGCGTTCACCCTCAGCTACCCGTTCCGGCCGTGGCCGGGCCGCCGGACGCTGGCCGAGGGGTCCGCCCTGCTGCGCTACATCCGGGAGACCGCGGCCGAGCGTGGCGTCGAGCGCGGCATCCGGTTCCGGCACCGGGTGGTGGCGGCGGCCTGGTCGTCGCAGCGGTCGCGCTGGACGGTCGAGGTGGAAGTGGACGGCGCCGAGCGGGTCACCTTCAGCTGCGGCTTCCTGTTCCTGTGCACCGGCTACTACAGCTACCAGGGCAGTCACCGGCCGGCCTGGCCGGGCCTGGAGCGCTTCGCCGGGCCGGTGGTCGACCCGCAGCAGTGGCCGGCCGGCCTGGACTGGACCGGCCAGCAGGTCGTGGTCATCGGCAGCGGGGCCACCGCCGTGACGATCGTGCCCGCGATGGCTGGCCGGGCCGGGCACGTCACGATGGTGCAGCGCTCGCCCAGCTGGGTCATGTCGCTGCCGGAGCAGGACGCGGTCGCCGACCTGCTGCGCAGGTACCTGCCGCCGCGGGCCGCGCATCACGCCGCCCGCTGGAAGAACCTGGCCACCAGCATCTCGTTCTACTCCTGGTGCCAGCGCTGGCCGTCGGCCGCCGGCAAGGTCCTGCGGGCCCGCGCCGCGCAGCAGCTTCCGCCGGGCTACCCGGTCGACCCGCACTTCACCCCGCGCTACGGCCCGTGGGACCAGCGGCTGTGCGCGGTGCCCGGTGGTGACCTGTTCCGGGCCGTGACGGCCGGGCGGGCCTCCGTCGAGACCGGCCACATCGCGGCCGTGGGGGAGCGTGAGATCACCCTGGAGTCCGGCCGGGTGCTGCCCGCCGACATCATCGTGTCCGCCACCGGCCTGCGCATCCTGATGTGCGGTGGCATCCGGCTGACCGTGGACGGTGAGCCGGTCGAGCCGGGGGAGCGGTTCGCCTACCGCGGCTGCCTGCTCAGCGGGGTGCCGAACCTGTCGATCTGCATCGGCTACATCAACAACTCCTGGACGCTGCGCGCCGACCTGACCGCGCGGTACGTGTGCCGGCTGCTCAATCACATGGACCGCCACGGCTACACCCGCGCCGTACCCAGGCTGACCGGTCCCGGCGTGGCCCGGCCCCGCCCGATCCTGGACCTGACCTCGAACTACGTGGAGCGGGCCCGCAATGTCCTGCCCAAGCAGGGGGCGCGGGCACCCTGGCGGCTCCGGCAGAATTATGTGCTCGACGCGGCCGGCGTGCGGTTCGGCGACGTCACCCGCAACATGTCCTTCGCCCGGCGCCCGGCCGGGCCGCGGTCACCCGCCCCCGCGGGCCGCGCCGCTGTCCGGAAAGGTGACCATGACTGACCAGCCGCCTCCGCCGTCCTCGGCCGGCACCGCCGTCGTCGAGATGTTCACCGACGGCGCCTGCCTGGGCAACCCCGGGCCCGGCGGCTGGGGGGCAGTCCTGAAGTACGGGCAGCACGAGCGGGAACTGCACGGCGGGGAACCGGCCACCACCAACAACCGCATGGAGATCATGGCCGCGATCCAGGGCCTGGAGAGCCTGAAGCGCCGGTCCGAGGTGCACCTGTACACCGACAGCCAGTACGTACGCCGTGGCATCACCGAGTGGGTGGCCAACTGGAAGCGGAACGGCTGGCGGACCAGGGACCGCAAGCCGGTCAAGAACCAGGACTTGTGGACCCGGCTGGACGACCTGGTCCACCAGCACGACGTGCGCTGGTTCTGGGTCAAGGGCCACGCCGGCCACCCCGGCAACGAACGGGCCGACCAGCTGGCCTGCCTGGGCGCCAAAGAGGCCGAAGCTGCCGGTTAGCCCCCCACCCCCGGTGCCGGCCGCCGGGTCAGCTGGCCTGGGCGGGGCCGGATGAGCTACGGCGCGGGCTGGACGGCCGGTACTGTCCCGGTCTGCACTGTCCCGGTCTGCACTGTCCCGGCCGGGGCGGTGGCGGCCATCGCGGTCAGCCGCCCGGCCAGCGTGGCCAGCGGGCCGCTGGCCAGCGTGTAACAGATGGTGGTGCCGCGCCGCTGGGTGGTGACCAGCCCGGCTTCGCGCAGCACCTTCAGGTGCGCGGACACCGTGGGCTGCGACACCGCGAAGAACTCGGTGAAGTCACAGGCGCAGATGCCCGGCTCGGCGGCCAGGCGGTTCAGGATCCCCCAGCGCACCGGGTGCGCCAGTGCACGCAGCAGTTCGATGTCGCCGTCCGCGCCGGCGGGCAGGATCCCGTCGCCCGCGCCCCTGTCTTCGGTCATGCCCGTAGTATATAGTCCTCAGTAGATATAGTTTGCCTTCTATATAGACCAGAGGCGATCACCATGGGCGACCACGACGGCCAGGCCGCCGACCAGATCCTCGACGAGAACCTGAGCCGGCTGGCGCAGACGGGGCCCGAGTTCCACGGCGGACTGTCCAACCACGGCCCGATGGCGGCCGAAGCGCTGGTCCGGCTGGGCCGGGCCGACCAGGTCGAGTCCTGGGTCGGCGGCTATCTCGGGCAGCTGGAGGAACCGCCAGGGACCGTCACCCGCATCACCGGCGAAACCTGGCCGGAAGCGCTCGGCGACTACCGCCGGGTCGGCGACTGGGAGCAGTATCTGGCTCGCCAGCTCGACGCCGAACCCTGGCTGGACGTGCTGGCCCGGTGGTGGCCGCGGCTGCTCCCCGGGCTGGCCGCGGGGGCCACCCACGGCGTCATCCGGACCTCGCACGCCGCTCGCAGCCTCGCCGCCACGCCCAGCCCGGAGCGCCAGGCCGAACTGGCCCGCGCCCTGGCCTACTGGGCGGCCAGCTACCTGGAACTGCCCGGTGCCCCGCGCACCGCCGGCCACCTCGGGATCGGCGCCGCGCTGGCCGCGCTGCCGGTCGCGCCGCGAGTGGCGGAGCCCGGCCTGATCACCAGCCGGCTCACCACCGCCCTGTCCGCCGAGCCGGAGTTCCCGGACGCGGTCAGCGCGCTGCGCCCGCCCGCTGACGTGCAGGCTGACCTGCTCAGCCTGGCGGTCAGGTTCGCCGGGATCTTTCTCGCCCACGGGCGGGCCCGGCCGATCGCCTTCCTGCACGCGGTGACCGCCCCGGTCGCGGCGCGGTCCGTGCTCGGCCTGCTGCCGCCGGAGCTGGGCCGGCCCAGCTACGACGCGCTCTGGCAGGTGGCGGCGGGCCTGTGGGTGGGTTATGCCGACGGCACGGTGCCCGAGCCGCTGCCAGCTGGACCCCCGCCCGTTCGGGCGGATCTGGCTGACCGTGCCGTCGCCAACGGGGACGAGCATGCCATCAAGCTGACCGAGGCCTGCCTGCGGCTGCACGCCGAATCACCGGATCCGGTGCTACTGCACGCCGCCGCCAGGGCCTGCGAACTGCTCGGCTGAGCCGGTCTCAGGCCACCCCGGGGTCCTGGCCACCGGTGGCGGCCGGCTGGACATCGCCCGCCGCGGGCTCCAGGTCGACCGGGGCGGCGGCCCCGGCCGCGGCCGCCCGGGCCCGCCGGGCCAGCACCGCGCCGCCCACCCCGGCCACCAGGCAGGACACCCCGCCCACGGCCAAGCCGGTGCGCGGGTCGGACAGCGCGATGATCCAGCCGATGGCCGGGCCGCCGATCGGCGTCGTGCCCTGGAAGGCAACCTGCCACAGCGCGATGGCCCGGCCGCGCAGACTGGGCTCCGCACTGAGCTGGATGGTCGAGTTCCCGATCGCGATGAACGACACGCTGGCCCAGCCGACGAACAGCAGCACGGCGTAGGCCACCGCCAGCGTGGGGGAGTACGCACAGGCCAGGATGGCCACCCCGAACCCCAGGCTGGCGACGATCATCGGCCGCAGCCCGGTCCGGCCGCGCGCCGCGGTGAACAGCCCGCCCACCACGGCACCCACGCCCATCATGGCGGTCATGAAGCCGTAGGCCTCCGAGCCGCCGTGGAACGTCCGGGCGGCCAGCACCGGGAGCGTGACCTGGAACTCGTAGGCGAGCAGGCCGACCAGGCTCATCATCAGCAGCGGGACGGCGATCGTCGGCGTGCGCGCCGCGTACCGCAGGCCCTCTCTGAGCTGGCCCTTGGCCCGGCCGGACGGGGGCGTGGGCCGCAGCGCGGCGGTGTCCATGACCAGCAGCGAGGTGACCACGGCCACGAAGCTGGCCGCGTTCAGCAGATAACAGGTGCCGATCCCGATGGTGGCGATGAGCACGCCGCCGACGGCCGGCCCGACCGCACGGGCCGCGTTCACCGTGACGGAGTTCAGGGTGATCGCGTTGCGCAGTTCGTCCGGGCCGACCATCTCCCGGACGAAGGACTGGCGGGTGGAGTTCTCGAAGGCGTTGTTCAGGCCGAGGATCACGGCCAGCACGCAGATCTGCCAGAACCGGATCTCTCCCACCACGGTCAGCAGGCCGAGGACCAGCGCCTGCACTCCCATGGCCGCCTGCAGCACGACCATCAGCCGCCGCTTGTTCACCCGGTCGGCGACCACACCGCCGTAGGGACCGAGCAGCAGCACCGGCAGCGTCTGCAGGGCCACCACGAACCCGATGTCCGTGCTGGAGTGCGTGATGGTCAGCACCTGCCAGGACTGGGCCGACATCTGCATCCAGGTGCCGATCAGCGACGTCGACTGGCCGTAGAAGTACAGCCGGTAGTTCGGCACCTTCAGCGAGGAGAACATCTGGGACCGCAGGCCGCGCAGTGATTCACTCACGAGACGCTCACGCTGGATGTCACGCACTCCAGTATGCGCGGACTCCCTCGGCGGCCAGGTTGCGCAGGCCCGCCGGCGTCCGTGCGGCAGTCGGCCCCGGCCGGGCGCTGACCTCCGGAAGCTCCGCTGGGAAACTACTTTCCGGCCGTCAGGGCGGGGCGGCGGGCCAGTCCGTACGCTGGGGTTATGCCGCACAGCTCGCCCGTGGACGGGTTCTCGCTCACCTTCGACCGGACCGGCGCGGGACCGGCTGTGGTCCTGCTGCACGGCTGGCCCGGCGACCGCCGTGACTTTCGCCACGTTGTCCCGCTGCTGGCCGACGCGGCCGACGTGGTCGTGCCCGACCTGCGTGGCTTCGGCGAATCGGGCAAGCACGACCGCCCGGCCGTCGAGGCGTATTCCGCCGCCGCGCAGGCGCGCAGCGTCGCCGGGCTGATCACCGAGCTGGGCCTGGACGCCCCCGTGCTGGCCGGCTACGACATCGGCAGCCGGATCGCCCAGACGGTGGCCCGGGAGTACCCGGACCTGGTGCGCGCCCTGGTCCTCGCGCCGCCCATGCCGGGCGTGGGCGACCGGGTGCTGAGTCCAGGGCCGATGCGCGAGTTCTGGTACCAGCCGTTTCACCAGCTGGGTCTGGCGGAGACGCTGGTGGACGGAAAACCGGACGCGGTGCGGGCCTACCTGCGGCATTTCTGGACGCACTGGTCCGGCCCGGGCTATCAGCCCACCGAATCCGACCTGGACCACCTGACCGCGGTCTACAGCCCGCCCGGCGCCTTCACCGCGTCCGTCAACTGGTACCGGGCCGGCTCGGGCACCGTGGCCACCTCCGCCCGCGAGCAGGCCCCCGACCCGGCCGACCGCATCGCCACTCCGCTGACCGTGCTGTGGCCCGAGCACGACCCGCTGTTCCCCCGCGCCTGGTCCGACCGCCTGGAGCAGTTCTTCACCCAGCCGGACCTGCGGCCGCTCGACGGCGCCGGGCACTTCGTCCCGGTCGAGGCCCCGGCCGCCTTCGCCGCCGCCATCCTGGAGCACTGTAGCCAGCGGGCTGGAGGCCAGGGCAGACGGCAGCCGCGGTAGGTGGTGTCGGTGCCGGGCAGCTGGGCGTGGTGCTGGATGCCCTCATGCCGCGGGCTGTCCCGGTCATGGCGACGACCGCGGCGGCTACGGCGGCACCCGCGCGGGGCGCTGTGCCCTGCCGCGAGCTGGCAGGCCGGCACGAGACGGCACTGTCTCCCAGCGCACGACTCCGCCCTGGAGAGGCCGTCGCCACGATGGACCGCCGCTACCCACCCAGGGCTGGCGTATCCTCCGCTGCCGTCGCGCCGGCCGGGGCCGGGTGAGTGGCACGGATCCGGCGGGCGGCCGTGGCCAGCAGGCCCATCGCCGGGACCAGGGCGGCCGCGCCGGCGAGCAGGGCGGTCCGGACGGAGATGAGGTTGCCGACCGCGCCGATGGCCGGGCCGCCGGCGATCTGGCCCGCACAGTCGCACATGTCCCGGGCGGACAGCGCGGTGGCCCGTACGTCCACCCGCACCCGGCCGACCATCCAGCCGGTGACCAGCGGCTCGCTGACCGGCCGCAGGGCGGAGATGGCCAGGTAGGCGGCCAGGAAGACGCCGAACGCGTGCGCCGCGCCCATGACCACGACGCCCACCGCGATGGCGGCGGTGCTGGCGAGCAGCGTGCTGGTCACCGAGGCGGGCCCGAGCCGCTCAGTCCGCCGCCCGGCCAGCTCGGTGGTGCCCAGGGCCAGCAGGGCGACCGCGCAGGAGAGCAGGCTGAACCACATGGCGGGCCACAGGCCGAACAGGTCGGGGAACCGGATGTCGTGCAGCAGGAAGTCGCCCCACAGCCGGTCGAAGCTCTCACTCCACATCCCGGTGAAGAACGTCATGCCGAACACCAGCACCAGTCCGGGCACGGCTCGCACCGCCACGTTGGTGGACCGCAACTGCTCCACGAGCACGCCGCCGGCTTCCCGCAGCAGTGCCCCGGCCCGGGGCACCGAGCGGCCCTGCGCCCGGGCCCCGGCCAGCAGGTGGGCTTCCGCCGCCGCCTGGGCCACGTCCACCGTGGACACGTCCGCCCCGGGGGTCTCAGCGTCGCCGGTCCCGGTCCCGGTCCCGGTCCCGGTCCCAGCCCCGGTCCCAGCCCCGGTCCCGGCGTCGGCGGCCGGGCGGCGGAAGTTGCGTTCCGGCATGACGACGGCCAGCACCGCCGCGATCACCCCGATGAGCGCGCCACCCACCAGCAGCGGCACCCGCAGCCCGGCCAGCGCGAGAAATCCGCTGGCCACGCTGCCCACGATCGTGCCGGCCAGGCCGATCTGCCCGGCCCGGACGTAGACCTGGGTGGTCGCCCGCTCCACCAGTTCGTCCGCGAGCCAGGATTCCTGTGCGCCGTACATCAGTGCCGCGCCCAGTGCGATGAGCACCTGCGCGGCCAGCAAGCTGGCGAACGCGGTGGACAGCCCCTGCACCACGAACCCGAGCGCGGTCGCGAACACCCCGGCGACCACGCAGAGGCGGCGGCTGACCAGGTCGGCGAGCAGCCCGGTGGGCAGTTGCAGCAGGAAGTAAGCGGCTTCGATCGCCGTTCCCAGCAGGACGAGCTGGAGCGGGTCGAGCCGGGACGCGGTGACCCAGTAGACCACGATCGTCGCCTGCGCGACCCCCACGGCCACCGACATGGCGAACTCGAATCCCAGATACAGCCGGTAGGCATCGCGCACTGGACGCGCGTATCCGAACATCGGGCCCCCCGGGTGGCGGTGAACTGGTGACTGCGGCGAACCAGCCAGCTGCAGCCACGCCAGCGCAGGATGTCACGTTTACCCGGCCATTGTCAGTTACTTACCGGTGATCCACTAATCGTTTACCCAAACCCGTCCTGCCACCACCTGCCCATGGCCAGCACACCCTCGCCCGGCTGCCCCGGTAACCGGCCAGCTGGGTGACCGCCGGCCGGCATGTTTCGCGGCCGGGCCGCCGGGCAGCGCGGAGACGGACGTTATCGGCCGGCTGGCCGTGGATGGTGCCGGGTGAGGCGGTAGGGGTGGCGGTCACACGACGGGTCGACCGGTTTCAGCGCAGGTACCGCTGGGTGGGGTTCCCGCTCGCGGTGGTCTACAAGTACTTCGACGACTTCGGCGCCTACCTGGCGGCCCTGCTGGCCTACTACGGGTTCGTGTCACTGTTCCCGCTGCTCCTGCTGTTCTCGACGATCCTGGGTTTCGTCCTGCCCGGTGACCCGAAACTGCAGCACGAGGTACTGACCTCAGCGCTGCACCAGTTCCCGGTGATCGGCACGGACCTGGACTCGCCCAGGCACCTCGGCGGCGGCCCGGCCGGCCTGGTGGTGGGAATCGCCGGATCCCTGTACGGCAGCCTGGGGGTGGCCCAGGCCTTTCAGTACGCCACCAACACCATGTGGGGCGTACCGCGCAACACCCGGCCCAACCCCTTCAAGGCCCGGGGCCGCAGCCTGCTGCTGCTGGCCGTCACCGGGCTGGCCGTCCTGATCACGACCAGCTTGTCCATTCTGGGCGGTGGTGGGGCGGGAGCCCTGGGAACGCTGGGGAAGCTGCTGGCCCTGGCCGCCTCGGTGCTGGTCAACGTCGCCGTGTCCATCTTCGCGTTCCGGTTCGCCCCGGCGCGGCGCCTGACCGTACGTGACGTGCTGCCCGGCGCGGTCGGCGCGGCCGTGATCTGGCAGCTGCTGCAGTCGTTCGGGGTCGTCTACGTCCGGCACGTCATCGAGCACGCCAGCGCCACGAACGCCGTGTTCGCTCTCGTCCTCGGCCTGCTCGCCTTTCTCTACCTCACCGCCACCGCCGTCCTGCTGTGCGTGGAAGTCAACGTCGTCCGCGTCAACCACGTCTATCCACGCGCGCTGCTCACCCCGTTCACCGACAATGTCACCCTGACCGCCGGAGACCGGCGCTCCTACTCCGCCCAGGCCAAAGCCCAGCGCAGCAAAGGCTTCGAGCAGGTCGACGTCAGCTTCAGCCCTCCCCCGCCCGAACCTCCGCCGGGCGACCCGGACTCGTGACGGGGGACGGCCGGCGCCCGGTCAGGCGGCCCGGCGCTGCCATTCCCCGGCGAGCAGGCGGTAGGAGCGGACCCGGTCGGCGTGGTCGTGGGTGATGGTGGTGATGACCAGCTCGTCGGCGCCGGTGGCTTCGCGGAGCTGTTCGAGCTGGTCGGCGACCTGGCTGGGGGAGCCGGTGAACTGGGTGTCCACCCGGTCGGCGACCAGGGCCCGGTCCTCGTCGGTCCAGACGTGCCGCCGCGCCTCGGCCGGGGTGGGGAAGGCGATGGCGCCCGCCCCGGACCGGATGCTGCGCACCCACAATCCGTAACCGGTAGCCAGTTCCGTGGCTTCGTCCTCGTCCGGGGCCACGACGACGTCGGCCGACACACTGACCCACGGACGTTCGAGATCTTTGGACGGCCTGAACGCGGCACGGTACCCATCCGCCGCTTCCACCACGGTGGCGGGGCTGACGTGATAGTTCGCCGCGAAGCGCAGGCCGTTCGCGCCGGCCACCCCGGCGCTCTGCCCGCCGCTGCTGCCCAGGATCCAGACTTGCACGTCCGCGTGCTCGCCGGGGATCACGTGCGCCTCGACCCCGTCGGCCGAACGGTAGGTGCCGCGCAGGAACGCCAGGATGTCGGCCACCTGGTCGGCGTAGTCCTGGGCGCTGGCCCCGGGCTGCTGGAGCAGGTCCTTCTGCAGCTTGAACCGGGGCGAGCCGAGCAGCGGCCGCACGTCGAACTTGGGCGGCAGCAGCAGGCCGCTGGCGGTACGCCGGGCCTCAGCGGGCTGGTGGCTGCTCGCCGCGCGGCCGGCGCCGCCGTTGCGCCGGGGTGGAGCGGCCGGGCCACCGGGGGCGGCGGGACCGCCGGCGTGGCCGGCCGGGCGTCCGGCGGACCGGCCCAGGCCGAGGTCGAGACGGCCGGGGTGCAGCGCGTCGATCAGGCCGAACTCCTCGACGACCGACAGGGCCGTGCGGTGGCCGAGCTGGACCGCGCCGGAGCCGATTCGGATGACCGAGGTCGCGGCGGCGGTGAGCGCCAGGACGACGGCAGGGGAGGTGCCGGCCACGCCCGGGTTGAGGTGGTGCTCGGCGAACCAGTACCGGGTGTACCCGAAGCGTTCGGCCTGCTGGGCCAGGTCGATGCTGTTGCGCAGCGCGTCGGCGGCGGTGTGGCCCGACGTGATCGGCACCAGGTCGAGCACGGCGAGTGGAGTGTTGGCCATGGAGCCTCCTTCAGGCTGCGGTGCGGGCTGGGCCCATCATGAGGCGGCCCGCCGGGTGCCGGGTGCCGTGGCGCGGCCGGGCGGGAGCGGCGCCAGGCCGAGGTGGTCGCGCAGCGTGCTGCCGGTGTACTCGGTGCGGTAGACGCCGCGTTCGGCCAGCAGCGGGATCACCGTGTCGGCGAACTCGTCCAGGCCACCCGGCGTGATGTGCGGGACCAGGATGAACCCGTCGCTGGCGTCGGCCTGGACGAACTCGTTGATGGCGCGGGCGACCGTCGCCGGAGCGCCGACGAACGACTGCCGCCCGGTGACCTCGATGATCAGTTCGCGGATGGACAGGTTGCCCGCCTCGGCCTTGGCCCGCCACTGGGCTGCGACGGCCAGCGGGTCGCGGTGCATCCGGACGCTGGCCCGGCCCCGGGCGATGGTGTTCTCACCGGGATCGGGGTCGACGGCGGGCAGCGGCCCGTCCGGGTCATACGCCGACAGGTCCCGGTTCCACAGCTGCTCCAGGAGCTTGATCGCG
>Ga0209061_1003928_pt1 | contig 15182 bp, 11 predicted proteins | sample Coa_R1_10_FD_187157 | JGI IMG/M metagenome (GOLD analysis project Ga0209061, IMG submission 187157) | Surface soil microbial communities from Centralia Pennsylvania, which are recovering from an underground coalmine fire - Coalmine... | ecosystem: Environmental > Terrestrial > Soil >...
GATGCGACGACGACGTGCACGTTGGCGATGCCGCCGTTGGTGGCCCAGGTCTTCGTGCCGTTCAGCACCCACTCGTCGCGTGCCTCGTCGTAGACGGCGCGGGTGCGGATCGCCCCCACGTCGCTGCCCGCGTCAGGCTCGGAGGAGCAGAAAGCCGCCAGCTTCACGTCACCGGCATCGCCGAACATCTGCGGTGCCCACTCCCCGAGCTGCTCGGGCGTGCCGGTGGCTGCCAGCGACACGAGGGCCAGCGAGCTGCCCACGATCGACAGCGCGATGCCCGCATCCCCCCAGAAAAGCTCCTCGAACGCGACGGGGATGCCGAGCCCGGTCGGCTCGAAGTGCTGCTGGGCGAAGAAGTCCAGCGAGTACAGGCCGATCTTGGCCGCCTCCTGCAGGATCGGCCACGGCGTCTCCTCGCGCTCGTCCCACTCGGCGCCCGCGGGCCGGATCACCGATGCCGCGAACTCGTGCACCCAGTCGCGCATGTCCCGGAGATCCTCGCTCAGCTCCAGGGAGAACTCCGCCGGCGTGCCCGCCTCACTGCTCATGCTGCACCTCGTGACTTCCGCTGCCTGCCGTCATGGCTGGATGTTCCAGCCCAGCCGCCCAATATGTTACTCAAGAGTAACACCACTCCAGGAGGGGGGACAACGAGTCCGTTCGGCGCGGCAGCTCACGGCCAGGCGCTACGGGCGGGATCTTATGGTCACGGCCGGGTCCGGTCGGTCGTCGGCTCGTCCGCTCCCGCTTTCCCCCGCGCATCCATGTCCACGGGCGCTTCGGCTTTCCCCGGCGCATCCGGCCCCTCCACCGCACCCGCCTCGCCCGCCTGGGGCTCGCCGCGGATCCGGCGGCGCAGCGGCTCGGCGGTCTCCGGGCTGGCCAGCATGGAAACCACGTCGCCAGCCTGGAAGGCCGTGCTGCCGGTGGCCAGCAGCGGCTCCCCGCCCCGCTGCACGGTGACGACCACGCAGCCGCGAGGCAGCCCGGCATCCCTGATCCGCACCCCGGCCAGCGGTGACGCGGGGCCGACCCGCTCCTCCACCACGACCGCATTCGTGGTGGCCTGCGCCATCTGCCCGATCGAGGTGCCCACCGCCCTGCGGTAGCCCCGCACCACGTCGCCGACGGACAGGATGCCGACCACGCGGCGCCTGTCGTCGGTGACGGTCACCCAGTGCCCGCCCGCCTGGATGACGGCATCGAGTCCCACGTTCGCGGTGGCCGAGGCCGTGACGGTCGCGGCGGCGGCGTCGAGAACGCTGCCGACGGCGGGATCGGCGCCAGCGCTGAGCCGCTGGGCGAGCCGGTCCCTGTCGACGGCGCCCAGATAGGTGCCGCGTTCGTCCACCACCGGCGCGCCGGGCACCTTGGCGGCTTCCAGCGAGGCCAGGGCGGCACGAGCGTGCCCGGCGGCGTGCAGCACAACACGGGGCGTGCTGGCAACTGAGCTGACCGTGACGGCGTGCAGCAGCGGCAGGCCGAACTGCATGCGGCTGGCAGGCGACTCGGCGCGGGACCGGAGCTGGGAGCGGTAGATGCTGTCGTCGAAGCGCCTGACGATGAAGGTGGAGATGGCGACGGCCACCATGGCCGGGGCGAGCATGGCGATGCTGCCCGTCATCTCCGCCACCATGATCATCACCGCCAGCGGCGCGCGGGCAATGCCGCCGAAGACGGCCATCATGCCGACGACGGCGAACGCCGCCGGGTTGTGCCCCACGCCGGGTGCGAGGGGAACGAGGATCCGCCAGACAGCGAGGCCGGTGAAGGCGCCGATCACCATGCCCGGCCCGAACACTCCCCCCGACCCGCCGGTGCCGATCGACAGGGCGGTCGCCAGGATGCGGGCCAGCGGCAGCGCCAGGATGATGATCAGCGGGGCGTGGGCGAGCTGGCCGAGGAGACCCTTCTGCACCCAGCCGTACCCGGTACCGAGCACCTGCGGCAGGGCCAGCGCGATCAGCCCGGTCAGCAGGCCGCCGAGCGCCGGCCGGAGCTTCCGGCTGAACGGCAGGCGGCCGCTCAGGCCGGCCACGCCGTAGAAGGTCTTCGAATACGCGAGCCCGAGGAACCCGGCGATGACCCCGAGGACCGCGAACCACAGGAGCTGGAGGGGATGGCCGAAGTGGTACAGGCCGGGGGTCGCGAACAGCGGCTGGTAGCCGAGGAAAGCGCCGAAGATCGCGTAGGCGATGACCGAGGAGAAGATCCCGGGGATCAGTGCCGCGGTCTCGAAGTCGTCGCGGTAAACGATGTCAGCGGCCAGCACGGCCCCGCCGAGCGGCGCGCTGAAGATGGCCCCGATCCCCGAGCCGATGCCGATCGAAACCGCGATCCTGCCGTCCTCGGGCCCCAGGTCGAGCACCCGGGCGAGCAGCGACCCGAAGCCGGCGCTGATCTGGGCGGTCGGGCCCTCACGGCCGCCGGAGCCGCCGGACCCGATGGTCAGCGCGGACGCGATGATCTTGATGACGACGGCACGCAGCCTGATGCCCCGCGGGTTGCGGTGCACGGCGTCGATGGCGGCGTCCGTGCCGTGGCCCTCGGCCTCCGGTGCCCAGGTGAACACCAGGAACCCGGACAGCAGGCCGCCGGCCGACACGACGAGCGGGATCACCCACGGCCGGAGGTACCGGGCGGACCCTGCCGCACCGCCTTCCCCCGCCGGCGCCGGCACCTGGTAGCCGGCGAGTATCCCGAGGAACACGTGGGTGGCGAAGGTCAGCGCCTCGTAGAACGCCACCGCGCCGAAGCCGGCGATGACGCCGACCGCCGACCCGAGGACCAGCCACTTGGGCAGGTAGGACAGGCTCTTGACCCAGGTGCCCGCGGCGCTGGCGAACCGCCGCGCGCCGGCTGGCCAGCCGCCGGGTGACCGTTTCCCGCTCCCGCCGGCGGGTGGCCGGGGGCCGGCGGGAACGGTCCGGCCAGTGCCGTCCGCCGGCTTCGTACCGCTCATCTCCCCCCGCCCGTGGCGACGCGAAGCGGCCCGGGCGGCGCCGCGGCGCGCGCGGCCGGCATCTCGTCCGCCGGGCCTGGCGGCCACTGGCTGTCCGGGATCTCCCCGGCGGCGCCGGCGAACAGCCGCAGCGCCTCAGCCACCTCCCGCTGGCGGCGCGCCGGGAGCCTGCGCAGGATGTCGGCGACGAGCACCCGCCGGCGGGCGGTGGCCTGGTCCACCACCTGCCGGCCAGCGGCGGTGAGCGAGACGACCACCGCGCGGCGGTCGGCACGGGCCCGGTGCCGGCGGATGAGTCCCTTGCGGACCAGCCGGTCGCACATCCGCCCCGCCGTGGACGGCGCCACCTCCAGCGCCCCTGCCAGGTCCACGAGCCGCTGCGGGCCACGGGACGCCAGCACCACGAGCGCCCGGTACTGGGCGATGCTCGTCTCCTCGGCAGCGGCGCCGAGCGAGCGCGTCGCCACCGCGATCATCGTCCGGCTCCCGGTCAGCACGGCGTCAACGACTGCCTCGTCCACCGTCCGCTCGCTCATGTCCGCGCCATCGTCCAGCCCATGTCCAGGCTCATAGTTAACTCAAACAATAATTGCAGAGTCTTTTCATTGCATGCTGCAACTAGCATACTCCGGTGCCTGGGCCGGGCCTGGCAGGGCAGCTTGCGGGACGGGGCACCCGGCGGGGAGGCTGCGCGGGGCCCGGGGTGCGGCGCGGGTGGCACCCCGGCCGCGTGCCGGTGCCACGGCTACTCGCTGGCGTGCCGGTCGAGGAACTCGTACACGTCCGCCTCGTCGACACCGGGGAAGCTCCCGGCGGGCAGCGCGGAGAGGACGTGCGAGTGGGCCCTCGCCGACGGCCACGCCTTCCCCTCCCAGCGGGCTGCGAGGTCCGCGGGCGGGCGGGCGCAGCATTCGCCGTCCGGGCACGCCGAGGTGAGGCGCCTGGGCGTCTCCCTGCCGCGGAACCACCGGGAGTGCTCGTACGGCACGCCGAGCGTGATCGCGAACCCGCGGTCGGCGCGCGGATCGATCTGCGCGACGCAGAAGTACGTGCCCGAGGGGGTGACCGAGTACTGGCAGTGCGGCGAGTAGGGGCCGGGGCCGCCGAACACCTGCCGTCCCGCCCACTGGCGGCACATCCGCTGCCCCTCGATGGCGCCCGCCGGGTCGGCGGGGAACACCAGGCCGTCGCATTCGTAGGCCTTGTAGATGACGCCGGTCGAGTCGTTCTTGACGAAGTGGCACGGCAGCCCCAGGTGGCGGGTCGCCAGGTTGGTGAAGCGATGCGCGGCCATCTCGTAGGAGACGGAGAAGGTGTCCACGAGGTCCTCCACCGCCAGGTCCCTGGCCTCCTTGGCCGCGGTGAGGAACGGCACCGCGGCCTGCTCGGGCACGAGCACGGCGGCGGCGAAGTAGTTGCTCTCCACGCGCTGCCGCAGGAAGTCCGCGAAGTCGCGCGGCTCGGAGTGGCCGAGCAGGAAATGGCCGAGCGCCTGGAGCAGGACAGCGCGTGGCGAGTGCGTCCCGACCTGCTCCTGCTTCACGTAGATCCGCCGGTTCCGCAGGTCCGTCAGCGACCGCACCGAGCGTGGCAGGTCCTGGGCGTACCGCACGCAGAACCCATGGTGACTCACGACGGACAGCAGCATCCCCTGGGACAGGGCGCCGCCGGTGTAGCCGGCCGCGGCCAGCGCCTCGCCCGCGGCCTGCTCCACCTCCTCGAAGTAGTTCCCGCGCTCGCGCATCGCGGCGCGCAGCTCGGCGTTGGCGGCGCGTGCCTCCTCCGGCGTCGCGGCAGGCTTTGACCGCTGCGCCCGCAGCTCGGCGGCGAGCGCCACCAGGTGCTCGAGCACATCGGTGGGCACGCGCGGGGACGGCTTCAGGTGCGGCAGGCCGAGCTTGGCATAGGCCGGGTCGCGCTGGGCTTCCTCCAGGAGGATCTCGAGCTGGGCCCTGCGGCTCGGCGGATCGGGCCGCAGCAGCTCCTGCACCTGGACGGAGAGCTCCCTGGCCAGGTCCTCGAGGAGGGAGAGCTTCGGCTCGCGGCGCCCGTTCTCCAGGAGCGACAGGGCGGACGGCGCGCGGCCCACCCGGGCGCCGAGCTCGGCGAGCGTGAGCCCGCGGGCGCGGCGCAGGTGCCGCAGCCTCCGGCCGAAGGTTACCGGGTCCAGACGACGGCGCTCTGTGAAACTTGGATCTTCTTGCTTCATGAAATCTACTATATCTTCGTGAAGTAAAAATTTTTTAAAAAATTCTCTACTAAATTACTGGTCAGTAGGGCTTGACTCACGCATGCTTGAAGGCACGGCAACGGGGCCGGAACGTGCCGGCGGCCTCTTACCCGGGCGCGAGAAGCGGGCGACGCCGGCGGGTCACCAGGCGCACCAGGCATCAGGGACACCAGGGAAGGGTGAGAACGGCAATGGGCACAATCAGCGAGCAGGCGGCCCGGCTGCGGCGGGAGTGGCAGGAGAACCCGCGCTGGTCCGGCGTGCGCCGGACGTACACGGCCGAGGACGTCGTGCGGCTGCGCGGGTCGGTCCAGGAGGAGCACACGCTGGCGCGCCTCGGCGCGGAGCGGCTGTGGTCGCTGCTGCACGGGGAGGACTACGTGGCGGCGCTCGGCGCGCTGACCGGGAACCAGGCAGTGCAGCAGGTCCGGGCCGGGCTGAAGGCCATCTACCTGTCCGGCTGGCAGGTTGCCGCCGACGCGAACCTGGCGGGCCACACGTACCCGGACCAGAGCCTGTACCCGGCCAACTCCGTGCCGCAGGTGGTCCGGCGGATCAACAACGCCCTGCTGCGCGCCGACCAGATCTCCTGGTCAGAATCTGCGGACGGCACGGGTAACGGGGACGGGGGCTCCGCCACGCCTGCGCCGTACTGGCTGGCGCCGATCGTGGCGGACGCGGAAGCGGGCTTCGGCGGTGTGCTGAACGCCTTCGAGCTCATGAAGGCCATGATCGCCGCCGGGGCGGCCGGCGTGCACTGGGAGGACCAGCTCGCCTCGGAGAAAAAGTGCGGCCACCTCGGCGGGAAGGTCCTCATCCCGACCGGCCAGCACATCCGCATGCTGAACGCGGCACGGCTCGCCGCCGATGTCTGCGGCACACCGACCCTGATCATCGCGCGCACGGACGCGCACGCGGCCACGCTCATCACCAGCGACGTGGACGAGCGGGACAGGCAGTTCCTCACCGGCGAGCGGACCGCCGAGGGGTTCTTCCGCACCCGGCCCGGCATGGAGCCGTGCGTCGCACGCGGGCTCGCCTACGCGCCGTATGTGGACATGCTCTGGATGGAGACCTCCACGCCGGACCTGGAGGAGGCGCGCCGCTTCGCCGAGGCGATCAAGGCCGTCTACCCGGACCAGATGCTCGCCTACAACTGCTCGCCGTCGTTCAACTGGCGCAGGCACCTGGACGACGGAACGATCGCGAAGTTCCAGCGCGAGCTCGGCGCGATGGGGTACAAGTTCCAGTTCATCACCCTGGCCGGCTTCCACGCGCTCAACTACGCCATGTTCGACCTGGCGCGCGGTTACGCCGCCGAGGGCATGACCGCCTACGTGAGGCTGCAGGAGGCCGAGTTCGCCGCCGAGGCCAGCGGCTACACGGCCACCAGGCACCAGCGGGAGGCCGGCACGGGGTACTTCGACCTCGTCGCGTCGGCCATCACGCCGGACTCCTCCACCGTCGCCCTGGCGGGGTCGACGGAGAGCGAGCAGTTCACCGGCGTCCGCTAGCCGGGCGGGTCCTGCGGCGGCCGGAAGGAGGGCCGCGGCGGGAGCTGCCCGGTCCTGGCCGTGAAGCTCCCGGGCCGGCCCGGGAATTCCCCGGTCCGGGTCGGGTATTCCCGCCGCGGCCCCTGCGGGATGGGGCCGCTCGCCGCGACGGTGGCGTCGGGCACCGGCTGCTCCGGGGAAAGCCCCGCCGCGGTGAGGACACTGTCCTCTTCCTCGTCGTCCGCCCCGGCGCCGCGCCTGCGCCACCTCGACGGCACGAACAACGGCACGATCATCGCCAGGCCTGCCATCGCCAGCACCCCGTTGACCAGCATGTCCTCGACACCCGCGCCGAAGCCGAGGGTACCCGTCCGCAGCGGGATCACGGTGATCGCGCGCCCGACATGCGTCAGGTAGAGCCCGGTCAGGGCGAGCATGGCCAGCCCGGGAAGGCCGGACGCCAGCGGCGAGATCGCTGGCACGCCGATCATGATGCCGAGCACGAGCCCGACGGCGAGCAGCACGCCCACTTCCACCAGGACAGCATGATCCGGGATCAGCGAACCACCCGACGCAGGAAGCCGCGCCAGCGTTCCCGTGGCGGTCCCGAACGGCCGGGCAAAGCGGAGCAGGCGCAGGTATCCCCAGCCGCCCGCGAAGAACACGGCCACCGCCGTCACGATGGCTAGGACAAATCCGGCTAGATGTCGCATGGCCTTCCCGCCCTTCGGCTTCCGCGTGGAGGTCCGGTCTGCACGCGTCACTCGCCAGCCGCCCACCGGCCCGCTGCCCGCCGGCCGGCGCAGGCGGGCGGCGGGACCGCCGCGGGAAGCGCGAGGAACGCGAACGTTTGATGTTGCACTGTAGACCGGAGGAAAGCCCCGTGCCGGGCGTTCCGGACATTAGCCCGCGAGGCGGGGAAGCCCGCGCGGTGATCAGGCTACGGTGCGCCCAGGGACGCGCGCAGCGCCACGCGGAGCCCGTTCAGCGGCTCCAGGGCGGTGTATGCCCGGTAGGCATCCCGTTCGACCAGGCGGAATTTCACCCCGCGCGCGCCAGCGGGCGGGGTGTACCCTTCCGGGCGGTACCGCCGGAAATCGCGCGACATCCGGCGGAAGAACTCCCTGCGGTCCCCGCGCGGCACCAGGCCGAGGAGGGTCGTGTAATGCCAGATCGCCCGCTCGAAGACCGCGGCCCTGACCGCGTCGCCCGCCGGGCGCAGCCCGGCGGGCCCGGGGCCCTCCTGCCCGTCAAGGAACCGGAAAACCCATTCGTATGAGGCGAAGATGTCGAAGTGCCTGGCGCTGACGGTGGCCATGAACGAGCCGTGCCGCTCGCGCCGGTAGCGGTAGCACACCTGGTCGAGCACGCTGATCCGCCGCGCGGCCAGCAGGGCCGCGCAGGACACCGGAACGTCCTCGTGGATGCCGGGCCCGAAGGGCACGCCGAGCTCGCACAGGAAGGCGCGACGCAGCACCTTGCTCCATGACGTCATCGTCATGCGGATCAGCCCGGGGCGCTCCGCGAGGGTGAAGACCTGCGGTTCATCCGGCCCCGCGCCGCGGGACGGCGGCCCGGGGGGAAGGTGCGGCCTGCCGCGGTGCCCGCTCCCGTCCGGCGGGTAGGCGTCTTCGTAGCCGATGACGAGCACATCCGGGCGCAGTCGCTCGAGCCGCTGGCTGACCCCGGCCAGCGCGCCATCTGCCAGCATGTCGTCGCCGTCGACGAACCATACGTACTCGCCTGTCGCCGCGCCGGCGCCGGCCCGGCGCGCCTGGCCCGGTCCGGCACTCGTGCCCAGGTGGACCACGCGCAGCCGGGGATCGCGCCGCGCCCGCCCGTCCAGGATCGCGCCGCACCCGTCAGGCGAGGCGTCGTCGACCGCGATCACCTCGACGCAGGCTCCTGGCTGCCCCAGCACAGAGTCGAGGCATGCGCCGAGATGCTCCGCCACCCCGTGAACGGGGATCACCACGCTGATGAGCACGTCGCGATGATAACCACCCGCGGCAACTGCCTGTCGTAGAGTAGCGACTGAATGTAAGAGTAGGACTACGTTTTGTGACTGCGCTCGCTGACGGAACCAGCCTGGCAGCGCGAATACCATGCAGACCTCGCGGACATGCCGGGCGCAGTGCTGGCCAGATGCCCCCTGGACCAGACAGACTCATGAGGGCGCTTATGTTGTCCAGCGTGCGGGCTGCCAGCGGGGCGGGCGCTGGATGATGACCGTGTGGCCGCGGGACGTGCCCTGGCCGGCATCGGACGGGACAGCATAGGGTACGCCCGGGCGGCACGGAGAGCGGAGGGACGCCGATGCAGGAACTGCGCTTCGTCGCGGTGAGCGAGGACGGCACCTACGCCGTCCTCGCCGTCCCCGGGCGGAGCGGACGGTTCACGCTGCCTATCGACGACCGGCTGAGAGCCGTCGCGCGTGGTCAGTTCTCACGGCTTGCCCAGTACGAGATCGAAGTGGAGAATCCCTTGCGACCCAAGGAGATCCAGGCACGAATCCGCGCCGGGGAAACGGTGGAGGAGATCGCGGATGCGGCCGGCATCCCCGTCGAGCGCGTGCGGTGGTTCGAGGGGCCGGTGCTCGCCGAGCGCGCCTACGTGGCGCAGCAGGCGCAGGCCGCGTCCGTGCGCCGGCAGGGGGATTCCACGCCGGGTCCCCGGCTCGGCGACATCGTGGCGGAGCGCCTGGCTGGGCTCGGCGCCGACCCCGAGGAGGCGCAGTGGGACTCAAGGAAGCTGGGGGACGGGAGCTGGCAGGTCCAGCTCGCCTGCACGGCCGGCGGCCGCCTGCATATCGCCGAGTGGGTGTTTGATCCCCGGCGCAGGCACGTATCACCCGCGGACGACAACGCCGCGCGGCTGTCGCTGCCGGAAGACGAGCTGCCCGCGCCGCCCGGCGGCTCACTCGGCCAGGGCACGGTCACGCCGATCAGGCCGCGGCCCGAACGGCAGGCCGTGCCGCAGCGGAGGCCGCTGACCGAGCCGGCCGCCACCGGCGCCGCTTCCGCCGCCTCCGCCGCTCCCCCCGCCCCCGCTCCCCCGGCCCCCGTGACGGCGCCGCCCGGCGCTCCCCCGCCCGCGCCTGCGCCGGGCCCTGGGCCTGTGCCCCGTACCGCGACGCCGCCGGATCCCGAGCAGCTCCTCGGGGCCGGCCCGGCCGGCGGCCATGAGCCTGGGCCACCCGCAGAGGCCGCGGAGGAACCGGCGGACGGACCTGGAGCGGGCAAGGACGGGAGGCAGGCACAGCCAGCGCGCACCGGCAGGAAAGCGGGGCAGCGCGGCCGGAGGTCATCGGTCCCGTCCTGGGACGAGATCATGCTCGGCAACTCCCGCCAGCAGGAGTAACGCCCGGCGGCATAGGATCGGGCACCGGGCGCCGTTCGGGATTCCATATCCGCCGAGGGAAGGGCAGGGGTGACGGGCGCGTGGGCCGGTTTCCTCGTGCTGTCTGCCGCCGCAGGCTGAGCGGTACGGCCATCGCCGCCAGCACGCTGCTCCTGCTCGGCGGGTGCGGCTTCAGCGCGGGGCCGAGCAGGCTGGCCCCGGACGCCCCGTCCACGATGACCGTGACGAGCCAGTCGTTCGGCCGGGGCGTGCTCCCGCAGCGTTATACCTGTCACGGCGCGAAGATCAGCCCCCCGCTCAACTGGTCCGGGGCCCCGCAGGGCACGAAGAGCTACGCGATCGTCGTCGATGACTCGGACGCGCCGATCACCCCGTACATCTACTGGATCGTGTTCGACATCCCCGCGGCGACGACGGGCATCCAGGAAGGGCAGCTTCCCGAGGGCGCGAGGCAGGCGGACAACAGCGCGGGCCGGGCGGGATACGACCCCCCGTGCCCCAGGGGCCACAGCCACTCGTACCGTTTCACCGTCTACGCGCTGCGCTCCTGGCTGAACCTGCCGGACGGGGCACCGACGCGGCCGGCGTGGACCGCGATCGCGGCAGCGACCATCGGCCGCGGGCGGCTCACCCTGACGGCAAAACCGTTATTAATTCGTTAAAACAAGCGGATGGGCCTGCGATCTTCGCCAATCTCCTGACAGGCCCGATACGTGGCCACCAGAATCGATCCCTGGACGGCCAGGGTCAGCGGGCTGGTATGCCCCGCTGGCCTCACCCAGATGATCCGATGCGTTGGGTGGTTGAATGACTTTGCTCGTGGTCCTCGGCTTTGTGGTGATCGCCACGATCCTCGGGGCCGTGTACCTCAGCCTGAAGTCCACGCGGGATGACGACGAGATACCCGCGCGGGGCTACGGCAGCAAGGCCGGGCGCGGCGGGATCACCAGGGCCGGCGGTACCCGGATGGGCGGGCACGGCTCCCGGGCGGGCAGGCCGGCGGTGTCGCCCTCGCTCGCCGATCTCGTGCAGTCAGAGCCCGGTGACAGCGGCATCCCGGGCAGGCCGGGGCGCCGCGCCGCCGATGCGCCGGGCCCGCGCAGCTACCCGGCTGCGCGCCGCAGTGGTGACGGCCACAGGCCCGGCAGGCCGCAGCGGCCTCGCCTGCGGATGGGGCGGGGACGGCAGGACGACGATCCATGGCCGGCGGCCGGTGATGACCTCTCCGACGAGCAGTTCTGGGCAGAGCTGTCATCCGGCGGGCCGGATGCGGGGACGGCACGGTTCCCCGGCCCGGATGCGGGGACGGCACGGTTCCCCGGGCCGGATGCGGGGACGGCACGGTTCCCCGGGCCGGATGCGGGGACGGCACGGTTCCCCGGGCCGGACGTGCCGGCCGGGGACCTGCCGCCTGCGGCGCAGCGCGGCCCCGGGCCGGCCAGCCAGGAGCGGCGGGGACGGGACGAGCCCATGCGGTCCCGGCAGCCCGCTGACAGCGATCCGTTCGCCGGCGCTTCCTCCCTGCAGCACGGCGGCTTTTCGCGGCGCGGCGGCGGGGCACCCGGTGCCCCGGGGCCCTACTCTCCCCGCGGCCAGCAGCCGCCGCCCCCCGGCGGGCGTGACCCTTCCATGGCGGAGACCCAGGCGCTGAGGCGGGACACAGAGGGTCCCGGCACCCCCGCGGGGCCAGGCGCCGCCCCGCCTGGTGGCCGCCGCGGGCCCGGCCGCCACAGCGGCGGCTACCGTGACGGCGCCTACGCGAACGGTGATGCCCGCTCGTACTACGGGGACGCCCCGGCCCACGGGAACGGCTATTCCCCGGCGGGCCCGTACCCTGATCCCGGGTATGAGAACGCCCCGGGTGGGCACGAGTTCCGCGGCCGGGACGGCTGGCGGGCTCCCCCGCCCGATGACGGCTTCCCCTACAGCCGTCAGCCCTACGAGGACACCGGAACCCGCCGCCGTGACCGGCCCTACCGTGGCCGCTACGACCGTACCGACCGCGACAGCCGGTACTGACGGCTGAACGCACGCCATCCGGCGCGTGGTGCGACGCTGGTGTCATGCCCGAGGGAGACGTCGTCTGGCTGACCGCGCGCCGGCTCCATGAGGCACTCGCCGGCCGGGTGCTGACCCGCAGCGACTTCCGCGTGCCCGCCTTCGCCGCCACCGACCTGTCGGGGCGCACCGTCCACGCCGTGGTCTCGCGTGGCAAGCACCTGCTCATCCGGGCAGGGGGCGGCGTGACCGTCCATACCCACCTGCGCATGGACGGCTCCTGGCGGATCCGGCCCGCGGCGGAGCCCGTGCGGGAGAGCCACCGCATCCGGCTGGTGCTCGCCAACCCCTCCTGGCAGGCGGTCGGCTACCAGCTCGGCGTCGTCGAGGTGCTCCCGACCGCGCACGAGCACCGCGTCACCGGCCACCTCGGGCCCGACCTGCTCGGCGAGGACTGGGACGCCGGCGAGGCGGTACGGCGGCTGCGTGCCAGCCCGGAACGGCCCATCGGCGAGGCCCTTCTCGACCAGCGCAATCTGGCCGGTATCGGCAACCTGTACAAGGCGGAGGTGCTGTTCCTGCGCGGTGTCGGCCCGTGGCGGCCCGTCGCGGAAGCCGGCGATCTCTTCGCTCTCGTGGAACTCGCGCGCCGCCTTCTCGACGCGAACAAGGCGCGGGCCGGGCAGGTCACCACCGGGGTGTGGCGCAGGGGCGAGGAGACCTGGGTCTACGGCAGGCGCGGGCTGGCCTGCCGCCGCTGCGGCACCCCGGTCCGCGCCGCCGGGCAGGGCGAGCGCATCACCTACTGGTGCCCGTCCTGCCAGCCCGGCTGAGCAGCCGGCCCGGCTGGGTAGGCTGTCGGCACACGAGGAGAGGCGTCCCGTGCCCGCACCGGCTCGGCGCACCGGCTGAGATCATCTGCCGGTACCGGCCCGGCCGCCGGCACCTAACACGCACCAGATAGGCATTCGGTCGTGAGCAAGCACGTAACACCGCCGCCGCCGGGCGACCGGCCGCCCCGGGCCGCGCCGCCGCCCCCGCCCGCCTGGCGGCACTGGCTGTGGCTGATCTGGCTGGCAGCCGTGATAGCGCTGTGGGTGGCGCTGCCCACGGTGCATTCCACTCCCCAGGTCACCCTGACCTACTCGCAATTCGTCTCCGACGTCGCCTCTCATCAGGTGAAGGCGATCTCGCTCGCGCCGAGCGGCCAGATGAGCACCGGCACCCTGACGGACGGCCGCCACTTCACCACCATCATCCCGAGCCAGGCGGGATCCGCGCTGCTGAGCCAGCTTCAGGCGGCGCACGTGCAGATCACGGCCACGCCCGCGGGGCCCTCGTTCGGCACCGAAGTCCTGTCCTGGCTGATCATCCTGGTGCTGCCGCTCCTGGTGTTTGGCTGGCTGTGGTTCCGGCTGTCCCGCGGGGCCGCCGGTGGCGGGCTGCAGGGGATGCTCGGCGTGGGCAGGGCCCGTGCCAAGGTGTTCGACGCCGAACGGCCGCGGACGAGGTTCACCGACGTCGCCGGGTATGAAGGCGCCAAGGCCGAGATCGCCGAAGTCGTGGATTTCCTCCGCAACCCGGAACGCTACCGCCGCGCCGGGGCGACGCCGCCGCGCGGCGTGCTGATGGCCGGCCCGCCGGGCACCGGCAAGACCCTGCTGGCCCGGGCCGTGGCCGGCGAGGCGGAGGTGCCGTTCTTCTCGGTGACGGGCTCCAGCTTCGTGGAGCTGTTCGTCGGCGTCGGCGCGGCCCGCGTCCGTGACCTGTTCAGCGAGGCGCGCAAACGGGCACCGGTCATCATCTTCGTGGACGAGCTCGATGCCATCGGCCAGCGCCGCTCCGGCTCCATGGCCGTGGTCTCCAACGACGAGCGGGAGCAGACGCTCAACCAGCTCCTGGCGGAGATGGACGGGTTCGACCCGACCGAGGGGATCGTCGTGCTGGCCGCGACGAACCGCCCCGAGGTGCTGGACCCCGCGCTGCTGCGCCCCGGCAGGTTCGACAGGCAGATCACCATCCCGCTGCCCAGCCTCGCCGAGCGGGCTGCCATCCTCGCCGTGCACTGCCGCGGCAAGCGTCTCGATCCCGGGGTGGACCTGGACGCCATCGCGCGCGGGACCCCGGGCTTCTCAGGGGCTGACCTGGCGAATCTCGTCAACGAGGCGGCGATCTCCGCGGCCCGTGCCGGGCGCGAGGTGATCACGGCAGACGACTTCGGCACCGCGAGGGACCGGATCCTGCTCGGCCGCAGGGAAAGCTCCAACGTCCTGCTGCCGGAGGAGAAACACGCCGTGGCCGTGCACGAGGCGGGCCACGCCATCGTCGCAGCGCTCTCCCCGGACGCAGACCCGGTCGCCAAGGTCACCATCCTCCCCGCTGGCCAGGCCCTCGGCGTGACCGAGCAGCTCCCCCTGGTGGAGCACCACCTGTACAGCGAGGATTACCTCACCGAGACCCTGGCGGTGCGCCTCGCCGGGCGGGCCGCCGAGCTTGTCGTGACCGGGAAGGGCTCCAGCGGGGCCGCCAACGATCTGGCCCAGGCCACCGACCTGGCTGTCAAGATGGTCCGCGAGCTCGGCCTGTCCCCGGCACTCGGCCCGGTCGGGTACCCGCAGGGAGGGCCGGCGTTTCTCGACGGCGCACGTCCCGGGCCGTCTTCCGGCCTGTCCAGCAGGCCCTTCGCGGAGTCCACCCAGGCGGCCATCGACGCGGAGGTCGCCCGGCTGCTGCGTGAGGCCGAGAACCACGCCGTCGGGCTGCTGCGCGAGCACCAGGCCGAGCTGAGCGAGCTCGCCGGCCTGCTCATCGAGCAGGAAACCGTCGACGGGGAGGACGTCTACCGGCTGCTCGGCCTGCCGGTGCCGGAGCGCCGCCAGGAAGCCGCGGCTGTGGCCCCGCACCGGTCCGCGATCGATCCTGGTCACGCCGTGCCCGCTGGCCAGCCGCAGCCCCCGCCGTCCCGCCCGTAGGCTGCCGTCCCGCCCGTCGGTGCCGCCGCGCCCGCAGGTGCCGCCGCGCCCGCAATGCCGTCGGCCGGCGGAAGATGCCCGGGTGCCGCGCGCGGCTATGGCCAGCGGCCTGATGCTTCCTGTTGCCTTATCCGTCAAGAGCGTACTCAAGATGACCTGAATCG
>Ga0209061_1003929_pt1 | contig 15179 bp, 13 predicted proteins | sample Coa_R1_10_FD_187157 | JGI IMG/M metagenome (GOLD analysis project Ga0209061, IMG submission 187157) | Surface soil microbial communities from Centralia Pennsylvania, which are recovering from an underground coalmine fire - Coalmine... | ecosystem: Environmental > Terrestrial > Soil >...
CGAGCCAGATCACGCACCCCCGGCAATGTGGGAGGTTGCGGGCGCGTCCCATCCTGGGACGCATACCGGGTCACAAGCCAGATCACGCACCCCCGGCAATGTGGGAGGTTGCGGGCACGTCCCATCCTGGGACGCATACCGGGTCACAAGCCAGATCACGCACCCCCGGCAATGTGGGAGGTTGCGGGCACAGCGCCGCAGGCGCTGTGCCCGCAACCTCCCACATCATAGACGAACCGCGCAGCGGTGAGCAGTCAGGAAATATGCTACAATGTCAACAATATCCAGAGACATGAGGAGCGACCTTGATCGAACGGCAGCACAGTGAGCTATGTTACCTGCAATTCAACCATTACCAGCAATTTCCAGATCTACTACATGGCATCTTCACCCGCGCGGGCGGCTACAGCGCGGCCCCCTATCGCGGCCTCAACACCTCGACCTCGCTGAAAATAGCAGGCGCCGATAGCGTCGATAACGTCGTGCGCAACCGCCAGCTTGTACTACAGGCCCTCGCCATCGAGAATTATCCCTGCGTCACGCTCTGGCAGATTCACAGCGCCGACGTTGCCATCTTCGATATGCGGGACGAGTGGCGCACCGACTGGGCCTGCCACTCCTACTATGAACGGACGTGGACGCCAACCTCGATCCACAAAGGCGACGCGCTGATTACCACGCAGCGCGGCATCGCCATCGCTTTCTCCTTCGCCGACTGCGTGCCTGTTCTGCTGTATGATCCTGTAAAGCAGGTCATTGGCATAGCACACGGCGGCTGGCGCGGCACCGCGCGTGGCATTGCCGCCGCTGCGATTGACGCCATGCAGAAGCATTTCGGCTGCCAGCCCGATCATATCTACGCCGGCATCGGACCGGCCATCGGCCCCTGCTGCTATGAAGTGAGCGAGGCGGTTCGCCAGCTCTTCACAGGTCAGATGCAATTCGATGAGCGGCCAGTTCTGGAGCGCTACCGCGCCATCGTGCGCGACTCCGCGCAATTCTCCACGCTCCAGCTTGCCGGGCGGACGAGCCTGCGCCTCGATCTACGGGAGACCAATCGCAGGCAGTTATTGATGATGGGCCTGCTCCCCGATCACATTGAGGTGGCCGGCATCTGCACCTGCTGCCAGCGCGAGCGCTTCTTCTCACATCGCGGCGAGCACGGCAGAACAGGACGCTTCCCCGCCGTGATTGCGCTGCGCTCATAACGAGATGGAGCAAACACATTCGCGAATATCATCCTGAGCGCCACACGGCACGCAGATCCTTCGCTGCCGCTCAGGATGGCATTCGTGCAGCAGTAACACTATGTTCTAAACAACCGCGCTTATACGTCTATATTTAAGAAGCGCTATTTGATCGAGAGCGCAGAAAAAATTGTGAAAGGAATTTGTCTCATGGCAGATGACAATACACCGCAGAGCACAGGGAATAGCGGATCCGGCAATTCCGGCAATCCTCCCGCGCCAGCCAGCAGTTTACGGGTACGTGTCCTGCACCCATTAAGCCCTAACCAGCCGTTTCGCCCCCTTCCGCCGCCCACCGGCAAGCCCCCCTACCATTTCTCGCTCAACACCGTAGTGTCCGACGCGCAAATAGCGGCCATTAATGCCGCCGGGCGGCTCGTGTTCCATATCGGAGGCGATACCGGCGGCGTGAAGGCGCCACAGGCGCAGCAGATTGTTGCGATGCATATGGAAAGCGACCTCGCTGCCTCCAGCGGGGCCGAGCAGCCGGCGTTTTTCTATCATCTCGGCGATGTCGTCTATTATTACGGAGAGGCCGCGAACTACTACTCGCAGTTCTACGAGCCGTATATGCAGTATCCGCTGCCGATCCTGCCCATTCCCGGCAACCACGATGGCGATGTGCTCGACGCTTCGGTGCCATCGCTGGCAGCCTTTGTCGAAAACTTCTGCGCCACCGATCCGCATCTTACCCCCGAAGCCGGCGACGCTACCCGCATGGCCCTGACGCTGCCCAACGTCTACTGGACGCTGGAGGCCCCGTTCGTTACCATCATCGGCCTGTATACGAACGTGCCGGAAGGAGGCCGGCTTGATAACGACCAGATCGCATGGTTCGCCTCAGAGTTGTCCGGCGCTCCGACCGACAAAGCGCTGATCGTTGCCATGCACCATCCCATCTACTCGGGGGACATCTATCATACCGGCAGCGCATACATGGCAGGCATCCTCGACCAGGCCATACAGCAAACAGGGCGCGTACCGGATATCGTCTTTGCCGGCCACGTGCATAACTATCAGCGTTTTACGCGCGCGTTTAATGGCCGCGACATACCATATATCGTCGCCGGAGCCAGCGGCTACTGGCATCTGCACTACATGCAGAAGGTCAACGGCCAGTTGCCGCAGGTGCCCTACGCGGTGCCGGGGATGGATGCCACACTGGAGAGCTACTGCGAGGATCGGCACGGCTTTATGCGCCTTGAGGTGACGGCGGATACGTTGAAGGGTACGTATTTCGCGGTGCCGCGCCCGCAGGAGTCGTGGCGCGGCCCCTCGACAACCATCGATTCCTTTACGCTCGACCTCAAGCAGCACAAGCTGCTCTAGGCTTACTCGTTCAAAGCTTTCTTGAACTCTGCGATGGTCCTGCCAATGCCCGCCCCTGCGGCGTTCTCAGGAGAGAGTATTTTGAGGGACATGCGCTTCGCGCATGTCCCTCAAAATACTCTCTCCTCGCGCGGCTCCGCCGCGCGACGATCTATTGACGAAGTACTCCTACCTGTGCCAATATGCATAGAGGAGAGAAGGCATAACTACATGCTCTTCTCAATCGTACTACCTATAGATTGAGCCATGTTGCCAGGAAAGATACAGTGATTGACGACCTTTCTACGCGCCAGCAAGAGCAGTTGGCGGCCAATATCGACCGGGTGCGGCATACCATCACAGAAGCCGCGCTGCGCAGCGGGCGCGATCCGGCGGAAATCACGCTCGTCGCAGTGTCGAAAACGCATCCTGTCGCCCTGGTCGAAATGGCATACCATCTTGGCATCACCAACTTTGGCGAAAATCGCGTGCAGGAGGCGCTGCCCAAGATCGCCGCGTTTCGCCCGCCGGGGCTGCGCTGGCACATGATCGGCCACCTGCAAAGCAACAAGGCCGGCAAAGTGGTTGGCGCCTTTGACTGCGTGCAGAGCGTCGATAGCCTGCGCCTCGCCCGCACGCTGGAGCGACACGCGGCGGAGCATAATCTGCGCCTGCCTGTTCTGCTCGAAGTCAATGTCGCCGGTGAAGAGAGCAAGACAGGCATGGCTCTGGAGGAGGCGCCGGAATGCGCCGCGCAGATCGCGGCCCTGCCGCATCTTGAGGTTGAGGGCCTGATGACCATCGCCCCGCTGGTCGATGATCCAGAGAGGGCGCGCCCGGTCTTTCGCGCTCTGCGCACACTGCGCGAAAGATTGCGCGAGCAGATTCCTGGCTGCTCATGGCGCCACCTGTCTATGGGCATGACCGATGATTACGCAATAGCAATTGAAGAGGGGGCCACGATTGTTCGCATCGGGCGGGCGATCTTCGGCGAACGCGACTATAAGAAAGAGCGAACGAGTATGTCATCCTGAGCGCGGTGAAGGATGACATGTGCTGCGCTCAGGATGAACAGAAGGAGTTCTCGATGAAGCTTGACGATATGTTCTTTAGCCGTCGCATTCGGCAGAACCATGCCCTGGAGCACGCGACGATCACCATTTTGAGCGGTATGATACCGAATCTCAGCATTAGCGCCCGTTCCAGTTCAGACGGCTTTATCGTCTTTGGCGATGTGGACCTCGGGCTGCTGCGCCGCGCCATAGATGAAGCGCTGCGCCGTCTCCAGGCTGGCGAGGCGGAACTGGCTATCCATCCCAACTGCGGGACCAACCTGGCCGTAGGCGTCTCTCTCGTCACCCTCGGAACACTACTTGGCATGGTCTCCAGCCATACACGCACCCGCATCGCCACGGCGGCGGCCTCCTCCGTCGCGGGCCTGGCGGCAGCGCGCCCGCTCGGCGAATACGTGCAGCGCCACTTCACCACCCTGCCCGATCTACAGGGAGTACGCGTGACCGAGATCGCACGCCGCAAGTTCCTGGGTTTCACCTACATTGATGTACGTACTGTTCAGGAGTAAGTAAGACGCCGCACTCATAGAGTGCGGCGGCGTTTTATCATGTGTATTCGCGCTTACGATGAGACGCGGCAAAGACCAGGACAAACCAGCAGGCAAACGAGCCAGCAAACCGGCACCGAAAACGGCTAGCGCGCAAGCGGGAAGGTACTGGTTTATGTACCAGAAAACACAGAGAATTGTAGCATGGAATCGCAGGATGAATGAACGGGGTAAAAGAACCATTTACCCCGTTCAAAAGGAAGAGATAGAGGAGAGAGAATGAGGAGAGCAGGATGCTGATAACGAAAAAGATCAAACTCATGGTGAGTCCACAAGACGCAGCAACCCTGGAATTTATGCAAGGCAAATGCCGAGGGCTTTATAACTGGTGGGTGATACGCCTGCGCAACGGCGAGAAGTGGCCTGGATGGAGGGAGGCGAAGAAGACCTTACAGGAGAGCAAACGGCATGATCCTGAACTCTGCCAGGTCTATGGTAAGCTCTTGCAGGAGGTCTACTTTCGACTGGATAACGCGATGAAAGCCTTCAAGCGGCGCGTGAAGAACGGGGAGAAGCCTGGATTTCCGAGGGTGCGCCCGCGTCATTGCTTCTTTACGCTCTGCTATCCGGCCATGTACTTGCGCGTCGAGGGGAAGACGCTTATCCTGCCAACAGCGGGAAGAGGGAGAAGTAAGCAGTACCCCGACATCCGGGCACTTCTCACCGAACAGCCGCCAGCGAACTTTCGAGAAGTTGCGATCAGTCGTGATACACATGGGAACTACTACGCCTCATTTGCGCATGACGTGGAAAAAGAGGAAACAGGCAAGCATGGAGGTATGCTTGCCCTTGATCTAGGCGTGAAGACACTGGCAACCGGTGTCAATGAGCAAGGTCGTTTGTACCATATTGGCGGGTTCAAGGGTGTCAGGTGGTATAATAAACAACTGGACCGTATCCGTTCCAAGCGGGACCGTTGCAAGAAGGGATCACGCCGCTATATTCACTTATCAAAGGTCTATAAGCGCGTTTCTGAAAAGAAGCGTAACAAACAACAGGACTGTCTGCACAAAGCGTCCCATCTCATCGCGCACCGACTGGTTGAGAGCACTGTGGTGATCGGTGAGCTTTCCCAACGGCAGATGGTCATGAACAAGCACGCGGAGCGTAATAAACACCTAAACAGAGCCATCTATAATGATTGGGGCCTCTACGGCTTTGTTCAAATGTTGCTCTATAAGTGCTTGCTTTATGGGAAAGAATTAGTGATCTTAGATGAGCGCGATACGTCAAAAACCTGTAGCCAGTGCGGGCACAAGTGCAATATGCCCCTCTGGAAACGGACATATCGCTGTAGGAATTGTGGACTCATCATGGATCGTGACGAAAACAGCGCCGTCAATATTCTGATGAGGTTCCTTGCTCGGCTAGAGCCACACATGGAGCGGATCTCCATGCGGTGTACGGATGGTTTCACCGTAATCGATAATGTGTCTCCGCACGAGCACATTTAAGAAAGGCAGTAAGTAGAAATGGATGCGCCCCCATTACCGGTACCGATTGTGAGCTGGATCACCATTTATGGTATCGGCTTCATCATCCTTGCTATGCTGGTACGCGCGATTGCGTCCTGGTTTCATATCGATGAGCGCTATGCCTTCATTCGCTTTCTCGCGCGCCTCACCGATCCGTTCATCGAGCCGATACGCCGCATCGTGCGTCCTGTGGGTATCTTTGACTGGTCCTTCTTCATCGCCTGGTTTATGTTACAAACCTTGCAAATTCTGCTGCTCCAGGCGCTGCCCAGGGGTTGGTAAATAATACACAATATCAGACCGGCATATGGCTGCGCCATATGCCGGTCTGATATTGTGTATTCGTCTTTATACCAGGAACTTGCCCTCTATCTTGGGATCCATCTGGATATGGCCCTGCGGATCCACATTCAGCACCACCACCGCTTTATTGATCGGATCGCCATTCGCGTCAAAGGCGATCTGCCCGCTGACTCCCTGGATCGCATGCGCCCCCGTTATCTGTGTCAGCGCCTGCTGCACCTGAACGGGAGTCGGCGCCGTCGTGCCGCCCGCCAGCGCGGTCTTGCTGGCGGTCAGCAGGGCCAGCATCGCATCATACGAGAGAATCACATTATAGTCGGCGCGCGTAAAGCCGTAGCCGGGATGCTTCCGATCTGGATCGAAGGCATTGGCATAATTGGTGAAAAAGTCGGGCTGCTTCGCGCTCAAGCCCAGGACTCCCCACTCATCAGGATAGGCGAACGCGGTAAAGTGCAGGCGCGTGAAGCCGGCGCGCGCGCTCTGCGGATAGCCGCCCAGGCTGTAGAGCGCATCGCCTCCCAGCACCTGCAAGTTGGGGAAGTTCGTGTTGCTGGGCAACTGCTCCAGGATCGCGCTGACATCATCGGAATAGCCCGCGAAGTAGAGCAGGTCGGGCGCGGGATTGCTGCTCAGCGCCTGTTGCAACGCGTTCGTCACCGACTGCTTGTCCCCGACGGTATAATTCACCGTCGTTGTCTGCCCGCCATCCGCCGTGAACTGCTGGATGAAGCTCTGCGCAAGGCTCTGGCTATAGGAATCCGCCTGGTCCTCGAAGACCGCGACATTCTTCGCCTTGAGCACATCGTGGGCGTAGCTCGCTCCCGCTTTTGCCTGGCTCTTATCAGAGGGCGCCACGCGGAAGAAGTATGGTGAGATGCCCGACAGGGAATTGCTGGAGGCTGTCTGCGAGACCATCGGGATATGCGCGGCAGAGAGCACGCTGATCGCGTTCTGCGCATAGCCGCTATAGGGCCAGCCCATCACGCCAACGATGGTCTTATCAGCCTTCGCGGCCTCCACAACCTGGCGCGCTATCGTCGTCGCGTTGGTCGCATTGTTGCCAGCATTGGCGATGAGCAGGCGCACCTGCACGCCGCCGAGCAGCGCGCCATTGTTAGCATTATACTTTTTCTGCGCCACATAGGCACCTTGCAGGTCGTCGCGCCCTACGTTAGCGGCATTCGCCCCCGTTACCATTGTGCCCACGACAATCGTTACATAGGGACTGCCGGAGGCAAGAACACGCTGATTCTCCAGGTAGATGAGCGCCTCGGCATCATTGCTCTCCTGCCCTAGCGCCGCACGCCACAACGACTGCGCGCCGCTGCTATCGCCTGCTTTGAGCTTCGCCGATGCCTGCTGCTTCAACGAGCCATCGGGGCGATTCGTATCGAAGGCGTAGCTTCCGTCGCTGATGCCGATAGATTCGCCGTTGACCGTCGAGACGCCAATACCATTGGTTGTCGCGGGCAGTGGCGGCGGGCAGTGGCGGCGGCGTAGGCGTGGCGGTGGCTACGGCGGTCCCACCGGTACTCCCCGTGCCGGTATTGCTTCTGAGGCGCGGGAGGACGAAAAAGGCGGCGCCGATGATGATAAGAACCACGAGCAGCAAGATGAAACTGGTCAGCATATAGTTATTGCCGCCGCCCCGCTTCTGCGCGGGCGGCCTGCTATACATACCCGCCTGCTGCTGGCTCTGCCTCTGCGGCGCGTACTGCGGCTGAGGAGGCGGAGGCGGCGGCATGCGCCGTGGCTGACTCGCGGCGGCTACCGGCACACCCGGCTGCGGCGGCAGCGCTCTCATCGGGCCTGAAACGCCCAGTGTATAGCTGCTGGTATCGCTCGGCGTCGCGAAACGCCGTGCCAGGATCTCGTCGATATCGCTCTTCATCGCAGCGGCCGTCTGGTAGCGTTTATTCACATCGATAGTGAGCGCGCGATTGAGCACGCGCTCTATGTCCGGCGAAAGCTTCGGATTCAGCGAGCGGGCCGCCGGGTAGGTGAATGGCGGGTAGTTGCGCGGATCGCGATTCGTGAGCAGGTGGTGCAGCGTCGCGGCCAGCGCATAGAGATCCGAGCGCCCATCAGCATTGCCCTGATACTGCTCGGGCGGCGCATAGCCGGGCGTGCCCAGCGCCGAGGTCTGCTTGCGTTTCACATTTTTCATTTCGTCGGCGCGCGCGATGCCAAAGTCTACCAGGTGCGCCCGCTTATCTTTACTGCCGACAATGATGTTCGCGGGCTTGATGTCACGATGCACAATCGGCGGCGTCTGGTGCTCCAGGTAGTCGAGAATATCAAGCACCTGGGAAGCATAGGTAAGTGCCTCACGCTCCGGCATCGGCTGATTGATGCGCTCCATGTGATCTTCCAGGTTCTCACCAGCCACATAGTCCTGGACCATGAAGTAGTGCGATCCCTCCTGAAAGCTATCGGTCACACCCGGTATCAGCGGATGATCGAGATTCGCCAGCGTCGCTACCTCGCGCTCGAAGTTACGTACATCCTCCTGGCGCTGTTTGGGATCGGTATTATCGGAGATCAGCTCTTTAATAACCACTTTTTTGCCCGGTATCAGCGGATGATCGAGATTCGCCAGCGTCGCTACCTCGCGCTCGAAGTTACGTACATCCTCCTGGCGCTGTTTGGGATCGGTATTATCGGAGATCAGCTCTTTAATAACCACTTTTTTGTTCGAGACGCGCGTATCGCGAGCCAGCACCGCCGCGCCCATACCGCCCTGGCCGAGCACCTTCTCCACTACATAGCGGCCATTCTGTAAGGTAGCATTTGGCAGCAGCGTGCGCGCGCCGCCGCTGCCCCCGCTCGTCGTGGCTCCGCCGGTAGTCGTGCCCGTATTATACGTGGTCGCGCTCACGCTTCCACTACTGCTTGAAGAGGGCGGTGCGGCGGCCAGGTAGCCACCGCAGTTGGTACAGAATGTCTCACCCGCCGCGTTATCAGTACCACAAAAAGGACATTTCATCTCTCTGCCTTATCTTTTCAACAATTGCTCTTATGAGTCCCACGCCTGTTTCCAAAGAGGATGCATGATACCTTGCACCCGGGCGCCCGCCTCCTGGAGTGTATGTTGTGGGAAAAGCGCTGCGTGCATTTTTCCCAACATGCACTCCATTCCCTGCGCGCCTGCGCCGCGCGAGTGGTTCTCCTCCTGCTTATACCAGGAAGTGTCCCTCTATATTCGGCTCCATCTTGATATGGCCCTGCGGATCAACACTTAGAATCACAATCGCCTTATTCACCGGATCGCCACCTGTTCCGAACGCTATCTCGCCGCTAACTCCCTGAATAGCATTGGCGCCGTTTATCCTCTGTAACCCCTGCTGGAGATCCTGCGGTGTAATATTCTTCTTACCAGGATTCGCGCTCAAAGCGATATTGCATCCTTTCAGCAGCGCAATCGTTGCGTCATAGGAGAGGATAGCATCATTATCCGCACGCGTAAAGCCATACGGTGTTCCCCTGTGCAGACGATTGGGATCAAAAGCGGCGGGATAGTTCGCAAAAAACGACGGCTCTCGCGCCGCCAGTCCCAGCACGCCCCATTCATCAGGATATGCGAATGCGGTAAAATGCAGGCGATGGAAGCCAACGCTCGCGCTGCTTGGATAGCCGTTCAGCTCATACAGCGCGTCGCCCCCCATCACCGGCAGATTGCCCGGTGGCAGATTGACGAGCAGCGTGCTCACATCGCTGGCGTAGCCGGAAAAGTAGATGCAGTCGGGATTATGCCGCAATGCATCCTGCAAAAGACCGGGAAGGGTCGCCGGTTTGCCCTCGGTATATTTCTCCGTCGCCACAATCGTATTGCCATCGGCCTGAAACTGCTGCATAAAGTCCTGCGCAAGACCCTGACTGTAAGGATCGGCGATATCCTCGAACACCGCGACATTCCTGGCATGCAAGACCTGCTCGACGTATTTCGCGCCGCTGATAGCCTCGGCTTTGTTAGAAGGCGCCACGCGGAAAAAGTACGGCGAGATGCCAGAGAGTAGATCGCTGGAAGCCGTTTGCGAAACCATCGGGATATGCGCCGCGCTGAGCACCTGAACCGCCTCTATCGCGCGCGAGCTATACGGCCAGCCCATCACCCCTACAAAGGTCGGATCGGCCTTTGCCAACTGCACGATCTGCCGTGCGACCTGCTGCGCGTACTGCGCCTGGCTGCCGGAGCTGGCGACGAGGAGGCGCACCTTCAGTCCCCCGCTCAACTTGGCGCCATCGTTAAACTCTTTCTGCGCGACATATGCGCCTTGCAGATCGTCGCGCCCTACACCAACGGAGCCGCTATCGCCGGAAAGCATCGTTCCGACAACCAGCGTGATATGCGGAAATGATACGATGCGCTGGTCCTCCAGATAGATGAGGACCTCGGCATCGCTGCTATCTTCGGCATTAGCCTGATCCCACAGCGCCACGGCGCTGCTCACATTGCCCTGCCTGAAACTACTGGCCGCCTGCGTCTTCAAATTGCCATCGCTGCGGTTGGTATCAAAGGCAAAACTGCCATCGCTAATACCGATATTCTCACCATGTATGTTCGTTACGCCAATGCCGGTAGACGTTCCACCCCCGCCCGCGTCCTTATGCGATCCATTTGTACCGGTACGCGTACCACCAACATGAAAGGAACTATTCGTCACAACATAGATGCCCGCTATGACGAGAGCCAGCGCCGCCAGCACGGCAACCGCAACATAACAGCCGGTCATGCCAGCAGGCTGCTTTTGCCGGGCCGGCCTCCTGTAGCCCCCAGGCTGATAGGGATAGGACGGCGTTACGGGCTGAGGAGGCGAATAGGGCGCCTGGCGGTTCGGCGGGGGCGGAACCAGGTATGGCGTCGCCGCCTGCGCAGAACTGACAATCGTTGATTGATGGGTCATGCTTGAAGCGGCAGGCGTATCCGCTCCATTGAGAGCGTTCAGCGTCCCTATCTGCCCCGAGGAGCCGAGGATGTAGCTGTTGAATGTGTCAGTGACGCCGAAACGCCTGCGCAAAATATTATCGATATCCTGCTTCATCGCCGCCGCGCTCTGGTAGCGCTTGTTAATATCGCTGGTCAGAGCGCGTGCTAACACGCGCTCGATCTCCGGCGAAAGCTGCGGATTGAGCGTGCGCACAGGAGGATAGACGAATGGAGGATGATTGCGCGGATCACGATTCGTCAGCAGGTGATGCAGGGTGGCAGCCAGCGCATACAGGTCGGAGCGGGGATCAGCGTTGCCCTGATATTGTTCGGGGGGCGCGTAGCCTGGCGTCCCCAGCGCCGAAGTCTGCCTGCGCTGAGCGTTGCGTACCACCTCGGCGCGCGCAATGCCAAAATCGACCAGGTGCGCCCGCCGCTCCTTCGCGCCGATGACGATGTTGGCCGGTTTGATGTCGCGATGGACGATAGGGGGCGTCTGCTGCGCCAGGTAATCAAGAACATCCAGTATTTCCGACGCGTAAATCAGAGCCTCGCGCTCCTTCATCGGCTGGTTTGTGCGATCCAGGCGCTCTTCCAGGTTCTCACCCTCAACATACTCCTGCACCATATAGTAACGCGTCCCCTCCTGAAAGTGGTCGGTTACATTTGGCACGAGTGGATGATCGATATGCGCCAGGGTTGCTACTTCGCGCTTGAAATTGCGCACGTCATCTTGAAGCCTGATAGGAGTGATCTGATCGGAGATCAGTTCCTTAATCACTACCGGCTTGCCATCCAGGCGAATATCCGTTGCGAGAAGGGCGGCGCCCATTCCTCCCTGACCAAGCACTTTCTTGATAATATAGCGGCCGCCTTGCAAGCGCGAGCCGGGCACGAGTGGATGAGATGCATTGCTGCCACCATCTGCCGCCGGGGCTGCATCAATGAGCTTGCCACAATTCCCACAGTAACGGACGCCCTCACGATTCACAGTTTTGCAGTAAGGACATTCCATGATCCGTGCCTGCCTTTGCACCACATACAATAAAGGATGGCTTGCGCCTCTAGCTGTACCATCCCTGCGCGCAGAATAGCATAAAACGCTAGAGATGTCTATAATTACATACGCAACCACAGGGGAAAAGTTCAACAGAGGAAGCAGAGAAGCGCCAAAAAGAGCAGCGAGGAGCAGGCGGGATAGAACAATGCGCGGAATCGTCGCCTATCTCGTCTGCTCCTCGTCTCTTGTGAAGAGTATCTATAGATGCTGGCAGCGCAGAGAGATAATCCCAGGAGCGAAGTGATTCGCTTTCTGCAAATACTCCTGCTCGTTCCCCTCAATCATCAGCTTGTGCATCACCACCACATCGCCATCGGGCAGTGGCTCGGCGGGCTGCAAGCAGAGCTCCATTACCGCACACCCCCGCTCGTAGACTTTGACCAGCCCACCGGAGCCGGGAATGCGATAGATGCGATTGTCTATAGAGGGACTCGCTACTTCGAGGTAGCCGAATTTGATAAGTTGCTGATACTGGTTCTCGGATAACATCTCACGCAGGAGCGCTTTGGCGCGGCTCTCGGCCGAGAGATGCTCACTGACCGACTCGCGTAACCGCCCTACCCCTCCATCGGGAGATTGTGAGAGGTAGTAGATCGCCAGAAGGAGAAACAACAGCCAGATACCGAGAAATAAGCTCAGCGTCTCTAACATGGCTGCTTACTCTCCTCACCCGCCAACGACGCGCGGTACCAGGACAATCTGCTCGGCGGTGCGATCAAACTTGTCGATGCGTTCCACAGGTTTTCCAGGCTCTACTCTGAAGGCTGTCGCTCCTTTCAAACGCTCTTCGTTGAAGATCCGCTCGGCCTCACGAATGGCCGCCAGAGCTTCAGGATCGTTCGTCTCAAGTTTCTTGGAGTCCCACATGATCCGGTCATCACCGCGACGGGACATTACCCGTAGCATACCCACAGTCTGCCTCCTTCTCCTGTACAAGCTTACATTACCGCGCTCTATTCCTGGCTGCCAAACCAGCAAGGAACATACTGAGATAATTTGAGCATAGCACGCATTCAGAGGTGCGTCAAGGGTAAGCATATAACAGTTTTTTTCTCATCGCTGCAAACACGGCAATAGACAGGTAAAAGTACTCCCCTGGCCCGTTGCACTCTCAACCATGACGCGTCCCCCATGTAATTCTACAATCATTTTGACAACCGTCAATCCCAAACCCTGGCTCCCGGAGCGCCCGCCCGGCTCGACCTGGTAGAAACGCTCGAAGATGCGCTGCTGATTTTCTGGCGCGATGCCGCAGCCCGTGTCGCTGACCTTGATGATAACCCGGCCATCCTCCCCACTGCGCGCCGTAATTGTGACCTGCCCCCCGGCGGGCGTGAAGCGCAGCGCATTGCTCACAAGGTTGCGCAAGACCTGCTGGATGCGCACAGCATCGGCGTATATCTCTGGCAGATCCCCGGCAATATCCGTCCTGACGGCAATCCCCTGATCGTTAGCAGTCAGTTCCATCTCTTCGACGGCGTTGGCGATAATCTCCTGTATATCGACCATCTGGCGCTTCAGGTGCAATTGCCCGGCATCGGCGCGTGCGATGAGCAGCAGGTTCTCGATCAGCGCGTAAAGCTGCTCGCTGCCGGCTCGCGCTCGCTGGATGAATTCGCGCTGCTGTTCGTTCAATTCGCCGCCGATCCCTTCAAGGGCCAGGTCGAGGTAGCCATTGATGGTGTTGATCGGCGAGCGTAGTTCGTGCGTTATCAACGAGATGAAGCGCGCTTTTATGCGCTCTGTCTCGCGCATGGCCGTGATGTCGCGTACAATCATGATGCAGAGAGGCTCTTCCTGCTCCGCAACGGGAATGACGCTCACTCCCAGTGTGCGCGGCTGGCCCTCGACATGCAGATCGATCTCAACGTCGCGCAGTTCCTGTCCCTCGCACAGCGCCTGCCGGATCATGCGCAGTTCGCTACAGGACGAAGTTTCTTTCTCTTCATCGCAGCCGAACAGAGCCAGGCAATCCATGCCCACAGCGCGTTCAGGCACTATATGAAAGATGCGCCCGAAGGCTGCGTTCACCTCGATGCAGCGGACAGCCGCATCCACCAGAGCAATGCCCTCGGCACTGGCGGCCATGAGCGCATGTACAAGAGATATATTGGCAATCTTCGAAGTTTTCTTCATGATCTACTTTTTTCTTATCGACATCATTTGCATATAACTTGAGCGCTGCCCCGGCAAAGTATAGCACTCTCGGCGCGCCGCGTCGAGCAGACTAACGCTATGGGCTATGGGATCATCTTCACCGCAATCAGGACCAACCTTAACCGCTTTCGTTGCTATACTGAGAAGAGATATATTTCGCGAACCGTTCTCAAAAGGCAGGTGTTCACACGGCTTTGCCGTGCGAAGAATAAACAGTATCATGCAGACATGCGCGAAGCGCATGTCTGCATGATACTGTTTATAAGGCGAGCGCCGCAGGTGCATGGCAGGAACGGCGTTAGAAAGCAGATACATTCTAAAAGCTACGAAGGAGAGTTATGTATGCCCCATCCTCTTGTTATCCAGTTACGCTTTACACGCAGCGAATTTCAGCGCGCCCTGGCGGGCCTGAGCGACGCCGACGCACGCCGCCGCTTTCTCCCCATGAACTGTATCAGTTGGAACATCGGCCACATGGCCTGGCAGGAGCAGCGCTACTGGCTCACTATTCTGCAAGGGAAGACGCCGCTGCCAGAAATCAAGGAACTGGCCGGCTACGGGCAACCCGCCAGCACTCCACCCCTGGCCGAGATGTGGCAGGCATGGCAGACCATCACCGAGATCGCCGATCCGTTCCTTGATACGCTCACCACGCCCCAGCTCCAGCAGGTCCGTTACAGCGATATATGGCAGGGCGAGTATACCGCCGGCTCGCTTATGCAGCGCGTCATCTACCACTACTGGTACCATACCGGCGAGAACATGGCGATCCGGCAGATGCTCGGGCACAGCGATCTGCCGGAGTTTGTCGGCAATATCGACGATGAGGCGCCCTATCTGCCACATTGAAGTAGCAGAAGACTTTACATAACTCTGGCACTCGACAGGAGGATGCAGCGCATGCTATACTTCCATTGAGACAAACGAATACGCCAATAACAGGCAAGCAAGCAGAGTTGTGGAGGAGCGATAACATGGAACGGGCACGGTTATCAGCAGCACGGCTAAAAAAGCATTGGACGTTGGAGGAAGCGGCAGCGGAACTTGGCGTTGACCGCTCAACACTCTTACGCTGGGAAAA
>Ga0209061_1003930_pt1 | contig 15160 bp, 15 predicted proteins | sample Coa_R1_10_FD_187157 | JGI IMG/M metagenome (GOLD analysis project Ga0209061, IMG submission 187157) | Surface soil microbial communities from Centralia Pennsylvania, which are recovering from an underground coalmine fire - Coalmine... | ecosystem: Environmental > Terrestrial > Soil >...
AACGCCCGATCCGGCGCAAGGCCTCCGGCCCGTCGGCCTCAAGCGACTTGAGCTAAGCGGTGCCACTACTGAGACTAATTGGGCTATTCGTGCCGCCGTGTCCTGATTTAATAAATCCCTCACATAAAGGAATACGGTCGTCTATTATCTCCCTATACTCGTCGGCGATCCAAGTCGCTGACGACACACCTTCTGGGGACAGCCTCGGGCCGGCGGGTTCACGCGGCTCAGGTTTCCCCGGTACACGGGGGCCTGCGCCGCCCCGGGACCGCAGGCAGTCATTAATCAGCGTGCCCTTCTGTCACGCGCGTCCGTTCACTGCTACGGCGGGACCGGTTCCCATGGCTATCCTCATCACCCTTGGCATCATCGTCGCAGCCGGTACTTCATCTCCCTGCGGATTCACCCGCTAACCACGTGCAAGCTGTGCAATGGCGGCGGACGGCATTTCGGCTCGGTGTACACCTACGCGCACCGGCGCTGCCGCAAGTGCGGCGGATCCGGGCGGCGGGACCGGCTCGGCGTCCGCCTTTTCCTCGGCGGCACCGGCGACACCGGGATGTTCCCCAGGCGCTGACGCGGCGCTGGCCGGGCCGGCGGGGAGCGTATAGCAGCCCTGGAGGGACGCCGCGCTGAGCGGGGGCGGGCGCCGGCGTAGCCGGCGCCCGGCGCGGCGTCCGGCTACGGGTTCACGATCACCTTGCCGATGGCGCCGCCCTCGGCGGCCTCGTGCGCCGAGGCTATCTCGCTCAGCGGGAAACGGTGGGCCGGGAGTTCGGTCAGCGCGCCGGCGGTCACGGCCGCCGTGATGTCGGCGGCCGCCTCGTCCAAGGCCAGGTCCGGTACCCCGTACAGCAGCACGAAACGCAGCGTCACGTTCGCCGTCATGCAGGCGCGCACCGGGAGCACCGGGTCGGGGCCGTCCGCGGCATAGGTGACCACCACGGTGGACGGCCCGGCCACCGCGAGGTCGAGCTTCAAGTTGGCGCCGAGAGCTACCTCGGTCACCCGGTCCACCGTCGCGGCGAACGCCTTGATCTGCTCGGCCGCGTCCTCGTCCCGGTAGTTCACGACGAGGTCGGCGCCCGCCTTCGCCGCGAGCGAGGCCTTCTCAGGGCTGCTGACGGTGGTCACCACGCGGGCGCCCGCCCACTTGGCGAGCTCGATCGCGAAGTGACCCACGGCGCCGGCGCCTCCCGCGACGAGCACTGTCTTGCCGGCTATCGGCCCGTCGGCGAACAGGCAGCGGTGCGCGGTCATCGCGGGCACTCCCAGCGACGCGCCGAACTCGAACGAGGCGCCTTCCGGCAAGTGGACGGCCTGGCGAGCGGGCACCACGGTGTATTCGGCCGCGGTCCCCCAGCGGCTGCCGTGCGCCGCGAACCACACCCACACCCGTTCCCCGGTGCGCGCCGGGTCGACGCCGGCCCCCACGGCCTCGATCACGCCGGCGCCGTCCTGGTGCGGAACCTGGAACTCCGCTATCGGCCGCGGGACCGCACCGGAGCGCGCCTTGAAGTCGGTCGGGTTCACGCCCGAGGCGTGCACCCGCACCAGCACCTCGCCAGGGCCGGGCTCTGGCCGGTCCATCTCCTCGACCCGCAGCACGTCCCGCGCGGGACCGGTGCCGCGGTACACAGCCGCCTTCATGAGAACCAGCCTAGCCAAGGGGCGCGGGGACGAACCCCCGCGCAGGCGCAGGGACCGGGCGCGGGCAGGACGGGGCGGCGGTCCCCCACCCGGGGATCACCGGCGCCAGGGAGACGGGCCGGCGGGCCAGGAAGACGGGCCGGCGGGCCAGGGAGAGGCCGGCGGGCCATCCGGCCGCTTGGAGGCGCCTGAGCGGCCGACGGCAGATTCTAAGGAAGTTCTAAGGATCTGCCTCTAGTGTGAGGCCGTTCGGTAGATCACAATTGAGCATCGGCAAGGCAACAAACGGTGCGAAACGCGTCGTCTGGCGCTTTGTCGCTCAATGGGGCCGATGCGGCGGCTTGCCCGGGGCGGGCGTGGAGGTGGTGGATGAGGCGCATGGCACGCCGCGCGCATGGCTGGCGCCTGCCGGCCCGCCTCATCGCCATCCTCGCCACCGCGCTCGCCTGCGGTACCCTGATGCTCATTCCGGCGGACGGCGGCGCCACGGCGATCCTCCCCCGGAGCGGCCTGGCGGCGGGCCGCGCGGCCACGGCGTCGCACACCGGCCGGCCCTTCGGCGGAGTGGCTGCCGTGGGCGCGCTGTTCACCATGGACTCCGGCAGGCTGGGCACGCACTTCTGCACGGCAAGCGTCGTGCACAGCACCCGCGGTGACCTGGCCGTCACGGCCGCGCACTGCGTGTCCGACGATCCGGGACAGGTCGTGTTCGTTCCCGGCTACGCCAACGGCACGGAGCCCTACGGCATCTGGCAGGTCACCCGCGTCTACACCGACCAGGCATGGCAGTCCGCGCAGGACCCAGACGACGACGTCGCCTTCCTGCGGCTGTCCGACGGGAGCGACGGCACGCCCATCGAGGACATCACCGGCGCCGAACAGCTCGGCACCGGCTGGCAGGGCTCCACGCTCGTCCAGGTGATCGGCTACCCGAACAGCGCGGACCAGCCGGTCGTGTGCGCGAACTGGACGAAGAGCTTCAGCCCCACCCAGCTCGAGTTCGACTGCCGCGGCTACACCAACGGGACGAGCGGCGGCCCGCTCCTCGCCGACGTGTCGGACGGATCGGGCCAGGGCACGGTGATCGGCGTGATCGGCGGCTACGAGCAGGGCGGTGACACGCCGGACGTGTCGTACGCGCCGGCGTTCGGGGCGGCGGTGGCAGCCCTCTACCGGAGCGCGGAAGCGGGCGGCTGACCGCCGCCACGCCCCGCGCGCCGCCACGCCCGCTCAGCCGGGCGAACGGCCGGCAGGCACCACCGTCCGTTCGGGATGAATCTCTCACTCACCCGCCGCGGGCGGAGGAACGATCGCGTCGATCTCCGCGAGCTCGTCCGGTGCCGGCTCCCACTCCCCCGCGGCCGCGTTGGCCTTGACCTGCTCAGGGGACGTCGCCCCGGCGATCACCGAGGTGCAGCCGGGCTGCGCCGCCAGGCCGCCGATGGCGATCTGGAGGATCGACACGCCGTGTTCGGCGCCCCAGGCGATGAGAGCCTCCACCTTGGCGAGCTTGTCGTCGGTGACGTAGCCCGCGCGGGCGGCCAGCCGGGTTCCTTCCGGTATCGGCCGGCCGCGCCGCACCTTGCCGGTGAGCAGCCCGTTCGCCAGCGGGTAGTAGGGCAGCACGCCGAGTCCGAAGTTGACCGCCGCCGGCACCACCTCCGCCTCGGCCTCGCGCTCAAGCAGCGACCAGCGGTTCTGCGCCGAGATGAAGGGGGCGCGGCCGGCGCTCGCCGCCACGTGCGCGGCGTCCGCGATCTGCCAGCCGGCCAGGTTGGAATGCCCGATGTACCTGACCTTGCCCGCGGTGACCAGTTCGTCGAGCGCGGTTATCGTCTCCTCGATCGGCGTCAGCGGATCCGGGGTGTGCAGCTGGTACAGGTCGATGTAGTCCGTGCGCAGCCGCCGCAGCGACTGCTCGACGGCGAGCCGGATGTACTTGCGGCCGCCCTTGGCGCCGGCGGCGGGGCCGTAGCCCATGTCCACCCGCTGGTGGCCGAACTTCGTGGCGAGCACCACCTTGTCCCTGCGCCCGGCGAGAGCCTCGCCGAGCGCGAGTTCCGAGCCGGCGTCCTTGCCGTAGATGTCGGCGGTGTCGAAGAGCGTGATGCCGGCGTCGATAGCCGCGTCGACCACGGCGCGCGCGGCATTTGCGTCGATGCGGCCGCCGAAGTTGTTGCAGCCGAGGCCGACGACGGATACGAGCAGCCCGGAGTCACCAAGGGTTCGATAGCGCATGGTAGGCATCATACGGAAAGGCCATGGCCGGCCCGGCGGCGGCCGGCCGCATTCTGCCGCATTCAGCCGCATTCAGCCCCGCCAGCCGCGGGTCGTTAATTAGCGCTACCGGGGTTAATTAGCGCTACCGCGATATGCCGGGCAATCGCCCGCGCGCAATCGCCCGCGCATGGCGCCGTCATTGGCAGGCCGGGCCGGCCGGGGGTGAATTCGCCCAATTTACGGGTGCGTGATCAGGCATTGTCACGACTCTGGCCCCGGGCGTGATTCCGCCGGGCCGCCGGGCGCCGGGCCGCCGGGGCGTCCGCGGCCCGGCGCCCGGCCGCGGCCCGGCCGCGGCATGAGCGCAGTGCCGGCCTGCCGCCTCACGTACCGGCAGCACGCGGGCCGTGCGCGCACGACGGGAACGCGCGCGCCGCGGGCGGCCGCCCGGCCGGACGCCGCATGGCCGAACGCCGCGCGACTGCCCGCCCGAACGCCGCGCGACTGCCCGGCCGAACGCCGCGCGGCGGTCGCCGCGCACGGGTTCCCATAGCGGGCCGAGATTGCAAACGCGATACCATCGGTGTATTGTGCGGGAGCCGCCCGGGCGACGCAATAGCGTAATTCCGCGCGGGGTTAGTATGCCGCGCGGCCGGGATAGTAGCCGGGATAATCGAGGAGGTCGGCCGGCTTGCCTGAGTCTTCCGACGGGCCCACCGTCCTGCGCATCCTGCTGGGCATCCAGCTGCGGCGGCTGCGGGAGGCCAGGGGCATCACCGCCAGACAGGCGGCCATGGCGATACGCGCGTCGGAATCCAAGATCAGCCGCATGGAACTGGGCCGGAACGCGATCCGCGAAATCGACGTGCTCGACCTGCTCACCCTGTACGGCGTGGACGCCGACGAGCGCGAGCAGCTCCTGGCGCTGGCCGAGCAGGCCAACCGTCCCGGCTGGTGGCACCGGTACAACGACATCCTGCCCGACTGGTTCCAGGCCTACGTCGGCATGGAGGAGGCGGCGCGGCTGATCCGCGTGTACGAGCCCCAGTTCATCCCGGGGCTGCTGCAAACCGAAGAGTACGCGGCCGCGGTCATATCGCTCGGCGACTTCCCCGTCGAGCAGGCCGAACGGCACGTCGTGCTCCGCAAGGAGCGCCAGCGCCGCTTCCGGGAAGGCAGGCTCAAGCTCTGGGTCGTCCTTGACGAGGCGGCGCTGCGGCGCCCGGTCGCCGGAATCGACGTGCAGCTCGAGCAGCTGCGCTACCTTCAGGAACAGAGCGGGACCACCTCGCTGAGCTTGCAGGTGATCCCGTTTGGCGTGGGCGGTCACGCGGCGCCTACCGGCTTCAGCATCCTCCGGTTCGCCGACCGCGACCTTCCGGACGTGGTGTACGTGGAGAACCTGACCAGCGCGCTGTACCTGGACAAGCAGGCCGAAGTGGACCGCTACCTGCTTGCCATGGAACGGCTGAGCCTCGTGGCCCATGAGCCGCAGCGAGCTCCGCAGATCCTCGGCGAGATCATCAGGGAACTGGAGGCGGTACGCGATGAGTAACGTGCGCAACGGGATGCCCGCGACCGAGCTGACCGAGCTGACCGGCGCCCGGTGGGTGAAGAGCAGCCGCAGCGGCCCGACAGGCGGGAACTGCGTGGAGGTGGCGTTCCTCACCGACGGCATGGTAGCCGTCAGGAACTCCAGGCACCCCGGCGGCCCCGCGCTGATGTTCTCCGCGCAGGAATGGGATGCCTTCGTCGGCGGTGCCAAGGACGGCGAGTTCGGCTGACCGGATTCCGGGCATAGGACGGCGGGCTCCCGCGCGGCGCGGGAGCCCGCCGTCTTCTCTCCCCCCGGTCCGGTGCTCAGGCCGGCCTGGTTCTCAAGGCCGCCAGCGAATCGACGCCCGCCAGGCGAGCGGGCTAGGCGAGCGGAGGATCGAATTCGCCCCTCTTGACGCCGACCAGGAACGCTTCCCACTCCTGCCGGGTGTAGACATGCGGCGCCTTGCCGCGGTCCTTCGAGTCGCGGACGGCGACGCCGCCGCCCGGCAGGTGTGCTACCTCCACGCAGTTCCCGGCGGCGCTGGCGCTGCTCTTGAACCAGTGCAGGCTGCTCGTATCCGTGTCCATCCGGTCCCTCCTAGAGTTGATCCATCCTCACCGCCGCGGCCCGGGTGCCGGGCGGCCGATTAGCAAAGATCGCGGGCGGCCTGCGATATCACGTCCGCGGACGCGCCCGGCGACAGCGCCGCTGCCCGGAGCCGGTCAAAGCTCTCCGAGCGCGCCCGCACCTCCTTGTCCTTCTCCAGGTAGATAATCCCTGCCACGGACTCCACGTAGACCACTTGGGGATCGGAACGCTCCGGGAATTCCAGAATCGAGAAAGGCCCCCCGTGTGCCGCGTGAGCCCCGCAGGCGAACGGCAGGACCTGCAGCGTGACCCCCGGACGGCTGGCCTCCGCCAGCAGGTGGGCGAGCTGGCGGCGCATGACCGCCGCCCCGCCTACGGTCCGCCGGATCACCGCCTCGTCGAGGATCGCCCACAGCTCGAGCGGCGGATCGTCGTCGAACCGCGCCTGCCGCGCCATCCGCAGGTCTACCAGCCGGTCGATCTGCTCGGACGTATGCCGGGGGAACGTCTCCCTGAGGACGGCCCGCGCGTAGTCCGCCGTCTGCAACAACCCGTGCACCACCGAGATCTCATAGCTGCGAATCCCGGCCGTCTCCGCCTCCAGCCCGACATAGATGTCGAACCCGCTGGGCAGCACGTCGTCATAGGCGGCCCACCAGCCCTTGCGGTGGCCCTCGCGCGCCATGTTGACAAGGACTTGCCGCTGCGCGGCGTCGGTGACACCGTACGTTTCGAGCATCTGGTTCAGATAGGCCGATTTCGTGGGCGCCTTTCCCGTCTCGATGCGCGACAGGGTCGACGGCGCGACACCGAGCTGCGCGGCCACCTCTTCCAGCTTGTAACCGCTGGATTCGCGAAGCCTGCGCAACTCTGTGCCAAGCCGGCGCCTTCGAACGGTCGGGCCGGTAGCCATCGGAGGCCTCCTCGCTCTGCCAGCGAAATCCCGCGTTCTGGCCACACGGAATGAGCGGGCCGGCCAGTTCGCGCAGGACGATCCTGACAACCAGAACGATACAGCGGAACCAGGTGGAATGAAATCGCATTCGCGATTTCACCCATGAAATTTGCTCTACGCACTTGCGCTATATGGGCTTGCACCGACATCATCGTAAGGGCGGATCGCCGCGGCGCCTGGGCACCTGGAGCCGGGGACGCCTGAGCGCCGGGACGCCTGGGCGCCGGGACCTGGGCACCTGGAGCCGGGACCTGGGCGCCGGGACCGGGAGAGCGGCTCCCCGGACCGTGTCACCCGAAAGCCGCGACGCGGGCACGCGGCGCGAACTGCCCAAAAAAATCGAAAGATATTTTCAATCCATACCATTCGCTTCGCCAGGTCCCGCAGCCGCCGCCCAGAAGGGCAGAACAGCGGCAGAACAGACGTAGAGGACTCAACTCGCTGAACCGGCAACGAAGTAACCGGAAGCACTCCCCGGGTCCGGAATTCCGAATGCGCCACTTTGGGAGGGGACGCGCAGATGGACACCCCCGCTGGATGCCGCCGAACGCCAGGCACGACACAGCGAGCCGCCGGCACGATCCTCGGCTCCGTCACGATCCCCGGCAGCCCGAAGGAGGTTTCCCGCGTCAGGGCCTTCATCGCGCGGTCCCTCGGCGCGGTGCCCGGCGTAGACTCCGACGCCGCGACCTTACTAACGTCCGAGCTGGTCACGAACGCCATCCTGCACACCGGTTCGGGCACTGCCGGCGGCACGGTGACCGTCGTCGTCACCAGGGTGCGCGGCGGAGTCCTCGTCGAGGTGACCGACGGCGGCTCGCCGGACACGCCTACCGTCAAGGCCGACGTGCGCACGACCGACGGCCACGGGCTGTTCCTCGTGCAGCAGATCGCGACGCGGTGGGGCTACCTGCGGGAGCCGGCGGGCACCACGGTCTGGTTCCACCTGGCCGCGGGCGAGAGCGGGCCGCCGGCGGAGGAAGCGGCGGGGTCAGCGGGGGCGGAGGAGGCGGCGGGAGCGGAGGACGGCTATCCCGCCGCGGCTTCGACCGCCGCGAGCACGCCGGCGCAGATCGCCGCCAGGTCGTCGTCTCCGGTTACGTACGGCGGCATCGTGTAGATCAGGTCGCGGAACGGCCGCAGCCAGACCCCGGCCCGCACCGCCGCCGCCGTGGCGGCGGCGGTGTCGACGTCGTGGTCAAGCTGCACCACCCCGATCGCGCCGAGCACGCGGACGTCGGCAACGCCTTGCCGCCCGGCCGCCGGGGCGAGGCCTGCCCGCAGCCCTGCCTCGATGCGGCTCACCTCGGCGCGCCAGCCGCCGGGGTAGGTTCCGGCGCCGAGCAGCACGTCCAGGGAGGCGTTCGCCACCGCGCAGGCCAGCGGGTTCCCCATGAACGTGGGCCCGTGGGCGAGCACGGGCAGCTCCCCGTCCGCGATCCCCCTCGCCACCTCGCTGGTGGCGAGGGCCGCCGCGAGCGACAGGTATCCCCCGGTCAGCGCCTTGCCCACGCACATCACGTCGGGCGCGACACCGGCGTGCGCGGACGCGAACAGCGCCCCGGTCCGGCCGAACCCGGTGGCGATCTCGTCGAAGACCAGCAGCACGCCGGCCGCGTCGCAGGCCTCGCGCAGCACCCGCAGGTACGCCGGGTCGTGGAAGCGCATCCCGCCCGCTCCCTGCACGACCGGCTCCACGATCACCGCCGCGAGATCGTCTCTATGCCGTTCGATCAGCGCGCGCAGCGAGGCCGCGTACCCCTCGTCCACGCCGGCCGCGAAACCGGCCGGCGGGAGCCCGGCGAACACCTGGCGGGGCAGCACCCCGTCCCACATCCGGTGCATGCCGCCCTCGGGGTCGCACACGGACATTGCCATGAACGTGTCGCCGTGGTACCCGCCGCGCCAGGTCAGCAGCCGCTGTTTGCGCGGCATGCCCCGCGACCGCCAGTACTGCAGGCACATCTTGACCGCTACCTCGACGCTGACCGAGCCCGAGTCGCACAGGAACACGTGCTCAAGCCCGTGCGGCGCGAGGGCCGCGAGCCGGTCACAGAGCACCACGGCCGGCTCGTGGGTCAGGCCGCCGAACATCACATGGCTCATCCGCCCCAGTTGCTCCCGTGCGGCCGCGTCCAGCGCCGGGTGCGCATAGCCGTGGATCGCCGCCCACCACGACGACATGCCGTCGATGAGTTCGGCGCCGTCGGCGAGGCGCAGCCGTACCCCTTCGGCCGATGCCACGACCAGCGGCGGGTGGGTGCCCGGCATGGGCGCGTACGGGTGCCAGACACGGCGTCTGTCGAGCTCGATGAGCTTCCCGGGTGAAAGCACGACAGACAATTATCGTTCCTGTTCCCCGGGGTGTCTTCCGGGTCAGGTGATTCCGAACGTACGCATGGTGTCTGCCCAGCGGTCAGTCCGAGCCCGGCAGCCAGGGGGAGGACGGGACTGCGGGCACAGCCCCAGAACGGCAGCCAGGGGGAGGAACGGGGCTGTGGCCCATCGCCCCATTCTTTCTGGGGCTGCGGGGCACAGCCCCAGAACGGCAGCCAGGAGGAGGAACGGGGCTGTGGCCCATCGCCCCATTCTTTTTGGGGCTGCGGGGCACAGCCCCAGAACGGTGGCGGCGGGGTTGGCGGCGGGGACGGCCGCGCGGGCGGGCGGCGCCGGCGTACGGGGGCGGGGCGAGGGGCTGCCCGCGGCGGAGCGGGCCGGGCGGGGCGAGGGGGCTACCCTCGGCGGGCGGCGGACCGGGCCGGGCGGGCGGCGGGCCTGCCGCCCTTGCCTGAGGCGCCCTTGCCGCGCTTTTCCCGCAGCCGCATGGACACCCTGATCGGGGTCCCCTCGAACCCGTACTCCTCGCGCAGCCGCCGTTCGATGAACCGCCGGTAGGTCTCCTCCAGGAACCCGGTGGTGAACAGCACGAAGTGCGGCGGCCTGGTCCCCGCCTGCGTGGCGAACAAGATCCTCGGCTGGCGGCCGCCGCGCATCGGCGGCGGGGTGGCCGCGACCAGCTGGCTGAGGAACGCGTTGAGCTGCCCGGTAGGGACGCGCTGCTCCCAGCTTGCCAGTGACTGCTCAAGGGCGGGCACCAGCCTGTCGACATGCCGCCCGGTGACGGCGGAGATGTTCACCCGGGGCGCCCAGCGCGCGTGGTGGAGCTGCCGCTCGATCTCCCGCTCCAGGTAGCGCCGACGCTCGGTATCGGTGAGGTCCCACTTGTTGTACGCGATGACCAGCGCCCGGCCGGCCTCGATCACCATCGTGAGGATCCGCAGGTCCTGTTCGGTGAGCGGCTGGCTGGCGTCGATGAGCACGACCGCGACCTCGGCGCGGTCCAGGGCACCCGCGGTGCGCAGCGCCGCGTAGTAGTCGGCGCCCTGGCTCTCCCGGAAGCGCCGCCTGATCCCCGCCGTGTCGACGAACCGCCAGGTGGCGCCGCCGAGCTCGATGAGCTCGTCCACCGGGTCCCGGGTGGTGCCGGCCACCGGGTCGACCACCGCGCGCTGCTGCCCCGCGAGCTTGTTCAGCAGGCTGGACTTGCCGACGTTGGGACGGCCGATCAGCGCGACCCGGCGCGGCCCGGCCTCCGCCTGCCGTTCCGGCGGCGCCTCGGGCAGCGCCTCCAGGACCAGGTCAAGCAGGTCGCCGCTGCCCCGGCCGTGCATCGCGCTGACCATGACGGGCTCGCCGAGCCCGAGGGACCACAGCGACATGGCGTCGGCCTCGTTCCTGGCGTCGTCCACCTTGTTGGCGGCGAGCACGACCGGCTTGCCCGACCGGCGGAGCACGTTCGCGACCGCCTCGTCCTCGTCGGTGGCCCCGACCCGCGCGTCGACCACGAACAGCACGGCGTCCGCCATGTCGACGGCGATCTTCGCCTGCTCGGCCACCTGCGCCGCCAGGCCCCGCGCCCGCGCCTCCCAGCCGCCGGTGTCCACCACCGTGAACGTCCGTCCGCGCCAGCTGGCGTCGTACGCGACCCGGTCCCTGGTGACGCCTGGCACGTCCTCCACGACCGCCTGCCGACTGCCCAGAATGCGGTTGACCAGCGTCGACTTGCCGACGTTCGGCCGTCCTACGACCGCCAGCACCGGCTGGCCGGCCTCAGATGCTCCCACGTGGTCCGTCCCCCTCCGCGGATGAGTCGGTGCCGCCGGGCATGCGCGACCTCTGGTTCGGTATCAACTGCTCGAATCCCCCGCCCATGCGAGCGGCGCGCGCTCGCGGGCCAGCCTCGTGATCGCGTCGACCACCGCCGGCAGCGACATGTCGGTGGCGTCGATGAGCACCGCGTCTTCGGCCTTGGCGGACTGCGCCGCGTCCAGCCGGTCGCGGCGGGCCTGGTCCGCCGCGGTCACGTCGACCGCGGCGCCCTGCTCGGCCGCGCGGCGCTCCGCGCGCGCCTGGCTGTCCGCGGTCAGGAACACCTTGAGCGGCGCGTGCGGGGCCACGACCGTGCCGATGTCCCGGCCTTCGGCGACGATCCCGGGCTGCGCGGCATCGATGATGCCGCGCTGCATGCCGATGAGGCGCTGCCTGACCTCGGGAACGCGCGCGACCACGCTGACCTGGGCAGAGACCTCTCTGCTCCGGATCTGCGCGGTGACGTCCATGCCGTCGACGCGGGTCCAGGGGTCGTCCGGGTCGGTGCTGACCTCGATCACCGGGTCCTTGACCCGGCTCGCGACCAGCCGCGCGTCGGCCGTGTCCTGGCCCTGGGAGATGAGCCACCAGGTCAGGGCCCGGTACATCGCGCCAGTGTCCAGGTAGCGCAAGCCGAGCGCGCGCGCGACGCCCTTCGAGGCGCTCGACTTGCCGGCTCCCGACGGCCCGTCCACGGCTATGACAAACCCGCCCGGCACAGAAATTCCCACCCCGAAATGGTACCGGGAGCGACGATCTGCTCTTCCCCCCGCGCGTTGACGCTCCCGCGCGGGGACGCGGGGAAGGGAACGCGGGGACGCTCCCGCGCGGGGACGCGGGAACGGGAACGCGGGGACGCTCCCGCGCGGGGACGCGGGGACGGAAACGCGGGGACGCGCGGGCAGGCGTGCCGGTGCCCGCCGGGGGGCGGCGTACCCGGCCGCGCCGGGGCCGCTAGCCGCTCTTGCGGCGGAACTGACGGCGGCCGGCGGCAGGGCCGTGCGCGCCGTGGATCTTGCCGGCGTCACGGCCGCCCTGGCCCGAGCCTTCCGCGTGGATCTGGCGCTTGCGGTCCAGGGCCTCGCGGAACTTGCGCTTCACCTCGTCGAGCTCCGGCTTCCCCCCGCCGTCCTGCGCCGTGCCCGGCTCCGTATCGGCCTGCCCGGCGCCGGGCTCGGGGGCCTGCTTGGAGGCGTCCTGCTGCGCGCTTTCGGTCATGAGGTCAAGCTTCGCACACTCCTGGCGGCGCAGCGACACCGCCGTCACCGGCGTGCCACCGCTACCGGCGGGCCGGCCAGCCGCCGGCCTCCATCGCCGCGAGCAGCGCTCCGGCCCGGTCCGGGCGGACCGACAGTTCGGCCACGCCGACCGGCAGGCCGGGCGAGTGCTCGATACGCACGTCCTCGATGTTCACCCCGGCGGCCCCGGCCGCGTCGAACAGCCTGGCCAGTTCGCCCGGCCGGTCGGCGATCACGACCTGGACGACGGTGAAGCTGCGTCCCTCGCCGCCGTGCTTGCCCGGGATGCGCGCGGTCCCGGCCCGGCCGCGGCCGAGCAGCCCCGCGATGGCTCCCCCGGCGGCGGCCCCGCCGGCGGCGAGCGCGCGGGCGGCTGCCGCCAGGTCCTCGGCGACGGCGGCGACGACCTCGGCGACCGGCCCGGCGTTGGCGGACAGGATCTGCGTCCACAGCTCGCTGTCCCCCGCCGCGATCCGGGTGACGTCGCGCAGCCCCTGCCCGGCCAGCGCGAGCGCGCCGGCCGGGACCTCCGGCGGCGCCAGGCGGGCCGCCATCGCGGCGGCCACCACGTGCGGAGCGTGTGAGACCAGCGCCACCCAGCGGTCGTGTGTCGCCGGATCGGCGCGGACTGGATCCGCGCCGCAGGCCACGGCCAGCGCGGTCACCGCCTCGACGGCATCCGCCGCCGTCTCGGGCAGCGGGCACAGCGCCCAGGCGCGGCCGAGAAACAGGTCGGCCCGGGCCGCCGCCGGGCCGTGCCGTTCCCGGCCGGCCAGCGGGTGGCCGGGAACGTACGCCCGCAGGTCGCAGCCCCGTTCGCGGGCCTGGGCAACCGGCAGTTCCTTGACGCTGGCCACGTCGGTGTACACGTCGGCGACGGCGCACTCCTGCGCCTGCGCGAGCACGGCCGCGACCGCGGCGGGCGGGACGGCGAGCACCGCGATGTCCGCGATCCCCTTGGCGTCCCGCAGGTCGCGCACCACCGTCCCGGCGCCGAGATCGGCCGCGAGCCGGGCAGCGGCCTCGTCGGCGTCGCTCAGCCACACCTCGGTGCCGTGCTCGCGCAGCGCGAGGGCTACCGAGGTGCCGATCAGCCCCGTCCCGGCGACCAGGACGCGCCCCGGCGCAGTCACCACGGGCCCGTTCGGGATGATGATCGGCCGGTCATTGCGCGATGTCCAGGCGGAGGGCGGCGGCACCGCGCAGGTACACGTGCTGGATCTGTGAACGAGGACGGTCCGTCTCCACGTGCGCCATCAGCCGCACCACCCGGGGCATGGCACCGGGCACGGGGATCTCGGTCGCGCACATCAGCGGCACCGCGTGAAAGCCGATCTTGCGGGCCGCCAGCGCGGGAAACTCGGCGGTCAGGTCCGGTGTCACGGTGAACAGCACGCTGATCACGTCGTCCGTGGTCAGGTCGTTGCGGCTCATCACCGCCGTCACCAGTTCCGCGGTGCCTTCCAGGATCGCGTCCCGGTCGTCGGCGTCCACCTGGATCGCGCCGCGGATCGCCCGGACTGCCACGTGCCAACTCCTCCCGCTTCGGTGCTCAAGGCTACCGGCCTCACATGTCCTGCGGACCTGGCGGGCCTCATATGCCCCATATGCCTCACAGGCCGACGGCGGCGTACAGGTCGCCGATTTCCCTCGTCGTGAGGTCGCGTGTCGCGCCCGGCCGCAGGTTGCCCAGCTTGATCGGCCCCACCGTGGTACGAACCAGGCGGCTCACCGGATGCCCGACCTCGGCGAGCATCCGCCTGACGATGTGCTTGCGGCCCTCATGGAGGGTGATCTCCACGAGCGCGCGCGACCCCGTCTGCTCGAGCACCCGGAACCGGTCCGCGACCGCCACCCCGTCCTCGAGCTCGACGCCGACGGCCAGCCGCCGTCCCACGTCGCGGGGGACCGGCCCGGGAACGTCCGCCAGGTAGGTCTTGGCGACCTCGTAGCTCGGGTGCGCTAGCCGGTGCGCCAGTTCGCCGTCGTTGGTGAGCAGCATCAGGCCCTCGGTGTCGTAGTCGAGCCTGCCGACGTGGAACAGCCGCTGCGCGCGGTCGCCCAGGAAATCCGCGACCGTGCGCCGGCCCCGGTCGTCGGACATCGCGGTCAGCACCCCGGGCGGCTTGTTGAACGCCAGGTACACCACGTCCTGCCGGGCGGGGATGCGCTTGCCGTCGACCCGGATCACCTGGCGCTCCGGGTCCACGCGCGCGCCGAACCGGCGGACGGTCCGCCCGTCCACCTCGACCCGCCCGGCGCCGATCAGCTCCTCGCAGTGCCGCCGGCTGCCCATGCCCGCCGCCGCGAGCACCTTCTGCAGCCGGACCCCGCCCGGGACGTCGGTGAGGTCGTCCCGCTCGCCGCCGGGACCGCCCCAGTCATCGTCCTCCTCGCGGGGCTCGCCGGCGAAGCCGGCCTTGCCAGTGCAGTCGGCCTTGCCAGTGAGGCCGGCCTTGCCAGTGCAGTCGGCCTTGCCAGTGAAGCCGGCCGTGCCGGCGCGGGGGGCCGGCCATCGCGGCCCGCCCCGGCCGGCGGGCCTGTTACGACCGCGTGCGCTCATTGTCCTCGATGTCCTCGATGTTCTCCGGCAGGAACGGCGCCAGGTCAGGCAGCTCGTCCAGGCTCGCCATGCCCAGCCGCTCAAGAAAGTAGCCGGTGGTGCGGTACAGGATCGCGCCCGTCTCCGGGTCAGTCCCGCAGTCCTCGACCAGGCCGCGCAGCACCAGCGTCCTGATCACGCCGTCGCAGTTCACCCCGCGCACCGCCGACACCCGCGCCCGGCTGACGGGCTGCCGGTAGGCGATCACCGCCAGGGTC
>Ga0209061_1003931_pt1 | contig 15150 bp, 11 predicted proteins | sample Coa_R1_10_FD_187157 | JGI IMG/M metagenome (GOLD analysis project Ga0209061, IMG submission 187157) | Surface soil microbial communities from Centralia Pennsylvania, which are recovering from an underground coalmine fire - Coalmine... | ecosystem: Environmental > Terrestrial > Soil >...
GTGCTCCCCCCTTCCACCGGGCGCTCCCCCCTTCCACCGGATGAATGTGACAGCCAGCCGCCTATACCCGGCTCGATGCCGCATTCATCCGGGCGGGCGGTGCTTGGTATTCATCCGGGCGGGCGGTTTCCGCGGGCCATTTATTCCGTGACCTTCACGTATTCCGTGACCTCCACCGGGTCGCCGACCCGGATGAGGCCAGGGGAGTCGGGGATGAGGTTCTGCCCGAAGACCAGGCTGCGGCCGAACCGGCGCCGGGCGCTGAGGATCTTCAGCGGCTGCGTGCCGCGCTCGCCGGTGAGCTGATCGGTCGTGGTGACCACGCACCGGCCGCACGGCTTGGCGACGCGGAAGGACACCGCGCCGATCCGGATCCGCCGCCACCGGTCCTCGGCCCACGGCTCGCAGCCGGCCACCACGACGCTGGGCCGGAACCGGTTCATCGGCACGGGCTGCTCGCCCTCGGCGGCCAGCCACTGGCCGAGCTGGCCGAGCGAGCTCATGCTGGTGAGCAGCAGCGGGAACCCGTCCGCGAAGCTCACCACGTCGCCGTCCGCGCCGAACTGCGGGTCCACCGCCCGCCGGGCCGGGTCATCCAGGTAGACAAGCCGGACGGGCTCGCCCAGGTAGGCCGAGAACCATGCGTCGGCCTCCGGCCCGGCCGCGGCGGCCAGCACCGTGGAGCGCCACACGGTCACCTTGAGCAGCTCGGCGGGGGCGGGGGCGGCGATGAACACCGGGGGACAGCCGTCCGACGACACGGTAATGCCCGCGCCCGGCCCGTACCTGACCGCGAGGCGCGCCATCGAGGCATGCCTGCGCTGGTTGATGAAGCGGAAGTCCGAGTCGACGAGCAGCCATCGGCGGTCGCCCGCCAGGCCCCACGGCTCCACCGCCGCCTCGCCGAGGTCAACGGCCCGGCAGCCCTTCAGGGGATAGATGTGAATCGAGGCAAGCGTCCCCATCCGAGCTCCTTCCGCGTTGTCCGTGCCTTCGCGCCCTCCGCCATTGTGCCGGAAAGCCGCGCGCCCCGCCCCCGGGGGAAGGCGAGGCGCGCGGCGTCCGCGGCGGCCGGCCGCCGTCAGGCCGCCGGGCCGTTGGCCAGCGTCACCGTCGCGGTGTGCGGCTGGCCGAAGGTGTCGGTCCAGGCGATGCTCACCTGGTCGCCGGGGTGGTAGCGCTCAAGCACCCGCTGGATGCCGGTGCCGGAGCCGACCGGCTGGCCGGCGACCGAGGTGATGACGTCGCCCGCCGCCAGGCCGGCGTTGGCTGCCGGGCTGCCGGGTGTGGTCCCCGCGATCGTCACGCCGGAGGAGAACTGGTCGTTGGAGCCCGCGATCCCCACGCCAAGGAAGGCCGTCGCGCCGATGTGCACGGTCGACGAGGCATGGCCGGCCTCGATCTGGCGGGCGATGGACAGGGCCGTGTTGATCGGGATCGAGTAGCCCTGCGTGGTGCTCGGCTGGCCGGAGCTCGACCCGTTGTCACCGAAGCCGTTCCCGCCGAACTGGAATCCGGAGGAGGCCGCCGTGTCCACGCCGATCACCTCGCCGTGATCGTTCACCAGCGGGCCGCCCGAGTCGCCGGCCTGAATGTTCGCGTTCGTCTCGATCAGCCCCGTCAGCTGCTCGGACATCTCGGTGCCCTTGTCGAACGCGGTGATCGACTGGTTGAGCGCGGTGACCGTGCCCGGGGCGACCGACGGGGTGCCGCCGACACCGCCCGCGTTGCCGAGGGCCACCACGCTGTCGCCCACGTTCACGCTGGACGAGTCGCCGGTCGTGGCGGCGGTCAGGCCGGACGCGCCGGACAGCCGGAGCACGGCGATGTCCTGGCTCTCGTCGTAGCCGACCACGGTCGCCTTATAGGTCTTGCCGTTGCCGATATCGGTGACGCTGACCGAGGTCGCGCCGTTGATCACGTGGTTGTTGGTCAGTACCTCGCCGTTGGAGGTCAAGACGATGCCGGTGCCCTTGGCGGTGGCGTCCTGGTAACCGAGGGTCGAGGTCACGTCCACCACCGCGGGGTCGACCCGGCTGGCGATCTGCGATGCGCTCAGCGCCGTCTTCGACGTCGCGGTCGCGCTGCCGGAGGGCGAGCTGCCATGCGACAGGGCGACGCCCGCCCCGGCGCCCACGGCCAGCGCGAGGGCGGCGGTCGCGGTCAGCCCTAGCGCGTGCCGCCCCCGCCGCCGTGGCGGCTCGGGAACGGGGTACGCTCCGTGCGGGTACTGTGCGAATGGCTCACTCATTAGTCCTGCCACCCCGGTTCTGCTTGCGGCTTTGCTCTTGCTACGCATTGAGAATCGGCCGCGAACCTTGGCGGAGCCCGAAGGGAGCATCAGGCGGCCCTGCCGGTTCCCTGGAGGTTTCTTCAGGATCTTCAGGTTCACGGGAACCGCCGCTGCTGCCCGCGGCTGCGTCTTGCGCTGACCACCGCGTAAGCCGCGCTGCCGGCTGCCGAATATGGCGGCGCGCCGGCGGCGTCCGCGTAGCCGCGCGAGCCTCGCGGACCTACGCTCGGGCGTACGCCTCGGATCTGGACGAGGCCCTTGGCCCGTTGAGCGGCGTGACGGGAACGCCAGCGGACATCGGCTTCACCATGCCGAACGGCCTCGAGCTGGCTGCCGTGGGCAACGTGCTCATCGTCGCTGGCGACGGGGAAGCGCTGGCGCCATACCGGCCGGCTCAGGCCACGCTGGTCGTTGGCGATCTCGACGAATGCCAGTCGCCGCTGTCTCGTGCGGGCGCGCGGGTGCCGCGCGGACCCCGGCGGGTACCGACCGGGCGCAGCCTCACGGCCAGGTTGCCGGGCGGAATCCAAATTGAATGCGTGGAGTGGGACAGCGCTCAGCGGGATCGCGCGGGCGGTGCTGAGCCGCATGCCGCGGCCGGATGGCGACCCCCAGCCACGCTGGCGCGCCGCGGCAACCCTCAAGGAGCGAAAAATATTTCATCGTGAAGGATTTTCACGGTATACCGTGAAAATCCTTCACGATGATGATCGGCGGGGATTTACCCCTCCTTGATGGCCGCGGCTGGCGTCTCGGCGTCGTCGCGCATGTGCGCGCTCAGCTCCCGGCCGCCGTGCGCGGTCAGGAAGAAGACCACGCCGACCACCGCTACGACGAACATCACGAGCAGTGTGATCCAGTCCAGGTTGAAGTACGCGCGCGGGCTGGCCAGCCCCGTCGGCGCCACCACGTTGACCAGCATCACCAGCAGGTACAAGGCGGCGCCGATCGTCACCGGCCAGGCCCACTTGCCGAGCCGGAACCTGCCTTCCGGCACCCAGCCGCGAGAGCGCGCCACGATGGCGCCGATGACGGTCAGCAGGAACGACAGGTAGATTCCGCTGACGCCGAACGAGACGAGCGAGACGAGCACGTTGGTGTTGGCCGGGTAGGTGATGAAGCCGATCTTGATGTCGTGCGTGGGGGAGGCGAACTCCAGCAGTACGAACAGGGCCGTCACCACCGCGCCGCCGAGCAGCGCGTTGACCGGCGTCTTGAACCGCGCGCTGACCGTCGAGATCCACCTGGAGCCGGGCAGCGCGCCGTCACGGGCGTAGGAGAACGCGAGCCGGCTGCCCGCGCCCTGCACCGAGGTGCCGCAGGAGAAGAACGCGAAGATGATCAGCAGCAGCAGGACGTCCTGGAGGCCACTGGGCAGCTGGCCGAGGATGAACGGGACCCCGCCGCCGGATACGGTCGCCGCGACGCCGTTCTTCGCGGGCATGGCGAGCAGCAGCGCGGCGGTCAGGATGAAGGACGCGACCCCGCCCCAGATCAGCGCGTGCCGCATGGCGCGCGGCACCTGCCGGCCGGCGTTGACGGTCTCTTCGGAGATGTCGCCGGCCGACTCGAAGCCGTAGAAGATGTACACCGGGGCGAGGACCGCGATCACCATGGCGCTCAGGTAGCTGCCGCCGAAGTTCAGGCTGAGCGGGTTGCTGGCAGCGCGCTGCACGCCCTGCGTGGTGAACAGGTAGCCGAGGCCGTGGTGGAACCCGTGGACGGCCAGCACGACCGCGATGCCGACGGTGCCGAGGATCTCCACGTACACGCCGACCTGGGCCACCCGGCCCATGACCCTGGCGCCGGTAATGTTCAGCACGGTCTGGATCGCCAGCAGGATGACGGTCACCACCAGGATCACCACGTGGCTGGAGGAGTTGAGCTTCCAGCCGAACCAGTTCTGTAGCAGCGCGGCGACGTAGGCGACCACGCCGGTGTCCACGGAAGCGACCGTGACGAGCAGCGCGATGCCGTAGAACCAGCCGACGAACCAGCCGTACCTGCGCCCGACGTTGTACTTGCTGTACTGGTACAGCGCCCCGGCGATGGGGTAGTGGCTGGCCAGTTCGCCGAAGACCAGGGCGACCAGCAGCATGCCCGCCACCGGGAGCCAGGTGAGCCACACGTAGCCGGGGCCGCCGGTGCCCACGCCGAGCAGGAACAGCGAGTAGATGCCGACCATCGGCGACAGGTACGTGAACGCGACCGCGAAGTTGGCGAACAGTCCGAGCACGCGGTTGAGCTGAGGACGGTAGCCAAGGCTTTCCAGCCTCGCGTCGTCGTCAGCCGCGGTCGGCACGTGCGGCGTGGCCTCCTGCACAGGGTCCTCCTTCAGCCTTCCGTGAGCGTCAGCACCCGGCCGGCGCCCCGAACAGTAGGGATATAAAATCTGGATTCATATGTTTGCGTCAAGGTGTACCGCGGGGAGTTTTCACGAGTCCGGGAGCTGGTGTGACTGACGTCGCGAACGCCGGCCTGACGGGCGTGGGGCTGACCACGGCCGCCGCGCGTGCCGTCCTCGCGCCGGCCGCTTCCGCGAACGGCCTGGCCGGCCTGGTGGCGCAGCGGCTGAGCGAGGCGATCAGGCTCGGGCTCCTGCTGGACGGGGAGCGGCTGCCGCCCGAGGCGCGGCTCGCCGAGCAGCTGGGCGTTTCCACGGTCACCTTGCGCGAGGCGCTCGCGGTGCTTCGCGGAGAGGGGCTGGTTACCACCAGGCGCGGGCGTGGCGGCGGGACGTTCGTATCAGCGCCCGACCCGGCCAGCGGGCTCGGCAGGAGGCTGCGCGAGTTCAGCGTCGCCGAACTGCGCGATCTCGGTGACCACCGGGCCGCCATCGCGGCGACGGCGGCGGTGCTCGCCGCGGAACGCGCGCTGCCCGGCGAGATAGCCGAACTGGACCGCCAGCTTGACCGGCTGCGGGCGGCGCGCACCGCCAGCGACAGGCGGCGAGCGGCCTTGCAGTTCAGCGTGGGGGTCGCCGCCGCGGCGCAGTCGCCGCGGCTGCTGCGCGAGGAGCAGCGTCTCGCCGCCGAGGTGGGCGACCTTCCCTGGATGCAGGCAAGCGACGAGGAGCACGCGGCCGCGGTGGCCGCGCGCGCCCGGCTCACCGCCGCGGTCGGCCGCGGTGACGGCGGCGCCGCGGCGGACATCGCGCGGCAGCAGGTGGCGACCGAGACCGCGCGCATGATCGGGCTCCGGCTGCGCGCCTACGCGCTTGACCTGGCCGCGGACCAGGCCGGCGGCCTGAGCGAGGTGGGGGCGTCGCTGGACCGGTTGTTCGGCATGCTGTACGGACTCGGCGCCGAGCTGGCCGGTCTCGTCCCGGCCGCAGGCGGAACCGGGGCGCCGCGGCGCGACGACCTGGCCGCGCTGCGGCCCACGATCTTGGAGGTGCTCGCCACGCACCGCGGGCTCGCGGCGGGCGCCGGGGTGATCACCGCGCCCGACGTCCTGGCCGACGCGCCCCTGTGGCTGGAGTGGTGGTGGACTTCCCCGGCGGGAAGCCCCGAACAGCTCCGGGTCAACCTCGACCCGGCCGCCCCGGACTTCTACGACTACACGGCCGCGGCCTGGTACGCGAACGCCCTGCGGTCCGGGGGACCGCAGGCGACCGGTCCCTACGTGGACTACTTCTGCACCGGCGAGTACACGATCACGCTGTCGGTGCCGGTGCGCGCCGACGGCCGTTTCCTCGGGGTCGCCGCGGCCGACATCCTGGTGCCGAGCCTGGAGGGACAGGTCATGCCGGGGCTGCTCGCGAGCGCTCATCCGGTCGCGCTGACCAGCCCGGACGGCCGGGTGATCGCCGCCACGGCGCGGGACTGGGCGCCCGGCCTGCGCTGGCCGTCCGGCGGCACGGTCAGGCCATCGCCGCTGGGCGACTGGAAGCTGGCCGCCGCGCCGCAGCCCCCTGCCGGGCCGCAGTAGTCTCCCGCCGGGCCGCAGGAGGCTCCCGCCGGGCCGCAGGAGGCTCCCCCACGGCCGCGTACGTCCGCCGCCGGGCCGGCGCCTCCCGCCGGCCACGCCGGCCAGGTCACCGGGCCGGCCGGCCGGCCCGGCCGGCCATGGTAAGGCGGCTCCCGCCTCACCCGGCTTATCCCCTCCGGTCCTCACCTCATCCGGCTCCGTGGCCGGGCGGCACGCGTTCGGCCTCCGGCGGCGGTCCGGGCGGCGTGCCGTCGCCGAACGGGCGGCCGCCGAGCTCCTCCCGCCCGTGCGGTGCCAGCCAGCCGGACAGGTCCGGCCCGGCGGGAACGATCCGCGAGGGGTTGATGTTGGTGTGCACCCGGTAGTAGTGCTGCTTGATCTGGACGAAGTCGATCGTGTCGCCGAAGCCAGGGGTCTGGAACAGGTCGCGCGCGTAGGCCCACAGCACGGTCATCTCGGCGAGCTTGTTCCGGTTGCACTTGAAGTGGCCGTGGTACACCGCGTCGAACCGGGCGAGGGTCGTCCACAGCCGCACGTCCGCCTCGGTGATCGTGTCTCCGACCAGATACCGGCGGGTCGCGAGCCGCTCGCTGAGCCAGTCCAGCCGCTCGAACAGCCGGCGGTAGGCCTTGTCGTACGCCTCCTGCCCGGTCGCGAACCCGCACCGGTAGACGCCATTGTTCACGTCCCGGTAGACGAGGGCGCTGACCTCCTCGATCTCGTCGCGCAGCCGCTCCGGGTACAGGTCCGGCGCGCCCGGCCGGTGGTAGGCGGTCCACTCTTGCTCCATGTCCAGCGTGATGTGCCGGAAGTCGGAGGTCACCACCGCCCCGCTGGGGATGTCCACGATCGCCGGGACGGTGACGCCGCGGTCGTAGCCGGGCACCGCCTTCTCGTACGCCTCGCGCAGCCAGTGGATGCCGAGCACCGGGTCCACGCCGCCGGGGTCGAGGTCGAACGTCCAGCTCCGCCAGTCGTGCTCCGGGCCGCATATGCCCATGGACAGCACCGGTTCGAGCCCGAGCAGGCGGCGGACGATCACCGCCCGGTTCGCCCAGGGGCAGGCGCGGGCCACCACCAGCCGGTACCGCCCCGGCTGCACGGGCCACCCGTCCCGCCCGTCGGCCGTGATGCGCCCGTCGAGGTAGGTGGTGTCGCGGACGAACTCGCCATTGTTGCCCATGCACCCGAAACTAGGCTGTCGAGCGGACCATGTCATCCCGAGGAGGCCGCATGAGCGCTGACCCCGTGGCCGAGTTCGCCGCGCTGGCCGACGATTACCTGAACGACCTGGCGCAGCGGCATCCCGACACCGCCACCAGCCTCGGCGACCACCGTTTCGACGACCGCCTTCCCGACGACTCGGCGGCAGCCCGCGCCGCCGAACGCCGGGCGCTCGACGGTTTCGCCGCCCGGCTGGCCGCGCTCGGCACCGCGGCCCTGCCCCCAGAGTCCGCCGTGGACGCCGCGATGCTGGCGGACGGCATCGCGCGCCGGGTCTTCGAGATCGACGAACTGCGCGAGCACGAGTGGAACCCGCTGCGGGCCAACCCCGGCCAGGCCATCTACTCGCTGCTCGCCAGGGATTTCGCGCCGCTGCCCGACCGGCTGGCCGCGCTGGCCGGGCGCCTGGCGCAGATACCGCGGGCGCTGAAAGTCGCCCGCGACCAGCTCTATGGCATGCCGAAGGTGCACCTGGAGACCGCCATCGGCCAGTTCGACGGCACGATCAAGCTGGTGACCAGCGAGGTCGACGCCGCGCTGCGGCGGGCTGACGGGGATCGCCAGGGGGCAACCGCGGTCCGGAAAGCCATCGACAAGGTACGCCCGGCTGCGCTGGAGGCGCTGGCCGCGCACCGCGACTGGCTCGCCGCCGAGAGCGCGGGGAACACCGGAAGCGACGGAGACCAAGCCAGCCCCCGCATCGGCGCGGAGCGCTTCGCGCGCAAGCTCTCCCTCACCCTGAGCGCGCAGGCTCAGCCCGATGCCATCCTGGCCCGCGCCGAGCAGGACCTGGAACGCATCACCGAAGAAATCACCGAACTCGCCGCGCGGCTGGGCGGCACGCCGCGCGAGGTGCTCGGCCGGCTCGCGGCGGCCGCCCCCGACGACGCCACGATCCTCCGGTTCTGCGCCGACGCCCTTGCCGCGCAGACCGAATTCGTCCGCGCGCATGACCTGGTGACGCTCCACGATGACCCGGTCGAGCTCATCGACATGCCGGAAATCGACCGCGGGATCGCGGTCGCCTACTGCGACTCGCCCGGGCCGCTGGAGACGGCGCCGCTGCCCACGTTCATCGCGGTCTCCCCGGTGCCCGCCGACTGGCCGGCAGAGCGGAGGGCCTCGTTCTACCGCGAGTACAACCGCCACATGGTGCACAACCTGATGGTCCACGAGGCGATGCCCGGCCACTACCTGCAACTGCAGCACTCGCGCCGGTTCGGCGGCGCCACCAGGCTCCGGGCGGCCCTGCGCTCCGGGTCCTTCGTCGAAGGCTGGGCCGTCTACGCGGAAGAGCTCATGGCACGCCACGGGTACCCGGGGGAGGGCGATCCGCGAGCGCTCCGCATGCAGCAGCTGAAGATGCAGCTGCGCACCACGATCAACGCGATCCTGGACGCACGCGTGCACTCCCGCGGGATGACCGAGGCCGAGGCGATGAGGCTGATGACCGGCCCCGGGTTCCAGGAGGAGGGCGAGGCGGCCGGCAAGTGGCGCCGCGCGCTGCTCACCTCGGCGCAGCTGTCCACCTATTACGTCGGCTACACCGAAGTCAGCGACCTGGCTGCCGAGCTGACCAGGCAGGGCCACTCCCCGCGCGCGGCCCACGACCGCATGCTCGCCCACGGCTCCCCGCCCGTCCGACTGCTGCGCACCGTGATCTGAGCGGCCATGCCAGCGATCTGAGCGGCCTATGCCAGCCCGAGCAGCCGCTCCGCGTTCAGTCCCGCCACCTTGGCCTTGTCCGGCGGCGACAGCGGCAGGGCGTCCAGGAGGGAGCGCCCGGCGGCGTTCGCGCCGAACGGGAAGTCCACGCTGAACAGCACGCGCTCCACCCCGAACACGGAGATGGCGCACAGCGCTGGCGGCAGCGAGAACATGCCGCTGGTGGTCACCCACACGTGCCGCAGGAAGTACGCGGACGGCACGTCACCAAGGCCCGTCAAAGACGGCGGCAACATGTCGTCGATGCGGTCCAGCATGAACGGGATCATCTCGCCGCAGTGCCCGATGATCAGCCGCAGCTCCGGATGCCGCTCGAACACCCCGGAGACGACCATCCGCAGCGCGTGCAGCCCGGCCTCCGCGTGCCAGCCCCAGGCGTTCGTGGCAAGCGCCCCCGCCACCGGCCCCGGCAGGCCGCCGTACAGCACGGACCGCACGGCCGCCGGCGGCGGCGCCGGATGCAGGTAGAGCGGCACGTTCAGCGACTCGAAGCGCGCCAGCAGCGGCGCGAACCGCGCGTCGTCGAGGAACAGGCCGTCGGTTCCCAGCGTGCTGTTGACCATCCCGCCGACGAACCCCAGCTCCCCGACCGCGCGCGACAGCTCGTCGGCCGCGGCCTCCGGTGCCGACGTCGGCAGCGTCGCGAACCCGGCCAGCCGCTCCGGGTGCCGGGAGACCGCCGCGGCCAGCTGGTCGTTCGCCCGCCGCGCCGCGGCGGCGCCCGCTTCCCCGGGCAGTCCCTGCGCGGCCGGCTGCGCGTGCGAGACGACCTGCATGTCGATGCCGGCGGCGTCCATGCTGAGCAGGCGCGCCTTGCCCAGGTCACGCAGCGCCTCGTCCAGCTGCCGGCCGTCCGGCCGCGCGAGCACGCCAGTCCCGGGCGGCGCGGCGAGCTCGGGGGTCCAGAAGTGCTCTTCGAGCGCGATCGTTCGCATCCCGTTATTCTGAACGTACCCGGCTTCCTCCCGCCAGTCGCGCCCACGCCGGGGGCTGTGCGGCGCCCGGGAATGTCACCATCGCCGGACCGGGACGCGAGGACCTGGGACCCGATCGCGCACGCGAGCCCGGCTTCCCGGCCAGCGGCGCGGACCTGGCGCTGGCCGGCCGGGCGGCCGCATCGGCCTCCGCTGCCGGGCCCCGGCGGCCACCGGGGTCACTCCACCGCCGGCTCGGCCGCCTCGTCGATTCCCCGAAGCCATTCGCCTTCCGCCCCGGTCGCCCAGTCCTCCGGCGCTGCCAGCGATTCCCGGACGGCCATGAACACCAGGTAGGGGATGAGGTCGATGGAGCGGCGCAGGACCCACTTGGTGCCCTGGGTGGCCATCCAGACGAAGTCGTCGCGGCGGGATGGCCCAGGGCCCGTCGGCTCCAGGCAGGGCCTGCCGGCCAGCTCGAACCCGGCCGCGGCGAGCGAGTCCCAGAACCGGCAGGCAATCAGCCGGTGCCCGCGCTCGTTGGGATGCAGCCGGTCCACCGACCAGTTGCGGCGGTCGTAGGTCTCGGGGTCGCCGGCCGCGTCCCAGTGCAGGGTTCCGTGGCGGGCGGCCACCTTGTCAAGTTCGGCGTTGACCGCGCGCATGCGCCGCGACAGCGGCCTGGCCAGGCTGGGCGGCAGCCCGAACATCCGGGCCGGGTCCGGCAGCCGCATCGTCAGCACGGTAGCGCCGGCGGCACGCAGCGCGGCGACCGTCCGGTCGGCGGCCTGGCCGGTGCGCTCGGGGTTGAAGCCGGCCCGCAGCGTGTCGTTGATGCCGACGACGACGCTGGCGATGTCCGGCCGCAGTCCGAGCGCCGCCGGAAGCTGGTCACGTTCGACGTGCCTGGCCTGCGCGCCGCGGACCGCCAGGTTGTGCAGTTCCGGGTCGCGCAGGCCCGCGGTCAGGTGCTGCGCCCAGCCGCGCCAGCCGCCCCCGGGGGCGGGATCCCCCATGCCCAGGGTGATCGAGTCGCCGAGAGTCACGATCCGCGTCATGCTTCTACCTGCCCGAGAGGACGAAACGAGTCGGTGTCGAGGGCTTCGTGGACGGCGAGGAAGGCGGCGACCGAGGCCGGCCAGCCGAACTCCTCCGCCCGCGACCGCGCCGCCGCCCGCCGGGCGGCGGGGTCCCGGCCGAGCAGCGCGCGCACGCCGGCGGTGAAGTCCTCGCCGCTGACGGCGACGCCGGCGTCGCCGACCACCTCGGGCAGTGCGCTCGCCGCGCTCACCACGACCGGGGTGCCGCAGGCCAGGGCCTCGAGCGCGGCGAGCCCGAAGGTCTCCACCGGACCCGGCGCGATGACCACGTCCGCGCTGGCCAGCAAGGTGGCGAGCTGCTTGGGGTCGGCGACGAAGCCGGTGAACCGAACCGGCAGCCCCTTGCGGCGCGCGGCGCGTTCGAGCCGGGCGCGCAGCGGCCCGTCGCCGGCCATCACCAGCACGGCGTCGGTCCCGGCGGCCCGCAGCCCGGCAAGCGCGGTGATCGCCCGGTCCGGTTTCTTCTCCACCGACAGCCGGGCGCAGTGCGCGAGCAGCACCTGGCCCGGCGCCGCGTACTGCTCGCGCGCCGCCTCGCTGTACCGTTCGGGGCTGAACAGCTCAAGGTCGACGCCGAGCGGGATGCGCGTCAGGTTGGGCGCGCCGATCCGCTCGAACTCGGCGGCGGCCCACCGGGTGGTGCAGACGATGCGCCGGTAGCCGCGGACGCTGCGCCGGTTGAGGTTGTCCGCGAGCGAGGTGGCCATGTCGCTGAGCAGCCGGCTGCGCCACCGGGACATGCCGGAGACGTCGGCCGGCAAGCTGAACAGGCCGGTCAGGCTCTCGTGCGAGACCATCACCGCGGGTACGCCGTGCTCGCGCGCCCACCGGCCGGTCCAGCGCAGCGTGGTGCGGTCCGACACCTCGAGCCGGTCCGGCCGCAGCTCGGTCAGCAGCGCGGCGATGCTGCGGCGCCGCAGCATCGCCCGGTATCCGCCGGTGAACGGCACTACCGGCCCGTACCTGGTGATCACCCGTCCCTGCGCCGTCTGCCTGTCGCTGCGGCGGCGGCCCGGCACGATGAGCACCGGCTCGTGCCCTGCCGCGAGGTAGCCGGCGCCCAGTTCGCGCAGCGCGGTGCGCATGCCTCCGGACCGCGGCCCCACGTAATTGGCCAGCCGCACAATTCTCATGCCGCCATCCGGGCGGGGGCGGCTTCGGCGCCGAGCACTGCTTCGTAGTGGCCGATCAGCTCGTCGACCAGGGCGGACCAGGAGCGGCCGAGCACCCGGCGCCGCGCGGCCTCGCCCATTGCGGAGCGCAGCTGCCGGTCGGCGGCGAGCCTGCGGACCGCCGCGGCGAGGGCGCCGCCATCGCCAGGCGGGACCAGGAACCCGGTCACTCCCTCGCTCACCAGGTCAAGCGGGCCGCCGGCGGCCGGCGCGACGACGGGCAGGCCGCTGGCGGCGGCCTCCTGGATGGTCTGGCCGAACGTCTCGAACGGGCCGGTGTGCACGAAGATGTCAAGGCTGGCGTAGATCCGCGCCAGGTCCTCGCCGTGCCGCTCGCCGAGGAACACCGCCCCCGGGATGGCCTGCCGCAGTTCCTCCTCCATCGGGCCGCCGCCGGTCACCGCGAGCCGCACGCCCGGCAGGACGGCGACGGCCGCGAGCAGGTCGGCTCGCTTCTCGGCCGCCAGCCGGCCCACGTAGCCCGCGATCACCTCGCCGCCGGGCGAGATCGCGGCGCGCAGCCGCTCGTCGCGCTTGGCCGGGTGGAACCGCTCGGCGTCCACGCCGCGGCCCCACAGCCATACCCGTTCCAGCCCGTGCGCGCGCAGGCCGGCGGCGGTCCCGCTGGAAGGCGCGAGGGTGCGGCCCGCCGCGTTGTGTATGTCGCGCAGCCAGCGCCAGGCGAACGCCTCGGTGACCGCGCCGAGCCGGTAGGCGCGGGCGTAGCTCGGCAAGTCGGTCTGGTAGACGGCGACCATCGGCAGCTCCAGCGCCCTGGCCACGTGGCAGCCCCACGCGCCGAGCGCGACCGGGCTAGCCAGGTGAACCACCTCGGTACGGTGCCTGGTGATGGCGCGGCGGGTCCGCGGCGCCGGCAGGCCGAGCCGGAAGGCCGGGTAGCCGGGGAGGGGGACGGACGGGACCCGTTCCACCGGGTACGGGAACTGGCCGTCGGCGCCCGGGGTGGCGCGCGCGGACTCCGGGGCAATGACCATGGGGTGGTGGCCCTTGCGGACGAGGTTCTCTGCCACGCGCACTACGCAGTGTGCGACGCCGTTGACGTCGGGCGGGAACGACTCCGTAATGATCGCGATCCTCATGCCCTCAAGGTCGCCCACGCGGTGTCCGGATTCCGCCAAGGCGCCGTTACGCGCGGACGAACTATCGATGACAATTGATGCTCGGCTCCCCGGAGGGCCTCGCGCGGGCAAGCTCACCGGAACGCCCGCGCCCGCCGGGAACGCCCGCGCCCGCCGGGAACGCTCGCGCCTGCCGGGAACGCTCGCGCCCGCCGGGAACGCTCGCGCGGGCAAGCTCGCCGGGAGCAGGCGCCGGGCGTTTCCGCCGCCATAACACGATGCCGGCCGGCCCGTCCGGTCACGGTTCCCTGGCGCCACCTTAGCCCCGGGCGTCCCCGCCGTGACCGCCCCGCAGCCGCCAGCCAGCCTCAGGAACCTAAAAATCTTTCACCATGAAGGGAAAATCCGGAATAGGCGAAAATTTTTACCGGATCACGGACCAGGGGGCCCGCGCCCCCGCGCATGGGGGACGCGCCCCCGGACAGGGGGCCCCGCGCCCCCGCGCATGGGGGACTGCGTGGCCCCTGAGCCCGGCGCCGGCGCCGGAAGAACTCTCCGCTCGCCGGCGTTGGCCACTTTCGTGGCCGGTACAGACGTTTCCCTCACCCTCGCCGGGGCGCCGCTGTCGGTGCTCGACCTCGCCCCGATTCCCGAAGGCAGCACCCCCGGCGAGGCGCTGCGCGCGACGATCGAACTGGCCCGGCAGACCGAACGGCTCGGCTACCGCCGGTTCTGGGTGGCCGAGCACCACGGCATGCCGGGCATCGCGAGCTCGTCCCCGCCGGTTCTGATCGGGCATATCGCCGACGCGACGTCGACCATCCGGGTCGGGTCCGGCGGCGTGATGCTGCCGAACCACACCTCGCTGGTCGTGGCCGAGCAGTTCGGCATGCTCGAGGCGCTCCACCCGGGCCGCATCGACCTGGGCATCGGCCGCGCGCCCGGAACCGATCAGGCCACCGCCGCGGCGCTGCGGCACCGCGGCCCGGACGACTTCCCGCGCCAGCTCACCGACCTGCTGGGGTTCTTCACGGGGGAGTGGCCCGCGGGCCACCCGAACCGGACCGTGCACGCGGTGCCCGGCGAGGGCGCCGGCCCGGACATGTGGCTGCTCGGCTCCAGCGGCTACAGCGCGCAGGTGGCCGGCGCGCTCGGCCTGCCGTTCGCGTTCGCCCACCACTTCATGCCGCAGAATACGCTGCCCGCGCTCGCCCTCTACCGTGAGTCGTTCCGCCCCTCGGCGGCGCTGGGCAAGCCGTACGCGATGGTCGCCGCGGGGGTGGTCTGCGCCGAGACCGACGAGCGGGCCCGCTTCCTGGCGGGATCGTCCGCGCTGTCCTTCCTCCGGCTGCGCCAGGGGCGTCCCGGCAGGATCCCGAGCCCGGAGGAGGCCGCGGCCTACCCCTACAGCGACCTGGAGCGGGAGTTCATCGCCGACCGCCAGTCCACCCAGCTCATCGGCGCTCCCGATACGGTCCGGTCCGGCCTTGAGGATCTGCTCAAGCGCACCGAGGCCGACGAGCTGATGATCACCACCCAGACCTACGACCCCGCCGACCGCCTCCGCTCCTTCGAGCTCGTAGCCGAAGCCGTCCGCGCGTTCTAACCGTTCCGTCCGGAGGGTTGTCTGAGGCCGGTGGCCCACCAGCCTCGAAAGATGAGACCGGCGGGTCACGCACCTCGCAAGAAGCCGTACAGGTCCGGAGCGTTCAC
>Ga0209061_1003932_pt1 | contig 15148 bp, 10 predicted proteins | sample Coa_R1_10_FD_187157 | JGI IMG/M metagenome (GOLD analysis project Ga0209061, IMG submission 187157) | Surface soil microbial communities from Centralia Pennsylvania, which are recovering from an underground coalmine fire - Coalmine... | ecosystem: Environmental > Terrestrial > Soil >...
GTCAACCTGCTCGTAGGCGGCAGCCAGATTGTCGCGGGAGGTAAGCGTATCCGGATGGTCGGCGCCGAGCTTGGCCTCTCTCAGCTTGAGGTTTTGTTCATGCAGAGGGATGGCCTCGGCGGTGTGGCCAGCTAACAAGTACGCGGAAGCCAGAGTATCCCGGGAAATAAGCGTGTCAAGATGGTCTGGCCCGAGCAGGGACTCTCGCTGCTTAAGCGTTTGTTCATGGAGACGAAGGGCGTCAACAGTGCGTCCAGCGGATAAATATGCACGGGCCAGTTTGTTGCGAGAGGTGAGGGTGTTGGGGTGGTCCGTGCCGAGCTTGGACTCTCTCAGTTTGAGGTTTTGTTCATGCAGGCGGATGGCCTCGGCGATGCGGCTGGCTGACAAGTACGCCTCGGCCAGATTGTTGCGGGAGGCAAGCGTACGCGGATGTTCAGATCCCAACTTGGTCTCATAAAGCTTGAGGTTTTGTTCATGCAGGCGGATGGCCTCGGCGATGTGGCCAGCTGACAAGTACGCCTCGGCCAAATTATTGCGGGAGATAAGCGTATTCGGATGTTCAGATCCGAGCTTGGCCTCGAGAACTTTGAGGTTTTGTTCATGCAGGCGGATGGCCTCGGCGGTGCGGCCAGCTGACAAGTACGCGGAGGCCAGATTGTTGCGGGAGGCAAGCGTACGCGGATGTTCAGATCCCAGCTTGGTCTCATAAAGCTTGAGGTTTTGTTCATGCAGGCGGATGGCCTCGGCGGTGCGGCCAACTGACAAGTACGCGGAGGCCAAGTTGTTGCGGGAGGTAAGCATATCCGGATGGTCGGAGCCGAGCTTGGCCTCACGAACTTTGAGGTTTTGTTCATGCAGGCGGATGGCCTCGGCGGTGCGGCCAGCGGATAAATATGCATTGGCCAGGTTGTTGCGGGAGGTAAGCGTATCCGGATGGTCGAATCCGAGCTTGCTCTCGCATAACGCCAAGGCCTGTTCGTGTTGCTTAATCGCATGGAGTAATTCGCCCAAATAATAGTAGGTCATGCCTAGCGTATCACGAACCGATGCTTCCACCAGCGGCCTATCGGCGAATGCCTTGGCGATCTCCGGCTCGGCCGCATCCACCGCCTCGCGCAAGGTAACATCCTTGCCCTGACCGCCATCCTGACCCTTTGGACGTCCGGCACTCAACACTTTGTTCAGGAAGAAACCCAGCACTGCCTTGGCGTCTTCCTCCGAACGCTTGGCCGCTTGCTCCGCCGCCACGGCCTTATCACGCTGTTCTTTGGCCGCCTCTTCCGCCGCCAAGGCATGGTTGCGTTCGTCCACGGCCTCTTGCTCCGCCGTCCGCGCTTGCTTCTCGGCACGCATTGCCCACACTGCCAAACTCGTACTCACCACTACACCAGCGACCAGAAGCAAGAGCAATGTCGCCGCTGTCGCCAGCCCCCGACGATATTTCCACGCCCATTTTCGCAAGCGATAGGTGGCGCTGGGCGGACCCGCTTCCACTGGTTCTTCGGCCAGGTAACGCTGGATGTCGCGCGCCAGACCGTTGGCCGTCTCATAGCGGCGCGTGCGGTCTTTTTCGAGCGCCTTCATGACGATCCAGTCCACCTCGCCCCGCACCGCCTTCAGCAATGCGGCCGGATCCATCTGTCGCTGTGCCGATACCGACGCCAACGCACCCTTGGCCGCGCTCAAGCGCGTGCTGGGTTTAGGCGGCTCCTCCTCGCGGATCAAACGCAGCACCTCCATCAACGCTACATCCTTGAGCCGCTGCCGTGTCAACGGTGTCGTGCCCGTCAACATTTCGTACAGCAGCACCCCCAGCGAATAAATGTCACTGCGGGTATCGATGTCCAGGGCGTTGAACTCGGCTTGCTCCGGACTCATGTATTCCAGGGTGCCGACGATGCCGCCAAAGCCAGTGAACAGAGTGCGTTCGGTCAGTTTGACGCCCATTGCCTTGGCCACGCCGAAATCAATGATCTTGGGCACCGGCCTGCCGTCGTAACTGGCCACGAGGACGTTGCTGGGTTTGATGTCTCTGTGGATGATGCCTTTCTGATGAGCATGTTGAATCGCCTGACATACAGGGACGAACAATTCCAGCCGTTGTCGCAGTGTCAGGCGTTGTTCATCGCAATACTTGGTTATGGGGACGCCCTTGACCAGTTCCATGACGAAGTACGGCCGGCCCGTGGATGTGGTTCCCGCATCGAGCACTTTGGCGATATTGGGATGGTCCATCAGGGCCAGCGCTTGCCGCTCTTGCTCGAAGCGGGCAAGAACCTGGGCGGTATCCAGGCCGGCCTTGATGACCTTCAAAGCGACCATGCGGCGGACCGGCTCCTGTTGTTCAGCCATGAAGACGGCGCCCATACCGCCTTCGCCAATCTGCTGCAACAGCTTATAGGGTCCGATACGGCTGCCCACTCCCTCTGGAGGCGCAGCCGACACATTGTCAGGATCGAGCCATTGTCCCAAAGATTTGATATCGCTGATATCGAGAGTAGGGACCGGTTGGTCCGAACAACTGCCAGCCTCGTCCCAGGCGTGTAACAGCGCCTCGACACGCTGGCGTAGCTCAGCGTTATCGCCACAGGCTTGATCGAGGTAAGCCCGGCGTTTGTCAGCATCGGCGATTCCCTTGGCGCGCTCGACGATGGCCTGGGCAGTCAACGATGACTCATCCACCGCGAAGCCTCCTTTGTCCATTTCGCTTTGCACGGAAAGTTATGCTTCAGGCCCTGCAAGCATTCGGAACGCTGTTGTAGAGCTTGCGCAAGGGATAAGCCAGCGCCGGCATCTTCAGCATTGTCGGCACGTCTGCCAGCCCCTCCCTGGCCGCAGGCAGCAAAATAGTGCGAGCGCATTCCTTGAAAGAGCGGAGACTATTCGCTAAAATCAGGTGCCTCTCTGAAGGCATCATTTGCTGCCAGCGCCCGGCGGTTCGGTTACCGCCAGCGCGGCCTGGGAGGAAGACTATGCCCACTTTGTACGTTCTCAAAGGGACCAACGAAGGCACTACCATTCCGCTGGACGGCGATAAGTTCGTCCTCGGTCGCAACCCCGATTGCGACATCGTCATTGCGGCCACCTCGGTTAGCCGCGAGCATGCCCAGATCATCCGTATCAACAACCGCTACTATATCGAAGACAAGCAGAGCCGCAACGGAACGTACATCAACAACCAAGCCGTCACCACGCGCATTCCGCTCCAACACAATGACAAGATCCGCATCTGTGATTTCCAGGCTGCTTTCCTCGATCCGCCGCCGCCCAGTTCGTCTACCGGAGACTATCTCTCTGGCGAGGAAGTACCGGAAAGTATTTCGACCGTTGAAGCTATGCTCAGCAACGGCAGCAGCAACCTGTTGCAGACGCAGCCGGCCGAAAAGCTCCGCCATCTTCTGGAAATCAGTAGCAATCTCAACAAGACGCTCCATCTCGACGCTCTGATGCCCAAGATGGTCGATAGTCTTTTCCAGCTGTTCCGCCAGGCCGATCGCTGCTTCATCATCCAGGCCGAAGAAGGCACCAACCGCCTGCTGCCGCGTGTGGTCCGCACGCGCCGGCCGCACGAAGAGGCCACAGCTCGGCCCAGCAAAACCATCGTCCGTAAATGCCTGGAGAGCAGCCAGGCTTTTCTTAGCGATGATGCTAGCCATGATGAGCGTATCCAGCTGAGCCAAAGCGTTGTCGATTTCCGTATTCGTTCGGTGATGTGCGTGCCTTTGTGTACGCCGGATGGCAAGGCGTTCGGCGTCATTCAGTTAGACACGCAAGACCGCGGCAAGAAATTCACCCAAGAAGACCTGAAATTATTGTTGGGTGTGGCCAATCAGGCGGCCATCGCTATGGAAAATGCCCGCTTGCACGAAGAAGCGGTGCAGCGCGAACGCCTCCGCCGCGATCTGGAACTGGCCACACGCGTGCAAAGCAGCTTCTTACCCAGCAGTTTACCCCAGGTCCCTGGTTATGGGTTCTACGCCTGTTATCAGCCGGCCCAGGCGGTCGGCGGCGATTATTACGGCTTCATCCCCCTGCCCCAGGGACGCTGGGCGGTGGCTGTCGGCGACGTGGCCGGCAAGGGCGTCTCCGCGGCCCTGCTCATGGCCAAGCTGTCGTCGGACATGCGCTTTTGTTTCTTGACCGAGCCGGACCCTGCCCAGGCGCTGGGCAAACTCAACAACCAACTCTATCCTTTCACCAGCACGATGGATCGTTTCGTGACGCTGGCCGTTATTGTACTCGATCCGATGCAGCATACGGCCACGCTGGTCAGCGCCGGTCATCCCTCGCCGCTGTTGATGCGCTGCGGCAGCACAAGCTTGCAGGAGGCGGTGCCCAAGGCGACGGCCGGTCTCCCGCTGGGCATGGTTGAAGACTGCACTTACGATTCGTGTCAGCTCCAGCTCCAGGCGGGCGACAATCTGTTTCTGTTCAGCGACGGCGTGCCTGACGCCCTTGATGGGGGTAACAATCCGTTTTCGCTAACGGGCATACAGCGCGTGGTGCAGGAAGCCGGGGCCGTCTCCGTCGCCGTCCTGGGCGAACGCATCATCAAGGCCGTGGCCCAGCATGCCAGCGGCCGCGATGCACATGATGACATCACTCTGGTTTGTTTGGGACGTACTATTTAAAATCGTTTTCGGTCTTCGGTTTTCGGAAAAGAGCTTCCAAAACCGAAAACCGAAAACTGCAGAGAAACGCCATGACCGACACCATTACAGCCCCCAAACCGCACACGGAACAGCGGACCAGAAGGCAGCCGCCCTATCATGTGGTCCTCTTGGATGATGATGATCATACCTACGAATACGTCATCCGCATGTTGCAAGAACTGTTCGGTCACTCCTTCGAGACAGCCTACTTGATGGCGGTGGAGGTGGATACGACCGGACGGGTGATCGTACTGACCACGACCAAGGAACATGCGGAACTCAAACGCGATCAAATCCATGCCTATGGCCCCGATCCCCTCAGCTCGCGCGGCTGCGCCGGCTCCATGTCAGCAGTCATTGAACCTGCGGAGTGAAGAGGGCAGGGCGACAAGGTGATACGAAAACGGAGGGAGAAGAGAAGCAAACCATCACAGGATAGAAGGACGAGCGGACATTTCCCTCCCCCCATCAGGGGGAGTTTTTTTCCCGATAGCCCTAAGCAAATTTCCGGAGAAAGACACGACAATCGGGCGAATGGGGCACCTCGTCATCCTGTCACCGAAGCGGTCGATTCACGGCGAGGACGGCGGTGCTGGCAGCGTTGCGAACCTCCTCATCGGGATCGTTGTTCATCACCTCACGCAAAGTGGGAAGTTGGCCCTTGGCCAGAGGGCCGAAGCGGCCCAGCGTTTGCGCCGCTTCTTTGCGGACGCTGGGCGGTTGCGTGCGATCGCTTAAGATCCAGGCGACGTTCGGCAGCGTCGGAGCGGCATCGGTGCCGATGCCTTGAATCGTGTGCAGGATAGCGATGATGTAATCTTTATCGCCGCGATTGATGACGCGCGCTAACAGCGGCACAGCTTTCTTGGCATGCTCCCCGTATAACTCCAGGGCCTTGGCGGCGGCCACACGGACACTTGGATCCTCGCGGTCGTCTAAAAGCCGCATTAGTCCGGGCACCACTTCCTCGGCCCGCCGCGGACTCAATCGGCCCAGCGTCCGTGCTGAGCTCCAGCGGACGAATTTGTTGGGATCGCGCAGGGCCGCCGCCAAGGCCGGGATTGCCGCTTCGGCCTGTTTGCCAAACGTTTCCAGCGTGTCCACTGCGGCCAAGCGAACGCGATAATCGGGATGCCGCAAATTCTCGATCATGGTCTGGACAGTCTCTTGTAGTCCGGTGTCTTCCACAAGGACCGGCGGCGGCAGCTCATCTGCCATTTTTCCTCCCTTTGCTTGCGCGGCGGGTTGAGAAAAGCTCACCACGGTCACGCCGGGAGAGGGCCGCAATGTTTGCCCTTTGTACTTGCCGCGTTCCATGCTCGGTTTGGGGCCAGGCGCCGGCCCTTCCTTGGAGTGCTGCATTTTCTGCACGGTCAGGGCAAACGTCTCCAGGACATGGCTAGCACCGACGCGCAGCTCCGGCACACGATCGCGGGCGGCGATATTGAGCTTGGGCAATATCGAATCCACGACCGCCAAGGTTGGCCGGAAGGCTGGGTAGTAGCGCTCCGTCGCTAATTCGTTGAGGATCAGAGCCGCTTGTTGACACGCCTCCAAGCTGGCGCGGCGCACGCGCGGATCGCTATCGGCCAAGCCGGCGGCAGCGGCCGGCAAGACTTGCTCCACAGCCTTGAGATAAGGCTCCGGCCGAGTCTTATCTATCTGCATCGTGTTTACTTCGAGCACATGGCCCAGTGCCTCCGCCGCCGCCTGCCGGGTTGGGGCATCGCTTTGCTGCGCAGCCAGCAAGGGCGTGAGGAGGGCAACCAGATCAGATGGCTCTTTTTCCAGTTCACTCAAAGCACGGATGCCCGCGACCCGCACCTGGGTGTCGGGATCGGAGATCAGCTTTTCCAGATCGCCGCTCAAAGTACGCAAGCGCTGGCGAAGAGAGCGGGAACTGGGTGTGATGTCCTGGCCCGCCATCACTCCGGTCACGACGCCGCCGCCAGGAGTGGGAAACCGGGAAACATCCTGACGGCGCGACGTGTTCATGGTATCGCTAATCAAGTTGGCGACGGCGATGCGATCGGTGCTCTGGCCTTGGCTCAGGAAGAAGCGCGTGCGGTCTTCTAACCGTTTTAGCAAGGACAGACGCACCTGGCGCTTGATCTCCGCGACGATGGCCTCACTAACACCGCCCGGATCATCGGAATGATCTGCCAGTAATTTCTGCACGCCGCGTTGGAAGGCTTCGTCGTCGGTTTGCAGGACGACCCGACGGACCTGACCCAACGACACGGGCGCTACGGGAGAAAGTTCCGCCGAAGCCCATTCCGACATTAGCAGAACGCGGGCCACTTCGCCTAAAGAAGGAAGCTCTTGGGCTGCCTGATTCAGCTTACGGCGATAGTCAGCCAGCGTCTGCCCGGCCGCGGCCGGATCCGGCCTGGGGGCACGGTTGGGATCGATCAGCGCTTTGAAATCATCCACCCCTGACGGCGGCAGGGGACCGGCCTGCAGTGGGCCAAGCAACAACAAGACCAATCCGATTAACGAGGCGACACAGAAGCAGCGCGGCATGGCGAAATGGCTCGGCAGCACGTTAGTCAAGCTCCTGGTGGGACCGATCCTTACCTATTTTCGCATTATATCGTATCGGTTGTCTGGATCACCAACTCTCTCCTCCTTTCCAGCGAAGCAAAGGATGAGGCACCAGCTCGAACAGTTGCTCCGATCGCAGCGGCCCTGCGGCATCGGGGAACAATCCGGGCGCTGTTGTACCACCTTAGCACATCTTGTGTAAAAACGTCGCAACGCTTATGAAATATTGGCTGAGACTGTTCGAGAAACACCATGACACAAATTCTTATTCCACAAAGTATTGCGACAAAAAATCTCGGCCAATTGGGGGCCGGCTATCGGCTTGGCACCCGATTCGCTTACTAGGCCTGACAGGGCTATCCACGGAGCAGAAGGAAGAGGAAGATGTTGACGATTCTCAAGAACATGAAACCGCGAGCGCTTCATGGCGCAGGATCGCTTGCCTCGTTGCGGTGCGTTCGGCCTTCGTTGCTCGATTTGCGCTTCCGCGGCGATCCGTGGGTAGTGGACCATCAAGACGGTACCGCTTCGGTACATTTGGATAATTACCGACTGGGGCGAATCCAAACGACGCCTTTTGATCTGCCGTCGCTCAATCAGCTCTGGCTGCAGCTGCGTCAATGGCAGGTTCGCCGCTGTTACTTTCATCAACTCCGCGTCCGCAGCTTGGGTAGTTAGGTGGGATCAGGTAGTTGAATTCTTGGGTCGTTCGGTTCAATCACCTAACCACCTAACCACCTATCCAATGGCCCACCAGTAGGCCAGCGCCGAACGCCAAGGCAATCACCACAATCACAGCCACCGTCAGCCAGGTGGCTTGCGTCGGTGAAAGCACCAATCCTGGAGGATGAAGGCGCGGGCTGCCCGAAGATGTCACCAACGAGGGTGAAGACGGAATCTCTGCTGCAAACGGCAAGGGTACGGCCGGTGTTGAAGGAGCGATGGGTTTGTCCGTAACCGGGTTTTGCAAAATCGCTTCGAAGTCGCCGCGCTCAAACAGAGGAACAGGAGCGCCGGGGACCGGCTGTGCGGGCGGCGATGCTGCCTGGTCTTCAGGCTCCGGCTGTGGTACTTGCACCGACGCATGACAAGTTGGACACTGGACCATTGCTCCTGCCTTGCGGCGGGCGATGCCCATGAGCTGATTGCAGTGATGGCAGCGAAAGCGGATCGGCATCGTTGCGATTTCCCATTGCTTGCCTGCCAGACCGCAGCGTAAGCAAGACTTTCCCTTGCTTGTGCTGCGGCCTGGTGAAGCATTGTTGATATATTTTAACCAGCACTGCTGGCTTTCGCCAGCAAACGGTTACTTGACGGTGCGGCCTGGAAGCCTTCAGAATAGCAGAGAGGCAAACGCCATCGTGCGGGGATGTTGGTGCCTGTCTCACGGACCCAAGGAGCCTCACTCATGCTCAGCGCAAACCGTGTTTTCTGGTGCCGTTGTCTTCGGATACGAACCTTCCTCGCCGCGATCCTGTCTCTGGCTGCCGTTGCTCGACCGGTCTGTGCCGATCTGTTTATCTTCAAAGACGGCTTCGTCATCGAAGGCCGCGTCAAGCGCCAGATGACGCTGGAGTTCGATCAGGTAGCCCGCGATGCCTATTACATGCCGCATGGCTTTTTCTTCCTCGATGATGGCCCGCGGCGTATTTTTTTCTGCCCTTCGCAGATCGGTCATATCTTGGAAAAAGATCCGCCCACAGAGGAGAAGATTTCCCGCAAAGATCCGCTCCCTGGCCAGGTCAATCCCAAGAAATTCCCCGGCTTGTGGGGCATCGCCGGCACGCCGCCGCAATGGAGTGATACCTGGAGCCGACGCTTTGTCTTTCTCACACGCAACATCAACGGCCAACTGGTGGACATAAATGTGCCGCAGCACATCAACACCTTGACGCCCTATTGGGCCGAGGTGCAGTCGCGCGGCCGCTTCTTTTGGGGCTGCGCTTACCTGACGCGCGAGTTAGGTCCGGAGACGGTGCAATCATTGCTCGCTTCGCACCCGGACTTTCAAGACAATAAAAACTTACCGGCCGACAAACGCGCCTCGATACGGCTGCGCAAGGCCGACTTCTTCGCCCAGGCCGGCTTCCTCGATTTGGCCGAAAAGGAACTGGATCGCCTTCTGGCCGATCTGCCTGAACAGAAAGAACGCGTCGAGACAGCCCGCAAAACTCTCGCCCGGCTTCGCGCTATTGAGCGCATCGAGGAGATCAAGCGTCGCCATCTCGCCGGACAGCATCGCCGCGTCCGCCGGATGCTGGAGGATTTCTCCCTCCACGGTGTCCCCGAACAGCAGATCGCTAAAGTAGAAGAATTGCAACACGAATACAAGGAGATGGAGCAGCTGCTTCGGGAGACCATTCGCTTGCTGGAGAAAGCGCGCGAGGAAACGCACGGTCCCGACAACACCGTGCTGCGCGAAGCAGCCGCTGCCATTAGCGACGAGCTGAATTTCGAGAATGTGGCGCGCCTGGATGCTTTTTTGGGACAGGCCCGCCAGGCAGAGCGCCTGCAAAAAGCCGGAAAGAATCCGGAAGTCAGTGCGGAGCAGCTTCTGAGCCTGGCTGTCTCCGGTTGGCTGCTCGGCAGTGCCTCGGCGGAGATGAGCGTCCAGACGGCCCGCCGTTTGTGGCAGGGCCGCAGCCTGATCCTCAGTTATCTCCGCAGCAACGATCCGAACAAACGCCGGCAGCTCCTTCAGCAACATCAGGCCGGCACCCGCACCGAATCGGCGTCGCTGGATGAGTTGGTCCAGATCATTCGCACGCTGCCGCCCGCAGCAGCGGAGAAGAACCTGTCCGAAGGCGTGGTCGAATACAAGATCGAAGGCGCAGCTTATGCCGTGAAACTGCCGCCGGAGTATCGGCACAGCCGGCCTTATCCGGTGCTGATCGTGCTGCACGAGGCCGGCGAGAAGCCGAGCGACATGATCCAGCGTTGGGCCGACGCCGCCGCCGAAAACGGCTACCTCCTGCTAGCCCCGGAATGGCAAGTCGGACCGAACGGCAGATATAACTATAGTGAGGCCGAACACCTGACTGTACTCAACTCCTTGAGAGATATTCGAAGTCGCTTTAACACCGATGAAGACCGGGTGTTCTTGTTCGGTTTAGGCGAGGGCGGCGCCATGGCCTTCGATGTCGGTCTGGGCCATCCAGACCTGTTTGCCGGCGTCTTGCCAATGGGGGCCGTCCCGCAATTTCATGCCGAGCTGTGTTGGCGCAATGCCCAGTACCTTCCCTTCTACGTCGTTTACGGCAGTCAAGGCCCCGATCACGACAAGCTCAAAGATCTCTTCCATAACTGGGTGATCCTCCGTGCTTATCCGCAGCTGTGGGTCGATTACAAGGGCCGCGGCGTCGAGTGGTACGGTGGCGAATTGCCCAACATGTTTGACTGGATGCGGGACAAACGGCGTGTCTTCCCCAACAAAGATTTGTTGCGCAAACTGGGCAGCAGCGGCCACGGCGGCCAGTTCGGCAACGAGTTCTGTACCCTGCGCTCCTGCGACAATCATTTCTACTGGCTCAGCAGCGATGACATTCGCAACACCAAGGACCTCGACAATTGGAGAGCGCGTCTCCGCCGGCAGCCGGCGGCGCTGGACGCTCGCATCGATACCCAAAACAACCGAATTTACGTCAATACGTCTGGCCTGGGGCAAGTGACCATCTGGCTGGGCCGCAATAGCAAGGGCGAAGACATGATCGACTTCGAGAAAGAGGTAACGGTACAGCACGGCCTCACCTTTTGGCGGCCCTGGGGCAATCGCAAAGTGACGCCGAGTCTGGAAGGGTTGCTGGAGGATCTGTACCAACGCGGCGATCGGCAACAGTTGTTCCTGGCTAAAATCTCGCTTCAATTGCTGAAATCGCGGTGACGGTTTCTCGACTCCTGAGCAGGAGGTGTAAGCCCCTGATCCAGGAATCCCGATGTTGCTGTCTCTTTCTCCCCTCCCCCACAAGGGGAAGAGGAGAAGAAAGGCAACGATGAGACAGGAATAACGGGAACCTGGACGAGCGAAGTCTCAGGGGACTAACGCCTCCCGCTCAGGAATAAACGGAATCACTTCTCCGCCCGGCGAACAGACTTGATAACAACATCCTCCTCCGGCACATCCGCCATTCCGCCAACGCGCGTCGTCTTCACTTTGCGGATCTTGTCCACCACGTCCATGCCCTCGATAACCTTACCGAAGACACAGTAAGGCGAGCGCGGGTTGTCCAAAAACAGATTGTCTTTGACGTTGATGAAGAACTGCGCCGTGGCACTGTTCAGGTCGTTGGTGCGGGCCATCGCAATGGTGCCGCGTTTGTTGGACAGATCGTTGGGCGCTTCGTTTTTGATCGGCGCTTTGGTCCTTTTTTGTTTCAGTCCCGACTCAAAGCCGCCACCCTGGATCATGAAGTCCTCGATGACGCGATGGAAAATCGTGCCGTCGTAAAACTTATCATCCACGTAACTGAGGAAATTCTTGACCGTATTAGGCGCATGGCCGTCGTCCAGTTGGATCTTGATGGTTCCCATGGAGGTTTCCATGACGACGACAGGATTTTTGGCATCCACGACTTTTTTCTCCTCGTTTTTGCGCTCGCTGCTCACGTCGGCTTTGTACTCGGCGCACGAAGCGAGAGCGACGGTGCCAAGCGCCACAACAGTGAATAGCAAATGCTTCATGATTGGCTTCTCCCGATAAAGGTAAAGGTTCCTCTGGTTAAGATACGAAATCCGATCGTCCCTTGCATCGCGTTGTGCCATCGGGCATGATGGACGAGATTCCAGGAGTGTCCTGATGTCCTCCCCGAAGCCAACGTGGTCGCTGGCCGACCTTCAAGAAATCATTGTCCGCCACTGGGGCTATCGCACGCTGCGTCCGTTGCAGGCTCAGGCCATGCAGGCCGTGCTCGACGGCCGCGATTCGCTGGTGGTGTTGCCGACCGGCGGCGGCAAATCGCTGTGCTATCAGGCGCCTGCCGCTCTGCGCGGCGGCACCACTGTCGTCATCTCACCGCTCATTGCGCTGATGAAAGATCAGGTTGATAGCCTACGCGCCTGCGGCATCGCCGCTGCTTCTATCGATAGCTCTCTGTCCCCAGGTGAGCGCTTCGCCTACGAGATGGACGTACGCCAGGGCGAGGTGCGTTTGCTGTTCATGTCGCCGGAGCGATTGGTACAGACGGATTTCTACCGCATCTTGCAGCAGATCGACGTACACACCTTCGCCATCGACGAGGCCCACTGCATCAGCCATTGGGGCCACGATTTTCGCCCGGAATATCGGCAGCTGAGCCGACTGCGCGAGTTCTTTCCCAAGGCCGCCGTCCATGCCTATACCGCCACGGCCACCGAGTCGGTGCGCCGCGACATCGTCACGCAATTGGCCTTGCAAAATCCTGTCGTACTGGTTGGCAATTTCGACCGGCCCAACCTCCTTTATCGCATCCTGCCGCGCCACGATGTCCTCCAGCAGACGCTGGAAGTGATCAAACGCCACGAAGGCGAGGCCGGCATCGTCTACTGTCTGCGTCGCCGCGATGTGGACGAATTGGCCGCCGCCCTGCGCAAGAAGAACATCCAGGCGCTGCCCTATCACGCCGGCATGAGCAGCGAAGAACGCCAGACCGCCCAGGAAGCGTTTGCCGCGGAACAGGTAGATGTCATCGTCGCCACGGTGGCTTTCGGCATGGGCATCGATCGCTCCAACGTGCGCTTCATTTTACATACAGCCATGCCCAAATCGCTGGAGCATTATCAACAGGAGACCGGCCGCGCCGGTCGCGATGGGCTAGAAGCAGAGTGCGTATTACTCTATTCTGGAGGTGATTTATACACTTTCCGCTCGATGCTGACCAAGGCCGCCCAGGAGGCCGGTAATGTAGCGCATCTGCCCAATGTTTTCAAGCACCTCGACGACATGGACCGCTATTGCCGCAGCGCCGTGTGCCGTCATCGCGCTCTGGTGCGCTATTTCGGTCAGGATTATCCCAATGATAACTGCAACGCTTGCGATCTGTGCCTGGGCGATACCGAAGCCGTTCCCGACGCCCTGATCGTGGCCCAGAAAATTCTGTCCTGCGTGGCGCGAGTCAAACAGAGTTTTGGGATCGGCCATGTCACTGCCGTCTTGCGCGGCGAAAACACCGAGAATATCCGTAAGCGCGGCCATGACAAGCTGACGACTTTCGGTTTGCTCAAAAGCCACAGCAAGGCCGACGTGCGCGATTGGGTGTATCAACTGATCGCTCAGGGTGTGCTGCTGCAAGTCGGCGATGACTATCCGGTGTTGCGTCTGAACGAGGCTTCCTGGGAAGTGATGCGCGGCCAACGGCAGGTGCGGCTGGTCCGCCGCAAGAAAGACGAACAGCCAGAAAAAACCAAGGTCGAGACGATTTCTTGGGAGGGCGTGGATCGAGAATTGTTCGAGGCGCTGCGGCGTCTGCGCCGCGACCTGGCCCGCGATCGGCAGGTGTCGGCATTCATCATCTTCGAGGACCGCGTGCTGCGCGAATTGGCCCGTGTGCGCCCCTCGACATTGGAGCGCATGCGTCTGGTCCCCGGCGTCGGCGACAAGCGCTTGCGCGATTTCGGGACGCTATTTCTGACACTCATCAGCGATCACTGCCGCACTCGCGGGCTGCCGTTCGATGTTTCGCCAGGGCGCGGCTTGTAGTCGGCGAGCGAGGCTTTTTTCCTCGTTCCCAAACCTCGTTTGGGAACCAGAAGAAATCAGAAAAATCGCTCACGCGCAATGGTGAAGAACCACTCGGATCCGATTGGCGCGCTCACCAGCGCAGAAAACGAACAACGGGGGAGCATAGCCCCCCCGTTGCCGTCCCCCACCCTTGTCGTTCGCATCAAGGATTCATCGCATGTTCCATCGTCGACGCCGGCGATGCGGCTGGCTGGCGGATGGTGGCATCGTAATCCATCTCGCGCGTCATCGCCTGGATGACATCGGTAACATTGGATTCATTGACTTGATCAGCGGTGACGGCCGGTGGCGGTGGTGGAGGCGGCGGCGGCGCCGGAATCATCTGCACCGGCGGCGCCTGCTGCTTCTCCTTCGCCACCTGCGATCCTGAGCTGAGGCAGCCCGGCCCAACCAGGGCCAGCATCAGCAACAAACATCCCTTTCGCATCATGGTCAATGTCCCCCCTTCTGGCCGAGATCGATTGATCGCGGCTCGAATTGGATCCGGTCGGCAGCGGTGGCTACTGTTCCCGGACGATTGCGATTCGGATTCGGTTGCTCATCTGCCAAGATGGAGAGCGGCGTCTGCGCGGGCAGCGGTAAGCTCGCGGTCTGCTGCCGATAGATGGCATTGGCCCGCTCTTCCAATTCATTGGCCTGTATCATGAGTGCTTCATTGCCGGTCTGGTTGGCGATCATCCGTAGGCGATCGCAGACTTCCATGCGGCGGATGAGAGCATTCATGCGCCGTTGTTGCTCGGCGATGGCGGATTCGACCGAGCCGGACTCGGCAGAAGCGGCCGGCCGCGGTTTGACCTCGCCGGTGTTCTGGGCATTCGGAGCGTTCTTGGCATTCTTGTCGAGTTTGGCTTGCTTTCTCGGCTTTTCGTGAAATAGGCCGGACAACAGCCCTTCCGCTTGCGGCGTGGTATCCTCGTAGTATTCGCCTCCTCTTACTGCCGCGACGGCCGCCCCCAGCCCCACGAGCAGAGCCGCCGCCACTCCCCCCAATCTCCGTCTGCGCATGGCACCCCTCCCGGCACATTCCGGTGAGCTAGACCGACCCCCAGCGGCCCAGCCGCGTCTCTTTCGACTGTGAGCAATGAGAGGGCGGGCCTATGCCAAAAAAATCCTGGCGTGTAAAGAGCAATTTTTGGCACGTTGGCGAGAGGGGCGGGTCAATGCCCCGGTCCTCTCCCCGGGACGTTGATATGTCCCGCTCGCCTTCTTGATGGTGCCCCTCTTCTGTGTTACAACA
>Ga0209061_1003933_pt1 | contig 15147 bp, 7 predicted proteins | sample Coa_R1_10_FD_187157 | JGI IMG/M metagenome (GOLD analysis project Ga0209061, IMG submission 187157) | Surface soil microbial communities from Centralia Pennsylvania, which are recovering from an underground coalmine fire - Coalmine... | ecosystem: Environmental > Terrestrial > Soil > Unclassified...
AGGGTTAGGGAGTTTGTCAAGTAGTTTTATGGGTGTTTGGAAAAAATTTTTTTATGAGATTTTGTTGGTGCAGGTGGGGATAAGAGGGTAGTTATAGATGAGGGTAAGGGGCGAATAGACAAGTGAGAGCGTGTTGAAGTGAAGGGTCGTAGGGGTAACCCTTGAAGGGAGGGCATCGGCCTTGAAGAGCTGGCAAGAGAGACACCTGTCATTTCTTGTGAAATAGACACTTGTCATTTCGAGCCGAAGGCGAGAAATCTTGAGTTTCAATACTACCCGTTCTGAGGACAAGTGCGTGTGCTTTGAAGGGGAAAGAGGGCTAGAGCGATTAGTTTCCGGTTCTAGCGACAACCTGCAAAGCAAGTTCAGTTAGGGGAAGCAAGCTTCCCCTAACTGATTTGAAAGCGCCGCCGCTCAGGCCTTTATGTAGCGCATGGCAGGACGCTCGTTGCGCCCCCGCCCCTTGGGGTTGATTCCACACAGATAGAGCGCCGTAGCGTACACATCGCCATGATTGGGCACCCAAGCGTCTTTAGAGGGAGTCCTCCCCGGAAGCAACTCGCCGGTAATCGGGTCGTAGGCCGGGTCCATGGTGCCGTCCGGCAGAAGAGGGATGGGCATCCCCGTTTTTTGGCCTACGCCGCCAAACTGTGAATTTCCGCGAACGCCTGCCCCTAAAAAGGCCGCCCCGGTTACGCGCCAATGTTGGGAGATGTCCTGGTCGTATATCAGCTTGTCCTTCTCCGCATCGCTGATATTCATCTGTTGGATGGCGCGCACATCGCCACGGATCGTGCGCCCGAACTCGGAGGTGATGACGATCGTCGTGTAGTCGAACAGGCTCTTGCCGGTGTTCTTGTAAGGCGTGCTCTTTAACAACTCGACCAGCGTGTTCAACGGCTTCCAGAGATTCTCACGCATCATGTTCGTCTGATCTGGCATGCCGATCGGCGTTCTGCGATCCGGCCCCCACAGGCCACGACGCGCGTAATGGCTATCAAATAGGCGAATATCACGCGACTCGATGAAGAAGCAGGTCGAAAGCCCCGCGCGCATCAGCTCATAGGCCATCATCGCCTGCACATTCGTCGCCGGCGTGAACTTGGTACGCGCCTTATTGCCGTTCACGCTGGTATAGGTGATCATCTCGTCTTCGGGCTTGATGTCGAACTTCTCGCGCAGAATGGGGTCGTTGAAGAGGTTATTGATGAGGTTAGCATCAAGCCGCTTGCCTGCCCGTGCCAAATTGTTGTAGATGCCAAGCGCCGAATCGTAGCTGCGAATAACCTCCATATGGTTATCACGGGTGAGATAGGCGCTCATGTTGTCCACAAAACGCTCGATCTGGCTGTTCACCACGTCGGAGGAGTTCTGCTGCATTCGCATAAGGAATCGCTTTAGGTTCGCCGGTGTGCCCGCATAGATGGTATGCGCCCATACCGGCCCTAGGTTTGGATAAAAGCCTCTCCGCCCCGTATACTGCTGCTCGTTCAATTCTCCATCGGCAAGCCACCAAAACCAACCGATGTTGGGCAAAACATAGGGACGCCCGTAGACCTCCGCAAAGGCCTGCATCACATCCCGCTCGTCCGGCTGACGTTCGTCGGTAAGTACAAGATTATAGGAACCCATATGCACGTTTAAGCGCTCGCCTGAATGGAACTCACCGGTGTCCATTGAGCTAAGCACGGCCATATAGGGAAAATGCTCTTTGCCCTCCTCGGCCAGATAACCGTACCGAATATTGCCCTGTTTGTAGATGCCATAGTGTGGCTCGCCAAAGTGAAGCACACGATAGAACTCATCGCTGATCCGGTCTGGTGGGAGGCGATGGATCACGTTGTTGGGCGTCATCAGGGGGCTGAACATGTCGTAACTTTCCCAGCCACCCTCCAGGTACCAATAGATGAGGAACCGCGGTTCATCGCCTTCCTGCGCCATCTCATGCACCATCTCCGCCGTGCGCCGCGTGGTTACCGGCGCCCCATAGGCTTTGAAGTAGGCCAGAAAATCCAAAGCGCAGATGGACGCAAGCCCCATGCCGGCACGGCGCAGAAACTCCCTGCGACTGAAGAAGCCGGCATTTCCCGGATGCTCGCTAGGAGCCGGACGGAGAATGACCTCGTCGGAAACTCGACACTCCGGTATTCGCTCGGAACGAAAATCTCGCATCTCTGTATTTCTCCCTATCTTGTTGCCCTATTCCTCATGAACCTAGCCGTGCGACACGCGGGCTTGTGCGCTCTCTTGTCGGCTCTTCCGGGCTAGAGGCAGGGGATGGGCGGACGCTCCCGTTGAGATATTCTGGGCTGAGCACAATCGCGCGGATCAGCCCCTCGATATCGTAGTGATTGGCTTTCTCGGTTTCCCAAAGACGATGGTACAGGCCTCTCTCGTCTTTGTCCCAGCGCATCTCGCGCCCGAAGTAGAACACGAAATGCGTCTGGATCATCGTGCGAATGAAACGCTCTGTGTTGACGGCCTTCTCGGCAAAGGCCTGCATGCCCTCCCCTTTGAACGGATAGCTGGGCACAAGCTGATGATCCGTATCGTCAATCAGGTTGCCCTGGCTGTCGCGCTCATGATAGACCCCGTCATCCGTGAAGCGCGAGCGTTGATATGCGAGGGGCGTTAACACCTGGTGACACGTAAAACAGACCGTTCCTGGCGTGGTGGTCTGTACGGCGGTAATGCCCTCACGCATCTTTACGATCGCCTCCGGCACAATAAACACATAGCCGAGGAACTTCTCGAGCACCTGGGCAGAATAGTTGAAATGCGGCAGTCCGGGCTTGCCTTCGATAAAGCCCTTCATCGTTAAGACGCCGCTGTGGCCGTAGTAGGCAGGGCGTGGCTCGACCTTCCAATCCGGCGTCACCGTGTAATCCGCCGTGAGAATCTCCTTGAAGGGATGATGATGGAGCGCGATCCATGTCCACAATCGCACCGGTTCATCATCGGTAAGAGAACCGTGGCTCTCTAAGTACAGCCGAATACGGCGGAAGTAGAAATCGGCAAACTCTTTAGAGTGCAGATAGTGATTGACGAACGAAGAGAGCGGGGCACCTGCATCCAACTGCGCGATCTCGGCCTGCGTGGGCGGCCGGGCCACCAAATCCTGCGCAATTTTCACCAGCTGCAGCCTGCGCCGTATCTTGGGGTTCGTGGTTACCGCCAACGAGAGCGGCCGGGTGAAAAGAAAGTCGGGATGCTTCATTAACAGCCGACATAGCCCTTCCCAAGCCGCCTGTTGCGCCGACATGGGCGGCACGGTGAAGCGCAGAACCGCAGTATGGACATCCTTTATCGCCACACGCGCTCCCCCTATCTGCCGCCAAGTATATTCGAGCGGAGAGCGCTGTAGGTTAAAGGAGGCGCTCGCATCTAACGTGATCATGGCTCCCACGTGGGCGCGAGGCGGCGCGACGATGGTGAGAATGGGAGTTGAGGCCAGAGCATGCACCGTAAGCGGTACATGGCTTGAATGCCCCTCGTGCCCCGGATAGCCGAACTCAATGCGATAGAAGGCTGTGGGTTGCCACTCTTTGGCGTGCACATCCGGCCGATAGTACAGCCGCAACTTGCCCTTTAGGCTCTCATTGTTGCCGTCGCTGAGAATGTGGGGGCTAATGGCCTGATAGAACTGGCCATACTCCTCCCCCAAAGTGCCCCAGCCTTGTTGCCCGTCCGCCTCGTTGCTTTTAACGTAAAAGTCGGCAAGCGGCGGCTGGCTCCCCTTAGCGACATCGGGCACAAAATGCACGGCATCGGCCGCAACAAGACCTTGCGTCCCTGCGTTGGATATCTCCACTCCATCGCCCTTGCCGAACTGAAAAGCGACATCGGGGCTAAAGGTGGAATGGGTATCGTCTGTCTCATCCACATAGAAGGTCACCTGGCCTTGTGGCGGCAACGGCGGTAGCGGTGGCTGTGCCGACGTAGAAGGACTATGGGAATGAATCTCCACTAAGGTCTCGGTAGCGTTGCGTCCCTCGTAAACGGTACGCCCATCTATCTGTGTGGTCTGCACCGGATGATAGCGCCAATCTAATGTCAATATGTATTTGCCGGTCTGCGCCACTTTCAACGGGATGGTGATCTGCCCTTCGCCTCCATCTCTATCATCCTCTTCGTAGGAAGCTATCCCATCGCGCTCAGTCAAATGCCATGCGCCCTGCGCAACGACGCCGGCATCTTTCATGGAGATCAGGTGTGTTGTTTCATTGGGCAGTGGCCCTGTCACTTCAAGGCCGCTCACCTCAACAACGCCCTGATGGCCCTCGTTGGAGATAGTCACAAACTGCCCATTATCGCCGGCCTTTAGCAGCACCGGGGCACCTAGCGTCCATTTCGCGAGCTTCTTATCCGAGCTGGTGTGCGACGTATCGTTTTCATTGACCAACGTCTGCTGCAAACCGTAGGAGTCGTTTACGACTTCAATGCGCACTTGGCGCGTTGCTGTATGTCCTTCGGGGTCTTTGGCCGTCAGCTGAAACTGCAGGGCATAGCTGCTTTGTGCCACCTGCGGGGCTGCCCGATAGATGGCCCGCAGGAAGTCGTACGACTGCTGTAGTTCCATGGGGGTTGGAGGTCGAAACAGCATCCGCTGATAGAGCAGCGTGATATCATGCTGATAGAGAGGATCGGGTTTGGGGCTAGTCAATGGAGAACGGGCAGGAATGCGCATCCTAACGAAAGGCCCGGTATGGTTGAGATAAGCGTTTGAGGCCACGTCTTCAGAAAGGGCATCCATGGCGGCAAGATATTCCGCGCTGGGATGGGCGCTTTCGTTGAAGCTGTGCACGAAATCGGCTCCACTAAACTGAGCAATGTTCTTCTCAAACATGTCTTGGTTATCGCGCCGCCAATCGTCACCAAAGATGGTCTGTATCTTGTTGCGAAGCTGGTAGTAGGTTAAGAAGGTATTATCCCCGCTATCGGCAGGAATAGGCCCATGGTAGGGCATCAAGAGGGCCGGCGGGAAGTGGCTTCCATCTCCATCGGTGCTCTCCGTATCTTTAGGGCCACCGGCATAGAGTTTTTGGCAGAAATCGCGCAACTTGGCGATGTTGGCAGCACTCCAAGCATGACGAGGTGGGGGCGGCATTCGGGTTGTATCTGAAGTAGAGCTAACGCGCGCAAGTAGAGAGGAGGGATTGTTCGGGTCGAGATGACCATCCGTCAATAAGAGCTGATAGGTGGCTGCCGCGTCGGGCATTAGGCGCAATTGGGAAGGGTTGCTGCCCATATGGCATGGGGCACAATCCTTCTTTAAAAGCGGCCAAATCTGCTGCGTAAATATCTTCGAGTAGGCCGCGATCTTATCCGGCGTCAGTCCAGCTCCCGATGGGGGTTTGGTTTGCGCCGCGTTTTCCCCTTTGGGGCCAAACCCACACAAAGCCACCAAAGCCCCAGTTAGACCGAGGCACAGATAGTGCAGTGCCTTCTCTTTTTTCATATCCCTCTCTCCACAGAACCTATTTTCGGCGGCCGCGCCTAAAAAGCCTTCCTCCTCCCTTATCTAATTTCGCGACCGCTTCGCTATTTCCTAGAAGAGGAAGTTAAAGCTCAGCTCGCCCCGCAGTTCGTCATGCAGCAATCGTCCCGCTGCATCCTTGCCATCATGGGTCACCCAGGTCGCCCCAATGGAGAAGAAGTCGTCGGCATTGAACTTGCGTTCAAAGGCGATATTGAGCTGGTCTGATCGATCATAACCGATAGCAGAGCCGTTTACGCCCTTGCTAAAGGAGAATGTAAAGCTCTCATAGGGGTCTAGCTTCTGTTGCAGACTAAAGCCCAGCGAGCGCGTAAGCAGTTTTGTTGCCGTGTTACGGCTTAGGCGATAGAAAAGCCCCAGCGTTAAGTTCTTACGAAAGTCGTTTTGCAGGCTGAAATCCACTGCGGTCTCCGGCACGTACTGCCCATGCCCATCGTCCGGCAAGCTTCCATAGTTGTAAACGAGGTGTGTCACCGGGGTTAATTTAGCGTCGGCCATGAACTTTCGGGTTAAGATCACCTTGCCATCAAACATCGTCCAATCGCGATAGTAGAAGCTTGCGTGAAGCCAGCGATGCGGATTGGGGTCGGTTGCGAACGAGTAGAGCCGTGTGGCGGTGCTTTGGCCGTTCGGTAACGTCTGGCCGTTGTAGTCCAAAGCAAAGGTGTTCTTCCAGAGCGTCCATTCAATGTGGCCCGTCATGGTCTCGTTGATCAGCTTTCTATGGTCGTTCAACGAGGCGTATCCAGCCTGGATCGTGAGGTTTTGCAGAGGTCCGAAGCTTATCGGCTTCGTATTCCGAATGGAGAAGTTCGCCACGTCGTGCGTGTTTTGGTCGGCTTTTGTATGCAACTCATCGAACTGTGCCGCCAGGGTAACATCCTTACACGGTTCCCCTTGAAGCCCCAGCGAAACGGCACTCTTCCCGTTCTGATCGTCGGCAACAGTAGTGGTGGTGTTAATTGTTAACGCCAACTGTTTCGTGGCCTGATATTTGACTCCGTAGCCCTCCGTGTTTTCAACGATGATCGGCTTATCTTTCTCCGCCGGATTGTTCGCATCCGGTGAACGCTGCAGGTCGGAGCGTGTGTAGTCTAAGGTGAGATACTGGGTAGGTTGCGAGTGCAAGCTCATCGAGGTGGAGTTGGTAAATTTGCCATCGAGCGACGTCGCTTGCTGAACCTGATAGTCCACCGCTCCCCCTTGCCCTAATTGAGCGGTATCTATATGAACGTCCTGCTGATGGATCGTCTCCCCCACTCGGCTGTTGGTAAGGTTAACCCGCACCTCATCCGAAAGCTTTAGCCCTAACCCCTTCTTCACCTGCGTGTTTAGGGCTACCAAGCGATGCTGATAACCGTTCGCCACCCCCTTGGCGGTCGCTATATCTCCATCATCACTGTAGGTGAGGCTAAAGTTCTGGCGTGGGGTGTAAACCAGATTATGGTGGAAGATGGCATGGGTCAACAGATCGAACAGATTCGTTGCCCCATAATTGTAGGTGTCTAGCGTTAGCCCCTTGATCTTATCGAGATGCAGGCTAATGGCCGCTCGACGGAAGCCGCGTTCGGAGTTGATCAGGCTCTGATCGGGTGCCGGCAAGGCCAAATCGGTAGCCCGCGTAAAGTACTTATCCACCTGAGCAAAGTCGGCGTTGAGCGTAAGCCCTTTGGCCGTGAGAGACAAGGTTTGACGCTGCATGCCTGCGTTTGCCATCTGCTGTGCGGTAGCCGCACCTATGCCGTGCGCTTTCGTTTGGGCCAGGGTAGCGGCAACAGCATCGGGGGTGGGAGCAAAGCCCAGCGAATTGTAGGTTAAATGGGTGGTCTTATCTATCTGCCAGTTAAAGTTGAGCAACAGGCTACGAAGGCCATGTTCGTTGCCAAACTGCGCCTTTTCCACATCGGAAAGCAGGGGCAGACGGGTAAAGTTGTCGGAGATGGTCTGCTGGGTAACGCCCAGTTGAAACTGAGGCGTGGCGAAGGCAAAACTCTCGCGGGTGATAGCGGGCGTCGGCGCAGCCGCGAGGGATGTATGATTGGGAGCCGACGTTTTGCCTGTTGTTGCAGAGGTGTCTTTGATGGTGAAGGCGGAGAAGGACAGCGAGGACGCCTTGTTTCCTTTACCCAACTGCAGACTTGCATCGAGCAGAGTCCGTGCCAAACCGGCCTCATGCAGCGCTACCTGCGCGATGAGAGGAGGTGGCAACTTGCTGAGGTCGGCGGAGGGGTCAAACTGATGGAGGATATCCAGCGCAAGATAGCGCTTGTCAATATCCGGCAGCACGGCCAGCTGACCGAATGCCGCATCGGTGCGCCGATTGATAAGAGCAAAATGGAGGCCACCAAGCTGCACTTCAAGGCTTTGTCGGAACATACCTGCGTCGGGTGCGCTGCCGGGCTTAGCTCCTAAGGCGCCGGTAAGCCGCAACGCCAGTTGCGAAAAGGCGAACCGACTCGTGGCCGAGGGGTCAAGCAACAGATGAAAACCGCTTCTATCGAGGCCGTCGTTCGCCACTACCTGCGCCAAATCTACCGGCGATACCGCATTGGGTGCTGCAGTGGGGTCGTAGAGGTGGTAGGTATCCAACGCTAAATCGGTCTTATCTGCAAGGCTCAGATCGCCCAAACGGCCAAAGCCTTTGGTGATGGCATTGTGGGTGTAGCCGATATCTAGCCCCCTCGTCTGCAGAGAGAAGGCGCTGCGATCGAAGGCGCCGCTTTTGGCCGAAATATGCGTATTTTCAAAATCGAGGCCGCCAAGGGTGGGTCTTTGCTTGTTGCCTGCGAAGGCAAGATTGAGTCCAAGTTGCGACTCACGAAGCCCTGTCTGGTGCATCCAGTCGGTCTTTTGGGCCTCACGCAAACCGGAGAACAGCTTGAAGTTCTGCCCTATCTGCTGAAAGTTATAGTGCACCCCCAACAGCCCCGCATGAAGCTCGGCGGAGCGCTGTTCGATGGTGCCGCTTCCATCGTCTATGCGGTTCCAGTTCAGTGCCAGAGCCGAGGAGGAGGGCGTCGGCCTTGATGCCGATCCGTTTTTGCCACCGTTCCAGTTCAAGTCGAACCCAAGCCGTTTGATTCCCCGCTCACTCTCAAGCTGGTTCAACTGCTGCAACATGCTTTGATTGCCTTGAAAGCCCTGCTTAAGAGCCGCAAACCCGTTGAACTTGGCCCCCACATCTTGGTAGTTTGCGGTAAACGAGAGGCCTCCCGAATGAAGCGCCAAACTCTGCAGGATGAGCTGCCCCCTCCCGGTAAGGGCGTTTGCCGGCGTGGGGGTGAAAAGGGATTGCGGATCAAAGACTATGTTCTGACTGCGTTGAACGTTAGAAAAATAGGCCAGACCACTGTAGCTGCTCAGACCTCCCTTTCCAAACGCGCTGTTCAGCGAGAGACCTTTCAGGGTGGTGTTAAAGCCGTTTCCATCGCTGGCCGTTAGACCGAGGAGGAGACCAAGTTGTGCATTGGCCCCCAAGTTAAACTGTAGTCCGGGTGCTACAGGGGCTAAGCTTGGGCCACCGGGCTGATCGAGATAGCGATAGGTGGCGCTAATGAGGTCACCGGAGGGCACTGGGACCGAGAGAAAGAGGGAGCCACTTGCCGGGTCTAGCATGTAGTCTTTTCCGGCGGTAAGCTCTCTACCGTCGAGAAAGAGGTGCAGGGTATTGGGGATAACGTTGCCGTGAGAGAGCACACAGCTCCCCTCACCGCTGCCGGCCAGCCATTCATGAACGAGGTGTCCGGGGTTTTCCGCAGTGGGCTGCAAAGCCGGCGGGGACGCCGGCGTGTTGGTGACCGGGATGGCCGGCACAGTCTGTGCCTGTACGGTGGCAGGAAGGAGTACAAGCAGAGACAAAAGGGACGAAAAGATTGTGCCGATCAAAACGTTTCGACAATCTCTTTTCGCAGCTTTTGGCACGCTCATCCTTCCTCCCTCCTCAATGTTAGACGCCCTAGCCGTTCTAGAAACGGCCGCTCACCAACACGATTCGGGCTTGGCGTTGCTCTGTATTTTCTATGGCAATGCGACTAAGCCCCAAATTACGCTCAGACAGCTCGCGTTTTATCGAGGCCGTCGAGCGAAACTTGAGGGCATCGGGCGGCAGATAGGCCATGTAGGCCAACGGGGTATCCCCTCGGTCGGTCACCGGCCTCTTGTCGGCTGCAGGCTGAAGCGTCGTAGCGCCTGCGGCGGTTGTAGCGTTACTATTGGCAGATGTTGTTTGGCCGCTTGGCTTCTGCCCCATCGTGGAGGTTTGGCTCGACGGCGCGGAACCACCGGCAGGCGGGTTACCACTTACGTCCATCGTATCGCTGCCATGATGGCTAAAGGCCGGCTGATCGATCTGATCCATGCCCGGAACCGGCGAGAAGACGGCTGCCATCTGAACCATTGTGCCTGCGGAGCTGTTGGGGTTCCCTTCCGTCGGTGCCACCCTCGAGGGTTTTTTGGCCTGCTGTCGTATCGGCTCTGCTGCCCGAGCCACTTTAGCATGGTGTCCTAAGGAGAGAGAGGCGGCAACAGGCCGGGTCGGCTGTTGATCGAGGTCCGGCGCGAGTGGTTTAGAGCGTAACGGCGCGACGAGCTGCTGGGCAATGAGCGTTTCAACAGGTCGGCTGGATGTCGTCCGCATGGCTCTGGCACGAAGCGGGTGCGAAGAAAGAGCATGGCCACGGTTAAGACGGTGCACAACAGGCGTCTGCGGCAGGGCTGCGATATGCGTCGGATGGGCCGAACTGTGGGCAGCTGGGAGGGTGTTAAACCGGATAAAGGCCACCCACAACGCCACCGCCAGGGCCAAAGCCCCACCCGATAGCACCACAGAGCTTGCAACGCGCCTGCGCGTCCATAACTCCGCCAAGTGCCAACGCCACGTGCGCCGATTCACCGTAGCAGCGAGAATGGCGCTGCGTAGATGGGCCGGCGGCTCGATTTCCGCCTCTTTGCGCAAAATTTGCGTGGTGGCCTTCAGTACGGCCAGCTCTCTCTGCCATTGCGGCGACTTGGCGAGTAGGTCATGAAACGCTGCTTGTTCTTCCGGCGTCAACTCGCCGTCTATATAGCTACTTAACAGCTCCCAAACCCGTTCTTCGTTGAACGGATCGGGCTGTTGGCTCTCATTAGGTTCAAATTCTGTTGATTTGGGCATCTTTTGCTCCTCGAAGGCGACATCCCTTATGTCGTCCCTCTTTCGCCTATTCGCTTATCCCGCACAAGGGAGACCGTGTTCTTCTGTTTTCTTCTATTTAGTGAGACACCGTCTCGCAAAGAATGTTTCAGATGGGAAAGGAGATGCCAAAGCGCCCCCTCTTTCAGAGTGGAAAGAGGGGGTAAGTGTATGAAGTAAGCAGCCCGCTATTATTGTCCTAAAGGCCGGCTACTGGTCTTCTGTTAAAATCACATCGAAATGCGGCGCTCCATTTGTGGGGTTGACTTCGCCGATGAAGAACATGGTGTAGGCATGCCCTGCCTGAAGAGTAACATGACTGATGTCGTTCTGGGTGGGAATGGGGGTGTTGGAGCCGGCCGCCACCACGCCGAAATCGAATGTAGACCCGGCGACCACCGATAGAGGCACATAGTTGGATGAGGAGGAGGGGGTGCCATAGCTGATGTTGGTAAGCCCCTGTATCGGCAACCCGTTGTTCAGCAGGGTAATTCCCGGCGTTCCTGCGGTATCGGGTGCGAGGTTGATCACACGCAGATAGGCATTCGTTGTGCCATAGGAGATGGAGGGCACGCTGTCAATAGCGCGGAATAGCGTAGGCCCCTCAGCGCCCGTTTGCCCAACGATGCCGGCCACGATAATGGTATAGGTTCCGTCGCTTTGGCCTGGAGTATGTGGACTTAGCAAGAAGGAGGCCTCCGGTGCCAAGGGGGTGCCGCTAACGGCAGGTGCCGCGTAGACATCGGTGTTGACGCCGGTGCCCGTAAGGGCGTTTCCTCCAGAAACAACGGTGGTGTAGGCGCTGACTCCTCCATTTGCCGAAGGCAGTATCTGCCCGTAGAGCAGAGGTTGTGTGTTTACGGGCATGCCTCGTTGCACGATGTTGACCCCACCCGAAGGCCCGCCGATGAGCGCGTTTAACAACCGCACGCGGCTTGTGGTGTTCGGCCCGGTGCCTAACCCTCCACAACCTACCAGGACGAAGGTAAGCCCTATCCCAATCAACGTTCCCACGACCTTCCGCATGGTTTCGACTCCTTTCCTAAGACGATGCAGTAGGGTGTACGCTAAGAATTACGCCGCTTCCCCGGAGTTGTGACACAGCGGCCCCAACTAGGGAACCCTGCGTCGGCCTGAAGGCGACAGTCTCCGCGCCTAAACGTTTGATGATTGCACCACTTCTGGGCAGGCACAAGGCCTGCCCCTAGCGATGCCGGATGGTTTCTCACGATGCCGTACGCAACACCGACAGCCTTGAGGGGAAGGACGTGTGCCTTGAAGAGCCGGTGATACGACTGTCGTTTGGAGCCGAAGACGAGATGAACCACTGTCATTTCGAGCCGAAGGCGAGAAATCTTAAATTCCGCTTCCCTGCAGTTCCGAGGGGTAGGGAGTGGGGCTGCCAATCTCACGGCTCTAGAGGCAGTTCACCAAGCAAGATGACTTTGCTCGCTCCCTATCCCTTCCTTTCCGTCCTCGCGGACAGCAATGCAGCGGCCAGCGAGATAGGCGATTAAGGGAATAAAACTGGCCGCTGAGTTGCCCACCGCGAGGTGCCCCTCTCCCAAATTGGGGGAGGGGGAAGGCGTCGGCCTTGAGGGGCGGGGGGTGGGGGCTTGTAGGGGTAGGCCTTGAAGAGCCGGTGATACGACTGTCGTTTGGAGCCGAAGGCGAGATGAACCACTGTCATTTCGAGCCGAAGGCGAGAAATCTTGAGTTTCAATTCCCACCAGCTTTGAGGGCGAGGGCGTGTACCTTGAGGGGGAAGGGAGCGGGGAGCTACAGCCTCTAGAGGTAAAATATATCCCACGTTGTTCGATAACACACGCGAATATAAGGATAGCTAAGATGATTATTGTGATGAAAAAAGGTGCTACCAAGGAAGACGTTCACAGTGTAGAGGAGCGCATTCGGGAGTGGGGCTATAGCGCGCATCCAATTTATGGAGCCGAACGCACCGTTATTGGGGCTGTGGGCGTGCCGGAAGCCGATAAAGCGCGCTACATGGAATCCTTAGAGGCGATGCCCTGCGTAGAAAAGGTCATTGCGATTCTACGTCCGTACAAATTCGCCAGCCGAGAATATCATCCTGAAGGCACCGTGGTAGATGTGAACGGGATACCGGTCGGTGGGAAACAGGTGGTTATTATGGCCGGCCCTTGTACTGTGGAGACCTATGAGCAGACATGGGAATCGGCCGTTGCCTGTCACGCGGCCGGCGCCACCATCCTAAGAGGCGGTGCCTACAAGCCCTCTACCTCGCCCTACTCTTTCCAAGGGCATGGAGAGGAGGGACTAAAGATACTTCGGGATGTGGCAGATAAACTCGGCATGCGGGTGGTTACCGAGGTGATGGACCCTCGCAACGTGGAGTTGGTGTGTCGTTATGCCGATATTCTTCAGATCGGCACGCGCAATATGCAGAACTACGATCTCCTTCGGGAGGTAGGCCGCGTGCGAACCCCGGTGCTACTAAAACGCGGCATGTGGGCGCGCATTGAGGAGTGGATGCAGGCGGCGGAGTACGTTCTTGTAGGCGGTAACCCCAATGTTATTCTTTGTGAGCGCGGCATTCGCACTTTTGAAACCCATACCCGCAACACCCTCGACCTTTCGGCGGTGCCCGCCGTAAAAGAGCTTTCGCACCTCCCGATCATCGTGGATCCGAGTCAGGGAACCGGTAAACGCAGCTTGGTAGAAGCGATGTCGAAAGCGGCCATCGCGGCAGGCGCCGATGGACTGCTTATCGAGGTACATCCTCATCCCGATCTGGCTATTAAAGATGGCGCTCAATCCCTTACCTGTGAAGGTTTTTGCAACCTTATGCGCAACCTTCGACCGGTTGTGGAAGCGGTAGGCCGCACGCTTTAGGCAGAATCAGTTCGGGGAAGCTATCGCTCGCCGGCGAAAGAGGCGTCTTAAAACGTTTACCTCCTCCATGCGAAGCCAAAGCGCCATGGCCAAATAGACCGTTGTGGAGAGCACCAAACAGGCCGTAACAATGACAAAAGCCTCGAAGGTTACATGGGAGCGATAGCCGGGGTTTATGGCGAGAGCCTGACGTTGCCGCTGCATGAAGAACCACTGCAAGGCGTTGCGCAGCACCCAGCAGACGATGCCGGCAACGCCGGAGGCCAACACGGTTCGCAGTACCGACTGCATCAGCCTGCCCCCGTAGATGCCATGCAACTTTATGCGCAGCATGTAGACCAGAGCAAGCATGTCCAAGATGGCGGTTATCGAAATGGTGAGGGCGATATTGGCCACGGCGTGCGTCTGGTCGTGACGGTCGGCAAGTTTGAAGAAGGCCAAATTCAGCCCCACCAAAACGAAGGTTACCAGCGTTCCTATGACTACGGGCGTTTTGGTGTCTTGCACGGCGTAAAACCCCCGAGCGGCCACGCTAATGGCACACCAGGCAAAAGTGCCGATGGCAAAACAGCGGAGCACGGCGGCGGCGATGAGGGCATCTTCATAGCTATACTTGCCCGTTTGCAGCAAGAACTGGATGATGGGCAGCGCCAGCACATAAAGCAGGATGGAGGCCGGAACGCTCATAAAGAGAATGGCCCGAAGCCCAAAATTGACGCTCGCCCTCAAGGCCGCCATCTCTTTGCGTGCCGCCTGCGCCGCCATCACCGGAAAGATAGCAATGCCTGCAGCCTGACCAAACAGGGCGATAGGCACATGCATCAACTTATTGGCGTTCATAAGGGCGGATTGCGCCCCGTTACCGAGGTCGGAGGCAAACATCTTCCCAATGATCGTGGAGACCTGTGGCAACGCCAGCCCTAGAATGACCGGCAACATCAGCTTGAACACCTGAACAACACCGGGGTGGCGCAGATGCTTAAGCAGATTTTTGGTTACAAGATAGCCACCGGTAGCCCGCACAAAAATCCATTGCAACACGAAATTCCCGAAGAAGGCGCCTCCCACCGCTCCCCAACACAGCCCTGCTACCCCGTAGTGCTTGGTGAGAAAAAGCCCCCCAAAAATGATCCCGACATTATAGAGGATAGGGCCGAGAATCTGCCCGCTAAAGATGTTGCGCGCGGTGAGGGTGCCCATCATCAGGCCACCGAGAAAGAAGCAGAGCTGGGCCGGCAAGAGAATACGGGTAAGACGCACGGTATCTTCTACTTTATGCGGGATGTGCGCAAAGCCGGGGTTTGTAATTAGCACAAGCGTCGGCGCGAAAATCTCGCCTAGCACGATAAGCGCCCCGATGAAAACCGTCATCACAAACAGCACGACACTGAAGATGCGCCAGGCCTCACGCTCCCTGCCGGTATGGATGTACTCGCTGAAGACGGGGATAAAGGCGCTTGAAATAGCTCCTCCTGCAATGAGAAAAAAGATGAGATCGGGTATGGTGAAAGAGCCGTTGTAGATGTCGGTGTAGTACTGCTGCCCAAACTGATGCGCGATGACGCGCTCCCGAATGAAACCGGCGATGCGGCTGCCGAGCAGACCCACC
>Ga0209061_1003934_pt1 | contig 15147 bp, 14 predicted proteins | sample Coa_R1_10_FD_187157 | JGI IMG/M metagenome (GOLD analysis project Ga0209061, IMG submission 187157) | Surface soil microbial communities from Centralia Pennsylvania, which are recovering from an underground coalmine fire - Coalmine... | ecosystem: Environmental > Terrestrial > Soil >...
TGCGGCGTGTCCACCAGGCGCAGCCAATCCGCTTCTTCACGCCCGACGAGGCGCGACTGATGGAGGCGGTCTGCGCACGCATCATCCCCCAGGACGACCGCGACGAGGCGCACCGCATCCCCATCGTCGGGCCAATTGACGAGCGGCTGGCCAGCGGGCGGATTGATGGCTATCGCTACGAGGATATGCCACCCGACGGCGAAGCGCATAAGCTGGGTCTACAGGCCATCGAGGCGATTGCCCAACATCTGTTTCATACGCCGTTTCTTCAGCTTGGGGCAGGCCAGCAGGAACGGGTCTTGAAGACCATCCATGATGGCGAGCCGCCCGCAGGCGAAGGCATTTGGCGGCGTATGTCGGCGCCACGCTACTGGATGCTGCTCGTGCAGGATTGCGTCGCCGCCTACTATGCCCACCCCTATGCCTGGGATGAGATTGGCTTTGGCGGCCCGGCGTATCCGCGTGGCTACATGCGCGGCGGCCAGCCCGAACCGTGGGAGGTTGAGGAGCGGCGCTACGAGTGGGAAGCGCCTGAGTGGGCAGTTTCGAGCGAGTATGAGCCGCTTGGCCGGGGGCATGAGACTATCACGCCGGGCCAGGGCGGCTCACATTGAGCGGGCGAAGGCTACAGGTAGGAGAGAGATGGCGGGCAGTTGAAACCGCGCCTACGGGCTACGCCACAAAGCCTGCCTAAAGAGCGGACGGCGCAGGCTAGAGATAGAAGAAGGACACATGATATGAAATCGCCGCTATTTGGCAAGTTTGAGGAGCCGGAAGACGATGAGCACTGGCTAGGCCCCATCCAGCGGCTCAAGACGCCGATGCGTCGCTTTGCGCCCGGCGACGAGGTAGACATTGTGATCGTTGGCGTCGGATCGGCGGGCGGCGTGCTGCTACAACGGCTGGCGCGGGCGGGCTTTCGTGTGGTCGGTATCGAGGCTGGCCCTTTCTGGGATACCGAACGCGATTGGGTCAGCGACGAGGCCGGTTCACATCAACTCTACTGGAATGATCTGCGTATCACCGGTGGCGCGCATCCACTGGCGTTTGGCGCCAACAACAGCGGGCGCGGCGTCGGCGGTGGCTCGGTGCATTGGGCGGCATTTACGCCTCGCTTCCATCCTTCAGACTTCCATGTCTATTCGGAGGATGGCGTTGGCGCCGACTGGCCGATCTCCTATCAAGACCTCAAGCCGTATTACGAGCTGTTGGAGCGCGAGATGCCCGTCGCAGGCCCCGCCTATTTTCCCTGGGGCGATCCACATGGCTATCCCTACGGGCCACATCCACTTGGCGGGCCAGCCGAAGCGCTGGTGAAGGGCTGCACTGCGCTGGGCATTCCTGTCTGCCAGGGCGGGCCGGTCGCTATCAACTCCGGTTCGCATGGCGACCGGCCACACTGCATCTATCGCGGCTTCTGCATTCAGGGCTGCAAGGTGGGCGCGAAGCAAAGCACGCTGATCAGCCATGTGCCCGATGCGATAGAGTACGGGGCGGAGATACGCGCGAATTCGATGGTGGCGCGGGTGAACCTGGGCAAAGATGGCCTCGTGACGGGTGTCACGTACTTCGATGAGGACGGCCATGAGCAGGAGCAACGCGCCAAAGTCGTGATTGTCAGCGGCTATGCCATCGAGACGCCGCGTCTGCTGCTCAATTCCGCGTGCAACGGCTTCGAGCAGGGATTGGCCAATTCAAGCGGCGTGGTCGGCAAGTATCTGATGGCGCAGGCGGGCAATGTGGTGATGGGGCGCTTCGACGATCCCGTTCGCATGTATAAATATCCCCCTGCCAACGCGCTCACCGAGGAGTTCTACGAGACGGATCCGCGTCGTGGCTTCGCGCGTGGCTTCGCCATCCAGACGGTGGGGCCGCTGCCCATCGCCTTCGCCAAGCAGATGATGGTGGCGAAGGGCGCCTGGGGCTGGGGTATGCGCGCCGTGATGATGGATTATAATCATTGGGCGGCGCTGGGTCTGCTCGGCGAGATTTTGCCGTGGGAAGACAACCGCGTGGAGCTTGCCGAGGAGACGGATCGCTACGGCTTGCGCGTCGCCAAGTCCACGTTCAACCTGCATGACAACGACCAGAAGATGATCGCCTATGGCGTCAACAAAGTGGAGGAGGTGTTGCGCGCGGCTGGAGCGACCGAGGTTGTGCAGGAGCCGCGTTATGCCCATCTCATTGGGGGGGCGCGCATGGGAAACGATCCGTCAACATCGGTGGTAGACGGTTTCTGCCGTTCGCATGACATCCCAAATCTTTTCGTCTGTGATGGCAGCGTCTTTCCCACCCAGGGGTCGGCCAACCCTGGGCTGACGATTCAAGCGTTGGCCGCGCGCACCGCAGATTATCTGATCGCCGAGCGCGAGGCGATACTCACGCGCCAGCCACGTAGCATGCGCGGCGTGGAGGCTGGCGCGCCACCCATCCATTATGATCTTTCGCCGCATGGAACCTCCGGGCGCGGCGTGCCACGACTGAAATCGCGCACGCCCACACCGGAGATTGGCCTCGGCGGTTTGCCAGTTGGCAGCAAAGGATAAAAGGACAAGAGTACAATGACCTACACAAAAATCTATGACCTGGGACAACCCATCTACCACAACAGTCCCCAGTGGCCGACCTATCAGCCCGTCACGCTCAACCTTGAGCAAAATATCGGTGTGGACGGCGTGAATGTGGAATCGGTGCGGTTGATGACACACTGTGGCTCACACGTTGATGCGCCCTATCACTTCGTGGAGGACGGCAAGACGATTGACCAGTTGCCGCTGGAAACGTTTGTTGGCCCAGCAGTGATCGTTGATGTGCGTGGCAAACAGCCCGCCAGCGCCATCACCGCCGATGACATCAAGCCTTTCGCCGATCAGATTGACAAGGGCGACATTGTGCTGCTCAACACCGGCTGGCACAAGAAACGTGGGATCAACAAAGCCTATTTGCAGGATTGGCCGTATCTCGGCGGCGATGGCGCAGAGTTGCTCGTAAAGCGTGGGGCGCGCGGCGTGGCCATAGACGCGCTCAGTATGGGCGGCTGGGGCAGCCCGGAGCATAGCCGTCCCTGCCATGAGGTTCTACTTGGCGCTGGCCTCTTCATCGTCGAAGACATCAACATCCCTGACGAGGTGATGGACGGCAAGAAGCGCATCTTCCAGGCGTTCCCCGTTCTCTTGCAGGGTTGCGGCGGCGCCTGGACACGGCCTGTGTTGTTGGAGATGTGACCTCTTCCCCGGCCCCTCCCCCGAACGGGGAGGGGAGTTTGCTTCCCGCATGACGATATATTTCCCCTCCCATAGATGGGAGGAGGCAGGGGTAGGTGGGGTAGGTAAGGAGCGATGACGATGAAGGATACCGTCAAAATCCAGAAATTGAAAGTTTCGGCGTATACCATCCCCACGGATGGGCCGGAGGCGGATGGCACGCTCGCATGGGATTCGACGACGCTCGTGCTGGTGGAGGTCTCGGCTGGCAAGGCGCATGGCCTGGGCTATAGCTACGCCGACACGGCGACCGCCAAACTGATTCACGAACTGCTGGCAGGCGTTGTCACTGGCCAGGACGCGATGAACGTGCAGGGCGCATGGAACGCCATGAACCATGCCATACGCAACCTGGGGCGACCGGGCATTGTGGCGATGGCGATCTCCGCCGTGGACAATGCGCTGTGGGATCTCAAGGCGAAGTTGCTCGATCTGCCGCTGGTCTCGCTGCTGGGCGCCTCGCGTGAGCGTGCGCCCATCTATGGCAGCGGTGGCTTTACCAGCTACACGAACGAGCGGCTCCAACGCCAGCTTGGCGGTTGGGTGGAGCAAGGCATTCCGCGTGTGAAGATGAAGATCGGCACGCATCCCGACGATGATCTGGCGCGAGTGAAGGCGGCGCGCGAGGCGATTGGCCCACAGGCGGCGCTGATGGTGGACGCGAACGGCGCCTATAGCCGCAAACAGGCGCTTGCCTTCGCCGAGGCGTTTGCTGCGCTGGGCGTGGGCTGGTTCGAGGAACCCGTCTCATCAGACGATCTGGCAGGGCTGCATCTCATACGCGACCGCGCGCCGGTCGGCATGGAGATCGCCGCCGGTGAGTATGGCTACGACATAGACTACTTCCGGCGTATGCTCGATGCGGGCGCGGTGGATGTGTTGCAGGCCGACGCCACACGCTGCATGGGCATCACTGGCTTCTTGCGCGCCGCCACGCTGGCCGAGGCGCATCACCTGACGCTTTCGGCGCACTGCGCGCCCTCGCTGCATGCGCATCCCTGCTGCGCCATTCCCAATCTCAGCCCCAGCGAATATTTTTACGACCATGTGCGCATCGAGGGCATGCTCTTCGATGGCGCCACAACGCCCAAAGACGGCGCCTTGCAGCCTGACCTGACGCGACCTGGCCTGGGACTTGCGTTCAAGCATGCCGACGCAGCGAAGTATGCGGTAGGGTAGGCGGCGTGCACGCAGGGCCTCGTCTCAGGCAAAGGAAACCATCGTCGCGCAGCCGAGCGCACGGCGCCGCCCAGGAGCACGGCGCCAGGCGATATTCGGCGCTTGCCACCATCTAGTGTGCCTGGTTTACAAAGAAGCTCTGTATGCCTCCAGCCACCCACCAACAACACAACATGACAGGCGTATCAGGCTCTTTCCCTGCGCGTCTTGAGGCGGCCAGCGCCAGCGCCGCCCAACCGGCGTTTGCGAATCCATTTGCGCTGGACGACTTGCTGGCGCTCGATAATGAAACGCTTGGCTCGTTGCTCACCGAGTTTGGCCGACAACACAGCGTGGAGACGCTGGCCTTTGCGCTGACTGACGCGCCGACTGAGGTCTTTGCCAACGCTCACAATGCGCTTCCCATAAGCTGGCGCGAGCGGCTCCACAGAATCCAGTATGACGCGCAGCCTTCGGCACAAGCCATCGCCAATGCCCGCCAATGTTTGCTCGACGCTTGCTTCTGGGAGCTGACCTACTGGAAGACGCCCCAGCTTTACGAGGCGCTGACCGAGGGTGAACGTATCCACCCAGGTGTCTTTCGCAGGCTTGCGCCATGGCTTGCCGACGCGACTGTGCTAGACGCAGGGGCAGGCGCCGGACGCGCCACCTTCGCCTGCCTCAGTGGGGGCGCTCGCCGTGTCTATGCCGTCGAGCCGTCGCCAGGGCTATTGCGCATCCTCAACCGCAAGATTGCCCAGGCCGGTATGACCGAGCAAGCGGCAGGTGGCTCCGTTTCGACTGAGCAGCCTGTTCCCATCATTCCAGTGCGTGGGCGCTTTGAGCATATCCCGCTGCCCGATCACAGCGTTGACATCAGCCTGAGTTGCTCGGCCTTCACCGCAGAACCGGCGCATGGGGGCGAGCGCGGGCTTGCCGAGTTGTTGCGTGTCACGCGGCCTGGTGGGCAGATTGCGGTGATCTGGCCGCGTCCCGCAGACTATGCGTGGCTTGCGGCGCATGGCTTTATCTACGTTGGCGTGCCTACGCGGCGTCCAATGGCGATTCACTTTCGCACACGTAAGCTGGCGCTTGCCTGCGCCCATCATTTTTATGCCCACAGGCCAGCTGTCATCCGCTACCTTGAAGAACACCAGACCTGCGAGCTTCCCTTCAGCGTGCTGGGTGTCAATCCGCCGAACGACTACTGCTGGCGCCTGGCATAGCGGATCGCCACCTCTGACCAAACCGCAGATGAACACGTTTTCCAGGCTGGCATGCCATGTGCGCAGGTACCACGACAGGTAACGATAAGGTAACGATAAGGAGGCGCACAATGGTAGACGACACACATGATGATCTTACCGCCAGGCCCATTCAGCAGCCAACCCATCCAGTACCGGACACTCAGCCCAACTGGAGCGAAGAAAATGATCCAGAGGTTTTGCCGCCGCCGATTGATGACGAAGGGCAAATCCTACTGCAAGACCTTTTGCAGGACGAAGACCCCGACGCGGCGAATGAAGTGACGGTCGTCGAAGGTGGAATAGAGCCGCTCGAAGCGCCCGCCGACACCAATGAGATTGATGTCATTGGCGACGATACCTATGATGCGCTCGATGCGCCCGAAGAAGACCCAGCTTACTTCCCGCCAACCGATCCGGTGGTCACACGGAACGACCAGGGAGACGACGAAACGCTCAACGGCTTCAGCCCGACGGCGATGGATGGTATAATCCCCGCCCGCTCTACGCTCGATGGCCTCCCCGGCGATGAGGCGCTTGCCGATGCGGTCAGCGCTGCGCTACGTGCTGACGCGCTCACCACCGATCTGACAATTGATGTAAGTGTGGAGCAAGGTGTCGCCCGGTTGCGGGGTACCGTGCCAACATTGATGGACGCCGAAAACGCTGAAGCAGTCGCCGCGCGGGCGCCAGGGATAGACGAGGTGGATGAGGAACTGGACATTGCTCAGATGTGATGGGTAAAGAGTAGACAAAGTTTGTGCAAAGCAGATGCAAATTGGTCATCTATGGAAGCAAAAACGCGCCAGATGGCGCCGATATTGCACAAACAAACATGGCGCGGAAAGCGCCGTGAGTAGAGAGCCAAAGCAAAGGAGAAACAGACAGATGGCAGATCACAAGATGGTTGAGCATCATGCCTCGGTTGTCGTCAACGCTCCTGTGGAGCAGGTGTATCCCATGTGGACACACTTCAACGACTTCCCCAAGTTCATGCGCTTCGTAAAGGAAGTGACCTACATTGATGATCAGCGAAGCCACTGGGTAGTGGATGTGGTTGGTCGTCATGAGTGGGACGCGATCAATGGCCCCTGGCAGGAGAATCGCGAGATTAGCTGGCGCTCGACCGACGGCCTGGAGAACTCCGGGCGCGTAACCTTCCAGTCGGTCGGGAACAACCAGACGCGCATTGACGTGTACGTGTTTTACAATCCCCCGGCTGGCACGCTTGGCGACCTCGGCGAAAAGCTCGGCGCGGGCAAGCAGTTCGATCAGGCGCTGCAACGTGACCTGACCCACTTTGCGAAGATGGTGGATGAGGCGCCTCCGGGCGCGCTTGATCCTACCGCCTCGAACTATCTCTTCCACAGCGATAGCGCCGCCGCGCGTGGCGAAACCACGAGCGCCCAGAACGAGACGATGAGCGAACAACGCTAGCAAGCGCCGCCAGTGTCAGAAACTGAGGCGTATGACTTCGCCCGGTTGATCCGGCGTCAGTTTACAGTATTCGTCTATGGCGAGCATTCAAGGTTGGCGCCGAATATGCAACGTTCCATCGTGTACGCGCAAAGTGTACGCGCAAAGAACAAACAACCTCATTACCAAACACATACAACAAAGTGAAGCGCGTCGAGAGAGCAGGAGCAATAGTCCAGCGGCGCGTCGACAAGCGACTTTAGCCACAACAGGCATGTAGGCTGTGGCGACCCACTGTACAACAGTGTGTGGCTCTTGGTTGGCCCGCAGGGCTTACTATGCCAGTCAGAGCGCCCCCTCCCCCGCTGGCATAGTAAGTACCTGGGGCTTCTTTTCCAAAGGTTTCCAAAGCGTTTATAACGCTCTTTACATAGCCCTTGAAAAGCTCCTGGTATGACCTATCTTCCATGAGCAAGACAATCGCATATCCGAACAGGTGTCAATCAACAGGTTTGTTTCACGACCGTGTTACACGATCGTGTTACACGACACACAACGAGAGAGGAGTCTCGCAATGGCAGCGAACGACCAGATGAACGGCGTGCGAACGCCAAACATAGCAGACACGTCGAACATGCAAGACATGACGGCGAGTGGCTCGAATCCGCCTGAACAGGCTAGCCAGACCGCACAGCATGCGCAACAGGCAGTGGGCCAGGTGGCGCAACAGGCGCAACAGCAGGCGAGCCAGGTGGCGCAACAGGTGAAGTCGGGCGCGACACGCCAGATCAACCAGCAGAAACAGGCGGCGGCCCAGGCGGTTGACCATGTGGCGCAGACCACCAGCCAGTTTAGTCAGCACTTGCGCCAGAACAACCAGGGCGCTGTGGCTGACGTTGTAGACCACGCCGCCGATCAGATGAAGAACGTTTCATCGTATCTGCGCTCAAACGACCTCGAAGACATCCTGGATGACGCCCGAGACCTGGCGCGCCGCCAGCCGGTGCTCTTCCTGGGTGGCGCATTCCTGCTTGGCGCGCTTGCCGCGCGCTTCCTCAAGAGTTCCGGAAGCCAGGCGCGCCGTGGTCGCTCGCGCTCATCGAGCTATTCTGGCGCCTCGCGTGGCGGCCAGTATCAGTATCCCAATGCAAACTGGCGGCCCGGAAACTACGTTGACGAGCAGCCCATGCGCAGCCAGGCTGGCGGCTACGGCTACGGCTATGACCCTTTGCGCCAGTCCTACCAGCAGCGGGGACGATAGCGCAGCAGCCCCACCGTTGAGTCGTATCGCTCCGTTCCATCGCCGGATGGTGTCTACGATCCCGGCACGACGGGCGACGATGTGAGCGAGGTGCGGTTCTAGTTCTCGCTGTGGTCAGTTGTAGTCGCTGGCGCGTTTGGCCGCCCTATGCCGACCAGGCGGAAAGAGAGTGATGGACGATGCAAAACAGTACGCAGCCGATCAATGAAGAAGATGATCGCTCGCTGGGCACACTCGTCGCCGATCTCAGTCGGCAGATGAGCACCCTCGCTCGGCAGGAGATCAATCTTGCCAAGGCGGAGATGACGCAGAAGGCGAAGGCGGCGAGCAAAGATATTGCGCTGATGGTGGGCGGAGGCGTGTTGGCGCTTGGCGCGTTTCTGACGCTGCTGGCTACCATCACGCTGGGGCTGATTCAGCTTGGCGTCACCTGGTGGCTTGCCGCGCTGATCGTCACGGTGATCGTCGCGATTGTGGCGTATGCGCTTGTGCAGATTGGCATGAGTAACCTGAAGAAGCTAAACGCCACGCCACAGCAGACAGTTGAAACCCTGAAGGAGGATGCCGCATGGGCAAAAGATCAACTTCGCGCGTAGATCGCCTCGACGACGAGAACACGCAGGATACATACACCGTCAACGACCGCATGCAAGCCGATGCGCGCGCCGCTGGCGGCGACGCGCCACCCGATGATGGTGATAGCGCGCTCTATGAAGAAGATGTTGTTATCGTGGACGACGCCGATACTGATGACGAATACGATGACGACGAAGATGATGACCTCGTTGACGAAAACACCGATGACCCTGACGCGATACGCGATGACATCGAGGAAACCCGCAGCCAACTTGGCGACACGATTGACGCCATCCAGGAAAAGCTCAGCCCTCAGCGCATCACACGGCAGGTCACGGATAGCGTCAGAGAGGCGACGATAGGAAAGGCAGAGGAGTTTATGAGCGATATGAGCCAGCGCGCACAGGGATTGGGCGCCTCGCTAGGCGAGACCCTGCGCGAGAATTGGGTACCCGCCGCGCTGATCGGTGTAGGCGTGGGCTGGCTGCTCTTCAGGAATGGAGCAAACCGCCAGCAAAACCGCAACCCCTACTATTCCGGCGGTTACGGCTATCGGGGCTATGATTACCCGAATTATCCCAACCCGTCGGACTATCAGGCGCGCACGTATCGCACGTCGAGCGGCAACCAGGGCGCTGTGCAACAGGGCATGCGCAAAGCTGGCCAGGCAGTGAACCAGGCGCAGAGCGCCGTTGGTGACACGATGGACACTATGCAGGGGAAGATGGGCGACGCAATAGATACCGTGCAAGACAAGATGGGCGACGCCATGGACACTATGCAAGAAACGATGGGCCGCGTTGGCGATCAGGCGCAGTATCGAGCGCAGCAGGCCCAGAGCTGGCTGGCCGACGCCTATGATGACAATCCACTGATGTTTGGCGCGGTTGCCCTGGCAGCGGGTGTGGCTGTGGCGATGGCGATCCCCGAAACACAGCAGGAACACGAGTGGATGGGGCCGACGCGCGACAGCATGTTGCAGCAGGCGGAATCCGTCACGCAGGATACATTGCAGAAGACGCAACAGGTCGCGAAGCGTGCGGCCAGCGCTGCAACCGACGCCGCCCAGGACGAAGCCAAGAAACAACAGTTGACACGCTGATCACGATGGTGGATAGGTGGGCGTCAGATGGGTTGCTCTGCGCTTCCCACTCTGGCGCCCTATCCGCCGCTATCACTACTCTCACCAATTGAGACAGGAGGAAAGCGGAATGGCAGGTGAAAGTAAGTTCACCACAGACCATGACCATATCCGGCGTTGGGTCGAGGCGCGTGGCGGCTCCCCGGCGACCGTCCGGCGGACACAGAACGGGAGCGAGCCGGGCATCTTGCGGATTGATTTCCCAGGGTACAGTGGCTCGGACTCGCTGGAACACATCTCTTGGGAAGAGTTTTTCCGCAAGTTCGAGGAGAAAGAACTTGCCATGCTCTACCAGGATGAGACATCCACCGGCAGAGAGAGTCGCTTTGTGAAGTTCATCAACCGCAAGACGGCGCACGAAAAGGCGCAAGCCGCCAACTGAGTCGTTGGGGCATCTTTTCTGCTCCCCTTCCCAGTCACCTCTGGCAATGTTATTTCAGGGGTGGCTTTTCAGTGTCCATCTGCTGGGCCGTATGCCAAGGCATATGCGGGGATTTGGCGCCGGAACTGCTTTGCCATAGGGCGCCCTGCCATTGTAAGCGCAGGGAGAGGATGGAAGTGAGCATGGCGCACTTGAGCGCAAAGACCACATAGAGCGCGTGTGTGCGAGAAGCGCCAACGCTCAGTTCAGCGAATGTAGCGAATGTAGCGAATGTGAGGACAACGATGTCACAGCCACCACAAAGCAGAGACGCTGAGATTGCCTCCCTGGTGAAAAGCTCACGGCCTCATCCCTGGGAGCTGGCGCTCCATCCAATCAAAGGCATCAAGTTCATTCTTGCGCTGGCCACTGACCGGCGCATCTCAATGGCGCGCAAAGCTCTCTATGTTATCCCGTTGCTTGTACTGGTGGCCGCTCTCATTGCGCCGGAAAGCATTATTGCCACCATTGTAGCGCTGGCAATGCCGCTTGTTGGTCCGGTGATCAACATTCCTGCGGACGTTGTGGTAGACTGGGCGCTGATTGGGTTGGCTGCCTATGCGCTGCTGGCGGTCTTGCCCACGGCGATTGTCAGCGAACACCATGCCGAGCTATTTCATCCCAAGCGTGTGAAGCGCTGGGAGGAGCGGCATGGGCGTGTGGGGTGAGCAGAGCGAGAGCAGAACGTGAGTGTAATGGAGGAATCATAAGCTGATGAGTGACTCACTCTCTTCATCGTCGGCGCCGCTGGAATCCAACGGCGCCGCTTCGTCCTCTCGTTCCACGATCCTTGGCGTAGACGAGGGCGATGACCGCACACAGCGCGACATCGGAGGAGAAATCGTTGGAGCTGTGAGCCAGGTGGCTCTGAGCGAGCCATCGCTACCTGTATTGCTGACGGGCATTCCTCATCTGGATATGTTGCTGGGCGGGGGGCTGACGAAAGGCTCGTTGGCGTTCATCGCCGGGCCGCCGGGGAGCGGAAAGACCACGCTTGCCATGCAAATCGCGTTCTCCGCCGCCAGGACTGGGCAACGTGTTTTGGTGTTTACGGCGCTCTCGGAGTCCACGCTCAAGCTGGTCACCCACCTGCGGACATTGAGCTTCTTCGATCCGATGCTGGTCGGTGACTCCATACAACTTATCAGCTTACAGGCGTTTCTCGATGAAAGCCTCAAAGAGCCTGAGGAGGAGATTGTCCGGCTGGTACGCCAGACACGCGCCTCGCTGGTCATTCTCGACGGCTTTCGGGGCGTCGAGGGGATCGCGGGGGATCGACAAGCGCCACGGCGGTTTCTCTATAGCCTGGGTTCCAAGCTGAACCTCTTTGGCGCAACAACGCTCATCACCAGTGAGACCAATCCCCGCGACGCGTTGTTTTATCCGGCGGCCACCATTGCCGATGTCATTGTTGGGTTGCACTATACTCTCAAAGGCGTGCGTCACCAACGCGGCATCGAGATCGTGAAGTCGCGTGGGATGTCGCTCTCACCTGGCCTGCATGCGTTGCAGGTCTCTACCGACGGGATTCATATTTTCCCGCGCATGGAGACCATTATTCCCTTGCAGATTGCGCAGTTCAGCGCGCTGCAGGAACCCGACGGCATACAGCAGGAGCTCGAGGCGCTCAGCGAGCCACCCGCCGCGTTTGCGCTGCCCGCGCTCGATGACTTGATGGGTGGCGGCCTGACGCGCGGAACCAGTACGCTGTTGCTTGGCGCGCCGGGAGCAGGCAAGACGCTGCTTGGGCTTTCTTTCGCCATCGCCGGAGTGCGCAATGGAGAGCCTGCCGTGTTCCTTGGGTTTCGCGAGAGTCTGGCGCAGGTGCTTCTGAAGGTTCAGCCCTTTGAGATGGGCGACGAGGTACGCCAGGCGCTTCAGAAAGGAGGCATGCTCACCTTTCTGCGCTGGCCGCCTGTCGAACTCAACCCCGATGTCATCGCAGACGAAACGCTGGCGACGTTGGATCGGACGGGCGCACGGCGATTGGTGATTGATGGCCTGACCGAGCTAGAAGACGCTATTGTTGACCAGGGCGATATCCAGCGGGTCAAGCAGTTCACCGCCGCTTTGCTCGAAGCATTGCGCGCACGCCATGTAACGTCGCTGATTGTCAAAGAGACCGGCGATCTGGGCGATGTGGCAGGAGTACGGGTAGACCTGGTCAATAGCGCCAGCGCGGTTTTGTCTGAGAACATGCTCCTGCTCCGCCAGGAGATATATCGCGGCGCGTTGCGTCGGGTGCTGGGTGTGCTCAAGATGCGCTTCGCCGCCTATGATTCATCATTGCGCGAATTTACGATAACCGCGCCGCGCGGGTTCGATGTGCGCCCAAAGTCTGCCAGGAAGAACGGAACATGAGCGCACAGGCCGGCGGATATCAGTAGTTGAGAAGGTACCAGGCCGCCAGGACGATGGTATGTTAGGATTTCTGCGTACCGATATGATGTACACACCACATTTTCCAGCTCCCTTCCAGGAGGATACAGGTACAGGCTCCTCTCGGACACCCTCGGCCAACTGGAGCGTGCTTATCGTGGACGACGAGGAGCCGATCCTCGAAACGTTGGCGATGATCATCGAAGATATGGGCTTACAACCGATTCCGGCGACAAATGGCGAGGAGGCGTTGGAAGCCGCGCATGATCACTGGCCAACACTTGTCATCACCGACCTGATGATGCCGCGTGTGGATGGGGAAAAGCTGATCGTCGCCTTACGCCAGGAAGCGCAATCCACCGGCAAGCATATTCCGCCCATCATTCTGCTGACGGCCGGTATGCCTTTCCGTACCGAGCACATCGGCGCGACGGCGGTGCTCCGCAAACCCTTCGATCTCGACAGTTTACAGGCGCTCATCGTGCAATTGCTTCAGGAGCAAGAGCAAAAACAGAGGCGAGAACCGCGTGAACCGCACACATGACGCCGTGCTCTGTTGGATCATCCTTCTTCCCCCGTCTGCCCAGCATGTGATGGACAGGCGGGTTCTCTGCTATACTTCTATACTAATAGACTAAAGTGTCTTAAGCGCGCGGCAAGCACCAACAACCATAAGGCAGGTAGGAACAATGGCTACGACAGCGCAAACGGAGCAGAGTGGAGATCGGGCCAAGCATGTCTTTGTGAGCCATTCGCATCAGGATACGGCGTTTTGTGAGCGGCTTGTGCGTGGGTTGCGCGCAGCAAATATGTATGTCTGGTTTGACGAGCATAACCTCGGCGCAGGCCAGCTACCCAACATCATTGAGCAAGAGTTGCGCAACAGCGATACCTTTATTGTCGTCTTCTCACCCGCCGCGCTGACTTCACGGTGGGTCAGCAGCGAATGGTATGCCGCGTGGACGCTGCTGGATACAGGCACACTTCGACGCTTCATTCCAGTGATCGCCGAGCCTTGTGAGATTCCCATGCTCTTGCGTGGGCTGCGCTGGATTGACTTCACCAATCAGCCTTTCGAGCGCGCATTCGAGGTGTTGATGCGCGCGCTGACGGATAGCCAGAGCGAACAGGGTGGAGAACCCACAACGCTCCCACGTGTGCCAAAGCCGCCAGTTCAGATCAACGCGCCACGCCTGCCAACCCATTGGGAGGCAAGCGCGACGATTCGCGCTCATCTGGTGCGCGGTTGCTTTGCCATCGCCTGGTCGCCTGCTGGCGATCTGCTGGCTTCGGGGTCATATGACCGCACGATCTGCCTGTGGAAAACACAGGCGCCTTTTGAGAAGCAGGCGACATTCACCGGACATAGCTACGGCGTGGATGCGCTGGCGTGGTCGCCAGATGGCAAAACGCTGGCGTCCGGTTCGACAGGGCAGGTGGCACGATTGTGGGATATTGCCAGCGGACGGAACATCAGCCGGTTGGTTGGGCACACAGGCAGCGTGGTGGATGTGGCGTGGGCGCCGGATGGCCATTGGCTGGCGACCGCCTCGGAGGATCAGACGGCGCGCATCTGGGAGGCAGCGACCGGACGCTGTGTGCGGGTCATTCAAGGGCATGGCGGTCCGCTGACCAGTGTCGCATGGTCGCCAGATGGACAATGGATCGGCACGACCTCGCGCGACGCTACCATCCGTATCTGGCGCGTGGATTCAGGGGCGCAGGTGATGGCGCTGGCGGGACACAGCCAAATCGTCTATTGTGTGCGCTGGTCGCCCGATGGCAGGACGATAGCTTCATCTGGCCATACCACTGTGCGACTATGGGACGGGCGCTTCGGCGAGGAGCGGGCGATCCTGCATGGTCATACCGGCCATGTGTTGCGCGTCGCCTGGCGGCGCGATAGCGCATTACTGGCCTCGTCCTCCGCCGACCGCTCAGTGATCATATGGGATGCGCAGGCAGGCAGGCAGATCACTATGTTGGGCGGCCACACCGACTGGGTACATGGGGTCGAGTGGTCGCCTGACGGCAATCGGCTGGCCACATGCGGCGGCAAAGACGACGGCACGATTCGTTTCTGGTCGCCTGCATAGACATTGCACAGAGCACTCAGGCCAGCAAGCGCAGGCGCTCCCGGCTTATCACCCGGATATGCCCACGCCGAAGCTGAATTGCTCCTGCCGCTTCCAGTTCTTTGAGCGCCCGCCCGACAACCTCGCGCGCAGTGCCTGCCATCGCTGCCATCTCCTGTTGGGTCAGGCGATGTGAGGGAGGTTGTTTTGCCT
>Ga0209061_1003935_pt1 | contig 15146 bp, 11 predicted proteins | sample Coa_R1_10_FD_187157 | JGI IMG/M metagenome (GOLD analysis project Ga0209061, IMG submission 187157) | Surface soil microbial communities from Centralia Pennsylvania, which are recovering from an underground coalmine fire - Coalmine... | ecosystem: Environmental > Terrestrial > Soil >...
TCATCCCTCCCTTCGGTTTGGCTTTCCTCATCCCCGAAGGGGAGCACCGGTGGCCCTTGTTGTCAAGAGGGCCTTCTCAGCGGACCTCCACCGCTACCGGTTTTACACCACGTCCTGGGACTCTAATGACCGGAGAGGGTCATCCCCGGGGTGACGCGCCCTCCCCGCCTGGAGGGGCCCACGCGAGAAGAAGTACTTCCCCCGACCCTGAAAATCTCCCGGGCCTCTCCGGCGAGGGAAGCCCCTGCCCCTGTGCCGAGGAGGAGGGGGCAATCGCCCGGATGGACGGCGCCCCTGTCGCCTCGCCCCGAGCCCCTCAGCCCCGCGTCCCCGCTGGGGGGCCTCACGCCCGGGGGCGAGCGAGGAGCGTCCGGCGGTGGCGGGGTCTCCCGTCCCTCTCGCGGCAAGGAAGGACTCTCGGGCGCCGATCCCGTGATGCGGCAGAGCCGTCGTGAAACCTCACAGGGTGCCTCGCAACCGCGGGTCGAGCAGGTCCCGAAGTCCGTCGCCGGCGAGGTTGAACCCAATGACGGTGACGAGGATGGCTAGGCCGGGGAAGGTGGCGATCCAGGGCGCGGTCAGCATGTAGGAGCGGCCCGTAGCCAGCATGGACCCCCACTCGGGCGTGGGGGGGCTCGCGCCCAAGCCGAGGAAGGAGAGCCCCGCGGTCTCGACGATGGCGAACCCCACGGTGAGCGTCGCCATGACGAGGGTGGGGGAGATCACGTTGGGGAGCACGTGCCGGAGCAGGATCCGGCCTGACCCCGCCCCCACCGCGCCAGCCGCCTCCACGAACTCCTGGCCCCGCACCGCCAGCACGGCCCCGCGCACCACCCGCGCGAACTGGGGGGCGTAGACGATCCCGATGGCGATCATGGCGTTCGACAGGCCGGGGCCCAGGATGGCCACCACGATCATCGCGAGCAGGAGGTACGGGAAGGCCAGGAGGACGTCGACGCACCGCATGACGACCGCGTCCACGCGCCCGCCGAAGTACCCCGCCACGAGCCCCAGGGCGACGCCCGCCGCGAGGGCGATCCCGTCGGCGAGGAACCCCACCGCGAGGGCGATCCGCGCCCCGTAGAGGACGCGGGAGAAGATGTCGCGGCCGAACTCGTCGGTCCCGAAGAGGTGGGCCCACGACGGGGGCCGCAGCTGGTCGCTGAAGGCCTGGTCGATGGGACTGTAGGGGGCGATCACCGGGGCCAGCGCCGCCGCGCCGAGGATGCCGACGACGATGGCCAGCCCCGCGAGCAGATGGGGACTCCGCCGAAGGCGCCGCCACGCCAAAGGGCCGTGCCGCCCCGCGGCCCGCGGCGGGGGTCCCTCGTCCCGGGCCCGCACAGCGGAGGCGATCACTGGTACCGGATCCTCGGATCCAGGTACGCGTAGAGGACGTCCACGAGCAGGTTCGCGAGGACGAAGATCCCGGCCCCCACGATGACCACGCCCTGCACCACGGGGTAGTCCCGGGCCAGCACGCTGGTGATGGCCAGCCTCCCCAACCCCGGGAGGGCGAAGATGGTCTCGGTCAGGACCGCCCCGCTCAGGAGCAGGCCCAGCTGGAGCCCGACCACCGTCACGACCGGCAGGAGGGCGTTGCGCAGGGCGTGACGTCCCACGACCGAGGGCTCGGCGAGCCCCTTGGCCCGGGCCGTCCGGATGTAGTCCAGCCCGAGGACCTCCAGCATGGTGGACCGGGCCATCCGGGCGATGGTCGCCATCGACGTGGCCCCCAGGGCGACGGCGGGCAGGACGAGGTGGCGCAGGTTGCTCGCGACGACGGCCAGGTCGCCGGTGAGCAGGCCGTCCAGGAGCGGCATCCCCGTGATCCGGTGGTACCGCATCCCCTCGTCCAGCATGCTCCCCAGCGGGAACCACCCGAGCAGCCCCCCGAACACGAGCAGGAGGAGAATCCCCGTCCAAAACACGGGCATGGAGACCCCGACGAGGACTCCCGTCATCGCCCCGGCATCCAGCAGCGTGCGCGGGTACCGGGCAGCGAGGAGGCCCAGGGCCAGCCCTGCGCCCACGGCGAACAGGAGGGCCGCGCAGGAGAGCTCCACGGTGGTCGGGAGAGCCTGCATGATCTCCCAGAAGACCGGCTGCCGCGTCCGGAGAGAAATCCCGAAATCGCCCCGGACGGCCCCCAGGAGGAAGGCCCCGTACTGGACGTACAGGGGCCGGTCCAGTCCCAGCTGGTGGCGGATCCTCTGGACGTCCGCCGCCGTCCCCTTCTCCCCCGCCAGCATCTGGGCCACGTCGCCGGGGACGATGTGCATGCCGACGAACACGAGGACGCTGATCCCCAGGAGGACGGGGACCAGCTGCACGAGTCGGCGGGCGATGTAGGCCGCCACCGCGTCCCGGGAGGAGAGGGAGGACCCGGCGCCCTCCTTCTCCCCCTCCCCCCCGTCCCCGCCCCGCTACTCGAGCGAGACCCGCTCCATGTGGAAGAACATCTGGAGGGGATTCAGGACGAACCCGCGGACGCTCGCGCGGGCCGCCCGCACCTGGTTCGTGTGGTTGATGAAGATCCCGGGCGCGTCGTCGTGCAAGATGCGGTTGGCCTCCATGTAGATCTGCGTCCGCTTGGCCTGGTCGGTCACCTCGCGCCCCTGGCGGATGAGGCGGTCAAAGGCCGGGTTGTGGTGGCGGGAGCAGTTGTTGATCCGCCAGTGGTTCGCCGCCTCGTCCCACTCGAAGAGGTCCCCCAGGAAGTTGTCGGGGTCGCCGTTGTCTCCCGACCACCCGCAGATGGCGAACCCCTCGTACTCGGTGTGGCGGATCTTGTTGAGGTAGGCCCCCCACTCGTACTGGGTGATCTTCACGTTCACGCCGACCTTGGCCAGGTAGCCCTGGACCGCCTCCCCCAGCTTGGCCCCGCCCACGGGGTTGTAGCCACGGGGGTTCGCGTACACCATCATCTCCGTCGTGAACCCGTTGGGGTACCCGGCGGCCTGGAGGAGGGACTTGGCCTTGGCCGGGTCGTAGGGATAGGGCTTCACGGCGGGATTGTACCCCCACAGCACCGGCGGGATCCCCTGGCTGGCCGTGGTGGCCCCCCCGTACAACCCCTTGTTGATGGCCTCCTTGTCCACCGCGTAGTTCATGGCCTGCCGGACCCGCGGGTCCACGAAGGGCCCCCGGTCGTTGGACATGGCCACGTAGAGGATCGTGAGGCCCGGCTGGGTGTAGAGCCGAAGCTGGGGGTTTCCGGTCACGCGGGCGTAGTCCGAGGGAGGGACGTCGGCCAGGATCTGCACCTCGTTCCGCTCGAGCTTCAGCATGCGGGTCGCGCTCTCGGGCACGATCTGGAAGATGATCCGGTCCACCTTCGGCCGCCCGCCCCAGTAGGCGGGATTGGCCTCCACCGTGATGTGGTCGTTCCGCACGGCCTCCACGAACTTGAAGGGGCCCGTCCCGACCGGGTGCTGGCTCGCATCGCAGTTGTACTTCTTCGTGGCCGTGGGCGACATGATGCCCTGCCACACCATGGCCAGGCTGGACAGGAACGGGGCGTTGGGCTTGGGCAGCGTGAACCGCAGCGTGTAGTCGTCCACCACCTCCATCTTGGCGACGTTCCCCTCCTTCACGGACCCGAAGGTGAAGTCGTCGTAGGTGTCGACCCCCTTCCGCGCGAGGACGTAGCAGGGGTTGCTGGGATTGATGGCGCGGTCCAGGTCCTCCGCCACGGTGTGGGCGTTCATGGGGGTCCCGTCGTGGAACGACACGCCGTGCCGCAACTTGAAGGTGTACACGCGGCCGTCCCGCGAGATGGTCCAGGACTCCGCCAGGCCGGGGGCGGGGATGCTCGTGCCGAGCTTGTAGCTCACGAGGGAGTCGAAGATGGTGGACATCACGAACCCCGACTCGTTGTTCTGCACGGTCTGGGGGTCAAGGCCCGTCTGGTCCGCGCCGATGGCGATGATCAAGGTCTTGGGCGCCTGGGCGCCCGCCGACGCCCAGAACCCCACCGGCACCAAACAGGCAATCAGGATCCCCACCAAGAGCCGCACTCGCATCACGTCACCCCCCGGAGAAATTTGAAGAACGCGGCCGATCCCCCTTACGCCTTACTTAGCCTGGGTCCTCTCATCACACGAAAGGCAGTGCCGCCGCACGATGCGCCCCCTGGGACCACGGGGATGAGGACCTGGACCGTATATAGGCTACGTACGGCACGGGCCCCTCCCCTTTCCTCTTGCGGCCTCTACTCCTCGCCCTTCTCGCCACAACCCCCTCCCTGCTCCCCCCTCCTATCGCGACACACGGATAAGGGTGCTCCCACGACCGGGAGGAGGCGGGAGCTACCCGGGGGTCCCCACGGCGAACAGGGGGTCCTTGGGGTTCGTCGCGGGGGAAGTCACCACAAAGAGAACGATCCCCTCTTCCGGGGAGGTGACCTCTGTCATGCGCCGCCCGAAGTAGTCGCGGATCTCTCCCACCCGGGCCCCGCGCGAGACCCGATCGCCCGGCGACACCTCGGCGTAGAAGAGCCCGGTGTGGCTGGACGTGACCCAGTGGAACCCGGTGAGCACGGTCACCGGCTCTCCTGGGACGGGGGATCCGGGCAGAATGCCGGTGGTACGGAGGACGTTAAAGAGCCCGCTCATGTGGCGCTGGACCGACGCCTCGTCGAGGATCCCTCCCCCGCCCGCCTCGGCGAGAATGGCCGGGATCCCCTGCTGCGCGGCCGCCGCGTACGTCGCCCCGCCGACGCGCCCCCGCACCACGTACGGGATCCCGTAGGCTTGCGCCAGGGCCAGCGACCGGGCGTCGGTGTCAGGGCGGCCCGAGGAGGCGACGATTGTGAAGGGGACGAGCGACTCGTTCAGGTCGCCGCCGTGCAGGTCGACGTAGTAGTCGGATCCGGCGATGATCTCGGTGAAGACCGTGTGGGCCAACCGGTCGCTCGCCGTCCCCTCGGGGTCCCCCGGGAAGACGCGGTTCGGGTTTTTGCCGTCGAGAGGGCAGACGTAGATGGCGCGCTGCTGGAAGGCAGGGACGTTCACGATGTGGGCGATGACCACCGTCCCCGAGATGTCTGCCGGATCGAGCTGGGAGGCCGTGCGGATGGCCGCCTCGATACCGGGATACTCGCCCCCGTGAACCCCCGCGGTCACCGCGAGCCGGGGTCCGGGTCTGGTACCGCTGACGATAGTGACGGGCATCTCGATCGGCGTGCCAGGGACGGGGAGCCAGCCCGTAACCTTTGTCCCGGGGCCTGCCCGAAGTGGTCCTACACTCACACTCTCCCGCTCCATGCCTCACCTCCCAACCGCAGTAGTGCTCGCCACGGGCGGCACCTCGCATCGAGGGGCGTGAATCGGAGGACACCCGGTACTAATTCTCCACCGCCTTGGGCTCACCTGGAGGGAGGCAATTCCCCACACCAACCTTAGCGGTCGGGGTGGCAACTTCAAGGAGACACCCCAAGGAGAGGTCCTGTGGACTGACAAGATACACCAAGCGCTCCTGACGCCCTGCGGGGAGATAGAGATAGCGGACCCTTCGCACAAACATGAGCCGATCATAACGCAGGCCGAAGGTCTCGAAGGAGAGTTCGTCTGGGGATGGGAATCTGAAATCTAGCGTTTCCCTTTACTGACCGATACTCACCCGACGGTGGCCCTCAGCTGTCGACCAGCATGGTCCTTGCCCGAGCCGGTATCTCACCGGCGTGTCGATGCGGATTCATGCGAGCGAAACCCGCTCTAGACCACCTGCCCCTCCCTCATGCCCCCCCGCAGTCGCGGTGCCCCCGAATTCAGTGGGAACACCCGGACTCACCTAAGGAAAGCGTGCGAGCCATCCTCCCGCTGCGGCCACCCCGGTGCCTCGGAATGGACGATGCCTGAGGATCCCTCACATTCGCACCACGACGCCCCCCACCATCACCATCGCAGGCCGGCGAAGCACGGTCAAGTCCGTCAGTGGATCGCCGGGAACCGCGATCATGTCAGCTTGCAACCCCTCGCGCAGAGAGCCGGTCTCATGCGCAATCCCGATGGCCGCTGCTGCTGCGGACGTGGCGGCCATGATCGCCTCGCCGCGGCTCATGCCGATCTGGCACAGCAACTCCAGCTCGGTTACGAGGCCATCGAATGGCGTGAATCGCCACCCGGCGTCGGTCCCGGCCACATAGCGCACACCGGCCTGACGCATGCGGCGGGCATTGTCCAAATTGGCGTCCTGCATCCGCCGCCACCGGTCTATTGTAACCCGCTCGGCGGGCGACACATCCTCCCTCACCGCCAGCTCGTCGAGCAGGTAGCGCCCCACGCACAGCGTGGACGTGACGGCGGACGAGCCTGCTACTGCGTCCGCCACGTCCGGCTCGAACTGCTGACGGCCGTCTTCGTCGATGATGAAGAACGCGTGCTCGATGTGATCGGCACCCACGGCGATAGCGTTGCGGGTGGCAGCCGCGCAGGTACAGTGGATCCCGACGCGGCGGTTGAGCCGGTGCGCTTCGTCCACCGCGGCCCGCAGTTCCTCAACCGTGTAGGATGGTCGCGAGGAGAACGTGCCGAGGGTACCGCCACCACTACCCATGATCTTGATGTAGTCCACACCCAACTTGGCCAGCTCACGGACCGCGCGCCGCATGCCGTCGGGGCCGTCGGCTTCGCCTCCGAAGTACCAGCAATGGCCACCCGTCACCGTCAGCGGACATCGGCACAGGTGTAACCGCGGTAAGGTGGCATAGCCCAGACGCTGCGCACGCCGGAGCGCGAGAGTCGTGTCCCGCATCCCGCCGCAGTCGCGCAACGTCGTGATACCGGCCCTGAGCGCGACCTGCGCGTTGCGCACGGCGATCGCCACCAGTACCTCGTCCCGTTCGCGCGCGATCGTTTCGAGCGGAGTCCCGTCGCCTGGCAGCACGAGGTGCACATGCGTGTCGATCAGTCCCGGCAGCAACGTGTGGCCAGCGAGATCGAGAACGGGCGCGTCCGTGGGCCACGCACCCGTCGGGATCGGACCCGCGTACACTCCTTGGATCAGGCCTCGGTGCACGACGACCGTGGGAGCATCGAGCGCGGGTGCGCCTGTGCCGTCAAGAAGTCGCGACGCCCGAACAACCAGCCACTCATGCACGGAAGCCGTTCTCCCCCGAGATCCGTCATCCGGCCCGGCGGGCGGTGGCGGTGCCGCCGGGCATCCCGTACGAACCTCTTTTTTAGTATCGCCAGAACATGATCCGGAAGACTCACCGATCCCGGCTTGGGCCGCAGGCAACCCCCGCCGTCCCCCGCTCCCGGACCGCCACCAGCGCCGTACCGCTCGGCCTCGGGCCAGCGGCTCCCGGGGCGCCCACAAGAGGGCCCGGGATTGGGGCGACACCCGTGTGAACGATTTTCCCGGGCCACCCGCCGCTCGCGAGCACGCCGCCGAACCGCGCTCTCGCTTTGGAGGCCTCATCCCCCCCCGCTTCTCGACAGGCAGGGAGCCTGACCCTGCGTGCACATCGCACGTGCTATATCCGCAACCGGGGATCCAACACATCTCGCAGTCCGTCGCCCAGCAGGTTGACTCCGAGCACCGTGAGCATAATCGCGAGGCCGGGAAACGTCGAGATCCACCAAGCGCCGCGCAGATAGTCCCGGCCTTCGCTCAGCATGCGGCCCCACTCAGGCGTCGGAGGCTGGCTTCCCAGGCCGATAAACGACAGCGATGCGGCGGACAGGATCGCCGTCCCCATGCCGAGCGTGGCGGCCACGATGATCGGCGCGACGACGTTAGGGAGGATGTGACGGGCGAGAATCATCCTGACCGGCACCCCGATGGCCCGCGCGGCCTCGACGTAGAGTTGCTCCCTCGCGACTAGGACGCAACCACGCACCAGCCGCGCGTACAACGGAATCCCCGCGGTCCCAACCGCGATCATCAGGTTGTGCAGGCTCGGGCCCAGCAGACTGACGATGCCCAGCGCGAGCAAGATGCCGGGAAATGCAAGGAGCACATCGATGATCCGCATAAGAAGGTTATCAAGCGGCCCGCCGTAGTAGCCCGCGACGAGGCCGACCGCCGTCCCTGCAGTGGCCGCGATTCCGACGGAAATGGCCCCGACGGAGAGGGAGATACGGGAGCCGTGGACGACCCGGCTATACACATCGCGGCCGTACTGATCGGTGCCCATCCAGTGCGCGGGCCCCGGACCCTGAAGCGCATACAGGATATTGATCTGGATAGGGTTCTGCGGCGCGAGCGTATTCTGGAACAGGGCGACAAGCAGAAGAAACAGCACAATCCCCAGCCCGATGAGGAGGCCCTTGTGCCGCCGGACACGCGGCAGCAGCAGGGTCCAGCGTGTCCGGGCGCGGTCGCGGCCCGAGGCCTGCCCTGGGGCCAGCGCATCAGCCATAGCGGACTCGCGGATCCACGATCGCGTACACGACGTCCACGAGAAGGTTAACAAGGACGTAGCCCACGGCGATGAAGAGCACGACACCCTGCACCAACGGGAAGTCCTTATTGAGGATCGCACTGACGACGAGCTGACCGACACCGGGTCGCCCGAAGACGGTCTCAATAATCACGGTGCCGGCGAGCAGGTTGCCGAACTGCAGGCCGAAGACCGTGACGATCGGAATCAGCGCATTGTGCAGGCCGTGCCGTAACACTACCGTGCGGTCGTCCAGGCCCTTTGCCCGGGCTGTGTTCATGTACTCCATCCGGAGCACGTCGAGCATGCTGGAACGGGTCAGACGCGCGATGATCGCGGCCGCGCCCAGGCCCAGCGCGAACGCCGGTAGGACAAGGTGTGAGAGACCCCCGCCGCCCGAGGCCGGGAACAGGCCGAGGCGGAGGGAGAACACGAAGACGAGGACCAGCGCGAGCCAGAACGATGGCATCGAGACACCGAGGAGTGCCACCATCATCGAGCCGACGTCCACCCACGTGTTCTGGCGGAGAGATGCGAGGACCCCGAGCCCGATGCCGAGCGTTGCCGCGACGGCGAGCGCCGCAACGGCAAGCTCCACGGTGTCCGGGAACACCTCCAGGATCTCCTGCGCCACCGGGCGGTGGTCGCGGATCGACGTGCCCAGGTTGCCATGCAGGGCGTTCCAGACGAAGCGGCCATATTGAGCAACGAACGGCTCGTCGAGGTGGAGTTGCGCCCGCATCCGCGCGATCTGCTGCGGAGTAGTCTGGAACTCGCTGAGCATCATCTTTACGGGGTCGCCGGGGATCAGGAACAACATCGAAAAGACGGCGAGCGTCACGCCGAATACCACCGGGATCGTCGCGAGCAGCCGGCCGGAGAGGTATTGGATCATGGCCGCCACACCGAAGCGTGGTCGGGGCGAGACGTGCCCCCTGCCACGCGATCACTTCTGGAGGTAAACGTCGCTCAGCACGGGATACGCCGAGTAGTTGTACCGAACGTCCTTCACCGTGTCACGCATGACCCACACCGACAACTCGTCAAAGAGCGGCACAGCGACGGCCTGCTGCATGACGAGATGCTCGACGCGATCGTAGATGGCCCGGCGTCTGGCAGCATCGTACGTCTCGCGTCCCTGCCGAAGGAGCTCGTCAACCTCGGCGTTGGAGTAGCACGACCAGTTGAAGTTGCTGCCGATGTTGGTCGAGCTGAAGAGCGCATACAGGCCGTCCCAGTCGGTGCTTCGGAGAAACATCACTGGCCCGTTCGTGGCACAGTGATAGTTGTCCTCGTACCACGGCGGCCGCGCCTGACTCTTGATCTTGGCGTCCACCCCGAGCGAGAGGAGCTGCCCCTGAAGGAGTTCGACCTCCGGCAGGTTGCCGCCGCCGTAGTTGATGGAGTTGATGACCAAGGTCAGCGGTTGCCCGCCTTTCATGCGCACGTTGTTGGGACCCATCTTCCAGCCGTCCTCGTCGAGCAACTGGGCCGCTTTCTTCGGATCATACGGGTACATCGTGCACAGTGACGGGTCGTCGAGCATGTGTCTCGTGAGCGGGCCGCACGCTGGGGTTCCGTAGCCCTTGTAAACCGACGAGACGAAGATCGCGCGGTTGATGCCGTATTCAAGCGCTTGACGCACCTTCAGGTCGTTGGTGGGAGCCAGCTTGACGTTCAGAAGCCAGATCCGCGGCACACCGGGGTAGGGCTGCTTTTCCACACGCAGCCCACGGTTGGCGGTCAGCTGGCTGAGCACGGCGGCGGGAACACCGAGTGTGCTGATCATCTGCGTCTCGCCGGACTGCAACGTAGCCACGCGCGTTCCAGGCTCCGGGATGATCTTCCACACGATCCGGTCCACGTAGGGAGGGCCCTGGTGTCCGCTCCAGGGTGCCCGGCGATTGTACGCGGCGTTGCGGGTGAGGGTAATGTGGTCCTTGGCGACGTACTCCGAGACGACAAACGGCCCGCTTCCGACGGGTTTCTGGTTCACGGCGGAGCCCTCGGCCTGCGTAGCCTTCGGCGAGACGATTGCGAGAGCCCCCGCCGCGACGTAACTGAGGAAGGGCGCAAAGGGTGCCTTGAAGTCAAGACGAACCGTGTGGTCGTCGAGGACCGTCGAGCCCGTGTATCCGGCCACCTCCGGGCCCGCGCTACCGGCCCGGTAGTTCGGGTTGACGATGCGGTCAAAGTTCCACTTTACCGCCTCGGCGGTGAGGGGAGTTCCGTCTGTGAATGTCACATCGGTGCGCAGCTTGAACGTGAAGGACTTTCCATCGGGAGAGACCGTGTACGAGGTGGCAAGCCATGGAACCAGTTTGCCGTCAGGGGTCTGGTACAACAGGCTCTCGGTGACGTCCGAGATGATTTGGAAGGTCACCGCAGAAGGTGACGCTTCGGGGTCGAGGGTTGGCGGCTCTTGGTCAAGCCCGATCGTGAGCGTGCCGCCGCGCACGGGCATCGCACCGACGTCCGCACCGAGGCTCGCCCCGATCAACACCAGCGCCACGGTGATCACGACAACGTTCCGCCAGGTTGACCCCCGCCTCACATCGCACCTCTGCCGGTGTTCTCAGAGTAGCCACCTTCCGCGGCGTAAATCCCCCACAGTACCGTGCCTCGAATTTTCGCCGGGACTCTCCAAACCTCCTTCGCCCCGGAATCCCCGATGGGACTCTTGGTCTCATCCGAGTCCGGGCGTAGTACTCTGGGGCGTCAACGCAGCGGGTATAGGCTTTAGTATACAGCCGCACTTCATTGTTGACCCCGGTGGAGTCGCACCAAGCGGCGTTGGCAATGACAGCATTGGCTCGGCACAGGTGCACCGGCAGTCGTCGTAGCCGCCGTCCCCGCAGTTCCGGAGACCGGCGGGCGCCTCGCCGTAGCCGGTGGCCACCACCATGCGGTTGCGGACGCGGCCCGGCCCAGCGGCGCGGTGATCGCAGGTGGACCGGCTGGCGGCGAGGCTCGCGGGCTCGAGGAAGTAGGTGGTCCAGTCGGACCTCGGCATGCGGTATCAGTGTGACACAAAGGACATTTTGCTTCGAACGGGACCACGTAATAGCCAGAGCTACGCTCAGGCACGGATTCAGCGGTGAGGTCGCAAAGGACTCAAGGGAAATTTCGCGGCCTCCCAGGGGGGCTGAGGATCGTCCGATGTGCCCACAGGCTTCCGGGGAAAAACACCAGTGGGCACCCATCCCAGTCCAAGTGGCCTTTATGACCGAGAAGGAATTTACCCGGTGGAGCGGCAATCTCGCTTACCAGAGATTTTTGGCACGACAGCCCCATAAGTAGGACGATCTTTTGACTGTCGCGGCGGTAATTCACAGTTTTCGCCGACATTCCGAATGTTGCGAACTGCGCCGGGGGACTCAACCATGAAGCTCTTGTCAATGGTGATCATAGGGGCTCTTCTCGGGTCGGGCGTGAGCGCTCACGCGGCCATAGAGGCCTTTCAGCTGCACCCTGGAGGCGGGTTCTACCAGGAGGAGCAGTGGGAACCTGGGAAACTGCGGCGGTGGATGGACAACAATGCGAGACTGTTGGTCTGTAATCAAGGGGAATCCACCTCGGCTGACCTCCGGTTTACAGCCGAGAGTTTCCGAATCTCGCGGAACCTAAGCGTGCTGTTTAACAATGAGCAGATCCTCGACGTCTCAATTCCAGCGAGTGCCGCCCTGTTCGTGGTGGCGAAGCGCCTGTGGATAGCGCAGGGTTGCTCCACAATAGTCTTCTCGGCAAGCCCCGGCCCAGACCGGCCGAGCCAGTACCTTAACACCAGAGATACACGAGACTTATCGATTGCGTTCGGTCCCTTTTCGATGATCGACGCCCGACTGCCGGAGGCGCAACGGGAGCAGACCGGTGCCTTCCCTGTTGCTGATCACCGGATCCCAGGACTGTCGCCCGTTGAAAACCTCGCCGGAAACCTTCGACGGCAGGGGCGGCTCCTTGAGGCGGACTACGCGTACAAGAAAGCCCTGAACTCCGGACAGGTCCAACCATCCACCTATCTGTGGGCTGGGCTCACGCGCATTGGGCTGGACAGGACTAACGAGGCCATCCCGTTGTTCCAGCAGTGCGCGAAGCTCGACAGCCGACTCCCGCGGGCAGGCCTGATCAGGCGGGCCTGCTCCCTGCTCGCAACCTATGTCCGCCGCTCAGATCTCTTGAGGGATGCAGCCAGCGATCCCGGCCGAAACTTCCGAAAGAGGGGCGAGATTTACAAAGCCGTAGCACTGTACCGCAGCATTCTCGCGCATGATCCGCAGAACCTGACGGCCAGCTACTGGCTGGGACTGCTCACGGCTCTCGCCGAGAGGCCGCGTGAGGCCCGCCCCTTACTCGCCGTCGTCGCAAGGAGAAGTCCTGAGGATAGCCCTGATGGCCAAATGGCCAGAGAGCTCGAGGCCTATCTGCGAGGGCTGTAGAAAATGGGGCGGCTTCCCAGGTGGCTACTCCTTGGCCTTCTCATCCGGATACTCCTCATTCCCTTCCATCATCCTTGGGATCTCCAAACCTGGTACAACATGTTCGTCGACCTTGCCCACGACCACTCGCCTTACGAGACCTTGAGGTACCTCACCTACAGCACACGATCACTATGGGGGCTCATGCAACTGGAGGGCGTCAAGACTCTGCCCGTGGGGCAAGAGCTGTTTTACGAATACTACGCCTATCCTCCCCTGCCGTTGGTCATCTATTACCCCTTGGCAAAGATCTACGCCCGATTTCATCCGCTCCACTACCAGTTTGTTGTTGAAGGCACACTCGCGGCCCACCACGTGCCCTTGTTCATGCTCGGACTGCTCAAGGCCCCCTTGATTTTGGCCGACGTTGGAATAGCGGCGATACTGTGGCGGGCCTCTGGCGAGGAAAGCGCTAGGGCTTACATGCTCAATCCCCTGATAATACTCGTGAGCGGGGCGTGGACGATTGAGCCCCTCATGATTCTCCCCACGCTCATCGCCCTATATTTCGCCACCAGAGACCGATATGAACTCAGCGGCTTCTTCCTGGGGCTCGGCGTGTTAACAAAGTGGATGCCCGCGGTCCTCTGGCCTGCGGTCGGTATTTGGCTCCTTACAACGCGTGCGTCATGGCCGCGCCAGCTTGCGTTCCATTCGGTATTCCTGGCCACCTGCGCCGCGGGCCTCGCACCCCTATGGGACGGCACGCGGTTGGTTGTCCAGTTCCACTCCTTCCGACCGGGTGCGAACCTCACGCCCCATATCCTCCTATACGTGCTCGCCCAGTTTCACAACGCGGATGTGGCCTGGTACTACCACATCCTATCGCCATTCGTCGGAATGATAACCCTCCCCCTCCTGCTTGGCGGAGCCTACCTCACCCAACTACGGAAGGGTCTCGATCTCTTGCAGGGTTCGTGCCTCGCCACGGTCGCGTTTCTTCTGGGCTCCAAGGTGGTCAACGAACCCTACGTGTGCATTCTGCTGCCGATGCTCCTGTGGGAGCAGGCCCTGCGGCCGTCGGAAACGAGGCGGTTCTTGTTCAAGGCGGCTTATGCGCTACCGCTAGCGTTCGCGACTCTCAATGTTCCGATTCCGTTCTTCGCGATTCCCGCATACCTGCAGGTTGCATCGTGGACCCCTTCAGCCGACTACTGGGTCGCCCTCCTGCGCAGAGCCGTCCCCGGTCCCTGGCACGCGCTCGCCCTCGCCATCCTAGCGTTCTCCTTCGTTGCGCTGATGCTATACGCCTGGCACATCCTCGCGGTGGAGGTGGGTAATGAGACAGTTCGTGCTACGGCACGTGGATCGAATCCTGATCGCCATCGGCCTGACCGCGCTTATCCTGCTCTCGGCTAGGACACTCCACAACTTGTCCGTAATCTCCGCGACGGATGCTCCTCAGGAACTGCGTCTGGAGGGGTCTAAGCTTACCGCGCTCTACACACTAAACTCCGGCATGAACAAGCCAGCCATTCTCAACGCTCGGGGCGATGCCCTCGTAGAATTCAGCGGGTGGGACTCCTACGTGACGGTGGATGGAGTGACCACCGACCTCTGGAGTCATGCCTTCAACATCGAGCTGGACAGAGCACGGGACCGCGCCTTCATGACGTGGTCATCCGTTCCCCTCCGCCGAGATGAATCCAGTCCCGAAAGGATGAGGAGATATCAAATCCAGCAGGTCCTCATCCTTCGCGGAAGTCAAGCGAACGTGGAGTACTATATAATCCCCAACGAGCCGGTGCACACGGTAACACTGACCATCGGAGTATACAAGTGGTATATGCGAGACCTTCAGCGGGTCGGGAACATGTTCTCATTCATGGCACCCAACCTTACGCGAACGGAGGCAGAACAACATATGCAACCGAGAAGGAAGACACTAGTAACTATCCGACCTTTAATCGCGCCGGAATCGGTGCACTCTTTGATGAACCAATACGGCGCCTATGCGGTGAACTTCTCCTTCCAGGTTTCCACCCCTCGGACCTATGAAAGAACACCGGTTGCGATATTCGCTATTGCCGCAGATGATGAGGCGTTTCCGTCGATTCGGTAAAACTCAATTGCCACTCAAGTGGAACGACAGAGGGTCAATCCATGCAGTGCCGTTAGTGAGAACAGAATGGGGACAAGGTATATAGGGTGAGGTACCCTCAAAAGGTGTGATTATATGAAAGGGCTGCGCCTCCCCGCGTAGTATCCTACGCGGGAGAGAACGAAACGCGGCAGAAGCCGCAGAGAGGAGGCGCAGCCACATGCAATATATCGCACTCGAC
>Ga0209061_1003936_pt1 | contig 15143 bp, 7 predicted proteins | sample Coa_R1_10_FD_187157 | JGI IMG/M metagenome (GOLD analysis project Ga0209061, IMG submission 187157) | Surface soil microbial communities from Centralia Pennsylvania, which are recovering from an underground coalmine fire - Coalmine... | ecosystem: Environmental > Terrestrial > Soil > Unclassified...
CCGCGCGGATCGTTGTGTTCGTCGAGCCAGTCGGCGTAGATCAAGCGCGGCGCATCATCGTCGGGATGTGCCAAAATATCGTGGAGAAAGGCGTCTTCAATGCCCATGCGCGCTTGCTTGGTTGCCGCGAACCCAAGGTCAAATCGACGCGCTCTATTCTAGCAACCCGACAAAGCCCATCCGAGCGTGCAGCGTAAGCGAAGGCAGCCTTCGCTTACGCTGCACGCTCGGATCGTCACTTGCCCTCGCCGTTTTCCTTCATCAAACGATCGACAATGCGATCGAGCATGGGGCCACGCAGCTCCTTGTAGCGAATGACGCCCTTGGCATCGAGAACGAAAATAGTCGGCCAACGATAGACGCCCCAGCGGCGGGCGATTGGTCCCTCGCGGCCGCCGTCGAACCAGCAGCGCCAGGTCAGCTTTTCCTTGCGCATGATACGGCGGACGGCCTCGCGGTCCTCATCACTGTTGACTTCCACGAGTGCAAACGGTTTGCTCGCGTAGCGCTCGACCAATTGCTGTTTCTGCCGATTCATCTGCCGGCAGGGGCCGCACCAGTGGCCGGAAAAAATCAACACCACGACCTTGCCGTGATAATCGTTCAGATGGAAACGCTTGCCGTCCAGGTCCTCGCCTTCGATATCTGGTGCAATTTTGCCGATGGCGAGATTGCGGAGTGCGAACAGGCCGTTTTCTGCACTCTCGCCCAGTGTTTTTTTGCTGCCGTCGTAGATTGGCACGTCGGCGTAACCGTTACGCACTTTGACGTACCACTCTTCCGCTGAACGAGCAACCGCATCGGCATCGATTTTTTGCAGATGTTTCAGATGGTTTTTTCGGCCGGCCAGTTCTGGATCGTCGAGCAGCTCCGGCAGAGCGTGGATCAGGCGGGCGGCGTCGGCTTTCTCGGTCAAAGCGTCGGCTAAGCGCCAGGCCGCCCGGCCGCGAATGACACGATGCGGATTGCTTGCGGCGATCTCCGCCAGCGTCCTCTCGGCGGAGTCATGGTGGGTGTGACTCATCCAGAATACCAGGTTCGACAACTCTGCCGAGCGGGCATGATCGCGGAGAATCCGGGTGAGCGCTTCGTCACAGAGTGTATCGCTCTCTTGTCCCTCAACGCCGCCGACGGATCGTAAGACAAATTCCAATGCCTCCAGGGCGGCTGGGTCGTTGGGAAAATTCCGGGCCACTTTCAGGGCTTCGGCGCCGAAACGCAAGTAAGCCGCGATTCGCTCGCGCTCCAGCCGAGAGCGTTCAGGTCCGGGCCTGGAGTCTTTGAACTTCGGCAAAATCTCCTGCTCGTATTTCTGGGCGTCCTGGCGGACGGCCTTAAAAGCGCGAGCGGCTTCACTTTCGGGGGGAGGGAGTGGAGATGGCGGAGGCGGTGGAGAGGGAGCTTTCACGGATTCCCCGCGTACGACTGGCGGCGGTAAGGGTGTGTCGCTGCGATGAAAGACGCGGATATCGCCCACGGCCGGCGGCATCAACAGCTTCGGCGTCACCACTAATAACCATTGGCCCTTGGGAGACAGATCCAGACCGCTGTCCGCGGGCAAATCAAAGAGCCGGCGGCTGGTCGCCACGTCCCATAACTGCGGGTTCTTACCCCAGTCGTCGGCGGTCAGCAGCAAGTTCCCTTGTGCCAGAACGCATTGGCAACGCATCCCCTCTGTCGCTCGTAGCACCGTTCGTTCCTTTCCTGCCTCCACATCCCACAGAACTACTTCATGCCGATCGGTCTCATCTCGCTCCAGTCGCTCGTAGATCACAATTTGCCCTCCCAGCGCGAAATAGGCAGTCGAAACATCGTAATAGGTATCGCCAGGCAGCCGGATGCATTTCGCGCCCGTGTAGGGATCGTACAAGCAGACATTGACCGGATGGATGTGCAATTCGTGCCGAAATTTTCCTTTACTGAAGAAAAGGTCGCCGTTGGCTTTCAGACCTAAGCCGCCAGATCGCACAAGTAGATATTTGCCATTAGCAGAAAAGCTGGTCTCACAGCTGATCCATCCGCCATGGCGAATAGTTGTACGCTCTCGACCATCTGTCGTGTCCCACAGTTTCACAACGCCTCCGGGAAGAACGGTAACCAAGGTTTTCCCGTCAGGGGAGAACTGGGGCATAAAACCTTCTGGCCGTGCCCGTTCCTTACCAGTCGCCGTCTCCCACAGATGGCAGCGGCCCGCCTGTGTCGGTGCACACAGGAGGGTAGCGTCCTTCGAGAAAGTCATAACGTATTTGCAAAGCGTCCCCACCGCCGTCAGAGTACGTTTTTCGCAGAACGTCTTCAAGTCCCAGAGCGTGACGCGGTCGTCATGCCAGACAGCAGCTGTCACTCGATCGGGAGCGTAAGTGATCCAGTAGCCTGGCAGGTGAGCCACTTCGCGTCCGGTGGCCGCATCCAGAAGGATGATTTCTTGCTTGCGCTGGCCGGGTTTGTCTGTGTCGGAGACGCTGCCAGTCAGGCCAATGAGCCGGCCATCCGGTGAGAAGGGTCTAAGGCTGCCGAAATGTTCGCCATACGATCGGCGGCAGTCGTATTGCCAGCGAACCTCCCAATTCGACGTGTTCCAGACGCGGAGGATGGTCCCTGGTCCGACTGCGGCTAGAGAGGACTCATCCGGGGAAAAGTAGGTGTAATAAGCGTCCGGACCGAGGCTGCCCAGAAGCCGCGCACACTCTTGCCAGGTCGCGGTCGTCGCCTCTTTTTTTGCTGACACCGGTTTGTCAGTGTTTACGGCCTGTTGTTCTTGTTGCGATCGTGGCAGGACTCGCCACGCTGCCCAGCCTGTCAGGCCGGACAGACAGCCCAGCAGCAACAGGATGACGATGATTTTCACTTTGCTTGCGGACATGGTTTGTATCACTCCTGTGCATATTTCTAAGGTTCGAGATGAAACGACGTCTGCGACGCTTCGCCCCATGTGGATCCGCTCGGCGGCCTGTACGACGATGGCGGCCAGACGCGTCGCGGCATGGATTTCATGCGCTCTCTCCAGCAGCACCAGAGGTGCCGCCGGGGCGATGCCGCGCGCTGTCAACCGGCGGCGCAGCTTTTCGCGGGCCGCGTGCAGTCGTGTCGAGAGTGTGCCCGGCGGACAGCCGAGTTCCTGCGCCGCTTGCTGATACGATTTGCCTTCGAGATAACACAACACAACTGCGGCTCGATACTTGGCCGGCAAACGTGCCACTTCTTCATCGATGATGGCGCGCAGATCCGAGTCCTCGACTGCGGTCAGGCTCGCATCCGGCATGGCCAGGCTCGCCGGGTCAATGCTGCAGATAATCCCTTGTCGCTGACGTTGGCGCATGTGCCGCAGTCGTAGAGAACAGCGATACGCTACCTGATGCAGCCAATTCGCCACGGCTTCGCGGCGGCCGATGGACGCCGCCTTGCGTGCTAGCGTTAGAAATGTCGCTTGAAAAGCGTCCTCGGCGTCGTGCTCATCGCGCAGCAAACGACGGCACATGCCGAAAACCATGTTCGCGTGCCGCCACACGAGCAGTTCGAACGCCGCTTCCTCACGCAGCTGGACAAAGCGCTCCAGCAATGCGGCGTCCGGCAACTCTGCAAACTCGGAGCGGCCCAGAGTGCGACGCAGATGGGCGAGAAAGGAAATCAAGCGGTGTCGGCTCATCGGCAAGATCCCCCACAAGATAGCTCTCTATCTTATTAGAGGCGCGCTAGCCGCCGCTGCATTTGTTTTTATCGGCGCATGAATGGTGTCAGCGGGTTGATCTGGCTCAGACCAGTCCGCTGACGCCGACCGTTCGTTGACTCAGTACGGGTAGGTGCTGTCCTGGGTGAGAACGATGTGGTCGGGGAACAAATCGGGGACAGCCGCATCCCAGCTAAGCGTAGATACATGACCATCCAGGTAGAGATAGTTAGCAACTCCAATATGGCGTTTATAAGCGATCCACGGCTGGAAATTCACCGTCCCTAGCCAGATGTCGAAGTCATCCTGCTTGGGATCGGCGCCTGCGGCGGCAAGTCCATCGGCATTGCGCTCCACATAGGCGATAAAGTTGGACGTTCCTGGCTCGTTGATGAACCGCAGCAAGGTCCAGCGCCCGTAGCGGCGGGTCTTGTGGCTCAACTGCGAGTTCAGCAGGTAACTGGTGCGATTCCACACGCCGTCGCCATCCGGGGCAGGTTGGCGGATTGATAAGTCGCTGGGACAGCGATACATAACATCGCTGTTGACGAGGATGCCTTGCTTGGAGAGACTGTCGTCTTCCCTGGAGTCGTTCATAAAAGGCATCAGCTTGTCTTCCCAATAGATCTCGGCGAAGGAATCGCCAAGGCCGGCATAGGCGAGTACGTCTGCATCGAAAGGATGGTGCAGGAAGAATTGGCCCTGATTGACGTCATAATATTGCAGAGTTGCCAGGCCGATCTGTTTAAGATTGTTCTGGCACTTGATCCGGTTGGCCGCTTCCCGTACTCGCTGCACAGCAGGGAGGAGCAGGCCAATCAACACGGCGAGGATACCCAGGACAACGAGCAGTTCGATCAAGGTGAACGCCAAGCGACGAGAGCGACTACCCATGACAGTCCTTTCTGGCACGCAGGTCCACGAGTTGTGATCATACGATTCTCAAAAACGTAATACTAGAGAGCAAAGATGCATCGTCAAGGAGCCAGGCAGAAAATCCAGCTTTTTCGATTGTTAAGCGACGATGCGGTTGCGGCCCAGATGCTTGGCCTCGAAGAGCTTTTGATCGGCTTCGCTGATGAGGTCCGAGGGCGAGAGCGGACGGCTACCGTCGGTAGCAGCGACACCGACGCTGACCGTGAGTTGATAGGACTTGCCCTCGTACTGAAACGGATGTTTCTCGACCAGCGCGCGTAAACGTTCGGCAACAATGGCGGCGCCTTCCAGAGTCGTTTCCGGCAAGACGATGACGAACTCCTCACCGCCGTAACGCGCCAACAACTCTTCCTTGCGCACACAGCCTTTAACGCAGGCAGCCATCTCGCGGAGCGTGAAATCGCCGCCGAGATGGCCTAGCTCGTCATTGATGGCCTTGAAATTGTCCAGGTCGAACATGATGAGGGCCAAGGGGCGGGCATAGCGCGCCGAGCGCGACAACTCGCGGTCGAGAAACTCCAGCAAATAACGCTTGTTGTGCGTGTCGGTCAGAGCGTCGATGATGGTGAGACGATAGATCTCTTCGTGATACTCGGTCTCGATGTTGCCGCCAGCGAGGAAGCGATAAATGCAGTTGCCGATGCGCAGATAATCGCCGTCGTTGAGCTTGCAGATGGAAGCGGGCACGTCGTTGACGAAGGTGCCGTTGGTGCTCTGCAAATCGACGGCATAATAGCCGTCGGCGCCCGGCTGGATGCGGGCATGGCGGCGCGATACGGAATGGTCGTTAATGCGAATGTCGCAGTCGTTGCTGCGGCCCAGGACCACGGGCGCATCTCCCAGCGGATAGCGTGTTCCCATGCCCGGCCCGGTGGGGTAAATGTGGACGATGCACGCATCGCGGCGTGTGGAAACAATGGGGCGATCGGAGGCCGTGATCCAGGTTTCGGTTACCTTCTCCATGCGTGCTCCCGAAGGGTGGACGTGAGACCCTACGCTTTGATTCTAGTTTATGAACAGAGCAACGCCAAACATAAAAAGGGGTATGGAACGGCCAGCTGACACTGGTCGTTCGCCAGCACTCGCAGAGCGTTGGAACAAGAAGCCTGGCGCTAGCGCGCGGCGGGAGCGATGCCGATGATTTTCGTTTGCGGCACGCTGAGATCGATGAGTTCGGGCTTGTCGGTCTGGGCACGCGATTCGTTGCCGGCCACATCACGCATGGTCAGACGCAGATAAACACGCGGCGGCAAGTGTTCGGGCAAGCGCCACGGATATTGGCCCGTGTTGGGCAGCTGCGGTTCACCGATGAGGTTCCAGGGGCCGTCTTTCTGCTCGGCCCATTCCAGCGTGATCGGCTTGTCGCCCAAATTGCGGTCTTCCGCTTTCCAGGCCAGCAGGAGTGTATTGGGTTGCGTGGGGTCCGGCTGCGGCCGATAGAGCTGGCCCGTAGGAGCAGTAGTATCCAATTCCACCAGCGCTTGCGGCGGCTCGCCCGGCTTGGGGGGAGGCGGCGCCAGACCAGCCTTGCTTTTGACAGCCACAATGAAACCGTAGACGATCCCCTCGCCTGGCAGCTGCACACCCACCGAACCGGACACTTCCGGCCCGCGGAGGTCGGCTCCCGGTGGCAGCGTGACGGGTACCTCGCCCGGCATCTTTTTCCAGGTCTGGCCTTTGTCGAGGGTGACATAGATGTCGGCGTTGCCCAAGCCAGAAGGCCCGACCTTGCCGACCGTGAAATCGATGCGGACCTCGCGCGCTTTGACAATCTTGACCGCAGGAGATTGGCCCGGCGCTTCCACGCGATTGCCGGCAGGCGGTGTAGAGGGCAGCACAGGCGTCTCGCCGATCCCGATTGGAGACAGGCGAGGTGTCTGCCCTGCCGAGTTGGCTGCCATGGGCAGTCCGGTAAATTGGGCTGGAGGGCTGGGAGCAGGTCCGTTCGACTCCACGACCGGCGGCGGCGCCGGCGGCGTGGGCACAGCCCTGCTGCTTGGGGCCGCTTCAATCATGGGGCGCGGCTGCACCTGCTGACTGGTCAGCCGATTCGGCTGATTGGACGGATTGCTTGGCGCTGTCGAGATGACGCTGAACGGTCCGCCTTCCCCCTGTCCAGTAGCCGGCGCGGCCGCAGCATGCAGCACGAACACATCTTCGCCGACATTACCGGCCTGATCCTTCAGCTGCACGCGGACACGGACTTCGCCAGCCTTGCCGTCCTTGCCGGGATCAAACTCTTTGTCGCCTTCGAGGACCAAAGGAGCGGGCAACGGCGTCCATTGGCCTTCCGGCAGGGCGCTGGTGTGATAATCCAAGCGCAAGGAACGCAGATCGGGATAGGCATCCGCAGCCGTCCAGTGAGCGCGGATTTGGCCGCTGGCCAGCCGTTCCGCTGTCACCTTGACCTGCGGCGGCGCCGTGTCCACAATCACGGCCATATGCGGTTTGACCCGTTCGGGATTGGCTGGCGTCGGCCGCCCGGCGCGGTCTTCTTGCTGGACGATGAACCGATAGGAGCCATCTTCCGGGGCGTGGTAAATGAATTCGTGCTCGGTAGGCGGCTTACGGTCCACTTGCTCCCATGTTTTCCCTTTGTCCCGGGAGACCAGCAGGATGAATGCCTGGATTTCGCTGGCTCGCTTCGGGTCCGTTAATCTGAGGGGGAGCTTGAGGCCGCGGCTGGGCATAAAATATTCTTCGACTGCCGGCCCTTGATGGAGAGTCAGCGCCAGACAGGTCCAGATAATCGGTCCCATGCCCATCGGCGTACCTCCCCCTCCCGCCGGAAACCCGTTCTCCCAAGTCGGTTGTTGAAATGTATCGGTTATAGCGACGGCCATCTTGAGGAAAATCTTGGCCCAGACAGAAAAAATTCAAGGAATCGATTGGCCGACACGCCTACTTGACCTTGTGGGGAGCTTTGGCGTATACCATCTCAGCGGGGACGTTAGCTTTTGAGCGAATCTCAAGGAACTAATGCCCCCGCTCAGACAGCACGAGGTTCAAGACATGAACGAAGCACACGAACACGGCCATTCTTCGCAAGACGTCAGCATTCCCGGCGGTCCAGGCAAGCCGCCGCTGCACTTCACGCCGGAGGAGTGGGAGCAATACCGCAAAAGCGATAAGGGCGCGGCCCGGGCGGTGGTGTTGCTCATGGGCAGTATCTTCACCATCGGCTTGATTCTCTACTCGGCTGTGGCCTACGTCTGCTGGTTTAAGGTAATGTAACGGCGATCATTGCTCGGCGGCGGGGTGTTCACACGCTCCGCTCACCCCGTTATGCTCATGCGGGCGCCGTCGGCACCACCAGAATGGGGATTTGCAGGCGGTGCAACACGGGCGAGACCGTTTGGCCTAGCGCCAGATCGGCGAAGAAGCGGTGGCCGTGCGTGCCCAGCACCAGAAAATCCAGTTTGCGCTCACGGGCAATGCGGACCAACTCGGCCGCTGGCTCACCGTAACCCAATTCACCCTCGGCGCGTAGACCTTCCGCATGTAAATGCTTGACCAGTTCGCTGATCCGCTGTCGGTCTGTCCGGCTTTCCTGATCGTCGGTGGCTGATCCATAATAGTCCGCGCCCGGTCCCTCAACAACGTGGATGAGCAGCAGCGGCGCCTGATGCAGACGCGCCACGGTCGCCGCTTGCGTCAGGACTGCGCCATCGCCGCCGGCGAGTTCCACGGCCACGCCAATACGCTGATAGCGCACCGTCGCCAATTCGGGAGCCGGCAGCGGCGCCGGACCGGCTTCTCGATAACGGAAATGAGGATAAAGCATTACCCATAACAAAAACCCCGTCAGGGCCGCCGCTAGCGGACCAACCGTGCCGTAGATCCATAAGCTGCTCCAGCCGGCCTCCTGCACATCCTGGGCCCATTCGGCCGTTTGCATCCCGATCAGCACGACGTTCAGACTCACCACGATCGCGGCACACAGCCAAGCCAATCCCTTTAGCCAGATCGGGTTGGCGAAAGCACCCATGCGGCGGCGATCGCTGGTGAACTGCACCAACGGGATGATGGCGAACGGCAGCTGGAAACTGAGGACAGCTTGACTGAGCACCAACAGCTGCAACAGCCGCTCATCAATAGTTGCTCGACCGTCGCTTACGCTTCCGGCTCGTTCCGCCGGAGTAGCTGATGCCAGCGATAACACCAACAAAGCCGGCACAAGGGCCGCCAGACGCGTCAGCAAGCGGCGCATCCACGGCCGCAGACGCAGCCGCACAAACCCCTCCATGACGACTTGCCCGGCCAACGTGCCGGTCAGCGTCGAGCTTTGGCCTGATGCCAACAGCGCTACGGCGAACAATACGCTGGCCAACGTCGTGCCCCACACTTCGCCCAGCAGACGATAAGCATCGGTCAGCTTGTCCACCTCCTTGCCGTGCGCGAAAAACGTTGCCACAGCCAAGACGAGGATAGCAGCGTTGATGAAAAACGCGCCATTGAGGGCCAGCGCCGAATCGATCAGGTTGTACTTGCAGGCCAGGTGTTTGCCGTCGGGTGTCTTGGGAAAGGCGCGTGTTTGCACCAAAGCCGAGTGCAAATAGAGATTATGCGGCATGACGGTGGCGCCGAGCATAGCAATGGCCACGTACAGACTCTCGGTCGTTCGGACCGGATCAAGTCCGGGCATCAAGCCGCGCAGCACGCCGCCCCAATCCGGCCGGGCCAGCACGATCTCGATGACAAAACTAACGGCAATCACTCCTACCAGGGCAAGCGTCAGCAACTCCAGGAGCCGTACGCCGCGGCGTTGCAAGGCCAGCAACAAAAACGTATCCAGTGCGGCGATGGCCAGGCCAAGCAGATAAGGAATATTGAAGAGCAATTGGAGAGCGATAATGGTGCCGATGACCTCGGCCAGGTCGGTGGCGGCGATGGCGATTTCGCTCAATAGCCACAGTCCGAATACGGCAGGGCGCGGATAACTCTCGCGGCACGCTTGGGCGAGGTCGCGGCCGGCAACGATGCCGAGTCGGCTGGCGAGACCCTGTAAGAGCAACGCCATCAGGTTCGACATCAACAGCACCCACAAGAGCCGATAGCCGAACGACGAGCCAGCTTGCAGGTCGGTGCCCCAATTGCCGGGGTCCATGTAACCGACGCTAACCATGAACGCCGGGCCGGAAAACGCCAGAAAACGTTGCCACCAGCGCGTAGGGATTGGCACCGAACGGTGAATTTCTTCCAGAGAAGGGGCCATCGAGCCGGAATACATGGGGCCGCAACTCCATCCTTTTCGCCTACCCGCCTGCCGGGCCCGCACAGGCTACCCATGCGGGCACGACGAACGGGCAAAATTAGGTTATCCTAACTCTTCAGTTAGTCAAGACAAAAATGAGAGTAGAGGGTGTCCCTCTGGATTTTGGCGAGCGGGGTTGCGTCAGCCCCCGAGGAGGTTTTTCCCCTCCCTCCCCCACAAGGGGGGAGGGAGAGGATGGAGTAAGACGTCCGCAGGCGAAACATTCCCCCCACCCTGACCCTCCCCCACCAGGGGGAGGGAAAAGCCCCCTGGCACGTAAGCTCTCCTACACGCCCCAATCAAGAGGGACACTCAGAGCAGAGCAGTAAGCGAACAGGCAGCGTCAGTCAACCGTTCACTAAAACATCCCGAATTCTCATCATCTTCTCATCGTTCCTCTGCTAACCTAATTTAATAGTTAAGCCAGTAAAGCCCCACCGCCGATAACGCTTCTGTCGGTTGTTCCGTATCTGCATACGGGAGCATGGATGCCATGAGGAGCTGGCTTTCTCGCCATGAAGTTTATCGCCTGGGTCGGTCGATTCTGATCCCATTGTTGATACTGGGTTTGCTCATGTCCCTAAGCGGCTGCACCCGACGTTTTTTCCGGCGCCGCGCCGACGCCGAGGTCGATGAGATTCTGTGCGAAAAAGATAAGTATCCGCAGTGGAAGCTCAACGACTACTACGTCTATCCGCATCCGCTGTCACGCTTCGCCGACCCGACCGACCCCGATCGGCCCCCCATGCCTCCGGACGATCCAGCGGCCTGGGATCTGTCGCCGCACCCACAGCGTCCCTGGCTCAAAGGCTACGCCTACTGGCAAGGGACCGGCTATCTGGAATTGATGCGCCGCTGGGACATGGAGAACCGGAAGCGGCAGGAGGAAGCCGAAGCGGCTCAGAAGGAAGAAGCCGAAGGCGAAGAAGAGCCGAAACTGATGGGCGAAGTCAAGACCCTCGCCGAGCGCGCCCGCGAGATCGAACAGAACATCGAAGCCGAGCTGGCCCCTCCTATCAGCGGCAATCAGCAACGACCTGTGACTCTGGAGGTCTCCGGCCTCTCGAAGTACAGGCCGTTCATGCTCAATCTGGAAAATGTCACCGAGTTGGGCTTCCTGAACAGCCCGCAATTCCAGGCCGAGCGCGAGGCCTTGTACCTGACAGCCTTGGCGGTAACGGCCGAGCGCTTCGCCTTCATCGCCCAGCCATTCGTCACGGAGCAGTTGATCCGCCAACGCGCCGGCAGCCAGACGGCCGGGAAACCATTCAATGGCTGGATCGCCAACACTACCGCTGGATTCACCAAGACGTTCTCCACGGGCGCCTTGCTGTTGTTCAACTTCGCCAACCAGACCATTTACAATCTGGGCCGGAGCGGTGGCACGACCAGCATCTCTACCATCAATTTCGATATTGTACAGCCGTTTTTGGCCGGCGGTGGGCGGGCGGTGGCTTTGGAGCCTTTGACGCAGGCCGAGCGCGATCTGGTCTATGCTATCCGGCAGTTTTATCGTTTCCGCCAGTTGTATTACGCCTATTTCGCGGTCGGCCAATCGGCATCCTTCATCCCCGGTGTCAGCGCCGGCATCTTTGCCCTCTCACCCAGTACTTTGGTCGAACCTGCCCCCTTTGTGCCCAATGCCTTCACCCTGCCCTTGGTAGCCAACCCGGCCACAGTCCAGGTGGCGCCGCAGCCGGCCCCGGGAGCGATCCTGAACTCTGGCGTGACCATCACTCCCCAGGGTTATCTCTCCGCTATCTTGGAGCGGACCGTCCTCTTTAACTACTACAAGAATATTCAAGCCTTGCAGCGTTTCATGCGCATCTTCGATGTATGGCTGGAAGGCGGCCTGGTCAACCTGGTGCAGAGAGGTTTGATTGAACAACGGTTGCTGTCTAGCTACGAGGCTATCCTGGGCCAGCAGCTCAGTTTCCGCGTCTCGCTGGACCAGCTCAAACAGCAGCTCGGCCTGCCCATGACGGTTCCGCTCGATATCGCCCCAGGACCGTTGCAGCCGATGATTAACATCATCGAGGCTTACGAGAAGCTGTACATCAATCACCAGCGGGTGATTAGCAATATTGATTTATACAGCCGCTCCGAAGAAGCCAGGCTGTTGCGAGGGCGGCTACGGCGACTGCTGGAGCGAACACCATTGTTACGCGGCACCCAGGCGCAAGCCTTCATTCTGCGCCGCCTGCCACAATGGGAAAACTTGGCCAAAGACCGAACGTGGGAAGAGCGACGCAGGGCCCTCGAAAACGAAAGCCAGAGACTGAGGCTCGAGCTGCAGAAAATAAGGATAAAGGAAGCCCAGGAACCGACGGAGAAGTTACCGGAAGCGGAGGAACGCCGCCGGGACGAATTGAAGTTTGAGCTGGACGTGGTGGAATACGAATGGGCTGTCAGCATCTATGAGCGCGAGGAGTGGAAGACGAAAAAAGAATTGGCCGGGCTGCCTTCGGCTCAGCAGCGACTGGCGCGCGAGCAGTTCTTTGGCGTGCATCGGATTTTCCTGACCCTGATCGATCATGCCTATGTCGAGAGACTGGGGGACATCAAGAAGATGTGGCCCGATCTGCTGCCGATCCGCGCCCAGGGCGTGGATGTGTTGGCGGTGCCGGAGGACGAAGCACTTTTGGCTGTGGAGCAGACCACCATGGCCAACCGTGTCGATCTCTTCAACGTGCGGGCACAGCTGACCGATGCCTGGCGCAAGATTCGCGTGGCCGCCAATGCCCTTATGGGGACCTTCAATGTCGATTATCACCTGGCCAGCACAACGACAGACGGCAAACCGTTCGCTTTCGCTGGCTCGCGGACCACGCACCAGTTGATTTTCACCGGCCAACTGCCGTTGGTCCGCATCTTGCAGCGCAACAACTACCGCAGCACTCTTATTTATTTCCAGCAGGCGCGCCGCAGTCTGTTTCAATTCGAGGATCAACAGCTCTTCAACGTCCGCTTCGAGCTGCGCCAGCTGCGTGTCTTGGCCAACAACTATCAGCGCGTGCAGAAACGGCAAATCGAACTGGCCTACATGCAGGTGGACCAGGCCTTGCAAGCGTTCAATCAGCCGCAGGCACCGCCGGGAGCCGACATTATCCTTCCTGGCCTGGTCGGCCCGATTTCGCGGGCGCCACAGCCAGGCGACCCGGCTGCCCTCACGACACAATTGCTGACCACACAAGCTTCTCTAGTGTCGTCGCAGAATGACCTGTACAATACGTGGATTGCCTACCAAACCAACCGCACCTACCTGTACCGTGACATGGGGATCATGCCCCTGGACAACCGTGGAGTATGGATCGATGCAGACGCAACCGCCAACCAATCCGCTGACAACCGCTCAGTCCCCGGACAACAACCACCCGCCAACGCCCCCCAGCAGCTCCCTGGCCCCGAACAGCTCCCTCCGCCCCGGCCCGAGCCGGCTGCCCAAGGGGCGCGGCTGGAAGCGGCGCGGTAAATGGTTGATTGCCTTGTTGCTGCTGTTTGCTTTGGGCGGCACCGGCCTGGGCGGATGGTATTTCTACGCCCGCAAACATACGGCGCGCCCGGATCTGCTTACCCACAAAATCAAAAAGGAAAAACTCCATATCACCATCACCGAGCGCGGCAGCCTGGAGCCAGCCGACAACACCTTTTTCAGTTGCAAGGTCAAGGCCAAGACGCCGGGATCAGCGGCCACCAGCATCCGCTGGGTTATCGATAATGGCTCTTTCGTCAAGGAAGGCGAGAAAATCCTGGAGTTGGATGACTCCGCCTTGCAGGACCAGCGGACAACTCAGGAGATCGAGGTCTATAAGGCCAAAGAACTCTGGAAAAAGGCCGAGCTGCAACGTACGGTCAACTTGCTTACCAACCGAGCAGATGTCGAGACCAAGAAGGCCCTCGTCAAAGTGCAAGAGATCGCCCTGAAGGAATACATGGAAGGGCTGTACGCACAGACTCGGCTCGATCTGCAAAACAAATATGACATGGCCAAATCGGACCTGTTTATGTGGCAAGAGCGAGCAGTCTGGTCAGAACGCATGGCGCGTCCGGGCCGGCAGTATGTTACCGTCTCTCAGGCCGAATCGGACGAAGCGCGTCGCAAAACCGCCGAGCTTACCGTGGAGAACTATCGTACACAGCTGAAAGTGCTCGATGAGTTGACCCGGGAGAAAAATCGCGTCCAATTGCAACATAACATCGATGACGCCAAGCGCCAGGTGGAAGTGGCCGAAGAAAAACTCAAAAAAACCCTGGAACAGGATGACGTGGCTGTCGATTCCGCTTACGCTCAATACCAAAAGCAGTTAGCAAAGCTGGAAGACATCGAGAAGGACATCGAGAGCTGTCTGATTCGCGCGCCGCGCGACGGCATGGTGATCTATTACATCGAGGAACGTGCCCGCTGGAGCGGCACCACGGCGGGCGTCATCGCTCAGGGCGAGCAGGTCAAGGAAGGGCAAAAGCTGATCGCCGTCCCCGACCTTACACAGATGGTTGTCAACGCCCGCATCCACGAAGCTATGGTTTCCCGCGTCCGGGATGACAAGGTCCGCTACACCGGCTTCAGCGAAGCCGTCAATACCGCCTTGCTGGTCGGGACTCAGCCGCTTAGCGTTCTGTCCGCCTACGTTACCTTTGATATGGACATGAAGGCAGCGTTCGCCAACAAACACGAAGACGTGGAAAAGATACTGGAGCGACACGGTATGCCGGCCACCGTTACCGTCAATGCCTTCCCCGATCGCCCTTTGAAGGCGCATGTTAAATCGGTGGCCCCCGTGGCGTCGCAGACTGATTTCTTCAGCTCCGACGTCAAGGTTTACCAGACCTACATCGCCATCGATGACAGCCGTTTGGAAGGGCTCAAGCCGGGCATGGATGCGGTAGTGAAAATCGATGTCGATAGCACGCCAGAACCGGTGCTGACCATCCCGCTGCAAGCACTGATGGGCAACGTAGAGATGGGGGCCAAACGCCGCTGCTTCGTCATGGTGGATGGTCGCCCGGAGATGCGTGAAATCACCCTGGGCAAGGCCAACGACACCGTCGCCGAAGTCAAGGAAGGCTTGCAAGAAGGCGACGAGGTCGTGCTCAATCCGGGCCTGCTGCTTAGCGACAAGGAGAAAGTGCAGTACGGAGTGACGGCACCGAGCAGCCAAGGCACTGGCAGTCCCGGTGGGTTCGGTGGTCCGGGAGGCGGCAAAGGCGGTAAAGGCGGCAAAGGCGGCTGGAAAGGCAAAGGGGGGATACCCGGCGGCGGCCCCGGCATGCAGGGCGGCCCCGGCA
>Ga0209061_1003937_pt1 | contig 15139 bp, 16 predicted proteins | sample Coa_R1_10_FD_187157 | JGI IMG/M metagenome (GOLD analysis project Ga0209061, IMG submission 187157) | Surface soil microbial communities from Centralia Pennsylvania, which are recovering from an underground coalmine fire - Coalmine... | ecosystem: Environmental > Terrestrial > Soil >...
ATGCTCCGGCGCCAGGCGGTAATCCACCGAGACCACCACCGCGTCCGATTGTTTGGCGAGCGAACGACACACGGTATCGTGAGTGTCCAGGTTGCCGAACACGAATCCGCCGCCATGGAAATAAATCAGCCCGGGCCGCGCGCCGCCGGACGAGTTCGCATACACGCGCGCCGCGAGAGGGCCCGCGGGGCCCGGAATCGAAATGTCTTCTACGCGACCCAGCGGTTCGGGCTCGCCGTTCATAGCGGCCATGGGTCCGCCGCCGCGGGCGGCGCGCGCTTCGATCGGATCCATGCTTTCGAGGGGAGGCGCCGGTTGCGCATCCATGGCTTCCAGCAAGGCGCGCACTTCCGGATCCAGGCGTTCACTGCGCTGGAATGGGGGTTTCAACGATTCGGGCATAGCCGCTTCCTTTCCGGATCATCTTACATCGGCCGGAAACGCGGCGGGGCACGCGCAAGTGGGTGAAAGCCATCAGCCGCTGGGTCAAGTAGCCCAAAACGGGCCGTGCTACACTCCGGTCATGCCGGCTCTGCGCGAGGTTCCCGACGAGCCGCCGCCCTTCCTGGGCACCTGGCGGCGCGTCTATGCCGGGGTCCTCTTGTACCTGGCTGCGATCATTGCGCTCTGTTACCTGTTCTCCGCCCTGTACACATTTCCCCTGGCGTTGCCATGAGCCCGCTCGACTGGATTGTCCTGTTCGGGACATTGGTTCTGATCGTCGCCTACGGCCTGTACCGCAGCCGCGGAAGCGACACGGTCGATCGATTTCTGCTTGCCGGCAAGACCATGCCGTGGTACGCCATGGCGCTTTCGATCATGGCGACGCAAGCGAGCGCGGTCACGTTTATCTCCACCACCGGCCAAAGCTATATCGATGGCATGCGCTTCGTGCAGTTCTATTTCGGCCTGCCCATCGCCATGGTGATCCTCTGCGCCACGGTGGTCCCGGTTTTCCATCGCGCCAAAGTGTTCACCGCCTACGAATACCTGGAGCAGCGGTTCGACGCGAAGACGCGCGCGCTGGCCAGCGTTCTTTTCCTTTGCAGCCGGGGCCTGGCCGCCGGTCTCACGCTCTACGCTCCGGCGATTGTGCTGTCGGCCATTCTGGGCTGGCCCGACCGCGTCACGATCGCGCTCATGGGAATCACGGTGGTGATGTACACGTCGCTGGGCGGCGTGAAGGCCGTGACGTGGTCGGACGTGCAGCAGATGATTATCATTTTTCTGGGACTGGTCGCCTCCCTGGTAACCGTTTTCGTGCTGCTGCCGAAATCAGTTTCGATTCCCGACGCCGTTTATCTGGCAGGCGCGGCCGGGCGGCTGAACGCCGTCACCACCAACTTCGACTGGAACGACCGCTTTACGCTCTGGAGCGGCCTGATCGGCGGCACCTTCCTGTTTCTCTCCTACTTTGGTTGCGACCAGTCGCAGGTGCAGCGTTACCTTACCGGCAGCTCCATCGCCCAAAGCCGGCTGAGCCTGCTGTTTAACGCGATCGCCAAGATTCCCATGCAGTTCTTCGTGTTGTTCATCGGGGCCATGGTGTTCGTGTTTTATTTATTCGTGCAGCCGCCTATATTGTTCGAGCAGCCGCAACTGGCGCACATTGAGCACACGGCGGCTTTCTCCAGTCTCCAGAGCAGGTACGAGAAGGCGTTTGGCCGGCGCAAGGAAGCGGCCACGCGCCTGATAGCGGCGCGCCACGCGGGCGATCCGGTGGCGGAGCGCCGCCAGTTCGCCGATTACCGGGCCGCGCAACGCGACCTGGATGCCGCGCGCGGCGAGGCTTCCCGCCTAGTGGAGGCCAATGGCGGCGAACGCGGGTTCAGCGACACCAACTATATCTTCCTCTCTTTTGTCACCCGCTATCTTCCGGCAGGCCTGGTGGGCCTGGTGATCGCCGTCATGTTCGCTGCCACGATGTCCGCCAGCGCCGGCGAGATCAATTCGCTGGCTACCGTCAGCATGGTGGATCTGTACCGGCGCCATTTCCGCCGCAACGCCAGCGACCATCATTATTTGATGGCCTCGCGATGGGCCACTATTTTCTGGGGAGCATACGCCGTAGCTTCGGCCGGCTTCGGGCACCGGCTGGGTTCGCTGATCGTGGCCGTGAATATGTTGGGATCGCTGTTTTATGGCTCTCTGCTGGGCGTCTTCGTGCTCGCGTTCTTTTTCCGCGGCGTTCGCGGCACGGGGGCCTTCTGGGGCATGCTGTTGGGGGAAGCCTTCGTGTTCGGGGCTTTCCTGTTCACCGGAATTTCCTTCCTCTGGTACAACGTGATCGGTTGCGTGGTGGTGATTTTGACCGCGCTGGCGGTTACGTGGTTTTCCAGCAGGACCGTGGCGGAAAACCGGCTGGTATCCGGCCGCTAAAGGGAAACGATGGACATCGCTCTGCTCGCGAACCGCGCGGCCGAATTCCGCAAGCGACTGGATGCCGCAAAAGCCGCAATCGCACCAAAGATTTTCTGGCCACCCAGCACCAATTACTGGCTGCTTTCCGACGCTGGATTCCGCCGGCTACTCCAAAGGAGCAATTGGGAGATTTGCGACTACCAACTCATCGGCGCGCCGGGTGAGACTGGCGCCATCGGCGAGCAGCGCGCATTCACCCTGGTCCGCAGCCGGTTCGCCGTGCAGGCCACGTACCTGCTGCTGGGCAGGGGGTGGCACGAGCCCGAGCAGGGAGGATGGCGTTGGACAGAACAGAACTTTGCCGTGCGATTTGAAGGCGCCTCGATTGAGGAACCGGCCGGCATTTCCCTGACCGTCTTTGTGCCGGAGGCCCTTATAGAAGCTTTCGGGGTGTTAACCCTATCGGCTTGCGCGAACGGAATAGACCTGGCGCCCGAGTCCTTTTCAACTTCGACGGAGCACGTTTACAGGAGACAACTCGCGGAGGCGCCCGCGCTCGGAGGGGACATCCGCATCGACTTTTCGCTCAATCACGCACTGCCACCGGACGCCAATGACCCGAGCGAGAGGTATTGTAGTGATCGACCTGCGGCTGGTATCCGGCCGCTAAGCGCTGAGATCGCCGGGCCGGACAATTTCAGGCGCACACCGCCGCCAGACGCGCGGCGATTTCCACGGCCAACCCGGCGGCGCGCAAAAGATCGTGCGCCGCGCCTTCCACCACCAGCAGGTCCGTACGGGCGGGAATGAGCGCGATGGCCTCGCGCAGTTCTTCGATGGAAGCGAACGGGTCCTTGGTGCCCTGCACAAACAGCGCCGGGATGCGCAGCTCCGGAAAGAATGCGGTGCGGCGATTCTCCGGTTCGCGGGGCGGATGCAGTGGGTAAGAAAGCAGCAACAGGCCATTGGCAATCCCCGGCCGCGCCGCGGCCAACATGGCCGACTGACGCCCTCCGTAGGAATGGCCGCCCAGGAACAGCCGCCCGGATGCCAACGGGCGCACGGCTGCAACCGCCTGCTCGATACCCGCGCGGTCGCGAGCGGCCCCACCCGGAAATGGCGGCCCTTTCGGCCGTGCGCGCCTGTAAGGCAGGTTGTAGCGCAAAACCGTGAAGCCGGAGCTTTCCAAAGCCCGCGAAAGGCGCACCAGCAGCGGAGCGCGGCAATCCGACCCCGCCCCGTGCGCCAGCACCAGCACGTCTCCAGTACCCGCTTCCGGACGATGCAGGACGCCTTCTACGTCCCCGATTGCGAACGGCTCTTCCACCCAGAGCGCCCCGTCTGGAGTTCCCCGCTATTCCTTCCTTTTGAGCAGACGATCGTTTTCCACAATGAATTTCCGGATTTCCTCCGCCATACCCAGCAACTTTTCCCATTGCTCGCGGTACAGTGTCACCGGAAAGCGCCCTAACCCGTAGACCGAAAGCGCCCCCTTTTCACTCACCCGCAGCGACGTTTGGCCACGCGGCCGCTTCAACGATTCGTTTTCGGCGCGCAGCCGCTCGATTTCGGCTTTCAACTCTTCTTCGGTAGGCATATGGTTGTTCGGTTCTCAGATTCAGTCATAGCACATAGCGGGCGGCGTGTTAGCCTGGAGCGTTCGAAAAACATGCCCGATTTCGACGCTATCTTCTTCGATTTCGACGGTGTGCTGCTGGATAGCGAGCCGCTGCATTGGGCCTGCTGGACCGAGGCGCTGGCCCCCTTGGATATCCGGGTGGAATGGGACTATTATCGCGACCACTACCTGGGGGTGGCCGATCGCGACATGATTCCGCTGATTGCGGCACGCGCCGATCCGCCGCGGAATTGGGAGGCCCTCTGGGAGCGATATCCGGTCAAGCGCGAATGCCTGCGCAAGCGGCTGGAGCAGCCGCCTTTTCTGCCGGAACTGAGCGGTATGCTGGCCGAAGTCCGTCGCGGCCGCAAACTGGCGGTAGTCAGCACCAGCGTACGAGTGGAAGTGGAGCCGGCCCTCATCGCTGGCGGCATCCGCCACTACTTCGACGCGGTGATCACCGGCGAAAACACCGCGCGCCACAAACCCGCCCCCGACCCGTACCTGTTCGCCGCCCGGCAACTCGCCGCGCAAAACCCGCTGGTGCTGGAAGATTCCGCGCCCGGCATCGCGAGCGGCCGGGCCGCGGGCTTTGAGGTATTGGCTGTACCGGATGCGGCAAGCATGCCGGCGCTGCTTCGGCGGCGGCTGGCTGAAGGCGGCCCCGGCAAGGGCTCAGGGACGCCCGCGGCGCGCAGCGGTAAAGAGGCTTGATGCCGCTGAATGCCGCCGCGTTCGCGGCCGAAAAGGTTGTCGAGAGCGCCCTCGAAAATCAGGCGTGCTTCCGCTTCACCGGCATCACCGTCCCGCGCTTCTTCCGTGCCGCGGCCGCGCCGCGGGCTTGTTTGGCCAGCGCTTCAGGCGAAGCCGCCTGCCGGCTCTCGCGCTGGAGCGCGCCTTCGACCGCTCGCGAGCGCTTCGCCGCGGGCTTCTTCCCGGCTTGCCCGCTTTTTGCTTTGGCTAAGTCGCGTTCGGCTTGCTTGCGCGTGCGCTCCGATGTCCGGCCCGGCTTGGGCGGCGGCAGATCCACGCCGGCTCGCCGCGCTTTGGAAAGGCCGATGGCAATCGCCTGTTTAGGGGATCGCGCTCCATGTTTGCCTTTCCGGATATGTTCGATCTCTTCCCGCACGAATTCTCCGGCTTGCGTGGTGGGCGCCTTGCCTTCCCGGGCATCCTGCCGCGCCCGCTCGATGGTCTTTTTTTCGGGCATAACAGTTTCCGGTAAAGGCAGGCAGGTTGCCAATGTGCCGTTCCGCCGAATTCGGGGGCACTGGCTGTGGTGCATGCCATCCCGAGTTCCACGGGGCGAACGTGCTCGTCATCGGCCGCGGTCATGTTGCAGGCGTAGTGGGCCGCCTGCGCACGCACGCTTACGCTATGCCGCGGGAGCGCCCTATTCGGTAGACGCCATTTAAGCGGCGCGGCCGGCGCTTTTGGCAAACGGCGTCAGATAAAATAGCAGCATGTTCCGCCCCATCGCGCTGTTTTTCTGCGCCGTCGCGTGTTTCGCTCAAGCGCCCGCGGATCTGTTCAACCGGCCCCCTGAGGACGTCGATCGCGCTCTGCGGGCGCGCATCACCGAGTTCTACCAGGACCAGGTGGAAGGCAAGTTCCGGCAGGCGGAGGCGCTGGTCGCCGAGGATACCAAGGACTACTATTACAGCGCCAATAAAATTAAGTACCTGAGCTTCGAAATTCGCGAGATTCATTATTCGGAAGGCTTCACCCGCGCCAAGGCGGTGATTCTGTGCGAGCAGTACATTGTGATGCCCGGGTTTCCGGCTAAGCCGATGAAGGTTCCCTCCCCGAGCACCTGGAAGCTGGTGGATGGCCAATGGTATTGGTACGTGGATCAGGATGCGCTGAAGCAAACGCCCTTCGGCAAGCTGAATCCCGGACCGAGTACGCCGGGCGCTCCGCCGCCGGCACCTCCGGTACTTCCCGATCTGCAGCAGATGCAGAAGATGTTCAGCCAGCAAGTAAAGATAGATAAGGTTTCGGTTACGATCAAGCCCGGAGAATCCTCGGAAGTAACCATTACGAACGGAGCGTCCGGCCCGATTACCGTCTTGCTGGACGGATCGGTCCCGGGTGTGGAGGCGAACCTCGATCAGGCAAACATCGCAGCGGCAGGAAAAAGTGTGTTGACGCTGCGGGCGCGGGCCGGCGCGAAGCCCGGAGTGCTTACTCTGAGAGTAGAACAAACCAACCAGGTGTTGCCCATCCAGGTAAACGTTCCTTAGGTCATCTCAAGCCGGCAGCGCCGCCGCCCTCTTATGGGGCGGTATCGACAAAGCCCCGCACGCCCGATTGTTCGGCCCAAAAAAGGCCGGAGACGGATCCCTGGGCATCCATCACCAATTTACCCGTCCGCACCAATACCGAAGGATCGGGCGAGGGAATGCTCTTTTGCACGCTGGGCAGCAGGGCATTCACAATGCCCATAGCCACGTTGAGGCCGATGCTGACCTGGCTGTTTGCCTGGATTACGTGCAAATTGACCAATTCGGTCGCGCCCAGCTCGAAGTAGCTGCCCCAGGAAAAAAAGCGCGCGGCCAGGCTGCGATTCTCTTTGAGGTTGAGCCGGTACTGCGCCACCGTTTCGTCCAGGAACGAAACGCCATGCTTCATGGCGATCTGATACACGGCCGCCGTACTTGGCGGACGCGAACCGTTTGCCGAACCGGTCACGAACCAGAGTTCGAGCGGCTGGCGTTTTCCGACGACCACCTGTCGCGCGAAGGTGAGTTGCTGCGCCGATCCGCGACTTGCCAATGCCAGAGCAAGCGCGGCCAGAATGGAGACAGAGAACAGTTTCATCGCTTCAACCGACCCGCTCCCACCACCCCCCGAACGGAGACGCCAGGAAGCTGAAAAAACCAACTGTGCCGTCCGCCGCAGCGGCCGGTTGGGGTGTGGTATAGCCGTTCGGCACATTCGCGTTGGCAGGCAGTGCGGCCCAAAAATTGGTGTTGGCGATCCGCGATCCGATCGCCACCACCATCCCGCCGGCCGGCTGCGGGATGGAAGGAATCGGCGGCATGGCGCACACCGGATCGGTTCCGCGAATCACGTACGTCCAACCGTCGGAAGCCTGTACGGCCAAGTAAGCGGCGGGCGGCTGCGGAGGGTTGGTATTGGGAATTTTCCCAGCCAACACCTGTTGTGCCCAGTTTTGAAAACCCGTCAGATAGATTTGCGTGAGGTTGGAATTGAGATTGGCTGCCGCGGCAGCCGCGCCGGTGGCGCTATTCGCCAGAGCTTGTGCAATCTCCGGGTTGTTCGGCAGTGGCGCTTCGGGATCAATGCCGATCTGGTTTCGAATCGCCTGATCGATGTCTGCTTGAGTCATTGAAATTCGGTACATCCTCCTACCCCCAAACTATGCGCCGCGCGGCCCCCGCCAGAGCGCGCATTCCCGTAAAGTGTTGATTCGGAACGAAAGATTTTGGAAAATTTGGCGTGATCGTATGAGAGCGCCGCAGCAACTCCGCGGCTGATCGGTCAAAATCAGCCTAGTGCAGCCAACACAAGGAGGTACTGCGGCGTGAAACAGTATATCGGGTGTGATGCTCACGCGCGTTATTCGGTGTTCGTGAGCGTGGATGAGACACCGACAAACTGGATGCGCGCGGTCTGGGAATTCTGCTGCGCAACGGGACTCTGCCGGAGGTGTGGATTCCACCGGCAGAGTTCGCGAGGCGAAAACTAGGCTTTCAGCGGTACCCGGCTGAACGCCCTAAATCGTGATGAGTTCCGATATGAATTGTCCCGCTAGTCCGCAGCAGTGCGATGGTTAGGCGAGACGTTATTCAACGCTGGAGGGTTGCGTACAACAGCGACCGGCCGCACAGCCGCCTGGCTTACCGGACGCCGGCGGAATTCGCCAAAACCAGCTCAGAGCTCACCAGCGGGATGGCTACGGGGACCAGTAGAATGAATGGGGCATTTCCAAATTACGATTGGTAGAGAAAAACGGGGCAGGCCCAGTTCTCCCCAAAAACAACCGGCCGGCCGCTGGTCTGCCAAGCGCCGAAGCACCGTGGAGCGAAATCGAAAGCGTGAAGAAAGGAAATCGCTCCATGAACCGAAACGCAGAAGTTCCCGATTTAGGCAATCTTATCGCGGACCCCGCGGTGCTCAAGAAACTCCTGATCGCTCAAGCCCGCGCCCGGGGGCGGCACCAAGGCGTTCGACTCCAAAACGCTCGTGCAAACCTGGTGAAAAAGACCTTCGAGGCTCTACTGGAGTTCGAAATGGAAGAGCACCTTGGCTAACCCAAGCACGCCCCCGAAGGTCGCGGCAGCGGTAACTCTCGCATTGGCGCTACTCCGAAAAACCGCGGCACGACCACGCGAGGATCGAAGAGCATGTCAAACAGATCTATGGCATCGAGATTTCGCCCCAGTTCGTTTCACGCGCCACCGAACAACTGCAGGAGCAAATTACAGATTGGCAGAACCGGTTGCTGGATCGATGGCTTGGCGGGTTTCTCCAGCGCCGTACTTTCAGTCTTTCCCGAAACCGATGTGCAGCTTTGCGTGGTGCATCAGTCCGGAATGCCACCAAGTTAGTGTCCTACAGTACGCACTCTGTAGCAGTTTCTAAATTTCCCGCCTTGAGCATCATTCTCCGCCGGATGCGACAACGAACTCGAGAGACAGCGTGCGGCTATAGACTTTCACCAGGGCGCAGGCATGAAGTTTGCGGGTGTCGCCATACTCAGTGGGGACCGGCAGAGTTTAACGGGCCATTTTGAAACTTGCGAGGGCTTGGCGGGCACTCGCGGCATACAGGAAATTCGGGTTTTGGAGGGCTGCCTCGAGGTTCTGGCGGGCGAGGCCGGACTGGTGGGTGGCGAGGTAGGCCATACCGAGATGATACCGGTAAACCGGATTCTCCGGGACCTTGCGAACGGCTTCCGCGAGTTCCTTGATGGCAAGATCGAGAGAGCCGAATTTGTAGTAGGCCCATCCGAGCGCGTCGGCGGTCATGGGGGAATCCGGCTGGCTCTGTTTCGCGGCTTGCGCGAGCGACAGCCCGAGATTGACATCTCCGCCATGTTCGAGGTAGAGGAACGCCAGTTCGTCGGTTACGGCGGGAGCGGCGGGGTCGATATCGTGTGCGCGTGCGCAGACCTTCTTGGCTTCCTCCCAGTTGTTCTCCCTTTCGTACTGACGGACGAGGGCCATGTAATTTGAGAGGGTATGCGGGTGGGCGGCAATAGCGTTGCGTAGATCCTGCTTGGCCGCCTCGAGTGAGCCTTTGGCGAAATCGATATTGGCGAGAACGGTGAAGGCGTCCGGCGTGTTCGGGTCCAAGGCGATCGCTCGGCGAATGCTGGCTTGCGCTTGATCGAGTTGCTTCAAGTTGAAGTAGCACAGGGAGAGAAGAAGGTGCAGACCGGCATTCTGGGGATTCTGTTGGAGAAGGCCGGAAATCCGTTGCGCCGCAGCGCCCGTTTTTCCCTCCGAAACCGAAAGCTTCACGAGCATGGCGAGCGCCGCCGGGGAATTCGGAACCTTTTGCAAGGCCGTTTCGAGGGCCGCTTCGGCTTCGCGGGTCTTTCCCTGGCCGAGCAACGCGCGGGCGCGGGCGAGATTGGCTTGGCCCGAATCCGGATCTTTTTGGAGCGCTTCTTCGACCAGATGCAGGGCGTCTTCGTTACGCCGCTGTTCGAGATCCAGATTGGCGAGAGCGGTTTCCGCCGCGGGCATTTTGGGAGCAACCGTCAGCGCCTGATTGAACGAAGATCGGGCGGCATCTGACCGTCCCAGAGATCTCTGGACTACGCCGAGGTAATAATATGCCTGGGCGTTTTTCGGTTCCGTCCCGACTATTTTCTCCAACAGCGGCTCGGCGGATTCGTACTTTTTTTGGGCAATCAGAAGACGGGCGGCGGCGAGCCAGGCTGCGGGATCGTTCTGCTTGGTGTTTTGCTCCAGAGCGGCGGCTTCGGGGATGCGGTTCAGATCGATCAGCGTATCGATGAGGGCGGTCCGGACTACGGAGTCTTTCGGTTTGCGGGACAGTACCGAGCGCAACTCTGCCGCGGCCTTTTGCTTTTGGTTAGTGGAAAGGTAGAATAGGCCGAGCGCGCGATAAGCTTGCGGATCGTCCGGGGCCAGAGTTTTCAGTTCGGCATATTGCTTTTCAGCCTCGGTGGTTCGGCCGGAGAGGAGGAAGATGCGGGCAAGAAACAGGCGGGGCTGGAGGGCGTGGGAATCCAGTCCGCAGGCGGTGCGGATCTCGGCCTCGGCGCCGGTGACGTTCCCTTGAGAGAGGTAGAATTGGGCCAGGGCGACGTGGGCTGGAACCGATTTGGGGTCGATAGCAACGGCGTGGCGGTAGGCGGCTTCGGCATCGGCCAAACGTCCGGCGGCGCCATACACAGCGCCCAAGGCGCGGTAGTTTTCAATCCGCCGAGGGTCAAGCTGCACCACCTTTTCCATTTCCCGCGCGGCGCCACCGATGTCGCCTTTCGCCGTTGCTATTTCGGCCAGGACGGAATGGGCTCGGGCGCTATTCGGGCTGGATTTGAGGAGATTTTGCGCAATCGCTTGAGCCTGGTCGTATTGCCGGCGATCAAGCATCAGCCGGGCGAGCTGTAGCTCCGAGTCCACGTTCGCCGGATCGAGATCCACCGCGTCTTTCAACTCGCCATAAGCGGCATCCGCTTGGCCCAAAGCGAGGTATGCAAGAGCTAACCGATAGTGAGCTTCCGAGAACCTGGGATCGGCGTGAGTAGCATTGCGGAACTGAATTACGGCTTCCTGGTACTTGCCGGCAGCGAAGTAGCGCTCGCCGCTCTTCAGGTACTTGAGTTTTTGCTCCGCGGGATTCCAGGCACAGCTTGAAAACAGGACCAGACCGATCACGACCAAAGCACTCTTCATTGATTGGCTACCGCCGAAATTGTAACAGAGCGTGATCGCCACCAAACCCTTCAAAAGTACCGTGAGTACTAAACGGTGATTCGGTGTGGTCCTGCTCGGAATTTCCGGGCAAAGTCCCGAAATTCCGCGAAACTTCTCAACTATCCCGGTAGGCCGTAATTAGGACGAGATTGCCTTTCCAGGTGGTTACTGAATGGCCAAGGATGTGCTACGGGAGCGAATCGGGGGCGAAGTTGAGTAAAACCTTGTGGTGCATCTATAACCGGAGGAGATGAGTGATGATGACGATCCGGAGTTGGCAGGTAGCAGGTACAGCATTGCTATGTTGTGTATTCGGCTCCTTCGCCGCGCCCCCGACAACGACTATTGACATGACCGGTGTGCAGGGCGCGGTGATGGGCGGTGTCTATACCAGCCCTTATCTTGCCACGGTAGGCGGGGTGTCGAACACCGACGTGATCTGCGATGATTTCGCCGATAACACCTACATCAACGAAACGTGGACCGCATACGAAATCAACCTCGGCCAGCTTAGCCAGTATTCGTCCTACTTGACTCAATACGCTCCGACCATCAATGCACCGGATGGTTCCAGCGAAAACTACCAAATGTTTAGCGGCTCCGATCCGGGACTGGCCAACTTTGATTCCGTGTATTTCTGCCCGACCGGGACTTGCTCCAGCACCAATCCCAATGACGTACTGCTCAACCAATCGCAGGCCTATGCCGTGGAAGCGTATCTCGCCGAAGACTTGTTGTCCATCGACCAGAGTACGGTGGCTGGCCAAACGCTTGCTGGCGAAGTCAGTTTTGCCATGTGGGGGGTTTTCGACTACCAAGCACTCTATCCCGGTTCGCAATATGACGACCTGACAGCGGCTGAGCAGACCGCCGCCAGAAACATTCTGGCTAGCGCGGGACAGTATATCCTGGCAAACAACCTGACAGCGAGCGACTACTCGAACGTGACGCTGTACGCCTGGAATGGCGTCACTCCGGCACCTTCGAGCGCTTGCGGTGGGACGTGTGGCGCACCCCAGCAGCTTATGTCGGTTACGATGGCGGAACCTTCGAGCCCGGCTCTTTTGGCGGCCGATATGCTGGCGGTTTTCGGTTTGATCGCCATCTTCCGGAAACGGATTGTCCGGGGATAAGCAAAGCGGCGAGCTTTCCGTCACGCGCCGGTACCGGCGTCTCGCGTTCACTGAATTAGGTGTCATCCGGTGGGAACTCGCGTACTGCCGATGCCTTCCAGTAGTTCAGCCCGCCATTTCTTGATGGCGGCGGTTTGTGTGATGGGCCTTTTCGCCCTATTGCCCACAGCGCGGGCCGCATTCCACCTGGCACTACACGACGACCGCTACCTGCAAGTGATCGTTGCGCCTGTGGCATGTGCCTTCCTGCTGTTCTGGCGACGTGCACAGATCTTCACGGAATCCCGGTATTCAGCCAAGTCGGGAATCCCCCTTTTCGTTGCGGCGACCCTGTTTGGGATCCTTCTACAGGATCAGGGCAGGCAAGCCAGTGCGGACGGACCGCCAATTGTAGTTGCTGCTTTGCTTGGCATATGGCTGGGTGCCTTCTACCTGTGCTACGGCCTCAACACCATCAGGGCGGCTCTGTACCCGCTAGCTTGCCTGCTGTTGGCAATTCCGGTCCCTCCAGGCTGGATGGACCGGGTTGCCGCTGGTTTGCAAAGCGGCTCAGCATCACTGAGCTATGCAATCCTCCGGGTTTCGGGGGTGCCTGTGTTCCGGCAGGGGATGGTGTTTAGCCTTCCGCATCTGAATTTCGAGGTCGGTCCAGAATGCAGCGGTATCCATTCCAGCATGGCTTTGATAATGATCGCTGTTATCGCGGGATATGTCTACCTGCGGTCGGGCCTATCGCGACTGGCCGTGATCCTTCTGACGATTCCGATTGCGCTTTTTAAGAATGCGGTCCGAATTGTGACAATCTCCCTTTTGGGAGCCTACATTAACCGCAGCTTTGTAGACGGCCCATTTCACCATCGATACGGTGGCTTGGTTTTTTCGATGCTAGGCGGATTTCTGTTCGTGCTGCTGCTCATCGCATTACAGAGGGCCGAACAGCGGGTAGGAACCTTCCGACAGTACTAGAACCAATTGCGAAAACTGCCATGGAAATGGAGCTTGACTTGAATCCCCCTTGACTTATTCTGAGACAGTTAGGAGGTACTTTTGAAAACGTTAGTTGCTGTATCGTTGCTGTTGATGGGTGTGACTGGTGCGGCGTTTGCGAGAATCAGCGTTCCTGAGATCGATGCCGGTTCGGCGGTGAATGCGCTGGCGTTGGTTTCGGGAGCGCTGCTGGTGATTCGCGGCCGCCGCAAGGCGTAGTCTCCGGAAGTTCAGGCACGATTCCGAGAATACCGGAATCGTGCCGGGCGCCGGCCTTTTTCCTTATTCCAGCATGTGGGTTCGCGAGCCATAGCCGGGGCGTTACTCACTAGTTTCTCGGTAGACGGCGTAGCTTTCGAGAACTCGGAAAATGTATGGCCCCGACCCTCCCGGCGGTATTCCGCGAATATCCTTGGGGTAGCTCTCACCCAGCGCCTTGCTTACCCGCGTGCAGGGGGTCGGCTCGAAGTCGGCTTGTCGTCTCCCCCTCCCAAACTCCCAAGTCTACATAATGCTATCACTACGCCTTGTCTCGTTAGCGATCTTCGGCTTGCCGCTACCGCGTCGACCGCTTTTCCATACATAACATAACTAACCCCGGCCAACCTGGCACAGCTTAGGGATTTAGTGGGCAGAGATACGAATCCTGGGTACAATGTTAAATCCCTATCGGTGATTATTCGAATGTCTTACATTCCTGCAAGGCGAGATGGGCGCACCTGACACCATTTTCAGCTTTGGGCATTTCGAGCATTTAAATAGAATAAGGTCCTATTAATTGCATTAAGCCCATGAGAAAAGTAAGACGGGGGCGCATCGTTTTGCTAGCTATCGTCGCCGCTCTATCATCCGGTGCTGTTTTCGGCCAGATCGTCTCGGTGTCTCATCTGGCGTGTACTCCCAGCAGTCTTGAATCGGGAGTGGCCACAACTTGCACGGTGACATTAAGTGGGGCGGCACCGGCTGGCGGCACCGAGGTTTTGTTGTCGAGCAATGATTCACTGCTGCCGGTGCCAGCCAATTCAGTCACCGTGCCGGCCGGGGCAACCTCGACGACGTTTACAGCCTTAGCGGGACCTGTTTCCACTGACCAAAGTGTTACCCTCACCGCTACCGCATTGAATTCGGTTTTGTTGAGGTGGACAGCCAGCACATCCTCGAATCTAAGTCATTACAACGTTTATCGAGGGGTTACCTCCGGCGGCCCCTACACCTTGGTGAGAAACGTCGGGCTTGTGACCACTTATGTGGACAATAATATTCAAAATGGTCAAAACTATTACTACGTAACCACCGCCGTCAATAGCGTCGGTGAGGAAAGCGCCTATTCGAACCAAGCTCCCGCCGCCGTGCCTAGTGGAGTTTCCCAAACCGCTATAGTTAGCCTGGCGGCTCCGCCCACGGTTAGCAGCATCTCGCCCAATAGCGGCTCCACGGCAGGCGGTACAGCGGTGACCATCACCGGCACCAACTTTGCCTCCGGAGCCACGGTGACTTTCGGCAGTACGGCCGCCACCAAGGTAGTGGTCGCCAGCAGCACCTCGATCATTGCCACCTCTCCGGCGCATAGCGCAGGGGCAGCCACGGTGACGGTGACGGTAAACGGCCAAAGTGGCAGCCTAACTAACGGATTCAACTATGTGGCCCCGCCAGTAATTACGAGCGGCGCCATAGCCAGCGGAGTCGTTGGGGTTGCTTTCGCCTATCAGATCACAGCCAGCAATTTCCCCTCTTTATATGGAGCTACGGGATTGCCGGCAGGCCTCACGCTGAACAGTGCCACCGGCTTGATCTCGGGTGCCCCCACAGCGGCGGGGACTTCCACCATACTACTCAGCGCCACCAACGCCGGCGGAAGCAGTACGGCCACTTTCACGCTAACCGTTTTCGCTGGTCACTTTGTGCAGGCAACCTCCAAATGGGCGCCGGGAACGACGGCCACCTCGCTCTCCCTTACATTCACGGAGAGCACGTTTCCGGGCGACCTGATCATGGTTGGCTTCTATTTCATTCAGGGGATCGCGTCGATGTCTGTCACAGATTCCCAAGGCAACACCTTTTCCCAGGCAGGAACCCAGTTGGTTTCTCCGGGAGGTGTCGGGACTCGGGTCTACTACGCCCAA
>Ga0209061_1003938_pt1 | contig 15138 bp, 13 predicted proteins | sample Coa_R1_10_FD_187157 | JGI IMG/M metagenome (GOLD analysis project Ga0209061, IMG submission 187157) | Surface soil microbial communities from Centralia Pennsylvania, which are recovering from an underground coalmine fire - Coalmine... | ecosystem: Environmental > Terrestrial > Soil >...
GGCGGCCGTGGCGGCCGGAGCGAGCCGTTGGCGCCTGTTCAGGGTCCACATCCTGCCCCTCGCCTTCACGCCGCTGCTCATCAACGCCACGATCGACCTCGGCCAGGTGGTCCTGCTCGCGTCGGGCCTCAGCTTCATCGGCCTCGGAGCGGTCCCGCCCACGCCCGAGTGGGGCCTCATGATCAACGACGCGACGGGCTTTTTCTACCAGTGGTGGATCGCCCTCGGCCCAGGCCTTGCCATCCTCAGCATCGTGCTCGCCTTCAGCTTCATCGGAGACGGCCTGCGCGACCTGTTCGACGTGCGGTCGAGCGAGAGCTCGTGGTGAGCGTGGCCGCGACCGCGCCCGCGCACGGCGCACCTCGGGCAGGCGAGCCCCTGCTCGAGGTGCGCGGGCTCACGGTGTCGATCGGGCGCGGCCCGGACGCGCTCACGGCGGTGCGCGGCATCGACCTCACGCTGCAAAGGGGCGAGAGCCTCGGCCTCGTTGGCGAGTCCGGCGCCGGCAAGAGCCTGAGCATGCTCTCGGTCACCTCGCTCCTGCCTCGCGGAGCCCGCGTCGGCGGGTCGGTCCGTCTCGAGGGCCGCGAGCTCATCGGCCTTCGCTCCCGCGAGCTGCGCCGGGTGAGGGGGGCCGAGATCGGCATGGTCTTCCAGGACCCGATGACCTCGCTCAACCCCGTCTTCACCATCGGTCGCCAGGTGGAGGAGGCGATCCGCATCCACCAGCCGGGGCTCTCACGCTCAGAGGTGGCAAAGGCCGCAGTCGCGCTGCTTGCCGCTGTGGCGATCCCCGCTCCCCGCGAGCGCCTCCACTCGTACCCCTTCGAGCTCTCGGGCGGCATGCGCCAGCGGGTCATGATCGCGATCGCCATCGCCAACAACCCCAAGCTGCTCATCGCCGACGAGCCGACGACGGCCCTCGACGTCACGATCCAGGCGCAGATCCTCGACCTGCTGCGCCGGCTCGCGGCCGAGCGCGAGATGGCCCTCGTGCTCATCACCCACGATCTCGGCGTGATCGCCGGCATGGTCGACCGGGTGGCGGTGATGTACGCCGGCCGCGTGGTCGAGGAGCGCACGACGGCGGAGCTGTTCGCAAGCCCGCGGCACCCCTACACGAAGGCGCTCCTCTCGTGCATCCCCCGTGCCGACCGCCCGGACGCCCGCGTCCTCGGGATACCGGGCTCGCCGGCGACGCTCCGTCCGCCGCCGCCCGGGTGCGCCTTCGCCCCCCGTTGCCCCGACGCCGTGGACGCCTGCCACGAGGTGGACCCGGCCCTCGAGGGCGAGCCCGGGGCCCGGATCGCCTGCCTCGTCGCCTCGGGCCGGGTCGCCGCAACCCGGCCCGGAGAGCCGGGTCCGCGATGACGGCCTTCGAGACGCCGGCCGTGCCGGCGCTGGTCCCCGACCCCCGATCACCCGGCGCAGCGCCGTCGCCAGCCGCCGGCCGGGAGCGTCCGAGCGGCGGCACCCCTCTGCTCTCGGTCCGCCACCTCGTGAAGGAGTTCACCCTGCGCTCCCACGCCGGGGAGCTGCGAAAGCGGGTGTTGCGGGCCGTCGACGACGTCTCGTTCGACCTCGGGGCCGGCGAGGTGCTCGGGCTGGTCGGCGAGTCCGGCTGCGGCAAGTCGACGACGGGACGCTGCCTGCTGCGGCTCGTGGAGCCGACGAGCGGCGAGGTGCGCTACAAGGGCGAGGACCTGCTCGCAAAGGGGCGCACGGAGATGCGCCGGCTGCGCCGGGAGCTGCAGATCGTCTTCCAGGACCCGTACTCGTCGCTCCACCCGCGGCGGCGGATCCGTGACATCATCGCCGAGCCGATGATCGTGCAGGGCACCGAGCCCCGCCGGGCGCTTGCGGCGGTGCCCGAGCTCATGAGGACCGTGCAGCTCGACCCGCGGCGCGCCGGTGCCTACCCGCACGAGTTCTCAGGCGGCCAGCGCCAGCGGATCGGCATCGCGAGGGCGCTCTCGGTCCGCCCGGAGGTGATCGTGCTCGACGAGCCGCTCTCGGCGCTCGACGTGAGCGTGCAGGCCGACATCATCAACCTGCTGCAGCGGCTGCAGCAGGAGATGGGGCTCGCGTTCTTGTTCATCAGCCACAACCTCTCCGTCGTCCAGTACCTCGCCGACGAGGTCGGCGTGATGTACCTCGGCCAGATCGTCGAGATCGGCCCGGCCCGGGAGGTGCTGGCGGCCCCGGCCCATCCGTACACCCAGGCCCTCATGTCGGCGGCGCCCGTGCCGGACCCCGAGGCGGAGCGCCGCAAGGAGCGGATCGTGCTGCGCGGCGAGGTTCCGAGCGCGCTCGACCCGCCGTCGGGGTGCCGCTTCCACCCCCGGTGCTGGATGGCCCAGGAGATCTGCCGCACCGAGACGCCGCGCCTCGTCGAGCGGGGCAACGGCCACCCCGTGGCGTGCCACTTCGCCGGGGGCGCCTGAGGATGGACCGTCTCCCGCGCTACCGGGAGCTGCCGGAGGCCCCGGGCGGCGGGCGGCATGCCTGGCAGCTCGCCGAGGCCGACGGCGCCGACGTCGGCCTTCTCCGGCTCCAAGGTCCCGAGAGCGTGCTCGCGGCGGCAGGCGAGATCCGCACCGGGCAGGTCTTCGCCCTCACGGCCCCGCTCGGCCGCTACGACCCGCCGCTGTACGGCCGCGCCCGTGCGAGCCACCGGCTCATCGCCGATCCCGACGACGGCGGCTTCGACGACGAGCTCTCGGGCTTCAACCCGCAGGCGGGGAGCCAGTGGGACTCCCTCGCCCATGTACCGGCCGATCGCGGCGTCTTCTACAACGGCGTGGGAGCCGCCGAGATCGCAGGCGGCCACCGCAACACGATCGAGCACTGGGCCGCGCGCGGGATCGTCGGGCGGGGCGTGCTGCTCGACGTGGCCGGGCTGCACGCCGCCGACTCCCCTCGAAGCGGCTGGAGCCCCGGGCGAGCCGAGGCGATCACGGTGGCCGAGCTCGAGCAGTGCCGCCGGTCGGCGGGAGTGCGCTTCGAGGCGGGCGACGTCCTGTTGCTCTACACCGGCTTCGACCGCTGGTACCTCGACCAGCCGGCCGCGCAGCGGGCCGTCCTCGCCGACGAGCGCCGCCTTCGGGCGGCCGGCCTCGAGCACAGCGAGGAGATGGCCGAGTACCTCTGGGACGCGCACGTGAGCGCCGTGGCCTCCGACAACCCCGCCGTCGAGGTCTGGCCGCCCGACTGGCGGAGCGAGGCGCACCCGTTCGGCTTCCTCCACCACGTCCTGATCGGCCGCTTCGGCATGGCGCTCGGCGAGCTGTGGTGGCTGGCCGACCTCGTCGAAGCGTGCCGGGCCGACGGCCGGCACACGATGTTCGTGGCGAGCGCGCCGCTCCCGGTGCCAGGCGGGGTCAGCTCGCCCGCCAACGCCCTCGCCGTCAGATGACCTGCCCGGTGCCCTCGCCGCGGTCGCCGCTGTCGGAGCTGCCCGAGCTGTTCATGGTCGCGGAGCCTGACTGGCACCTCGACCTCCTCGCCTCGTTCACCGCGCTGGTCGAGCGCACCGACGCCGGCCTGCTCCGGGTCGGTGGCGACGAGGTGGTCGCGTTCCGCTACCGGGACGTGAAGGCCCTCGCCACGACCCCGGAGGCGGGGAACACGCCGGTCACCTTGCTCGCTGCCGCCTCGCAGCGGCGCGAGGGGCACCCGCGAGCCGTGCCCGAGGCGGGCGGCGGCTTCTTCGGCATGCTCGCGGACCAGGCCTTCACGCACAACCCGCCGCTGCACGAGCACACGAGGCGAGCCCTCGGGCGCCAGCTCCTGCTCCACAACACCGAGCGGTTCCGCCCGAGCGCGAGGGCAGTGATGGCCGAGCTCCTCTCCTCGCTCGAGGGCCGTCGCGAGGTGGACTTCGCCCGCGACGTCGCCCGGCCCTACGCGGTCCGCTTCTTCGGCGAGATGCTCGGCATGACCGTCGAGGAGGCCGAGGAGGTCTCGGCGCTCATGCGCGAGATGAGCGCCGTGTTCCTGCTCGAGCGCTCCCCGGCCGACTCGGCCCGCATCGACGGGGCGGCGGACCGCTACGTGGCGCTCGTCGAGCACGCAGCCGGGCGGCCCCGGCGCGGCCCCGGCGCCGAGCTCGTCGCCGAGATGCGGGCCGATATCGAGTCGATCGAGGTGGAGGGCCGCCCGGCCTCGATCGGTCGCTTTCTTGCGGCCAACCTCTTCGACGGCTTCCACACCGTCGCCGTCGCGGTCGCGAACTGCTGGTACTGCCTGCTCGCCGCCGGGATGGACGATGCCCTCCGGGCTGACCGGGGCCTCGTGGCGAGCGCCGTCGTCGAGGGGCTCCGCCTCGCTCCGCCCCTGCTCCTCACGCACCGCCAGGCGCTCGCCGACCTCGTCCACGACGGGGTCGAGATCCCTGCCGGCACCTCGATCGCCATGCTCTGGGGGAGCCCGAACCGCGACCCGGAGGCCTGGAGCGATCCGGCCGCCTACCGGCTCGACCGGGACCGGCAGGTGCTGTTCAGCTTCGGGGGCGGGCCGCACCTGTGCCCGGGGAGGAACGCGGCTCGCATGCTCTGTGAGGTGGCCCTGGAGGCGCTGGTGAGCTGCGGAGCGCGCTGGCGGCTCGCCGAGCACGGGTACCGGTTCGTGCCCGCGAGCGCCATGCGCGAGCTCGTCGCCTTCCCGCTCGAGATCAGCTGGGGGTGAGCAGCCCGGCGCTGGAGGCGAGCTCTGACAACGCTCCCGCCGCCTCAGGCCTCGAGGTCGCCAGCACGGTGAGCACCTGGTCGAGCGAGTCGATGCCGGCGTCCGAGCCGAGGCCGGTCGCGACGAGGGAGCCGCAGGTGAGGCCGAGCCAGGCCGCCAGCTCCGGGCCCGCCCCGAGGAGCAGGCCGGTGAGGAAGCCGGCATCGAACGCGTCGCCGCAGCCGGTCGTGTCGACCACCTGCACCTCGAGGGCCGGGAGGTCGAGGCGCTCCCCGTCCCAGTCGACGGTGCAGCCGTCGGCTCCCCGGGTGACCGCGACGCCCCACGCCCCGGCCGCGTGCGCGGCCGCGATGGCGTCGGCGAGGTCTCGAGCGCCCGTCGAGCGCATCAGCTGCTCCTCGTTCGGCATGAACCAGTCGCACAGCTCGAGCAGAGGGGCAAGGCGGGAGAAGGTCTCGGGGTCGCCCGGCCGGAGCACGTCGAGGGTCACGATCGCGCCGAGGGCGCGCGCGGCCCGGGCGAGCTCGGCGAGCGGCTCGCCGGCGAAGCTGCCGATGGCGTCCGGGCCACCAAGATGGAGGGCCCGGCAGCCGTCCGCGAAGATCGAGGGGTCGAGGTCGCCGGGCTCGAGCAGCTGCGCCGCCCCGGGGGCGTGGAGGGCGGGGCGCTCGCCGTTGGGGCGGATCGGCAGGATGGTGGCAGAGGTCCGCTGACCCGCCTTGCGGACGAGGTAGCGGGTGTCGACCCCCTCCCGATCGAGGAGGGCCTCGACCATGTCGCCGAGGGTGTCGTCGCCGATGGCCCCGCAGGAGTACACCGCGTGCCCGAGCCGGGCAAGGTCGACGCTCGTGCCGGCGGCCGTCCCGGCGGCGGTCGCCCGGATCTCCTCGAGGAGGAGCGAGGACTGCCCCGGCGGGATCTCGCCGACCGGCCGGCCGAGGACGTCGAGGATGTGGACGCCCACGCTGAACACCGGGGCGCGGGTGCTGGCGGCAGCGCTCATGGCTGGGTCGGCCCCGACTCGGCATAGCGGCGCCGGGCCGCCTCCGCCCTCACCTCCTCGAGCTCGGCGTCGGTGAGGATCCTCGGGGTGCCGAGCTGGCAGGCGAGGCGGTAGGTCCGGGCGAGCCACTCGAGCAGCTGCGCCTTCTCGTACGCGTCCACGAGAGTCCGCCCGTGGGTGACGGCCCCGTGGTTCTGCAGGATCGCCGCCGATCTCCCGGCGAGAGCTCCGCTCACTCCCCTCGCAAGCGAGTCGGAGCCGAACCGTGAGTACGGGATCACGGGCACGGCGCCGCCGAGGCGGACGATGGCGTAGTGGATCGCCGGCAGCTCCTCGCAGGTCGCCGAGACGGCGACGACCTCGGGGGAGTGGGTGTGCACGACGGCTCTGGCGTCGGTGGCCTCGTAGACGGCGAGGTGGAAGGGCGTCTCCGAGGAGACGGTCCGGGCACCGGTCCGCCTCACGGACCCGTCCTGGCCGAGCACCCACATGTCGCCGGGCTCGAGCTGCTCGTAGGGCACGCTGGAGGGCGAGATCACCACGTCCTCGCCGACCCGGCAGCTCAGGTTCCCGGCCGTGCCGACGGCGAGCCCGTCGGCGATGAGCCGCCGGCCGAGCTCGCTCATGAGCGTGGCCGCCTCGTGCCAGGCCGAGCTCTCGGTCACCTGCCACCCCTTTCCGTGCGTTCCAGCCGGCCCCTCCACCTGACGTTAGCCGGACGTCCGATTATAAAAAGAGGTGCGCCCTCTCCGCCAGCCCTTCGGCGATCGGGGGCGACGGGGAGCCGCCAGAGGGCACGGGCGCAGGCGATGGGCAGCCTCCTAGCTCGAGCGGCCGAAGGCGGCCACCTCCTCGCGGAACGGATCGAGGCCCATCGGCCCGATCCTGAGGGCGAAGGCGTGCCACGCCTTCAGGTCGAAGCGGTCGCCGAGCCGGCGCCGTGCCTCGTCCCGGCAGGCGAGCCAGGTGCGCTCGCCCACCTTGTAGGAGATCGCCTGGCCGGGGCCGCCGAGGTAGCGATCGACCTCCGAGGCCGCCTTGTCGTTCTCGAGCAGCGCTCGCTCCTCGAGCAGGGCGACGGCCATCTCGGCGTCCCAGGCTCTGCCCCGGACGTCGCCGATGCCGGCGAGCTCCTCCAGATCGGCAGGGACGCGACGGTGCTGGTGGAGGCCGATGTCGACCACCACCCGGGCGGCCCGGAGCGCCTGGCCGGAGAGATAGCCGAGCTCGTCGCCCGGGTCGTCGAGGGCGCCGAGCTCTTCCATCAGCCGCTCGGCGTACAGCGCCCAGCCCTCCCCGTAGCCGGAGACGAAGCCCTCGACCCGCTGGAACCGGGAGAGCCGCTCCCGCTCGATCACCGAGGTCGCGACCTGGAGGTGGTGGCCCGGGACCGCCTCGTGGTACCAGGTCGACACGTCCCGCCAGAGCGGGAAGCGGTCGTGACCGAGCGTGGGGTACCACGTGATGCCGGGCCGGCTCAGGTCCTCGCTCGGCCCGGTGTAGTAGGCGGCACCGGCCGAGCCCTCGGGCGCCAGCCTGACCTCGCAGCGCCGGATCGCGGGATCGATGTCGAAGTGGCGGCCGTCGAGCATCTCGAAGGCGCTCTCGACGAGGCCTTCGAGCGCCGCGATGAGGGCGTCGGTGCCGACGAGGAGTCGGGACTCGTCGGCGTCGAAGTGGGCGGCGACCTCCGCCAGCGTCGTCGCCTCCGGCGCGTGCTGCCGGGCGATCTCCCACATGCGCTCGTTGATCCGGCGGAGGTCCTCCCATCCCCACTCATAGAGCTCGTCGAAGTCTGCCGCCGCGCCCGTGTAGTAGGCCGCCCAGGGCCCGTAGCGCTCGGCGCCGACGCCGTCCTCGGGCGTCGCCCGGCCTGCGTAGACCTCTCGCAGCCAGCGGGCGAGCTCGCCGCTCGCGACCTCCGCGGCGGAGGCGGGCTCGAGCATCCCCGCTGCGCCGGCGTCGACGCCGCACGAGCTGGCGAGCCGGTGGGCGAGGGCCCGAAAGCCGCCCCGGGAGTACGTCTCGAGCTGGGCCGCCACTCCGAGAGCCTGCCGGCGGCTCGCGACGAGGCCCTCGGTGGAGTCGGCCTCGAGGGTCGAGCGCCAGCTCGCGAAGGCGTCCGGGACGGCGGCGAGCCGGGCCCGGATGCGCTCGGCGTGCTCGGGCGTCTCGGCGTGCTGGAGCTCGAACACCCGCCGCACGTCGGAGGCCGGCGACCAGAGGACCGAGAACATGCGGCGCACCTCTCCGGTCTCGGCGAGGGCGAGCCTCGCCCCGAGCCGCTCCCGCATCATGGCGATGCCGATGCGGTCCGCCTCGTCGGCGGGCTCGATGCCGGTGAGCTCGGCGAGCGAGGCGCTCAGCAGCTCAACCTCGGCGGCGAAGCGATCGCGCGAGAAGTCGTCGAGGCGGTCGTCGTATCGATCGATGCCGCGCCGCGTGGCGGCGATCGGGCTCAGCTCGGAGCTCTTCTCGACGTACTGGTCGGCGAATGCGAAGAACGCTGAGCGCGAAGCATCGGTCATCTCGTCTCCTCCCTGGGTGTCGCCCCGGGATCTGTCGTCGGTGGTGTCGAGACTACGGGAGCGCCCGGCCCGCGGTTGCCGGGGTGGCGCCGGGCCGGAGGCTCGCGGCTCAGAGGTCCTCGAGGGCGCGTCCGAGCGCCTCGACCACCTCGTCGGCCTCCGCCTCGCCGATCACGAGGGGGGGCCGGATCTTCACGACGCTGGCGGCCGGCCCGGTCCTCCCGACGAGCACGCCGCGCCGGCGCATGCCCTCGACGACGGCCCGCGCGGCGGCGGGGTCGGGCCAAAGGGCGCCGCCGGCGCCGGCGGCCACGATCTCGACCCCGACGAGCAGGCCAAAGCCCCGCACGGCGCCGATGCGGCCAACGTGCTCGCGGGCGAGGTCCTCGAGGCCGCGCAGCAGGTGGGCGCCGACGGCACGGGCGCGCGCGACCAGTCCCTCGGAGTGGACGCAACCGAGCACGGCGAGCGCCGTCGCGGCGGCGAGCGTGTTGCCGCCAAAGGTGCTGAAGTAGCCGGTTTCCGCCACGAACGGGTCGACGTGCTCGGCCCGGCCGAGAACGGCGGCCACGGGGAAGCCGTTGCCCATCGGCTTGCCGAGCGTCATGAGGTCCGGCGCCACGCCCGAGGCGGCGATGCTCCAGAGCCCTTCGCCCGTGCGGCCGTACCCCGCCTGGACCTCGTCGGCGACGAGCAGGCCCCCCTCGGCAGCGACGACGGCGGCGGCCTTCTCGAGCCAGGCCCCGGCTGGGCCGAGGATGCCGTCGCTCGTGAAGGCAGGGTCGACGAACAGCGCCGCGAGGCCGGTGCCGCCACGCCGGAGCGCCGCCACGGCGGCCGGCAGGTCGGGGTGGGCCGCGTGAGGTGGCTCGCCCGGCGCGAGGGCCGCCGGCCCCGGCGCCTCCACGAGGGCGACCCGGCTCGGCGCCGCTGCGCCGTGCGGCCACTCCTCGGGGGAGAGCTCGGTCGCCGCCGCCGTGACCCCGTGGTAGGCGAAGGCGGTGACGACGGCGCCCTCTCGCCCTGTGGCGTGCTGCGCGATCCGCCAGGCGAGGTCGGTCGCCTCGCTGCCCGAGTTGACGAACAGGACTCGATCGAGGCCGGGCGGCGCCGAGGCGACGAGCGCCTCGGCGAGCTCGACGGTCGATTCGTGGAGGTAGCGCGTGTTCGTGACGAGGCGCCGAGCCTGGCCGGCCATCGCCTCGGCGACGACCGGGTGGCAGTGGCCGAGCACCGGCACGTTGTTGTAGGCGTCGAGGTACCGTCGCCCGGCGGCGTCGTAGAGATAGGACCCCTCTCCCCGGACGAGGTGGAGCGGCTCGTCGTAGCTGAGCTCGAGCGGTCCGAGCACCTGCCGCCTCGCCGCCAGCAGCTCGGGCGTCGACCGGGAGGTCGGGCGCAGCCGGGGCGGGCCCTCGGGTCGGGCGGCCCGCCGTAGGTGCTCGGCGACGGCGTCGTAGCCGGCCTCGCTCATGAGGCGGAGGAGCTCGAGCGCCCCCGGGAAGGCGGCGGCCCCGCTGCAGCGGCTCATCCACGATCCGAGGGCGAGCGCGGTGGCGAGCCGGGCCGCCACGAGGTCGCCGAGCAGGGCCGCCTCGTCCTCCTCGATGGGGATGACTGAGCGATAGCCGCCGACGAGGTGAGGGGCGAGGTCGAGGGAGTCGGGGCGGCCGTCGAGGATGTCGGCGACGGCGATGGCGAGGTCGCAGACGAGGGCGGTGTGGGTCGCGTCGCCGAAGTCGGTGATCCCGACGATCCGCAGCTCGTCGTCGACGAGGAGGTTCGTGCGGCTGAGGTCGTTGTGGACGACCTGTGCCCTCAGCCCTTCGAAGCGCGGGGCGACGAGCCCGGAGAAGCGCTCGAGCACCTCGAGGACGAGCTCCCGCTCGTCGGCCGTGAGGTGGTCCAGCTTGCCGGCGAGCGAGGCCGTGTGCCGGAGGTCCCAGTCGATCTGGTAGCGGGCGGCGGGATGGAAGAAGCCGCGAAGGGCGCGGCCGATCCGGGCCGCGACGGCGCCGAAGTGGGCGAGGGCCTCGGGCGTCAGCTCCTCCCGGGAGGGGTGCCGGCCCGGGAGGAGCACGAAGAGCTGGACGACGCTCGGCCGCCCGTCGGCGGCGATGACCGTGACGGCGTCCCGGCCGTTGCGGTCGAGAACGGGTCCGGCGACCGGGAGCAGAGGGTCGACCCTCTGGATGTGGGCGATGGCCTCGCTCCGCATCGCCACGACCTCGGCGGGGTCGGCCGGGTTGTGGATCTTGAGGACGTAGCGCTCGCCCCCGGGGCACTCGACCCTGAAGTTGAGGTCCCGCTCGCCGTGGAGGGAGCTCAGCTCGCCGCCGCGTCCCCAGTGGCGCTCGAGCAGCCTGAGGGCCGCCTCCGGCTCGAGGTGGGGGCGGGCCTCGGCGAGCGGGTTCGTCACGGCGCTCATCTTGGCCCAGCGCGCCGGAGCTGGCCGGAGCCGGGTGGCGGGGTGCCAGGATCGCGGCCATGAGCAGCCCGACGAGCTCCGCCGGCGAGGCGCACCCCCTCGCCGGCTGGCACCCGGAGCCGGCGTTGATCGACCTGCGGGAGCCCGCCGCCCGCGCCGAGCTCGACCGCCTCGGCCGGCTCGCCTGGGAGCTCGCGCTCGACTACGTCCTCGGCGAGGCGCTGCGCCGCCCGGTCGGCCCGGAGGGCTACCTCGAGCTGCGCGAGGTGATGTTCGGGCGCGATGGCCTCCCCGCTCCGGCGCCGGCGGCTCCGGCCAGGTCCGAGGCGGTGCTGGGGGAGGTGCGCGAGCGGCTGTGCCGCCACCTCTACAACTCCCAGCACCCCCGCTCCTTCAGCTACTTCACGCCGCCCCCTCTCGCCATGTCGGTCGTGGGCGAGCTGCTCGCCCAGTGGTTCCACCAGGGAGTGGACGTTTTCCACGCCGGCCCGGTGGCCGCCCTCGTCGAGGAGGAGGTCACGGGGTGGCTGCGCGACCTCGTCGGGGCGCCCGCAGGCAGCTTCGGGGTGCTCACCTCCGGCGGCGTGATGGCGAACCTGATGGCGCTCGCCGTCGCCCGTGACCGCCGCCTGGCAGCGCTGGCCGAGCTGCCAGAGGGGGTGGTGCCACGGGGCGCTGTCCTCGAGCGCGCCCGTGCCTACGCCTCGGACCAGGCTCACTTCTCGATCAGCCGCGCCCTCGACGTGCTCGGCTTCCCGCCCGAGGCGCTCGTCGTGGTCGACAGCGACGAGCGCTTCCGCCTCCAGGCGGGACCCGTCGCCGAGAGGGTCGCCGCCGACCGCGCCAAGGGGCTCGTTCCCTTTCTCGTCGCAGCCGTGGCCGGGTCGACGAACACGGGGTCGGTCGACGACGTCCCCGGCCTCGCCGCCCTCGCCCGGCGTGAGCGACTCTGGCTCCACGTCGACGCCGCCTACGGAGGGGCGGCCCGCCTCTCTCGCCGGGACGCCGGCCGCGTGCCGGGGCTCGAGCTCGCCGACTCGGTCACCATCGACCCGCACAAGTGGTTCTCCCAGGGCTACGACATCGGGGCGCTCGTGGTGCGGCGCCGCGAGGACCTCCACCGGACCTTCCATCGCTCGCCGGAGTACTACCGCTCGGCGAGGCCGGAGGAAGAGCCGCTCAACTGGCTCGAGTACTCGATCGAGGGCACCCGGCGCTTTCGCGCCCTCAAGCTCTGGATGTCGTGGAAGCACCTCGGGACCGAGGGTCTCGGCCGCCTCGTCGAGGCGAACAACGACGTCGCCGCCGCGCTCGCGACAGAGATCGCGAGCTCGCCCGACTTCGAGGCCGCCCTCGCCGTCCCGGAGCTCTCGGTCGTCTGCTTCCGCCACCGCCCTGGCGCTCTCGCCGACGGCCCGGAGCTCGACGAGCACCAGGACCGCCTCCAGCGGGCGCTCGAGCGCTCTGGAGAGGCGTGGGTCTCCACGACGAGGCTGCGGGGCCGGACCTGGCTGCGCGCCGGCGTGATGAACCCGATGACGACGCGAGACGACGCCTCGTCGCTCCTCGCGAGCCTCAGGCGGCTCAGCTCGTCGTGGCCGTGAGGGCCCGCATGCGCTCGAGGGTGTGGCGGGCGCGCTGGCGGACGGTCTCCTCGACGACCGGGGCGAGCACCATCGCGGCCACCCCGTCAGGGCGTTCGTAGCCGACGGTGAGGCGCACCGCAGTGAGCTCGCCGACCGGCCGGAACTCGAAGGTGAGCGATCGGCTCCCCTGCTCGGGGCTGGCCCAGCGCACGCGGCGGTCGAGATCGAGCTCGGCGAGCTCGATCTCGGTCCGCACGGCCTTCGGCCCGAACGAGAAGACGGCCTCGAAGCGGGCGCCCACCCCGCTCGTGCGCGGCCCGATCGGCCGGAGCTCCTCGAGGCCCTCCACGACCTGCACGGCCCGGTCGTGCTCGGAGACGAGGCGGAACAACGGGTGCACCGGCGACTCGATCCTTCTCGAGGCGTGGACCGAGGTCGCGACCGGCATCGCCGCCAGTATCGCGAAGGCGGCGGGAGGTGGACGGGCGCCGAGCCTGGGTACATATGCTGCACTCGTCTCGGCGCGCTCGGTGCCAGACCCCCGGGGACGGGTCGCAGGCACGAAGGGGGCGCCGGGAGGGTGGCATCGATGAGCAGGCGCGACGGGATCGGCCCGGAGGGGGCAGGTGGGGAGTACGAGGGCTTTTCGGCCTACTGGGAGCAGAGCGAGCAGGCATCGGTGCTGCGCATCACGGGCGAGCTCGACTTGAGCGCGAGCGCCGCCCTTCGCGCACTGCTCGCCGACGAGGTGCAGCTCGCCGGGCCCCCGATCGTGCTCGATCTCTCCGAGGTGCCGTTCATCGACTCGACCTGCCTCGGAGTCCTCATCGCCGCCCTCCGGCAGGCGAAGGCCTCTCGAGGGGGACTGCGGCTCGCCGCCGCCCGGCCACGGGTGCGCCGGGCCTTCGAGATCGCGGCGCTCGACGACATGTTCCCCCTCTTCGACACCGTCGAGGCGGCGGCAGCAGCGGCGGCGCCGCGATGAGCGAGCGGCACGGCGAGACAGGGGGTGAGAGCCAGGGCGACCCCGGAGCCGCTTCGGCGGTCCCGGCTCCCGGTGAGGGGTCGGTCGGCCCGGAGCCGGCGCGGGTCCTCGTCGTGGTCGCCCACCCCGACGACGTCGACTTTGGGGCCGCCGGGGTGGTGGCGACCTTTGTGGCGGCTGGCGCCGAGGTCGTCTACTGCATCGTGACCGACGGTGCGGCCGGGACCGTGGACCCCACGATCGACCTCTCGACGCTGGCCGAGACGCGCCAGCACGAGCAGCGGGCGGCGGCGAGGGCCGTCGGAGTCGACGAGGTGGTCTTCCTCGGCTACCCCGACGGCCAGCTCGAGCCGACGAGGGAAGTCCGCCGGGACGTGAGCCGGGTGATCCGCCAGGTCCGGCCCGACCTGGTGCTCACCCAGTCGCCCGAGCGCAACTACGAGCGCATCCGGGCGAGCCATCCGGACCACCTGGCCGCGGGCGAGGCCACCCTTCGTGCCGTCTATCCCGATGCCCGCAACCCGTACGCCCATCCTGAGCTCCTCGAGGCAGGCTTCGAGCCGTTCGAGGTGCCAGAGGTCTGGCTGATGGCGGCGCCCCGTCCCGACCGCGCCGTCGATATCACGGAGGTCTTCGACAAGAAGCTGGCGGCGCTCGCGTCGCACCGGAGCCAGATCGCCGACGTCGAGGCGCTCGGAGTGTTCGTCCGGGGATGGGCCGCCCAGACGGCGGAGCGCTTCGAGCTCGGGGCGGATCGCCTGGCCGAAGCGTTCCAGGTCGTCGACACCCGCTGAGGCGCTGTCGAAGCCGAAGGCTTTCGCCACCTTCTCCGCCCCGGCACGCCTGGCGAGCAGCGAGTCGGCTCACGCCCGCCTCCGGGCCGCGAAACAGCCAACTCGGAGTGCAGGTGAGGAACACCCTGACCGCCGACACGACCTCGCGTCCGGTGCGCTCCTCGCGGGCTGACCCCTTGACGTCAACGGGTCGGGACGAGGCCTGCCGGCCCGCCGGGCGCTTCGAGAGGGAGCCCGGCTGATCGAGCCGGCCGGTCCGGCGCTCTCAGCTCGCGCCCGTCGTGGCCACCCGGTCGATCACCTGGCGGAGCGTCTCGGGGGCCTGCGCTCCCGCGAGGCCGTAGCGCATCTCGAACAGGAAGAACGGGACCCCGGTCACGCCGAGCTCCGCCGCGGAGCGCTCGTCGCGTCGCACGTGCTCGCCGAAGGCGCCCGAGGCAAGCACGGCTCCGGCCTCTTCCCGGTCGAGGCCCACGCCGGCGGCGCAGTCGAGGAGCTCGTCGTGGTCGGAGAGGAGGCGCCCCTCGGTGAAGTAGGAGCGGAACAGGGCTTCGGCGAGGTCCGGCTGGAGACCCCGGTCCCGGGCGAGGTGCATGAGGCGGTGCGCGTCGTAGGTGCTCGCCCGCCGGGTGAGGTCGAAGCGGTACTCGAGGCCCACCTCACCGGCGAGCTCGGTGAGCCGTGCGAGGCTCGCTTGCGCCTCGTCGACCGGCATCTTGTACTTGGCCGCCACGATCTCGGCCGTGCTGCGCCGGTCGTCGGCCGGAGCCGCCGGGTCCAGCTCGTAGCTGTGCCAGTAGATCTCGATCTCCCCGGCGAGCGGGTGGCCACGAAGGGCGAGCTCGAGCCGCCGCTTGCCGAGGTAGCACCACGGGCAGACGAGGTCCGACCAGATGTCGATGCGCACGGCTCGTGCAACAGCGGCGAGGGCGTCCGTACTCCCGGCCGGAGCCGAAGCGGTCCCGGTCGAGCGCTCCGGCGCCGGTAGCTTCGGGCGCCGTGGTGCGCCAGCGTCTTTTGGTCGACGTCGGCCCGCTTCGCCGCCACCGCCAGTTCCGGCGCCTCTGGGGCGGCTACGTGGTGAGCGTGCTCGGCTCCCAGCTCACGGTGGTCGCCCTGCCGTACCAG
>Ga0209061_1003940_pt1 | contig 15125 bp, 8 predicted proteins | sample Coa_R1_10_FD_187157 | JGI IMG/M metagenome (GOLD analysis project Ga0209061, IMG submission 187157) | Surface soil microbial communities from Centralia Pennsylvania, which are recovering from an underground coalmine fire - Coalmine... | ecosystem: Environmental > Terrestrial > Soil > Unclassified...
AGCAACTCCGCCGCGCCCAGTGTGTTGCCGACGACCACCGTGCTCTCCCTTCAGATCCATCGCAGGTTCTTGAAGGTTGACGCGGTGGTCGTCGCGTCTGGGGGACCCTCAGGTCGGGCTATCCCTCATACACCACTCTGGCGGACTCAACTGCGCGACGTCGGAGTCATCGACAAAGGAGCCCACGACGCCATTGCACCCAGCTGACTTGATCTGTAAGGCAGCCGCAGTGAAGTCGACTGCCCCGAATGGGATCGAATAGTTCGTGTAACAACTCGAGATGCCGCCAACCTTCTTGATCGCTCCATAGAGCAACTTGACCGAGTCCTGCGATGCCGCAGAGATCCCATAGCCGAGCCCGGCTAGCTTCGTGACACCAATTTCTTTCAAGAATTTGGCATCGATCGTGTTCGTATACATCAGCCCATGGAAAATGGTGGGAGAGCCTCCACCGGTGTAGCTGAAGAGGTTGGTATACGGAAGCTGCGAGAATTCGGGCCCGCACGGGCAATCAGTGGTCACCGGAACGCCATGAGCATGGGTGAAGTTTGCGGCTGCGTAACCAAAGGCGCCGTCCATGATGACCCCGACCGCACCCTTGTCCTCGACCAAATCCTCGGTCGCGGTCACCACTTGGGTGGGATTTGACCCGTCGTCAGCGACCACCAGCTTGATCGGGTGCCCGTGCACGCCGCCGCGCGCATTCTGGAGGTCGATCCGTGCGAGCGCACCACCTGGACCGTCGGCAAACGTTGACGACGCCACGCCGGTCAGGTCACCAACTAACCCGATGACGATCGGCTTCCCTGACCCCGCTGGGTGGCGTCCCAAGTCTGGTGTAAACGCCGCGAACGAAGGCTCCGGTTGATGATGCTACGCGGCGGCTGTAACTGCCTCGCGGACCACCCCCTCTCCGGGGCTCTCGCGCGGCAGATCGAGCAGCTCGTGGCGTAGCTGCTGGAGCTGGCGGACGATCTTGGGGCTCATCTCGACGCCACGCCAACCTCGTGAGGCGCGGTCGAGGACCGCCCAGACGAGCGAGAGGCATGAGCGCTCGCCGGGGAGCCGGCCGATCACCTTCACCCGTCGGCGCGTCTCGCCGAAGGTCCGCTCGATGAAATTGGAGTGCCGGATACGAGCCCAGTGCTCCTTCGGGAACCGCAGGTAGGTCGTGAGGTGCTCGACGTCGGTCGTCAGGCACTCGACGGCGGCCGGGTAGAGCTTCTGCCACTTCGCCGCGAACGCCTTGACCCGCTTGGTCGCCTCGGCGATGGCGGTCTCGCCGGCCTCGGCCTCGATGCCGTTCCAGATTGCCCAGTAGTCGCGCTTCACCTGGTCCTGGGCGTGCTTGGGGACCTTCGCGAGCACGTTGCGCTCGCGGTGGATGAGACAGCGCTGGCGCGCCGAGTGGGTGAAGACGAGCTCAGTGGCGCCGATCAGGCCGACCCCGCCGTCGGAGACGACGAGCAGCGGTTCACGGAGCCCTCGTGCGGTCATCTGTCGCAGGAAGTCGCGCCACGCGTCGATCGACTCGGACGACCCCGGCCCGATCGAGAGCAGCACCGGCTCGCCGTCGGTGGTGATCCCCCAGGCGACGAGGACGGGCTCGGGCCCCGCCCCTGGGTGCATCTTGAAGTGTGATCCGTCCAGGTAGAGGTACTCCAGCTCGACACCCGAGAGGTCACGGCGCTTGAACGCCTCGAACTCGATCTTGATCACCTCGCAGATCCGGCTGACCGTCGACTTCGACACCGTCGCTTCGGGTCCGAGGGCTTCTTCGAGCGCGGCCTCGACATCGCGCGTCGACAGCCCGCGCACGTAGCCGGCGATGACCAGGGATTCGATGGCGTTGGTGCGGGTCACGCCCTTGCCGAGGAGCCGCGACGCGAACTGCTGGGTCGTGCCCCGCAGCTTCGGGCGACTGAGGGTGAGCGGCCCGGCGGCGGTCTTGATCGTGAGCGGGCTGTAGCCGTTCCTCGATCCCTCCGTCGGTTCCGCGCTGGCCACGCGGCGCTCGTAGCGCTCCCGGCCCAAGAACTCGGTCACCTCGGCCTCGAGGGCGGTCTGGAGCAGGAGCCTCGTCGCCAGGCGGGCAACCTCCTCGAGCACCTGGCCAAGGTCGCCCTCGGAGGCGAACAGCTCGTCGATCTGTGCGCGGATGCGCTCGGTGGGTGATACTCGTGCAGTCACGGGTGTAGGTCCTCCTTCGTGTTGGTGATGCTTCTCGAAGGAACCTACGCCCGCTGACATTTACACCAAGGGATGGACGCCACCCCCCGCTGCTGCGACAGTATGGATCGTGCCGGGAACAACCGTACTCCCGAACAACACGGATACCACGAGCACAACGGCTCTGCCGGTCCGCCCCCCTTTGGTCATGATCCCCCCTTTACCTGCGTTCCCGCCCTCCTCGTTTCCGATCGCCGAATGTGCGGAGCAGCCTTGCTTAGCAAAACAGACGATGTCGGTCAACCAATGCCAGGCGCCCAGCATCGCCACGACCTGCCAGGCCGCTTCGGCGTCTAAGTGCGCGGATGCGTCGGTGGGCCCGAGGACCACGACGGCGGGACCTGGGACGCAGCGTGCTCGGAAGGCCAACGCGAGGGGCGTGACCACGCTGGCTCCCAGCGGGGTTCTACCCGTTGTAAGAGTCCGATTGCCCAGGATTGCAGGGTGAAGGAGGACGCTGAGCTGTGTGCCGGCATCTGCCGGTGTCTGGGGTGACCTTGCACCGCTGGCGCAACCAACACGGCGGCATGAAGGCCGATGACACCAAGCGCGTCAAGGAGCTCGAGCGGGAGAGCGCTCGCCTGAAGCGGATCGTGGCCGACAAGGAGCTGGAGATCGACGCTCTGCGGGGGGTGTCGTGGAGAAAGGGCAGCCTTGACGAGGATGTCGACGTCTTCCGCAGGATGGTCGTGCGGTTTTCGTCTCTGAGGTGACGTTGGGTGAAGGGACTTCCCTTTTCCGTTATTTGAAGGGTATCAAGCTCACGATGAGGCCACCGAGTTCGGCGAGGAGCGGTGTGAAATCACCCAGCCGTGCGGCAGACCCGATCATCGACTCGAGCCGATGGACACGCCCGCTGGTGTAGCTTCCGGCCCTCGGCCGACAGAAGCGGCCTGTCACCTCGGCTACTCGCTCGACGAACGCGCTGACCCGAACCCCCGCAAGGTTGTGCGAACCACCGAACGGTCGCGCCCGACCCGCCAACACCCAGAAGCCCGATAGGCGACAGCTGTGCCGTGGTGTCCCCGGAGCGGCTCGGGGCATGAGGCTAACCGGTTTTCGGCCGCGCCCGACGCCAGCGCGTCAGCTGCATGATCGCCTCTGTGACCTCCAAGAGGAAGTCCAATGGCGCGGTAGAAGGCCTGGGGGTCGGCGCCAACGTCGGTACACCGGGCAGCGCCACGTCGCTTGCCACCCACTCCAAGGCGGCGAGCCTGGAAGACGGCCGCGAAGACTCGTTTGGCGACGAGGTAGAGCAAGAGGCGCTCGATCGAAGGCGACAACCGCCTCAGAGGCGGCCCTGGCGATGGCTCGGGGGATCTCGAGGCGGTTCCAGAGGGCGTCGAGCACGTAACGCGCCGCCAAAGGGGCGCGACGCGATGAACGACAGCTTGCCGACCCGCTCGTCTTGAGGGCGTCCGCGAGACCCAAGAACCTCGAGATCGAGCGCACGAGACACTTCAGCGCCTCGCTGTCGATCTCGTCTTCTCTGCCGAACGAGTAAACGACATCAGCCCGTGCCTATGGCGGACGGGATCCCAGATGTTGTGGCGAGCTGGCAGTAACGGACGACCGGGCCGTCGCGGTTGCTGCGGGAGATCGTCCGCAGGTACATCACCCAGGACGATCATCCATCCTGCCTCACTAGGCGCAGATACTCGGCCCAGTCGTGTGCCTAGGTCCTTCCAGCCATTGGCTGGGCTCCCAACCCGCTGACTTGGGCGCGAAGGCTAAGCGTTCCGCGTCCCTAGAAATGGGCTTCAACTGTCGAACTCCGGTGAGGGTCAAGGTTGTTGGCACCGTGCTCGATTGACTCAGGACCTGAGTGGCCACGTGGTCCACGCTCACCGCTCGCTCCGAACCGGGGAACCCAAACCGGCGGCGCAGCCGTGTGGCTTCGGTCGATGATCACGCCCGAGACGCGCCCGTGCGTTATGTGCCCGACATGCTGGCGCACGCGGAAGGATGACTCGCCGGAACTTCCCGGGTGATACCTCCGGTAGCCGATAACGGCACAGAGCGGAGGCGTTTGCAGTTGAGCGGTCAGCGCGCGACCGCCCTACCCACATGCGTCACCTCCTGCATCGAAGTGCCGGGGTATCGCGGCAAGGTGTCACAGGCGTCACGTACCCTTGCGACCATGAGATGCGGCTGGAGGGGATCGGGAGCAGACGCGAGGAGCGCGTCGGGCCAAGAGGGTGGCTATGCCCTCTGACCAAGCACGGCTCGAAGATCTCACCAAAGGAACTCTGGTCAGCGGCGTACTGGCCGATCGACCCGTAAGGGTTGTCGACGTCGCGTGGCACGGCTCGAACGCCATCACCTTGACCTATACGGACGAGGAAACCGGCAAGGTCGACCATGAGCTCCTCTACCGCGACGATGAGCCTCGCCTTGCCGTAGAGGTAGCCGGGCGGCCGTGGTCCATGGATGCTGACGGCAACCTCTTCCGGCTCGTCTCTGAAGCCAAACGAATCTCTCTTGCCTACCTCTTCGATCCGTTCCTCGCGGTGCAGACGTCGAAGCTTGACCCGCTTCCGCACCAGATTGACGCCGTTTACAACAAGATGCTGCCCCGCCAGCCGTTGCGCTTCCTGCTCGCCGACGACCCCGGTGCGGGCAAGACGATCATGGCCGGGCTGTTCTGCAAGGAGCTCATGATCCGCGGTGACGTGGAGCGATGCCTGGTGATCGCCCCGGGCAGTCTGGTCGAGCAGTGGCAGGACGAGCTGTGGACGAAGTTCGGCCTCACCTTTGAGATCCTGACCAAAGACATGATTGAGGCGGCCCGCAGCGGCAATCCGTTTTCTGAGCGTCGGCTGCTCATCGCCCGTCTCGACCATCTCTCCCGTCGGGAAGACCTCCAGGCCAAACTCCAGGCGACCGACTGGGACCTGGTCGTCATCGACGAGGCGCACAAGCTTTCCGCCCACTATCTCGGCGGCGAGGTGAAAGAGACTAAGCGCTACAAGCTCGGTCGACTGGCCGGCTCGGTCGCACGCCACTTCCTGCTTATGACGGCGACCCCTCATGCCGGCATCGAGGAGGACTTCCAGCTGTTTCTGGCGCTGCTCGACGCCGATCGCTTCGAAGGCAAGCCACGCGACGGTGTGCACGCGACCGAGGCCTCGGACCTCATGCGTCGCTTGGTCAAGGAGAAGCTGCTCAAGTTCGACGGCGCGCCGCTGTTCCCCGAGCGTCGCGCATACAGCCCGATCTATCCCCTCTCAGACCAGGAAGCCCTGCTCTACAAGCAGGTGACCGACTACGTGATCGAGGAGATGAACCGTGCGGATCGGCTGAAAGCCGAGGGGGAGGGACGGCGGGGCGCCATGGTCGGCTTCGCGCTGACCACGCTGCAGCGCCGACTGGCATCGTCCCCTGAGGCGATCTACCAGTCGCTGGTTCGGCGACGCAAGCGTCTCGTCGACCGGGTCGCCGAGGAGCGAGCGCAGCGCCGAGGCACCGAGGCGGCGGCGAGGCTGCGCGGATCTGCTGGGTTCGAGGACTTCCCCGACGACGAGGATTTCGACGTCGACGACCTCCCCGATGGTGAGCTCGAAGAGCTCGAGGAGGAGCTCGTCGACCAGGCCTCCGCTGCGCGGACGATCGCCGAGCTCGAGGCAGAGATCAACACCCTCTCGGGCCTGATCGAGCTCGCTTCTGAGGTGCTGTCCTCCGGGGTTGATCGCAAGTGGGAGGAGCTGTCGAACCTCCTCCAGCACACCCCAGAGATGTTCGACGCCCATGGCAATCGTCGCAAGCTGATCGTCTTCACCGAGCACCGTGACACGCTCAACTACCTGCAGCGTCGCCTCCAGACCCTCCTCGGGCGCGCCGAGGCCATTGTGGCCATTCACGGCGGCATGGGAAGAGAGGAGCGGCGCAAGGCCCAGGAGGCCTTCACCCAGGACAAAGACGTCCTCGTACTGGTCGGCACCGACGCCGCGGGCGAGGGGATCAACCTCCAGCGGGCACACCTCGTGGTCAACTACGACCTGCCGTGGAACCCGAACCGCATCGAGCAGCGTTTCGGGAGGGTGCACCGAATCGGCCAGACCGAAGTCTGCCACCTGTGGAACCTGGTCGCCGAGGACACCCGCGAGGGCCAGGTGTTCCTGCGCCTCTTCGACAAGCTCGAAGAACAGCGCCAGGCCCTTGGCGACCAGGTCTTCGACGTGCTCGGCGAGGCCTTCAGGGGCAAGAGCCTGCGTGACCTTCTGATCGAGGCCGTCCGCTACGGCGAGGATCCCCAAACCAGAAAGAGGCTCCACGAGGTGGTGGACGCCACGGTTGGCGACACGCTTAGGTCCGTCGTCCATGAGCGGGCGCTCGTCCACGACGTGATGACCATGGCCGACATCGAGCGCATCCGCGATGAGATGGAGCGTGCCGAGGCTCGCAAGCTCCAGCCGCACTTCGTGCGCGCCTTTTTCCTCCAGGCGTTCTCGCTGCTTGGAGGGACGGTCCGCGAGCGGGAGCCGGGACGCTTCGAGATCACCCACGTCCCTGCCGAGCTGCGCCGCCGGGACCGCCAAATCGGTCTCGGCGCGCCCCTCTTGCCCCGGTATGAGCGCGTGACCTTCGACAAGGAGCTCGTTGCCGTGGAGGGGCGTCCACTCGCCGAGTTTTTGACCCCTGGGCACCCGCTCCTCGATGGCACCATCGACCTCGTCATTGAGCGCTATGACGCGGCCCTTCGCCAAGGAGCGGTCCTCGTCGACGAGACCGACCCGGGCGAGACGCCGCGAGTGCTGGTCTACCTCCAGCACGCAGTGGTCGACGGTCGCACCCTATCCTCAGGTGCTCGCCGGGTCGTCTCCAAGCGCTTCGAGTTCGTCAACGTCGACCCAGCCGGCACCGCCAGCAGTGCCGGCTGGGCACCGTATCTCGACTACCGTGCGGCAACCCAAGAGGAGCTCGAGCTCCTCTCCCCGGTGATCGAGGGGGGCTGGGTCCGCGAGGACTTGGAGCGCCGGGCGCTCGACCACGGGGTGGCACTCGCCCGCTCGCACCTGGAGGAGGTCCGCCGCCGAACCGTCGAGCGGGTGGAACGCACCGCCGCGGCGGTGAAAGAGCGCCTCCAGTCCGAGATCCGCCACTGGGACCACCGGGCCAACCAGCTTAAGGAACGGGAGCAGGCTGGCAAGCTTCCCTCGAGTGGGATGAACTCCGCCCGGGCCCGCAGCCGCGCCGACGAGCTCGAAGCCCGCCTCAAGCACCGCCTCGAGGAGCTCGACGCCGAGCGCCAGCTCGCCTCCATGCCACCGGTCGTCGTCGGCGGCGCCCTGGTCATCCCGGCCGGGCTTTTCGCCTCGCTCGCCGGTACTGCCTCGACAGACGTTGCCCGGCACGCCGAGGAGCGCAGCGCGACCGAACGTGCCGCCATCGAGGCGGTCATGGAGGCCGAACGCAGGCTGGGCCGAGACCCTGTCGAGATGCCCCCGAACAACAAGGGCTACGACATCGAGTCCAAGGACCCGGACGGGACGATGTGGTTCATCGAGGTGAAGGGCCGGGTCGCCGGGGCGGAGACCTTCACGATCACAAGGAGCGAGGTGGGCGTGGGGCGCAACAAGCCCGACCAGCACATCCTCGCCCTCGTCGAAGTCGATAACGGGGAGAAGCCGCTCGTGCGCTATGTGCGCCGCGCCTTCGAGGAGGTGGGCGAGCTTCCCTTCGACACCATCAGCGTCAACTTGTCTTGGACGGCCTACATGGAACGGGGCGAGGAGCCCACATGACCCTCAAGAGGAAGCTCATCGAGGTGGCCCTGCCCCTCGAGGCCATCAACAAGGAGGCAGCGCGAGAGAAGTCCATCCGTGCCGGCCATCCCTCGACACTGCACCTCTGGTGGGCGCGCCGGCCGTTGGCGGCATGCCGGGCGGTGCTCTTCGCCTCGCTCGTCGACGACCCCTCCTCCCATCCCGACATTTTTAGGACCGAGGCCGACCAGGAGAAAGAGCGCGACCGGCTCTTCGACCTGATCGAGCACCTGGTGGCCTGGGAGAACAGCAACAGCCGTGACCTTCTCGACGCGGCACGGTCGGAGATCGAGCGCTCCTGCGGAGGAGAGATCCCCACGGTCATCGACCCCTTCGCTGGCGGTGGCTCCATCCCCCTCGAAGCACAGCGCCTCGGCCTCCCCGTCGACGCGAGCGACCTCAACCCGGTCGCGGTTCTCATCAACAAGGCCCTCGTCGAGCTCCCCCCGAAGTTCGCCGGCCGAAAGCCCATCCACCCCGACCTCCAGGCAAACGTCCACATCAATACCTGGCACGGCGCCCGGGGGCTGGCAGCAGACATCCGCGCCTATGCAGCCTGGATGAACGAGGAGGCCAAGGCGAGGATTGGCAAGCTCTATCCAGATGTGTCAGTTCCCGGCGGCAGGCCCGGCGAGCGAGCGATCGTGATCGCCTGGCTGTGGGCACGGACCATCACCTGCCCCAACCCAGCCTGCAAGTCGACGATGCCGCTCCTCAACTCCTTCGCCGTTTCCAAAAAGCGCGGCCGAGAGGTCTGGCTGAAAGCCATGCCCGATCGCGCCTCCCGATCCGTCGCGTTCTCGATAGAGGCGGGACCAGGCTGTCCCTCCGAGGGCACGGTGAGCAAACGGGGCGCGACCTGCCTCGTCTGCCACAGCGCCGTTCCGCTTGCCGAGGTGCGCAAGGCCGCGCAGTCTGGCGACCTCGGCTCCCAGCTCCTCTGCACGGCCGCCGAGGGGCGGCGAAGCCGCTTGTACCTCCAGCCTGACGATGAGCAGATCGGCGCTGCCGAAGTAGGACCCCCTGGTTGGAAGCCGGAGTCCGAGGTGCCTCTTATATCCGGCATCTTCAATGTTCCCATCTACGGGATTGATCGTCATTGGAAGCTTTTCACCAACCGCCAGCTCCATACGATGACGACCTTCGCCGAGCTCGTCGGCGAAGCACGCGAACGGGCGCTTTCTGATGGAGGGAGCATCGAGTACGCGGACGCGATTGCCACGTATCTGACGCTCGGCATCGGACGCTTGGCGAACCGCTGTTCGAGCCAAAGTTTCTGGAATGCCAATCGCGAAACGGTTGAACAGGTCTTCGCGCGCCAGGCGTTACCCATGATCTGGGTCTACGCCGAGGCCAACCCCTTCTCGACTTCGTCGGGCAACTTCCTCGGACAGATTGACTATCTGGTCGACGCGCTCGAACGACTGCCAGCACACGGACAGGCCAGGGTCCGCCAGCTCGACGCGGCTGGTGAGTCCGGCCTCGGCTCGGGTCTCGTCTGCACTGACCCTCCCTATTACAACAACATTCCCTATGCCGACCTGTCGGACTTCTTTTACGTTTGGTTTCTCCCGTGTCTGAAAGCGATTTACCCAGATCTGTTCAGCACCTTATTAGTTCCGAAGAAACAAGAGCTGATAGCGGATCCGACGAGGTTCCAAGGGAGTCGGTCCGAAGCCTCCTCCTTTTTCGAAGCCGGGTTACGGGAGGCCTTCAAGAAGATGCTTGCGGCCCAGGACGAGCGCTTTCCCATGACCATCTTTTATGCCTTCAAGCAGGAGGAGGTGGCCGACGACGGCAGCGGGCATGTCTCGACGGGGTGGGAGACGATGCTCCAGGGCCTACTTGACTCTGGCGCGATGGTGACCGGCACTTGGCCGGTGCGCACCGAGCAGCCCGGGGGCCTACGCGAGGTCGGCCGAGCTGCGCTGGCCTCCTCGATCGTGCTCGTCTGCCGGCGCCGGCCGCCTGACGCGCCGCTCGCCACCCGCAGGGAGTTCATCGCTGCCTTGAAGGCGGAGCTACCCGACGCGCTCCTGCGCCTCCAGCACGGCAACATCGCCCCGGTCGACCTCGCCCAGGCCTCCATCGGCCCGGGCATGGCGATCTTCTCCCGTTACGCCAAGGTGGTGGAGGCAGACGGCCAGGCCATGCGCGTCCGCTCCGCGCTGTCGCTCATCAACCAGGTGCTCGACGAGATCCTGACGGCTCAGGAGGGCGACTTCGACGCCGAGACCCGCTGGGCGCTCGCCTGGTTCGAGGAGCACGGTCTGGAGGCCGGCCCCTTCGGCAAGGCCGAGACGCTGTCGAAGGCGAAGAACACCGCGGTGAACGCCCTGGTCCACGCCGGCATCCTCGAGGCTTCCGGCAACAAGGTGCGCCTGCTGGCCCGAGAGGAGCTGTCGGCGAGCTGGGACCCCGCAGCCGACGAACGCCTCACCGTCTGGGAGGTCACCCAGCACCTCATCCGGACCCTTCTCACCGAGGGCGAGGTTGCAGCCGCGGAGCTCCTGCGGCTCGTCGGCGGCCTGGGGGACACCGCCCGCGAGCTCGCCTACCGCCTCTATGTGCTCTGCGACCGCAAGAAGTGGGCATCGGAGGCGCAGGCCTACAACGCCCTTGTGGTCGCCTGGCCCGAAATCTCCCGCCTGGCGAGCGCCGCGCCATCGCAGGATCCAAGTAGCAGGCTCTTCGACCCGGACGGGCGGCGCGCCTGATGGCCATGACCAACCACGAGCGGGTTGGCCGGGCCTTGTCCGTCATGAGCGCGGGCCTCGCTCCCTTCGTTGCTCGGGAGTGTAAGGCCAGATACGGCGCGTCCTGGGTGCAGGCCGTCACCCGTAACGACCCGGCGGCGGGTCCCGCTAGGAAGGTCTCGCCGACGGACGCCCAGTTCCTCTTGAAGGTCATCTGGGACGAATGGCAAAGCGTTTTTCGCAACGTGCTCGGCCAGTCTGAGCGGAGCTACGTCTCGGAGCTTCGCGAGGTGCGCAACCGCTGGGCACACCAGGAGACCTTCTCGACCGACGATGCCGAGCGAGCGCTCGACACCATGCGCCGCCTCCTGCTTGCCGTCTCGGCCCCTGAGGAGGCGGTCGAGCTGGACAAGATGCGCCAGGAGCTCCTGCGGCTCCGCTTCGCCGAGCAGGCGCGCCGCACCCAACGCAAGGCCGCGGTCGCTTCGGTCGAGGGCCAACCCACCGGAGGGCTCAAGCCCTGGCGGGAGGTTGTCACCCCGCATCCCGATGTGGCCTCGGGGCGCTACCAACAGGCGGAGTTCGCCGCCGACCTGCACCAGGTCTGGCGCGGGGAGGCTACCGAGGAGTACGGGAATCCCGTCGAGTTCTTCCGCCGAACCTTCCTCACCGATGGGCTGCGGGATCTTCTGCTCAACGCTGTGCGCCGGTTCCGAAAGGTTGGTGGTGACCCGGTCGTCGAACTACAGACCAACTTCGGCGGCGGCAAGACCCACTCGATGATCGCCCTGTACCACCTGGCCTCGGGCCATCCCCCCCACGAGCTGCCTGGCGTCGAGGCGATGCTCGCCGCGGCCGACATCGACGCACCTCCGCCGGTTCGCACGGCGGTGCTCGTCGGCCAGATGATCTCGCCTGGCTCCGTGAGCACACATGACCGGACCCAGGTCCGCACGCTGTGGGGGGAGCTCGCCTGGCAGCTCGGGGGCGCGGAGGGCTTTTCGATGGTGGCCGACGCGGACCGGACCGGCACGAGCCCAGGCGCGGCCCTCGTGAATCTGTTGCGCCGCTACTCGCCGTGCCTCATACTCATCGACGAGTGGGTGGCCTATGCTCGCCAGCTCTACGGGGTCGACGGGCTGCCCGCCGGCAGCTTCGACGCCCAGTTCACCTTCGCCCAGGCGCTCGCCGAGGCGGCCCGAGCCGTGGAGGGAGCGCTCTTGGTGGTGTCCATCCCCTCGTCGGACATCGAGGTGGGTGGCGAGGGTGGGCGAGCTGCGCTCGAGCGGTTGAAGAACGTCATCGGGCGGATCGAGGCTTCGTGGCGGCCGGCCTCGGCGGAGGAAGGCTTCGAGATCGTCCGGCGCCGCCTCTTCGACGACCTGCCCGCCGAGGCCGCGCCCCACCGCGACGCGGTGGTCAAGGCGTTCGGCGCGCTGTATCGCGCCCACAAGGGCGAGTTCCCCTCAGGCGTCAGCGAAAGCGACTACGAGCGGCGCCTCGCAGCCGCCTACCCGATCCACCCCGAGCTCTTCGACCGCCTCTACGGGGAATGGTCGACGCTCGACAAGTTCCAGCGGACCCGAGGGGTCCTGCGCCTCATGGCGGCGGTCGTCCACGAGCTGTGGGAGCGCAACGACGCCAACCTGCTCATCATGCCGGCGACCGTTCCCATCGACGCACCCGAGGTGTCCTCGGAACTCACGCGCTATCTCGAGGAGGGCTGGACGCCGGTCATCGAAAGCGACGTCGACGGACCGAACGCCCTGCCGCTTCGCCTCGACCGGGACAACCCGACCCTCGGGCGCTACTCGGCGGCCAGACGGGTGGCCCGGACGATCTACCTCGGGTCGGCACCCACCCAGCAGGCCGCCAATCGCGGGATCGACGACCGGGCGGTCAAGCTCGGCTGCGTCCAGCCGGGCGAGACCCCGGCGACCTTCGGAGACGCCCTGCGGCGCCTCACCGACCAAGCCACCTACCTCTACGTCGACGGCCAGCGCTACTGGTTCTCCCTCCAGCCCTCGGTCACTCGCCTCGCCCGAGACCGGGCGGCGTCGCACTTCAGCGACGACGACGTCGACGAGGAGGTCCGCAGGCGCCTCGCAACCGTGACCCGAGCGGGCCAACGTGGGGACTTCGCCACCGTTCACCCCGCCCCTCGGACGCCCTCCGAGGTGCCCGACGAGCCCGAGGCGCGGCTCGTCGTCCTCGGCCCGGAATACCCGCACTCGGCAAAAACGGCAGACAGCCCCGCCCGCGTGGCTGCAAAGCGGTTCCTCGAAGAGCGCTCCGGCGGTGTGCGGCTCAACCGGAACATGCTGGTCTTCCTCGCTCCCGACCGGAGCCGACTCGCCGAGCTGCGTCTCGGAGTTCGTGACTTCCTCGCATGGCGCTCGATCGAGGCCGAGAAAGACTCGCTCAACCTGGACGCCTTCCAGAGCCAGCAGGCCGAGACCAAGCGTGCCCAATTCGACGAGGCGGTCACCCAACGCATTGGCGAGACCTTCACCTGGGTGCTCGTTCCCTCCCAGGTGCTGGGCGATCCCGAGGTCTCCTGGGAGGAGAGCCGGGTGAGCGGACCCGAGCCGCTTGCGGTGCGCGTCGGCAAGAAGCTTCGAAACGACGAGGCGCTCATCGACGAGTACTCCGGGCCCCGGTTGCGGATGGACCTCGACCGGGTTCCCCTGTGGCGGGGGGATCACGTGACGCTCCGCCAGCTCTGGAGCGATTACTGCCAATATCTCTACCTGCCGCGCCTTCGCGATTCGAAGGTCTTGTTGGACGCGGTGCGTTCAGGCGTCACGCTGCTGAGCTGGTCCACCGACACCTTCGCTTACGCCAGCGCTTACGACGAAGAGGCCGACCGCTACGTTGGCCTCGCGGCCGGCGAACACGTTTCGGTCGTGCTTGACGCCAGCTCTGTCGTGGTCAAGGCGGAAGCAGCGCTGCACCAGATGGAGCACGAGCAGTCCCTCGCCACAGAGGGGCCTCTACCAACCAGCGCGCTTGAGCAGGAGGGTCAGATACGAGACCGAGGCCAAGCTGCGACCTTGGAATCAACCCACAGGACAAGTGGACCATTGCTTCCGAGGCGTTTTTATGGGCGGATAACACTCGAGCCGCTCCGGATGATCCGGGATGTCGGAGATATCGCAGAAGCGATCGTGAACCAGCTCGGTCGCGCTGACGCCACCGTGACGATTACGGTGGAGATCGAGGCAACGGCCGAGGGGGGCTTTTCCGAGGAAGTCCGGCGCACAGTCGACGAGAACGCACGAACCCTCAGGTTCGAAACTCACGAGTTCGAAGACGGCTGCTAGTGGCCCATCCAGTGGCAAGCGACCGCAACGGTCGAGGTGGGAGACATCGAAGACAGAGTCTCCTCGATGGCGTTCTTCACGGGCCTCCGGGTCAGGGCGACTGGGCGGAATCCAAATCGTGAGCTTCGGTCACCCCATAAACTGTCCGCTCCCGGCGGCGGAGGACCGAGACCGAGCGCTTGCGGAGCTGATCGAACTGTCGCCGCTTGAGCTCGGAGACCGAGATGCGGTTCCAGCGCTGCTCACAGCGCAGCCGCGTCGCGAAGACGAGCTTCATCGCGCTTTGCTCGTCGGAGAAGTGCGAGATGACCTTCGACCGCCGCGCCCCTTTTCGAAGGAGCGCTCCGCCATGTTCGTCGTGCGGGCCGTCTTCGAGACCGGCGATGGCCGAGGGGAACTCACGGGCGTAGCGAGTACTCACGCGAGGGACCTCGGCCCGGGCCGCCTCCAAGGTTCGGCGCGTCGGGGATAGCGCGCACTCGGGCATGAACGCCGGCGGAGGATCGAGTGAAACCAGCAGCGGATGCGCATCGAGGACGAGAACACCGCCTCGATGGCTCAGATGCGCCCGGCGCGCCGTCCGAGGTGACCGAAGTCGGCAGCCCCTTTCTCAGCATGTGCCAGAAGCACTCGGTCCTCCGTCTCGGACTCCTTGGTGCCAACGGTCAGGTGCAAAAGGTGCGTTCTCCCCCTCGGTGTCGATTCCCTACAAGACCAGCACCACCTCTTTGGCCCCGCAGCGGCGGAGGGACTCGAACACGGCATCGACCGAGAGGGAGTGGATCAAAAGCCTGGAGAGGTCCTGGGCCAAGAGCCGGTGCGTCGATGCCCGGACTCATCGCCGCGCTGGTCTGCTTCCCGGCGCTCGTAGCGGAGATGGCCTCCGAGGAAGTCGGTCTGCTCGGTCTCCAAGAGCTCCTAGGCGACGAGCCCGGTGAAGAGGGGAACGAAGTTCGAAATCACGTTCTCTCCGGTCGCTGCCTCTTCCGATCAGCTCCTCGAGTTCGGCGCGTGCGATCACGGACGGGGATCGTCTCATTATCGGCCTGAGTCCTCCTTGTCAGCTGTTCTTGCGGAACGTCGACATGGTGGCTCCGGCCAACTGCATTTAC
>Ga0209061_1003941_pt1 | contig 15124 bp, 10 predicted proteins | sample Coa_R1_10_FD_187157 | JGI IMG/M metagenome (GOLD analysis project Ga0209061, IMG submission 187157) | Surface soil microbial communities from Centralia Pennsylvania, which are recovering from an underground coalmine fire - Coalmine... | ecosystem: Environmental > Terrestrial > Soil >...
ATCCGAAGGAGGCTCGCACCCGGTGACCTCCACTCTCTGTCAGACCGCTTCCCCCTACTCCACTCGCATCGCGTCTTCTATTCTTCTGTAAGCAGAGTATACCTTGCAATGAAGAAAGAGTCAAGCAAAAAAGCTCGAAAAATCGCTCTTACGAACCACGTCTCCAGATTTGCTTACACGCCGCTATCCCCTCCTGTACGCCCCTATCGATACCAGTATTATTCACAGGCGTCTGCATTCCCGGCCCAAATGTTGAATCATCCCAACCATAATATACTATCCCGCTTGCCCCATGCTCGCAAAAGCTCCTGCTTTGCGTCACGATATCGTTTGCATCAGGCGTTGCCCAATAAAGATTCGTGTTGCGACGAGGGCCGCCAAACGCCTGCACAATGCCAATCAACGGCTCCCTGGCAATATTCCACCCTCGCTTCTCCAGGCCGCCAAACACCACAGGCAGCAACTTTGTCATCGACCAATCATAGTACGAGGCGGAAAGATCGACGGCACGGGTAGGGGTATAGATATAGAGGCCGACCATATCGCAGCCCTGGGGCGAGAAGTTATCGGCCAGACCATCGAGCCAGCCATAACCTGCCCCATCAGGGCTTTTTCCCAGAAAGCCCCCGAATCCACAAATAGCCGGACGCGCAGGTGTATATTGCCGGATGAGATCATGCACCTTGATAAGCAAGTCCCGTGCGCTGCCCGTATCCCAGGGAACCCAATCATCCAGTACCCAGTAGCCTACAATCAAATGATTACTCCTCACTTGCCGCAAATGGGCCGCAATCACCGCCAGCACAGCATCCTCACTGTTCAACTCTGGATGATAGTCGGTCACACAGTATGCGCTGCCTCCCAAAGGAGGCGGCTTCACCGTCTTCGTGCGATGGCACTCATAATAATACAGGTAGCTGGCAATAAAACCATCCACCACCTGCATATGCAACGCCAGCAACTTCTGCCCCATCTGGCTATTTTCCGCAGGAGGTTGTCCATAGTAGAACACGGCCCCAATACCCTCGTTTGCGGCCTGCGCCAGTTTCTGAGGCGTGTCAGCACTAAAGCCTCCTGCAAGGTGCATCTGCGTAATGTCAAAAATGCCTTGCTGCACACCCTGTATCTCAATCAATACTACTGACAGCAAAACGACAGCAATAGCGGCAAAGAGAGCGAAAAGAGACCATTTCCTTTGGAGGAGTTGTTGTCTAGCCACCCTCAACTCCCATGTTTACAAGTTCCATCACTAATGCGGGCGAGAAATATGTTGCCTGTAACAAACTGCGCCGCAGCATCTCCGCACTGTGAAAGCGTGTCACATATTCCCTGGCTGATTGCCCCATCTGAGAGCAAAGCGCCCCGTCGCTACATAAGCGAACAAGCGCAGTCGCTATCGGTGCCGCTTCACCTGACGGAATAGCAACTCCACGCCCCTCAGCAAGCAGTTTTGCATTTGATTGAGGAGACGTTGAGGCAACGACCGCGCAGCCAGCCGCCATTGCTTCAAGCACGGCCATTGAGTAATTCGTGCCTCGTGTACCACTATAAAGAAAGATATCGCTTATTGCCAGCAGTGCTACCACCTCCGCAGGTTTAGCCTCTCCGATAAGCGCGCAAGTGCCATCCAATTTGTACTTCTGAATCTCAGCCTCCACCTGCGAGCGCAGCGGCCCTTCTCCGGCAATGAGTACCTTCACCTTTTGCTGTATCTTCGTCGGCAACTGTGACAAAGCCAGAGCTATTCCCTCTACTGCAACATCCAGGCCCTTCTCAGGTGCAAGCCGATTAATGAGCGCAATCACGATGTCCTCTCGCGCAAGTCCCCGGCTTGCACGCATACGCGCTCTAACATCTTGCGATAGCGGTGTGTAACGCTCAGCATCAATCATGTAGGTATAGCGAATAATGCGGTCTGGATGAACCCCGAACTTTTTCTGATACACCTCATTCACCTCATCACCTGCAACAAGAAATTGATCGGTGTAGCATGTCGCAACACGCGCCAGGAGACGCAGCGAGGGCCAGTAGAGGCTAAACCACAGACGAGCCAAAAGCCTTCTCGGCCCGGAATAGCTTTTCAGGACTTGCATTCGCTCCCTACGGAAAGCTGGATTCTCCAACCAGGTGACGTTTCCGTGATCCATACAGACCACCCGCACGCCCGCTATCTTGCCCATCAGCGCGGCGAACGCACCGGTAAAAACGCCATCCTGTGGCAGGATCATCCCATAGCCTGAAGTAGTGCGCAGGAGGCTAAAGAGTTTGCACCAGCCAGCCAGAACATAGAGCCAGACAGTAGGGAATTGCCAGGGAGCGGTGAACCTGCGACCAAATATCTCGATATTCAGTCCGGTTGGATTCTCGCCTTTGTAGTTTGTAAGATAGAGCATTTGCCATCGCTCCTCCACAACCTGGGTAACTCCTGCCAGAACGCTGCGCATCCCGCCAGGAACTGGAAATGCGGGTATCGGAATGCAGACACGATGAAGCAAAGCTGAATCTCTTACGTCGAGGTTCCTGAAGATCAACTGACGTAGGCGATGAGCCAGACCACTTCCAAAACAGGAAAGGCGACTGGCAACCAGGAAACGCAGGCGGCTAAAGATGTTGTGTTGATATAGTGTCCAGCGAACTGCCAGTGCCGCGCAATGCTCACACCCACTATATCTTGCCAGCCCTTCAAGCAGGATTACATGCATTGTATGTTCAGATGGTAAAGCAAGGCGCTTATGGAGTAGATCAGAGCGTGTCCAGTAGCCCGTATCAAAAAGGGCAAGCATGGTATGCAATGTCTCGCTACTTCGCTGTATCAGCTCTTTGATCCTGCTCTCTCCTGTCACAGCCACGTAATCATAGAGACCAACCAGTGCCATCATACATCCAGCGAGGATATGAGCCGCTGGATAGACCGCCACTTCCTCAAAGAAGATACCATCTTCGCCCACCTGAGAACGCACTCCTCCATCGAGAATATCCAGCTCAAAAGCGCGTATGGCACGATGCGCCGCCTGTAAAAACGCCTCATCCTCCGTCAACAAATATGCGCGCACAAGAACGGAGAGTGCGCAGCCCTGCGCCAACGCCGACAACCAGGGACGAAAAGCATAATACTCTGGCCTGGGTGCTGAAAGGGGCCAGACCCCAATACCATTCACAAGTCGTACCTGATGAGCCAGCAGCCACCGGGCTTGCTGAAAAAAAGCTCTTTCATGCTCATAAGCCTTACCAGTCAGAAAGGCATTCCAGTGAGCAAGGGCATATTGTGCAATACTCGTTGGGCGATACCTCTCCTCTGGCGCATAAGAAGGACTGCCGGAAAGCACTCCTGCACTATCCAGATAATCAAGCGGCAAAGTGAGCAATGAGGAGAGATCAACCGGATACTTCATCTCATGAACCAACCGCAACACGGTTTCCCTCTTGTTCCAGATGTGCAGCCAGAGACTTGAGGCCCGCTTCAAGCGAGATTGTCGGCTTAAACTGATAGGCCGAGGCAAATGGCGCTGGATCGATGAAAAAACGGATATATTCGGCAGCGTCGCCCTCATGCCGAATATCCGGCTCCAACCCGAAGATATGCCCCGCTCTGGTCACCAGCGCATCGACGCTTTCTCTGCTGCCAACACCCAGGTCTATACAACGAATCCCTTCTGCTGGAGGCGAGAGTAAAACGGCCATCAGCGCCCTGACAGCGTCGTCGATATACATGGCATCGATATAGTTTTCCCCATCCCCTGTCACCGTAAAACGAGGATTGCGCTCAAAAGCGAAACGGCGCACCAGTTTTGTATAGAGTTTACGAGCTGGCTCATAGGGGCCATAAGCTCCAAAGAAGCGAATAATCGTCGCAGAGCGAGGCATACGCTTATGCTCTGCGAACGCTCGAATATACTGTTCTGCCGCCAGCTTTGAGATAGCGTAGGGCAACGTTGGTGAAAGTGCCGAATCCGGGCCAACGAGGCCGCTCAACCCTATGTAGACCGCTCCCGACGAAAGATAGACCAGATGCTCTATAGAACTGGTTTGCAATACATGCAGCAAGCCAATCACGTTCGTCTCAAGGTCATACAGGGGCCGCTCAATAGAATCAGGAATGGAGGTGTTGCTTGCCAGAGCGAGGCAGCTATCAAAATCTCCACCGATCTCTTTGAAAATCTGCCCAACCTGTTGCTGATCGGTAAGATCACAGGCCACAGGTCGCACATGATGCAAATGATGTGTTTGCAGGAAAGGTAAGAGATCAGCGTTGCCGGGCCGGTACAGAGCAACCACCTGCCAGTCTTGTGGGGCCGCAAGAAGCATATTTCGGCCAAGAAAGCCTGCCGCCCCTGTTACGAGCAATCGCATCAGTAGACTCCCTTCTGAGCCTGCTCAGCGCGAGTTCGATAAAACTCCACGGTTCGGGCCAATCCTTCATCAATTGACACTTCTGGCTCAAAGGCAATCAGGTGCCTCAAAAGCGTGATATCCGCCAGATGGCGGCGAACATCGCCCGGACGTGGATCACGATAGAGAGTCGGTATCTCCCACCCCAGAATCTGCTCTATCCTTGTTTTGAGATCAATCATACTGATCTCTTGGCCGGAGCCGATATTCACCACCTGCCCCTGCGCCTGCGGACATTGATACAGCGCCAGCGCAGCACGCACTGTATCAGCGACATAAATATAATCTCGTGTCTGCTTTCCATCCCCCAGCAAAGTAAATGTGCGCCCCTCAAACGCACAGCGCAGCAACGTCGGGATGATACCTGCGTATTGTTGATCATTCTGCCGGGGACCATAATTATTGAATGGGCGCACGACAAGGGCATCTACTCCAAATGTAGCTGCATACGTCCGCACCAGATGATCGCTGGCAGCTTTGCTCGCCGCGTAAGGTGTAAGCGGCTCGAGTGGATGTTCCTCGCTCATAGGAACCGTTCTGGCCGAGCCATACGCCTCTGACGAGGAGAAATGCACCAGTGTTCCGAAGTGGCCCTCACGCAAGAGTTCACACAGTATCGAGGTGATCCTGACATTGGTATCAAAGCAAAATTTTGGCCGCTCCAACGAAGTCGGCAAGGGAATGACCGCCAGATCAAACACCACGTCGACGGCGCCGAGTTGCCGGAATAACGAACGAACGGCATGCTCATCAGCGCCATCTATAGCGGTTACCCGCAATTCCGGCATTTCACTCCATGCTTCTTGCAGATTAGAAGATTTTCCCAGAAAGAAGTTATCAATGACGGTAAGTTTCCCTACCCCCTCTGCTATCAGAAGATCAACCAGGTGACTGCCAATAAAACCGGCCCCTCCGGTAACTACTACGTGTTTCCCTTTTATTGTTCGATTTGATAAGCCCATCGACCCGTTCCTCATCCTCCACACATGGATTTCATAGCCAGGCGCAATATTCGCGCTACCGCACATTCATTCCATGACACGACCCGATTCTGCCAGGGGTCTCTTACACCCCTTACAATACATGATACTGCCAGCCCCAAATGAGATTTCCCCTCACTGATTTGTTAGCACGAGTATACTGGATTGAAAAAAGAGGTGATATCTATGAAACGGGTAACAGCAACCATTGAGCAAGAGATTGCGCGTATTCAGGAAGAATATACCTACCGCGCTAACTGTGGAGCATTCGCCGCACGCTACAGCCTTTTTAACGAGGCCACGCTGCTCCAGCTTCATAGCATAGAGCGCCATCTGCTCACCCTGCTCAAACGGCATAAATTTACTGAATTAGTGAACAAAACGATTCTGGACATCGGCTGTGGCACCGGGATGCAACTCCAACGCTTCCTCGCCTATGGCGCGCAGCCGGGCAATCTTGCCGGTATTGATCTCATGCCCGAACGCATAGCTCTTGCAAAACAGATGAATCCTGCCATCGACTGGCGGCAAGGAAGCGCGCACGAACTGCCCTATCCAGACGCGAGCTTCGACCTGATAACGCTCTTTGTCGTATTTAGCTCTATTCTGAATGAGCCGCTCCGGCAGCGTATCGCCGACGAAATCTGGCGAGTCCGCAAGCCAGGAGGGCTGATCCTCTGCTACGACTTCACCTACTCCAACCCCAGAAATCCCGCCGTCGTCGGCATCCCGCGCCAGCAAATCCGCCACCTCTTCCAGCGCCCCGGCGCACAATTCGATTTCCACCGCATCACGCTCGCTCCACCTCTCGCACGTTTCATTGCACCACGATCACGTGGTCTGGCTGCTTCACTTGAATACCTGAAAATACTTAACACGCATCTTCTCAGCGTTATTCACCTTGAGGAGGGAGAAGACGATGGTAGAGCTGAATGAGTTCTTTGCATTCCTTTTCCCAACAAAACACCTCTTGAGCCGCAGCCAACCCATTACGCCGCATAGTCGCCAGAGCAGAAGCATCTGCCACCATTTTGTTTATAGCGGTTCCAATAGCATCAGGGGTTAATGTTGTCACCAGACGCCCAACATGGAAAGACTGGATTATCTCCCCCACCGCATCAAGAGGTGAAGCGAGTATTGGCAAACCAGCCATGAGGTACTCAAAAAATTTATTCGGCAAGCACATGCGAATATTCATGGAGTAATCCGGAGGATAAACGATTAATCCAATATCCGCCGAAGCAGTCCAATCGAGCAGTTCAGCATAAGGAACCGGAGGAATGATTTTTACACGATGAGCAACGCCTTCTTCTCTAATAAGAGCTTCTAGTTGCGATTGTGTTCCTCTAATATCTTTGCCCATTATCACAATCATAATATGCGATTCAAGAAATTTGGCAGCACGAACCAACAAATCCAGTCCTCTACCCGCTTGCAACCCCCCTTGATAGAGAACAATGCGTGTCCTTTCGTCAATCTCAAGGCCATGCCTCAATCTATTACTCTTAGCGATTAACCTGTAGGGAGGAACATTACGGATGAGCGATACATCTGAAACCTGGTAGCGGTCTTGTATCTCCCGAACAATGGGAGACGAAACCGTAATAATTCCGGCACAACGAGGTATTATATGCTGGAGCAGTCTTTCTAGCAGAAAGGGAAGCCATCGCCAGGTTATCGTTATCTCTGCTAAAGGCAACTCGTGAGAATCAAAAATAAGCGGCTTATGTCGGAGACATGCTGCAATATAACTTGTAGGAAGCGCATTTACATCATGTGCATGATAAATGTCTGCCGGTGTCTGCAAGAGACGCAACAAACTGTGTACGAATATTCGTCCCGCCCGCAAAAGCGGCCAGCGTGTAAAACGCGTAACAGCAAATGCCCTGGATACAATGATATGTTTCAAAGAGACCCCATCAAGCTCCTCCTCACGCCTGGATCGACTATCTGCACTCTCAATATCTACAATCGAGACACTATAGCCTGCTTCCAAAAGCGCATGGGCCTCACGCATCACTCGCACATCAGAGCGAGCAGACCCTAAAACGTGCATACACACATTGATCGTACCGGGCAACGCAGATATCCCTTTCTTTGCTGAAAAGTCTTTACGAACTGATACATTCATATCCCTTCAACCTCCGCTACTACGGGCTAGCTCCTTCTTTGGTATCCAGGCAACCATTTCCCTGCTATAACCAGGCTGACAGCATAACAAAGCCACATACCTATCATGATGCTCCAGATAAGATATTCTCCCATACCTCGCACAAAGAAATCACTGGCAATATACAGTGTTACCCCTACTCCCAATATGAAGATGAAAAAACCTATTTCGTAGGGAACAGGGTAGATGCGCCGATTCACAATATAGGCAATGCAAGCAAGTAATGCGTACGCAAAAAGCGTCGATAAAGCAGCTCCCATAGAGCCATAGAGAGGAATCAGAATCAAATTAATTCCAATATTGACAATAGCAGCAATAGTAGTGAAAAGCGCGGCAAACCATGTTTTGCGCTTGAGGGCAATGCCCGTTGTGAACATGTTATAGGTACCATAAAACATGGTAGACAGAGCAATAACCGGAATAATTGGAGCGGCAGCACGATAGGCAGGAGGAAAGAAAATATAAAGAGTGAAGGTGCTCACGAGTGAAAGGCCATAGGTAGCAATAAGCAACACAATGCTATACCAGCGAAAGATCAGCCGAAAAATCTGAGCAGCATTCTCTTTTCTACCAATCTTATACATAGCTGAGGGCCAGGCCAATGAAAACGGGGAGAGTATTACAACACTCACTATCCCACCAAGACTGTAGGCAACCGCATAGCTTGCCGTTTGAGAAAGAGAGCCTAGCCGACCTAATAGTAAGCGATCGGAAAGTTGTAAAACCCAGGCAGAGATAAAATTCGAGACATTTGGTAAACCAAAACTGAGCAATCCCTTTGCAATATCAACACGGAAGCACAGCCCTGCCTGCAAGATGATAACTGGTAACGTGCAAAGCACTACACCAGCATAGCTCAATGCCGTTGCCATAAGCGAACCGACAATCCCTGCATGAAGACCACCTACCAGAAGAATATTTGCCCCCAGAGAGATGAGCAAATTGACGATAGAGAGCAGAGAAAACTGTAATGGCCGACTTTCTGCACGCAGCCATGCGAAACCGGGTACCGCAAGATTCTGGAGCAAGATAATCAGCCCGGTAAGCTTCAGAGAATCGCCCAACGCGGGTGAATTAAAAAGCAAGAATGAGAGCCAGGAAGCAGTACCTACAAATAGCAGGGCAGTTGGCATAGATAAGAGGAGTAATAGAATAACTACCGTCGAAAGAACAGCATTACGGTCCTTCCGGGATTCGTAATCATAGTTGTACGAGCGAAAAAAAGCCGAGCTAAGGCCGAGTTGAGTAATTCCCGCCACCAGGGCAATAGTTGTATTCAATACCGCAAGCGCTCCATAGTCATTGTGAGACAGGTGTCGCGTTAAAAATGGAGCAAGCACCAGCGAGACCAGTGGAGAAGCCAGAGAAGATAGAATATAAATCCCTGAGCTTTTGATCAAGTGGTGTATGTACAATACATAGTTCTCAGCATCAGCGCTTCCTACTTCACTTCCCAGCCCTGGTGTTGATACTGCCCCGCCTGGCAAGGCAGGCATAATCCATGTAACCTGCTCTTCAATGGGCGATCCTCCTATGGCATCAGAATATATTGATTGAGAGGAGTTGAATATAACGGGAAGCTGAACCTCAGTGGGATATTTATCAACTGGTATCATTACCTCCTTCCTCCCTCAGCCTTATCATCAGCTTTTACCTGTTCCATACTCACGCAGCGAGAAGCCATAGCCCCTAAGACTAACCAGCCGATGGCCGCCAGCGGTGGCAGTGTCCAGGCATTCACACTCAAGCTATTGATACTCAACGCAACCACAGCAGCGAGTCCTCCACTCAACAGTACGCGCAGATGAACTTCGCCAGACTTCCAGTTCCGCCAGGCCTGCCAGAAAGCAAACAGCAAAAGAGCTAGAAATAAGAATAGAACCGGAAGTCCCCCCATCGCGCCCAATTCCAGATACGAGTTGTGAGGATGGGCCAGAGGACGATACTGCGCCGGTACTCGATAAGCCTCGGCACCTTGTAAATAAGCCGTCAGCCCCAGCCCCAGCCCTGTAAGTGGGAATGCTTGAATGACCTGGATGGCCGTTTGCCATGCTCCAACCCGTAATAAAAACGTCGTTGGATTTTCCAGACGATTGAGCAGTAAACTTACCTCCGCAGGGAAAAGCACTATCACCATTAATCCGACAATAAGCAAAACAGAAGGGATCAGAATTCTGTAACGACCACGGCCTACAAAGAGTATGAAAGCCATCAGTCCGCCTAAAGCCGCTATCCAGGCGCCTAGCGTATAGGTAAAAAGGAGAGCAAGCATTATGAGAAAAATCTCCGCAAGATAAAGGAGTTTGCCGAGAAAAGATTTACTTTGAGCAAAAAGACCAACCGGAAAAAAGAGCATCATAGCCAGAAACGCTCCATTCCAATCGGGATTGAGGAGCAGCGATCCGGCGCGGCTGGTGTCAGAGTTTGCCAGTTGAAAATCTGACACTTGCGTGAGATAGGTACTGAGGCGTGATGTTGCGAACAGGAATACACCGGTTGTTGTCTCAATAATTGTATGGATTGCAAACAACGCTCCAACAAGGGCGAGTATTTTGAAGAGCGTAGAAAGGCGTTCTTTGCTGGTCGTGATAACCATGCCCAGCCAGAACATCACCAATGCTCCCAGCATCATGTTGGGGTAATAATAAGCAGCATCAGAACGCGAAAGTGCGCCCCTGACTGCCGGAGAAATGGATACTAATAAGTACAGCCCCCAGAGCCATAGTGCGCGAGGTTGCGCCCAGGGATGTTGCGGAGAGCGAAAGAGGAAGTAGATCACGAGCAGTGCAAAGGCTAGTAGCTGTCCTACTATGAGATAGCCCATGTACCAGTCAAAACAGATATGCACCACCAGCACAAGCGATACCGTCAGTGGATCCCAGCGCAGAATAATAGATGCGATCATAACGATGGCAATCATAATGGCCAGAATATACGAAATATCCAGAATTCTAAAAGCGCCTGTCAATAACACAGCTGTGACCACTGCTACCAATGTGAAAGGTATCGTCAAAGAGGGAAGGCTCCATCTATCTGTCGATGCCTCCCCTGCCTTATAGTCACTTTTTATCATTCCATCTTCTCCCATCCTACCCTGTTAACTGCTTTCTCCAACTTCGCTTATGCCTGATACCATTCGTTGCTGATAATAGCTCCCGGCCACAGTTCGCTTAATTGATGGAGGCGCTGCTGAGAGAGCAGCTTTGCGGCGGCCTGCAAGCCCCTGACGACGGCGGGGGGACGTTTATGCAGGCTGTGCGCGTCCGAGCCAAAGCAGTGAACGAGGCCTTTTTTGAGCAGGGTTTCGGCGCTGCGTTGGGCCGTTCTGCCCTGCATGCCCACCAGGCTGCCTGCGGTGATCTGCGCCAGTACGCCTTGCGCCAGTAATGAGGCCAGCTTCTGCGGGTCGCGCTGGATCGCCTGGTAGCGTTCGACATGAGCGAGGACGGGGACGATGCCTGCCGCCCGCAGCTCAAAGATGACGCGCTCCGTTTCCGGCAGCCAGCTCGTGGACCACAGTTCCAGCAGCAGGTAGCGACTGCCGTTGAGCGTGGCGGCGCGTCCGTTGCGAATGTCCTCAACCAGTCCTGGCTTGATGAGTACCTCGTGGCCTGGAAAGAGCCGCAGGGGAATACCATGACGGTCAAGCACCTGTTGCACTGCGCCTACTCGTGCCTGTATCTCCGCCGCTGGATAGCGCGGATATTCGTCGTTATAGTGCGGCGTGGCAATCGCAGCCTGAACGCCTTCCTGCACGAGTACTCTGGCTAAGGCGATAGCCTCTTCCATCGTATCGGGTCCATCGTCCACGCCCGGCAAAATGTGTAAGTGCGTGTCAATCATCTCTGCCCTCTCAAATAACAGCCAGTTGCCTCTCAGCAGGAGTAATCAGCCTCTACCGTGAAATCCTCATCCATGAGCCGATTAAGCGCCAGCGCGCGTGAGCCATTAACTACCAGGCCACCCTGCCGGTTCAAAATTGTTGCGCATACCGGTAACGTAATCTGCAAATGAACCTGCCAGCGAGTTCCAGCCTGGTGCTGCACAAAATCCTGATAGTGCCAGCCACTCGCATTCTGTGTTGCTGCATGTGGCCGTATCCATGTCAACGTCACGGTGCGAGTCTGACCGTAACTCAGAGAGATAGAACCGGCCCATACTTCATGCTTAAACGCCTCGCTCTTCCCCCCAGGCGTCCATCCCTGCTGGCTCTGCATGATACTGCCTTGTGGCAGGTAGACACGCACATAATCGCCATAAATGGGCGAGCCATAATTCTTGCCGGGCAGTATCCAGGCATAGCTGAGGGTCGTGTGGTGGAGCGCATTGCCCGCCGCGTCAATAGTGATCTCGTCATGAAGCGTGCTGACAATAAAACTATTGGCCTTATTGGGACGAACGTTGGCGTCGACAACCATCAAACCATCATCGGGCGTTGCTTGAATGGCCGAATCCAATCCGGCCTGATGAAGAACCTGCTCGGCGGCGCTCTGATTGAGATAGAGCTGTATATCCTTCGTGTGTACTGCCTGCGCAACGACCTGCAATATCTTGAATTGCTGTGAGACTGGTAACTGGCGTACTTTTGCCAGAAGATGTTCTGCCAGCAACTCGGTAAAACGCTTGCGCAGTGAGGAATGACCATCGGGTGACGGGATTCTATCGCTGCCCTCACCGGCTGCGCTTCCCCCTAGCTGGTGAAAATGAATGCGAGCAATCAAGTTCTGCGCCGTCACGATCTCATGATATTCCGGCACAGCAATCGACCCTGTAATGGTCATGACCTGCTCGATAAACGTCGGCGTGATAGCTATCACGCCCTGTAAATCCGTCTGTCCGCCTTCGATCTGGTAGTTCTGCTCGGCATAACGTGCATCTGTGGGAAAATCCGCGTCCAGATCCGAATCGCGTAAGCTCCACTTTTTTAATGCAAGGGCGTGGGCAAACCATTGGTATTGTGCTGGAAATGCGATAGTCTTACCAGAAGCAGCAAAAGGATAGTCAAGCAGATCAACGTCGGTAATATGCGCGGACAGCAAGCGCCCGCCCCCCAACGTTGCAATACCGTAATTGCCGATGAAGCCACCTCCCGGACGAAGTTCGGTCGAATCTAGCACCTCGATCAAATAATTCGCCGGTTTATTGACTCCCAGTAATGTTGGCAATACAGGCAAAAGCTGTGCAATATCATCTATCCAGGACTTCATAGCCGGAAGATCGCGCTGCAACGTCATAACCTCCTGACTCAGACCAGGTTCAAACTGCACATCCCCTGGCTGGAGCTGGCTCGCTTCGCTCTCAATGACTGCGAACGCGGTCCTGATTGTATGGAAATCTCCGTCGATGGCGGAAAAATCCTCCCTGGTGAGGCCTCCCTGGTGCGTGTTGAGAGGATCATGGAAGCGCGCTATCAGGACATCCAACAAATCACAGGCGGCCACTCCCGCTTTCGTCGCGGCCAGCGCGAGCGGCACGAGATGCGAGGCAGCGGCGATACGCGAGCCATACACCGGCACCAGCATGCTGATGCCGGGAACGGTTTGCATTGTCACCTGGAGCTGCCCGAAATCGTTTCCAGCGCTCACAAACGCCTGTCGAGCCTGTCCAACGGCCTCCACATCAAATGGATTATGCTGCAATTCCCCCAGAAATTTTTCAGCTATATGCAGTTGCTGCATCCCATCTCTCGCTTGAGCTAGAGAACGCTGATAGGTCGCGCTGCCCGTCTGGTAGAGGAGCAGGGAAAGTATTGTCCCACTACTCGTCAGAGCGAACAGGATACAGAGAGCCAGCAAGAGATATTTCTTCCTGTTCTGCCTGCTTCTCCTGGTATGCTTGACCCGTCTGATACGGGCAGCGTCCTTCTGGTGTGCAACTTCCACTGTCACTCTTTGCCAATACCCCATACAATCGTTGTCTCCATCTATCCAGCTAGAACTGGCCTGACCGCGTCTTCGTGACTATCGAAGCGGGTTCAGGCGTCACAGGTGTACGACGGTCCTTCTCCGCCTGACTCCCCTCAGTACGCTGGTCGTGATCGTGGTGGCGATAGTAGTAGTAGTACGAGTATGAGGTATCCTGACGGCTGCGGCGCTGTTTGTTGACAACACAGCCCACGACAGTCGCACCAACCTGCTCAAGCTGGGCTTTCATCTGCTTGAGATGTCCTTTATGAGAGCGGGTCACATCGACCACAATGAGCGTGCCATCAACTTTTGAAGCGAGAATGCTGGCATCGGAGAGACCACGAATGGGAGGCACATCGAAGATCACGATCTCCGCTCCACAATTCGTCAGCACCTGCAGGAGCCGTTTCATCGATTTGGATTCGAGCAATTCCGATGGATTGGGCGGCAGTGGGCCAGAAGGCATGACGCGCAGATTCGGGATGCCGACCGGATGAATGAATGGCTCAATTGAGAAGGAAGCCGCAGCAGGCTGTGGGGCAAAAGGATGCCCGGAAGGGGGAATAATACGCTCACCTGTTCCCGATTGCCCCGTGGATGACATCCCCAGCGCCAGGATAGCATTACTCAACCCCATCTTGTCGGCAGGAAGCTGAAATATCGCGTGCAGCGTTGGACGGCGCATGTCGGCATCGATCAACAGGGTATTTTTTCCGGCCTTCGCCATGAAAATTGCCAGGTTGGCAGCCACCGTACTCTTACCATCGCCGGGCATGGCGCTGGTCACAACCAGCGTTTGTAATGACTTATCGACGGCAGAGAAGCCCACATTTGTGCGCAAAATGCGGTAGGACTCGACATTTACGTCATGCCCCTGTGGATTGATGATCTCCTCTTGCTGTGAAGAACGCGCGCGCCAGACCGTGCCAAGCACCGTCCAGCCTGAGAGTTCGGTTAATTGCTCCGCTGTATGCACGCGCGTATCCAGTTGTTCATAGAACACGGCCAGCAACATACCGAGAAACAAACCGGCCAGAAAGCCGACAGCTGTATTCAGCAATACATTTGGACGCGCGGGCTTGAGCGCAGGCTGCGCGGGCTGCGCAATACGTAGGAAATTGCCGTTTTGCGCCTCCGCCAGTTCTAACTGCGCCAGAGCATTCTGCCACTGATCGTAGTGGCTCTGCAAGCCGTTCAACTGCACTTGCAGAGAGGCAACCTTGCCAGGATCATTCCCTGCCGCCTTCAACGCTATGATCTGGCTATTGATAGCATCAATCTGCTTCTGTGTATTGTTCAGTTCTTGCTGCATTTGTTGCTGCGACTGGTTATTTTCCTGCTGGATCACCTGAGCTTGCTGATTGATAAGCGCCGTGGCAATGGCATTCGCCAGTGCTGCCGCTCGCGTCGGATTCGGGTCCAGCACCGATATGCCAAAAAGCTGCGTGCTTGCCTGGGGAGAAGCCGAAGTATTACCGGCCAGAGACTCGACCGTCATACCAGGATAGTGAGAAACGACCTCCTGCAAAACAGGCTGGCTTACGGCGAGCTGTGCCTCTGTCTGCACCAACTGATCGCTCGCCAGCAAGCTGTTATAATCCGCAGTGTTGTTCGTCTGCGAGGAATGTATCTCAACCTGCACAATCGCCGTTGATTGATACATCGGGGTCATGAGCTTA
>Ga0209061_1003944_pt1 | contig 15112 bp, 13 predicted proteins | sample Coa_R1_10_FD_187157 | JGI IMG/M metagenome (GOLD analysis project Ga0209061, IMG submission 187157) | Surface soil microbial communities from Centralia Pennsylvania, which are recovering from an underground coalmine fire - Coalmine... | ecosystem: Environmental > Terrestrial > Soil >...
CACGGCGAGCCAACCAACTGCTCCCCTACTGGCCGGAGTCGGCCTTCGGCATGGCCCTGTACTACGAGTACGAGGCTGCTGCCAGTCACCGCTCCCTCCCGATCCATCGTTACCGTCTGCTCGCCCGCCGCTACCTGGACGAGGTGGTGGCACGGGCGCCGTTCGACCCCCTGGTGTTCGTAGCTCTCGGAGAGGTCGATCTGAAGCTCGACGACCTGTCCGGTGCCGAAACCGTGTTCCGCAAGGGCCTCGCCGCCGATCCGGAGAGCCTCTACGTCTTGCACGGCTTGGCGGTGGTGGCGGTGGAGCGACAGCAGTGGGCCAGCGCTGCGCACTGGTATGCCGCGGCGATCGCGATCGCGAGGCAACCCTCGCTGAAGAGCGCGTACGAAATCGACCTGCGTGCGGTAGAGCACGACCGCCCTCCGCCGGCGCAAGATGGGTGAGAGAGCCCGCTCCCTGCACGGTGCCCTGCTGTTTCGGCGGCAGCTGTGAAGCTACGCTCAGCCAGAGAACACGGTGCCCAACGGCCGGTTCCCGTGTAGGAAAGGGGGCAGACCATGACCTGGTTCGCTGGATCTGCGGACGCGTCGGCCGAGGAGCAGGATGCATCCCTGCTGGCCAAGAGACTTCTCGAGGTGCGCCGGGGATTGCTGGACCTCCGGTCGGAGCTGACCGCACGGCTTGCCAGCCTCTCGGCCGAGCTCGAGCGGATCGGCGCAGCGCTCGAGTCGATGCAGGACCGGGCCGCAGCTGCCTCCTCTCCGGGCGAGGTGGCACCGGAGCCTCTGGGAGCGGCTCTCGCCGCCTCGGCGACCGTGCCGGCCGCGCCGACCAGCGAAGAGGTGTCGGCCACGCCCGAGCTCGAGGCAGATCCCGCTGCTTCGACGCTCATCGCCGAGGCGCCGCAGGTGCCGTTACCGGCAGCTGCCGAGCACGAGCCCGCGCCGGAGCCTGAATTTGCTGACCCGACACTCGAACCCTCGCCCGGCGCCTCAACTGAGAGCGCAACCTCGCACCTTGGCGAGATCGAGGAAGCGATGCAGTTAGAGGTGGAGGCAGCCGAGACTGAAGCCGCGGCCGGCCCGGCCGAAGCGGAGCTTTCGGTGCAGGAACACGGGTCGCCCGTCAGGGCGGGGGAGCGTCCGTCCCCAGCCGAGGAGCCGGAGGCGACGGTCGCGCCGCTCAGCGCCGAGCAGCAGCTCGACCAACTTCTGGCCGAGGAGTTTGCCGTCTATCGGAGCGCTCCTTCGCCGCCTTCCGTTGCGGAGCTCGAAGCAGACCGTGGAGTCGCGCCCGAGCGTGTCGAGGAATCCTCGGAGCCGCACGTGCCTCCCCAGGCCCAGCGTCCTGACACTGCTACTGACGATTTCTTTGCGAACCGGGGACACTGAGGGTCGAGCACGCTATGGCTTCGAGGCAATCGACATGCACCCGGTTTGCAACCGAACGCTCACCAGGAGCTATTGCTGGTGGGCTCCCGTGGGAATTCGCTAAAGCAATTCCCCTCCGCGGTCGATAGACTCCGTGGTGCAACATCATTGACCTTGAGGAGGAAATAGATCCATGTCGCTAATCGAACGGTGCCGCGAGCGGTGCCGGGGCGAAGAGGGGGAAGAGGGCTTCACGCTCATCGAGCTCCTCGTCGTCCTTCTCATCATCGGCATCCTGCTGGCGATCGCCATCCCGACCTTCCTGAGCGTCACGAAGGGCGCCCAGGGCACGGCGGCGCAGTCGAACTTGCAGACCGCGCTGACGGGTGCCGACACGTACTACACAGATGCCAGCCAGACCTACACGGGTATCCTGGACCCTGCGCTGGCGACTGCCTCGACGCTCACCCAGATCGATACCGGGCTGAGCTACGCCACGTCAGGTAACTCCACCGGCCCGCACGTCATCAGCGTCGATTCAGCGGGTCAGTACATCATCATGACGGCGTGGGCGCCTGGTCAGAACGACTGCTGGGGCATCCTCGACATCAAGTCGACGCAGAACCCCGGAGTGCTGGGTGAGACCGCAACTGGCACGTACTACTTCGTGTACCGTGGCGGCACCGCCTCGGATTGCGTGGCTAGCACAGTCAAGCCGACCACCATCAGTAACAACAAGTTCCCGTCGGCCTAATCGCCAGGAACTGATGTCCTGAAAGGGGCCCCGGGCACATTGCCCGGGGCCCTTTGACATCTCGTGAGGGAGGGAGCACGAATGTCGCAAGTCGAAGAGGGCTGTCCCGAGGCCGGTTTCACGTTGATCGAGCTGCTGGTCGTCCTCCTCGTCATCGGGGTCCTGCTCGCGATCGCGATCCCCACGTTCTTGAGCGTGCTCGGCGGGACCAACAACACCGCAGCGCAGGCGGACCTGCAGACGGCGCTCACTGGCTCGGACGCCTACTACGCCAACGCGAGCGGCAGCTTCGCCGATCTCATGGACCCTGCGGCAGCGCTGGCGTCGACGCTGACGCAGGTCGACACGGGCCTCGACTACGTGACCGGCACCAGCTCGAGCGGACCGCACGTCGTGAGCGTCTACTCGTCACCTGACGGCCAGGCGCTCGTCCTCACCGCATGGGCGCCTCAGGAGGATGACTGCTGGGGGATCCTCGATCTGAAGGCTCGCCCTCCGGCTCCGATCTTCGGCAAGAGCGCGGTCGGCACCTACTACCTGGTCGCCCGCCACCTGCCGGGTTCGTCGCAGTGCGTCGCGGGCCCATCGATCTCGCCGAGCGCCATCTCGTCGACGGGCTTCCCTCACTCCTGACGCAAGCCTCGTTGCCGGCCGGCCTGCAGCCTCGGATCGAAGGGCGAGCCGACCTCGTCCGGCAGGTCGTATCGGAGGAGATGCCAGCAGCCCAAGCCTGCATGCTCCGGTGCGCTCAGCAGGCATAGGAGCACCGAAGCGTGTCAGGAACCGCTCCGCTCCGCCTGCCGAACCCGGCGGCAGCCTGCCTCAGGGTGAGACGCCGCCTCCCGGCGCCACCATGGCGCCGCCGTCCACGGCGAGCGTCTCGCCGGTGATCCCCGAGGCCGCGTCCGAGGCGAGGAACAACGCCGCCCTTGCCACGTCGTCGGGCTCCCCGATGCGCCGCATCGGGAGGCGGCGAGCGACGGCAGCCTCGGCGGGTTCCCAAAGCGCCCGTGCGAGATCGGTGCGCACGAGCCCGGGCGCGATCGCGTTCACCCTCACCTTCGGGCCGAGCTCGCCGGCGAGCTGGCGGTGAGGTGGATGACGGCCGCCTTGGTCACGTTGTACCAGCCGATCCCGGGCTCGACGGAGTAGCCGCCGATGGAGGCGATGTTGATGACCGCGCCTCCGTGCTCGGCCATCCAGGCCGCCCAGGCGAGCTGGGTCCAGACCAGCACGGCGGTCTGGTTGAGCTGCACCGTCTTGGCGGCGCGAGGGCCGTCGAGCTCGACGAGGGGGCCGAAGTAGGGATTCGTGCCGGCGTTGTTCACGAGGACGTCGACCCGCCCGTAGCGCTCCATCGTGGCGTCCACGCAGGCCCGGGCCTGGTCGGGCTCGCCCGCGTTCGCGGCGTGCCAGGACGTCTCCCCGGCGATGCCGGCGGCCGCCGCCTCGAGGGCGTCGGCCTTGCGGGAGGTGATCATGACCCTTGCTCCCGCCTCGGCCATCCGGCGGGCCGTGGCGAGCCCGATGCCGCGGGACCCGCCGGTGACGAGGGCGACCTTCCCGTCCAACCTGAGCTCCATCGGGCTCACCATATATTGCGGCCGTGGCGCTCCCCGAGAACCGCCTCGCCGCCGAGGCGAGCCCCTACCTCCGCCAGCACTGCCACGACCCCGTGGACTGGTACCCGTACGGGGAGGAGGCCCTGTCGCGAGCCCGCGAGCTCGACCGCCCGCTCTTCCTCTCGATCGGGTACTCGGCCTGCCACTGGTGCCACGTCATGGCGCACGAGTCGTTCGCCGACCCGGAGACGGCAGCGGAGATGAACGAGACGGTCGTCGCCGTGAAGGTCGACCGCGAGGAACGACCCGACGTCGACGCGGTCTACATGGAGGCGGTCGTCGCCGCCAACGGCCACGGTGGCTGGCCGATGAGCGTCTTTGCCACGCCGGACGGGCGGCCGTTCTTCGCCGCCACCTACCTGCCGGACACGCCCCGGCACCACATGCCCTCGTTCCGGCAGGTGCTCGCGGCCGTCGCCGACCTGTGGCAGAACCGCCGCGAGGACGTCGAGCGGCAGGCCGACTCCCTCGCGGCAGCCGTGGCCGGGCGGCTCGGGGCACCACCCTTCCTCGTCGGCTCGCGGTCCGTGGCAGAGACCGCGGGCGGCAAGAAGGCCCCCGGCACCGCCGAGGTGCGCGCGGCGCTCGCGGCTGGCGCCGAGCGGCTCCGGGCAACGGCCGATCTCGAACAGGGCGGCTTCGGGGGGGCGCCCAAGTTCCCCCAGCCGCTGCTGCTCGACCTCCTGCTGCGGGTGCACGCCGACCGTGCGTCGGCCGACCCCGATCCCGGTGGCGAGAGAGCCCCGGAGCTCGAGATCGTGCTGACCACGCTCGAGGCGATGGCCTCCGGAGGCGTCTACGACCAACTCGGCGGGGGCTTCCACCGCTACTCGGTCGACGCGCAGTGGCTCGTCCCTCACTTCGAGAAGATGCTGTACGACCAGGCCCTGCTCGCCCGTGTCTACCTGCACGCTTGGCAGGTGACGGGCGACCGCCGCTGGCGCCAGGTCGTCGAGGAGACGCTCGGTTACGTGGCCTCCCGGCTCGGCCATCCCTCAGGTGCCTTTTACTCGGCCGAGGACGCCGACTCCGAGGGTGAGGAGGGCAGGTACTACCTCTGGGACCTCGCCGAGGTCGAGGCCGAGCTCGGCCCGGAGCTAGCCCAGGCCGCCTGCGCATGGTACGAGATCACCCGGGACGGGAACTTCGAGGGCCGCAACATCCTCCGGCTCATCGAGCGGGGAGCGCTCCTCCGGCCTGCGCCGGTCGAGCGTGCCCGTGAGCTGTTGCTCGCCCGCCGGGCGGCGCGTGTGCCGCCCGGCCTCGACGACAAGGTGCTCGTGGAGTGGAACGCCATGACGTGCTCGGTCCTTGCCGAGGCGGCGGCGGCCACGGGGAGCGCCCGCTATGGCGCCCTCGCCGAGAGGGCCCTCGCCGTGCTGCTCGAGGCGAGGGCCCGCAACGGCGGGGTGACGCCTCGATCGGTCCGTTTCGACGGCGGTCCGCAGGTACCGGGCTTCGCCGGCGACGTCGCCTGGCTGCTCGACGCCCTCGTTCGCCAGTTCGAGCTCACGGGAGCCTCCCGCGTCATAGATGAGTGCCGGTCCGTCGCCGCCGAGCTGCTCGCCGAGTTCGTCGACCCCGGCTCGGGCGCCGTGCACACGACGAGGCGCCAGTCGTCGCCACCGATCGTGCGTGCCGTGGAGTCCACTGACGGCGTGATCCCTGCCGCCTCCTCGGTGGCCGGCATCGCGCTCGCCCGGCTCGGGGCGCTCACCGGGGACGTCGAGGCGGCCGCGGCCGCGGAGAGCATCGTCGCTGCGCTGGCCGAGCTTGTGCGATCCGCCCCGACCGCCGTCCCGGAGCTGCTCCATGCTGCCGCACTGGTCGCCGAGGGACCGGTCGAGATCGTGGCGATCGGCCGCGCTGAGAGCCTGCTCGCCGCGCTGCGGCGACGACTCCTGCCGGAGGCCGTGTTCGCCTGGGCTCCGGCAGGCGCTGGCAATGGAAGCGCCGGGTTGGCGTTGTTCGACGGCAGGGTCGAGGAGGCCGTGTACGTCTGTCGCCGCGGGGAGTGCCGCCTGCCGGCCTACGACCTTGCAGGTGCGGAGGCGGAGCTCACCGAGCTCCGGAGCCGGCGCTAGCGGCCATCATCCGGCCGAGCGCCCCGCCGGCCAGGAAGGCCGGCGCCGCTCGTGCGAGGTCCGCGATAATGAGGCCCGCCGTGCCCCGCTCCCGCCTTGCCGTCGCGCGCCGTATCACCCCTGGCACTCCCCGTGCAGAGGGGCCCGAAGGCTCCCTCGACTGCCTGCTGCTTGCTCCCGCCCCGGACTGGGTCGCCGTCGACCTTGCCACCGGGGCGCTCGTGCGGAGCGGGCTCACGAGCGGACCGGTGCCCGAGCTCCTCGAGAGCGGGGGACCTCTACGTTGCCTACGGCTCGCCCTCGCGCCGGCGGGCGGGGCGTGGGACCCCTCCCGCCCCGAAGCGGTCGGCGTGGCGGCCGCCGAGGAGACGGCCAGCCCGCCTCGCCGCTCGGTTCGCCGCCTTCTCGCCTTGCTGGCCGAGGATGGTGCTCGCAGCATGGGCTCGGGCTCTGGACCTGGTGCCGGTGGGCCGGGCCTGCTCGGCGGGATCGGACCCTCGCTTCCCTTTGTCGAGCTTTCCGGCGACCGTCCCTCGGTCACCGTCCTCGATCCGGACGCGGGAAAGGTGCGGATCGTGCACCGGAGCGACTCGGAGCTCGTGGCGCACTTCCGTCTCGCTGCGTCGCCGCATGCGCTTCCCCTCGCTCGAGGTGCGGCGCGGTGGGTGACCGGAGGGGAGGTACCGACGGTGTCGGGTCGCTCGGTCGCCGGCTACCGGGGTCGGCGTCGCTCCCGCGAGGACGTCGCCGCGCTCGGCCCCGGCCTCGAGACGGCAGTGCACGTCCTGCTCGTCGTCGGGCTCGACCGCCCAGCGGGCGGCCAGGTTCGAAAGCTCGTGCTGGGGGTCGTCCCGACCCAGTAGCCCATGGGATCTGTGCCGTCCGAGAGGGCCGAGCCGCTGCTCAGGCGGCGAGCGCTGCCCGCCACGCTGCTGTGTCCCGCGCGTGCGAGAGCGCTCTCTTGGTCTCCTCGAAGGCCACCTCCGCCACTGCCTCGAGCCCGGAGCCCCGCATGAGGCTCATGCCCTGCTCCGCGACTTCGCGTGGCCCCGGCGAGAGCATCATCACCTCCACTCCCTGGTGCCGAAGTGATTTCACGGCCCCGAGGAGGAGGCGGGTCGGCACCTCGCGGAGGAGGCGATGCCGCAGCTCGGGCGGCCGGGACGGGTCGTAGGACATGGGAGCCACGCAGATGACGCGGTCGGCCCCGCCGGCGGCAGCGAGGTCGAGGTTCGTGAGCGACCAGGCACCTCCGTCGACGAGGATCCGGTCCCCGGCACGAACGGGCGCGTAGACCCCGGGGATGGCGCACGAGGCTCTCACGGCCTCGGGGAGCGCGACGTAGGGTGATCGGTCCCGCCCGAGCACGAGCCGTCGCCGGGAGACGAGGTCGTAGGTGGCGAGCCAGAGGGACCGTGCCGGCCACGTGCGCGGCAGCTCGCGCTCGAGGATCCCGACTCCTTCGCCCATCGAGACGAGCCCGGCGGGGAATGCACGCCTCAGGCTCGGCAGCGGGGGGAGCGAGAGCAGGCTCGGCACCCGGACGCTCGAACGGGCGAGCACGTAGCCCGAGCCGATCGCCCGGCGGAACAGGTCGACCGGGCTGGCGGCGAGGGGACCGGGTGCCGCCGACTCGAGGTCTCCCGCCCGCTCCGCCAGCGCCGAGGGGGAGTAGCCGGCACGGAGGTAGGCAGCCACTGCGCTGCCGGCCGACGTCCCGACGACAAGGTCGACGGCTGGTTCGCTGAGGCCCAGCTCCTGCTCGAGCGCAGCGAGCACCCCGAGGTGATGGGCGACGCCGACGAGGCCGCCGGCGCCGAGGACCACTGCGAGCTTCACGGCGAGCAAGTGTGGCGCAGCACGCCCCTCCGGTGGCGGACCCTCAGGCTGTGCGCGCGAGCCGGCAGCGGGAGCGGAGCTACCTCGGCAGCGTGCCAGCGGCGAGCGGCTCCGCCATGGCCCACCCGAAGGTCACGAGCGTGTCCCGGCGGGCGTCGTCGAGGGCGGGGAAAGCCGCGGCGTAGACCTCTGCCTCCCTCGGCAGCTTCGTCGGCTCGAAGTCGAGGACGCCGGAGGGGTTTTCGTCGCCGATGATGACGAAACTACGGTCGTCGATCCTCCCCTCGGCACCGAAGCGCTTGGCGAGCCGGCGCCCCCAGGCCCGCTCCTCCCCGGTCGCCTTGTGCTCGGGTCGCGGGACGACCTCCTCGAGGCCCACGAAGGCGCGATATCCGGCCGGGTGGACGAGACGGGCCCCGACGAGCACGTCCTCGTCGGGGAAGGCCAGCACGGCACGGCGGTAGAGGTCGTGCATCACCCCGTCGAGGGCGGCCGCTGCGGACCGGGTCCGCGTGAAGGAGGCGAGCCCGACGAGGAGGCTCGGCGTCCCGCCGATGCGCTCGAGCGTGGAGAAGGCGTAGCCGCGCAGCTTGCCCTCCTCGCGCGCGTGGGTGACGAGGACCCACTCCTCGCGTTGCTTGGAGAGGAACCCGATCTCGAATGCGGCCGCTCGAGAGGCGGTCGACAGGTCGGCCATTTCGGCGAGCTCGGCGTCCGTGAGCGCCGTGCAGTCCTTCGTGGAGACCTCGATGCCGTGAGACATGTTCGTGTCGTGCTCCCGTACGTTGCGCTCTCTCGTCCCGCCGTCGGGGCGGCCGCTCCGTCGGGATGCGCCCGCTCGTTAGGCGGACCAGGGGGGATGCGCGCGGATGGCGGGCAACTCTCGCCTGGGTCTCCTCATTCTATTCCGCTCGCCGGGCGTCTCGCCACGGGGCCCCGACGTTCCTACGTGCCAGGCCCTCGAGCGGCTGCCTCAGGAGGCCACTGCGCCGGAGCCGAACAGCTCCTTCAAGGCTCCGATGATCCCAGAGCGCGGGTCCACGTTGAACTGAGCCGGCAGCCTCAGCTCCTTCTCCCCGACGCGCAGGTGGACCGGAGCCGGACCGGGGTGGTCGGCGACGAGCTCGCGCAGCTGGCGGACCATGGAGTCGGTGAGCCGGTGGAGCGGCAGCGTCACGACGACCGGAGCGCCCTCGCCGGCCGGCACGAGCTCGGGGCGGCGCACCTCCATCGCGATGAGCTTCGGCTGCTCCTCACGGGTGTCGAGCCGGCCCCGGACGACGATGACGGCGTCCTCCTCGAGGAGACCGCCGAACTCCTGCATCGTCTTCGGGAAGACCATCACGTCGATCGCGGCCTCGAGGTCTTCAAGGGTGAAGGTGCCCATGAGCTCGCCGCGGCGCGTGTAGCGCCGGACGAGGCCGGTGACGATGCCGCCCGTGGTGAACATGCCGAGCGGAGCCGGAGCGCCATCGGCCAGAGGGCCTGCCGCCCCGCCGGGCTGCGGCTCGAGCACGTCGCGCACGCGGTGCTCGGCGACCCGGCGAAGGGCGTGCTCGAGGCCGAGCAGGGGGTGGTCGGACACGTAGAGCCCGAGCATCTCCTTCTCGAACGCGAGGCGGTCGCCTTTTTGGAACTCCTGGTCGGGGATCGGCACCCGCGAGTCGTCAAAGGCGGGAGCGCTGCTGTCCTCGGAGGGCTCGAGCATCGAGAAGAGGCTGATGACCCCCTGCTCGGTCTCTCGCCGGCGAGCCAGCGTGCGATCGACGATCTCCTCGGCAACGAGGCAGAGGCCCTGGCGAGGGTGGCCGAGCGAGTCGAACGCGCCGGCCTTCACGAGCGATTCGACGGCCCGCTTGTTGAGCACGCTCGGGTCGACCCGCTGGCAGAAGTCGTAGAAGTCGGCGAAGGGGCCGCCCGCCTCGCGCTCCTCGATGACGAGGTCGACGATGGCGGAGCCCACGTTCCGCACCGCGGAGAGTCCGAAGACGATGACCCCGGGCGAGCTCGTCGCACGGCCCTGCGAGGGGGCGGAGCGCTCCGCCGGAAGGGTCGTGAAGTTGGACATCGAGGTGTTGATGTCGGGGCAGCGGACCTCGATCCCGAGGGAGCGGCACTCGGCGAGATAGACAGCCGTCCTGTCCTTGTCGTCTTTCACCGAGGAGAGGAGCGCGGCGAGGTACTCGACGGGGTGGTGCGCCTTCAGCCATGCGGTCTGGTAGGCGACGAGCCCATAGCCGAAGGAGTGCGACTTGTTGAAGGCGTAGTCGGCGAACGGCTCGATGATGTCGAACAGCTGCGTGCCGAGCTCCGCCCCGTAGCCCTGTGCCTCGCAGCCGGCGACGAACTTCTCGCGCTCCTGGGCGATGGCGGAGCGGATCTTCTTCCCGCACGCCTTGCGGAGGTTGTCGGCCTCCTCGAGGGTGTACCCGGCGAACTTCTGTGCGACCCGCATCATCGACTCCTGGTACAGGATGAGCCCGTAGGTGTCGGCGAGGATCTCGGCCATGTCGGGATGGACGTACTCGACCTTCTTGCGGCCGTTCTTCAGCTCGGGGTAGTCGCGGTGCATGTTGGCCGCCATCGGGCCCGGCCGGTAGAGCGCCACGAGCGCCGCGACGTCGTCGAAGGAGGTCGGGGCGAGCGCCCGCAGCGTCGAGCGCATGGCGCTCCCCTCGAGCTGGAAGACGCCGATCGTGTCGGCTCTGCGCAGCATCTCGAAGGTCGGCTCGTCGTCGAGGGGCAGGTTGTCGATGTCAGGCCGCTCACCGGTGCTGTGCTCGATGAGGTCAAGGGCCATCTCGATCACCGAGAGGTTGCGGAGGCCGAGGAAGTCCATCTTGAGCAGGCCGAGGGCCTCCACGGCGTGCATCTCGTACTGGGTGACGATCGGGGCGTCCTCGGCAGGTTGGCCCGGCTCCGGCTTGCGCTGGACCGGCAGGTACTCGGTGAGCGGACGGTCGGTGATGACGACGGCCGCAGCATGGATCCCGTCCTGGCGCCGCAGGTTCTCGAGGCCCTTCGCGACGTCGATGACCCGGCGCGCGTCGGGCTCGTTCTGGTAGAGCTCGCGCAGCTCGGTGGCCGCCGCGTACCCGTCCTCGTGGCCCTCGATCTTCTCGAGGCAGGCCGAGAGCGGCGTGGCCCGGCCCATCACGAGCGGGGGCATTGCCTTCGCGATCTTGTCGCCGAGGGCGTAGGGGAACCCGAGCACTCGCGCCGCGTCCCGCACGGCCGCTCGCGCCTTGATGGTCGAGAACGTCACGATCTGCGCGACGTGGTCCGCGCCGTACCGCTCGGCGGCGTACCGGATCATCTCGCCCCGCCGGCGCTCGTCGAAGTCCATGTCGATGTCGGGCATCTGCTTGCGCCCTGGGTTCAAGAAGCGCTCGAAGACAAGGCCGTAGCGGATCGGGTCGAGGTCGACGATGCGAAGGCAGTACGCCACGCAGCAGCCCGCCGCCGATCCCCGACCCGGGCCGACCCGGATGCCCGACTCCCGTGCGTAGCGGATGAGGTCCCAGACGACGAGGAAGTACGCGGGGAAGCCCATGTCGGTAATGACGCCGAGCTCGTAGTCGAGCCGGTCGCGGACCTCGGGCGGCAGGGGCTCGCCGTACCGCTCCCTCGCTCCGGCGAAGGTGAGGTGGCGAAGGTAGGCGGTGGCGGACTCCTCGTAGCTCGAGGCGCGGAACTCTTCCGGCACCGGGAAGCGGGGCAGTGCCGGCGTGCCGAGCTCGATCTCGACCGCGGCCCGCTCGGCGATCGACAGCGTGTTGTCGCAGGCCTCCGGGAGCTCGCGGAACAGGTGGCGCATCTCTGCCGCGCTCTTTAGGTAGTACTCCTCGCCCTCGAACTTGAAGCGCTTCGGGTCCTCGATGTTGGCCCCGGTCTGGACGCACAGCAGGGCGTCGTGGGCGACGGCGTCCTCCCGCCGGCAGTAGTGGCTGTCGTTGGTGGCCACGATCGGCGCCCCGATCGAGCGGGCGATCTCGACGAGCTGGGGGTTCGTGCGGTGCTGGGCGGGCAGGCCGTGGTCCTGCAGCTCGACGAAGAGGTTCTCGGGGCCGAAGATGTCCTGGAGCCGCCCCGCGAGTGCCTTTGCCTCGCCCGTCTCGCCTGCGAGGAGCGCCTGGAGGACCACCCCACCGAGGCAGCCCGTGGTCGCGATCAGCCCACCACGGTGGCGCTCGAGCAGCTCCCAGTCGACCCGCGGCTTGTAGTAGTAGCCCTCGAGGAAGGCGGCCGAGGAGAGCTTCACGAGGTTGCGGTAGCCCTCCGTGGTCTCGGCCAGCAGCGTCAGGTGGTAGTAGAGCTTCTCCCCGCGCTCTCCCTCACCGCCCGTGTCGTCGATCCTGCCCCGTCGCACCGGCCGCTCGTGGCGGGAGCTCGCGGCCATGTACGCCTCGGCGCCGATGATCGGCTTCAGCCCCTGGCTCCGGCATTCCTTGTAGAAGTCGAGGACCCCGTACATGTTCCCGTGGTCCGTGATCGCGAGCGCTGGCTGGTGGTCGCGCGCGGCGGCGGCCACGACCTCGGGGATGCGGGAGGCCCCGTCGAGCATCGAGTACTCGGTGTGGTTGTGCAGGTGGACGAAGGAGCCCTCTCCGCTCGATGCTCTGGCGGCTCCTGGCCCTGTCTCCACCGAGTTACCCACCCCCTGTCCACAGCCGTTGTCCACAGGCTGTGGACGAATGACAGCCTTGTAGTTCTCCGCTCTGGACCCTATCGCGCCGGAGGTACGCCCCGGGGGGGATCCCGCCTGAGCAGGTTCTCGTGCCGTGCGCAGGCGCTCAGATCAGTCACCTGGCCCCCTGGTGGGGGCGTCCCGCAGGGCGTGAAAATGGTGTCAGGCTCGCCCGCGACGTCGACGTTTTCTTGGCCACGAGGCCGTTGATCAGTCTGGCGCCGGGGTCCGACCAGAAGGGTCGCGCACTGTTCCCACGAGGACGCGCTTCAGAGTTTCGGTTTCCCTGACCGAGGCCCCCGGGCGGCCCGCCTCAACACCGATGAGGAAGGGAGGACCGGAGTGGACGGCGTGGAGGAGACCGAGGACGTCGAGGTCGAGCGGCTGCTCGAACGGGCGGCGGCGATCGACGTGGCCAAGGCGTCGGCCAAGGTCTGCGTGCGGCTGCCCGGCCGGACGCGGCGCACAACGAGGGTCTGGGACGTGCAGGCGACGACGGGGGCGATCATGGCCCTGGCCGACGAGCTGGCCGACCTCGACGTCGAGCGGGTGGTGCTGGAGGCGACGTCGGACTACTGGCGACCCTTCTTCTACCTGCTCGAGGCCCGCGGGGTGGAGGTCTGGCTGGTGAACGCCCGGGACTGCGGCCCTCGTTCGTCCCGCCCAGGGAGATCCGGGAGCTGCGCGACTACACCCGCCTGCGGGCCGAGCTTGTCGCCGAGCGCACCCGGCACAAGCAGCGGGTGGAGAAGCTGCTCGAGGACGCCCTCATCAAGCTGTCCACGGTCGCCTCCGACATCTTCGGGCGATCGGGCCGGGCCATGCTCGAGGCGCTCATCGCCGGCGAGCGCGACCCCGACGCGCTGGCGGACCTCGCCTTCGGGCAGATGCGCAAGAAGACCAGGGCCCTGCGTGAGGCGCTCACCGGCCGTTTCGACGAGCACCACGCCGAGCTGGCCCGGATGCTGCTGCGCCAGGTCGACGCCCTGAGCGCCGACATCGAGGCCCTGACGGCCCGGGTCGATGAGCTGGTGGCGAGGATCCTCGAGGCCTCCAGCCCTCCCGAGGGCGGCGGCCCGGGAGGCCTCTCGGTCTTGGAGCGCCTCGACGAGGTGCCCGGCATCGGCCTGCGGGCCGCCCAGGTCATCGTGGCCGAGCTGGGGCTCGACATGGCCCAGTTCCCGACGGCCGCCCACCTCGTGTCGTGGGCCAAGGTGTCGCCCCGCACCGTGCAGTCCGGGCCGCGCAGCCGGACCGCCGGCACGGGCAAGGGCAACCCCCACCTCCGGCGCATCCTGGGCGACGTGGCCACCGCCGCGGCCAAGACCGACACGTTCCTCGGCGAGCGCTACCGCCGCCTCGCCAAGCGCCGGGGCAAGAAGCGCGCCCTCGTAGCGGTCGAGCGATCCATCCTCGTCGTCGTCTGGCACCTGCTCGCGGACCCGTCCGCCCGGTTCCACGACCTCGGCAGCGACTTCTACGAGCGGCGCGTCAACAAGGACCGCCGCACCCGCGACCTCGTGCGCCAGCTGATGGCCCTCGGCCACGAAGTCACCCTCAACCCGGCGGCCTGAGGCTCGGGACTCCGTCCCGAGCGGGGCTCCGCCCCGCACCCCGACCTGGCGCGCCCGGAACCGGTGCGGACTTCAGCTCATTTTCGCTTCAGAGGCGGTGGACCTTCTGACCCAGCCTCGATGTCCGGGCGGACAGGTCCTAAACAGGGGCTAAGAGATCGACGGGTTCGGCGCTCGGACTCCTGGTTCGGTTCCGTCGTCTGCCGCGAGCTTGTCCAGCGCCTCGGCCAGGGCCTTGTCGCGTGTCTTCGCAGCCTGTTGGTAGTGGAGGGCAGCAGCTGGTGATGAGTGTCCACCCCGGAACATCAGCTCGGCCGTCGTCGCCCCGGCCTGGGCGGCCAAGGTGAGGCCGGTATGACGGAGGTCATGGAGTCGCACCTCAGGACGACCGATCTTGCCCCGGACGCGCGTCCAGACTCGGTCGATCGTGCGCGGATTGATCGGTTGGCCGTCTCGGGAGAACACCCAGGCATCCCTTCTCTTGGCCGTGAACGTGTCCAGGTGCGTGCGGAGGGCATCCAGGGCGATGACAGGAAGCGCGATCGTTCTCGTCCCTGCGTCGGTCTTCGGTAGCCCGAGAATGCGCTCGCCTTCTGCTGTCGCCACCCAGGCGTAGGGACAGATCGGGTCGACCCACAGATCCACCCGGATCGCAATCATCGGGCGTGCTCGCGCATACCGCTAGAGCCTCCGGCCCTTGTCGGCGAGCCGCTCTGACCGGTATTGCGCTCGTCCACTTCCCGGGCTGAGAGGCGGCGAGGTGCACGCCGCCTCCAGGAGTCGACGACCATCTGTTCGACCTCGTCGGGGTCGCAGCGATCAAGAGACACGGAGACCCAGCCATGGCGACCCAGGTAGGCCGCGAAGGAGAACACGTCGGGCTCGGCGGCGATCAACGCCGCCTGGTCGGCGGGCGAGGTCTTCATCGTCGCCGTGGAGCCATCCGGCGCCAGGGTCAGAAACAGCCTGTCGCAAACGCGGAACGTGGGCCTGCCCCATGTCTCGCGCTCGTCGACTCCCGGCAAGGCCAGTGCGGCGGCGCGCAGCCGCTCTGCCACATCGAGCGCCGTGCGCCGCTCACGCATGGGGAGCGACCTCGGGGACGTCCAGCAGTCGCAGCGAGGTACCGTCGGGCCTGGCGCCGGGCAACCTGGGCCCGGGCTCCGGCACCGTCCTCGG
>Ga0209061_1003945_pt1 | contig 15110 bp, 12 predicted proteins | sample Coa_R1_10_FD_187157 | JGI IMG/M metagenome (GOLD analysis project Ga0209061, IMG submission 187157) | Surface soil microbial communities from Centralia Pennsylvania, which are recovering from an underground coalmine fire - Coalmine... | ecosystem: Environmental > Terrestrial > Soil >...
GTCGAGTACGGCGGCATGTTGTAGTTGTGCATGTAGCGCTTGGAGCGCTCCGGGTTGAGCGTGTCGATCATCTGCTCCATCCGGAGCATGTTCAGCGTCGTCACGCCGAGGATCTGCGTCTCGCCGCGCTCGAACAGCGCGGAGCCGTGCACCCGCGGCAGCACGCCGACCTCGGCGGACAGCGGCCGGATGTCGGTGACCCCGCGGCCGTCGATGCGGACGCCCTCGGCGATGATCCGCTCCCGGACCAGCTTCTTGGTGAGCGCGCGGAAGGCGGCGCCGATCTCCTTCTCCCGGCCCTCGAACTGCTCGGCCAGCTTCTCGGCGGCCAGCGCCTTGATCCGGTCCAACTCGGCCTCGCGGTCGTGCTTGCCCGCGATCGTCAGCGCCTGGGCGAGCTCGCCGGAGACCTCGCCGGCCACCGCGGCGTACACGTCCTCGGCGTAGTCGATGAACACCGGATACTCGGCGGGCGCCACGCCCTGGGCCGCCTCGGCGGCCAGCCGCCGCTGCGCCTCGCACAGCACCTTGATGAACGGCTTGGCGGCCTCGAGCCCCTCGGCGACCGTCTCCTCGGTCGGCGCCACGGCGCCGCTGCCCGCGTCGGCGAGCAGCCTGAGCGTCTCCGGGGTGGACTCGGCCTCCACCATCATGATCGCGACGTCGCCGTCCTCGCCCTCGCCGGCGTCGAGGACGCGGCCCGCGACCACCATGTCGAACGTCGCGTGCGCGAGCTGGTCGTAGCTGGGGAACGCCACCCACCGGCCCCTGATCAGCGCCACCCGCACCCCGCCGATCGGGCCGGAGAACGGCAGCCCGGCAAGCTGAGTGGACATCGACGCGGCATTGATGGCCACCACGTCGTACAGGTGCTGCGGGTGCAGCGCGAGCACGGTCGCGACGATCTGGATCTCGTTGCGCAGCCCCTTGACGAAGCTGGGCCGCAACGGGCGGTCGATCAGCCGGCAGGTGAGGATCGCGTCCTCGGACGGGCGGCCCTCCCGGCGGAAGAACGAGCCGGGGATCCGGCCCGCCGCATACATCCGCTCCTCGACGTCCACGGTGAGCGGGAAGAAATCAAGGCCCTCCTTCGGCTGCTTCGAGGCGGTGGTCGCCGACAGCACCACGGTCTCGCCGTCGAGGACCACCACGGCCGCGCCGGCCGCCTGGCGGGCCAGCCTGCCGGTTTCGAACCTGATCGTGTGCGCGCCGAACTCGCCGTTATCGATGACGGCTTCGGCACTTCGGACACCCTTCACGGGTGAGACCTCCTTGCGGTAGATCCCGCACCCCACCCGCCGCCGTGCCGTATGTGGCCTTGGCCGCCCGCTGGGAGCGGCCGGCCGGTCTTCGATCGAAGCCCTCGGGATCACGCTGACCCGGGGACCACTACCGAGGACCGGCCCTGGCGCTCGGGGCCGGGGGCTACGGGATGTCGATGTTGACGGTATTCAGTTGTCCTGGCGCAGCCGTCCGGATCGGGGGCGGCTAGCGGCGGATGCCGAGGCGCTCCCTGATCGCACGGTAGCGATTGATGTCCTTCTTGGCCAGGTACTTCAGCAGCCGACGGCGGCGGCCGACCAGCAGCAGCAGCCCCCGCTGGCTGTGGAAGTCGTGCTTGTGCACCTTCATGTGCTCGGTCAGGTGGCTGATCCGCCTGGTCAGCAGCGCGATCTGGACCTCCGGCGAACCGGTGTCACCCTCACTGGTCGCGTAGTCCGCCAGGATCTCCTTCTTGGCGGCGGTGTCGAGCGGCACGTGACTCCTTGGCATGGGATGTGAACGGGTCCCGTGGGGCCGATCCCCGGTGGCGGGAGCAGGGGCGGCCGCATGAGGGCGCAGCGCATCCCTGCCTGCCCTGGCTAGTCGCCCGGCAGCGTCTCAGGGTACCACGGTCAGCAAAGCGGCCGCACCGCCCGCGGCGCGCCGCCGGCGGCCGCGACCGCTTCCCCGTTGCGTACAACGCTCTTAGGCTGTGACAGATGCCCGATCTCAGCACGGTACTCCGCCGCGTGCCCGCCGCCAGGCAGCGCGCCGCGCCGGGCGCGGCCGGCGCGGGGCCGGGCTGGTGGCCCCCGGCCTGGTCGGCGCCGGCCGCGATGCGGGCGCTGCGCGCGGTGCTGGTCGTTCCCGGGCTGTTCGCGCTGACCTTCACCGGCCTCGGCAACCTGCAGATGGCGCTGTTCGCCGCGTTCGGCGGGTTCGCGAGCCTGGTCATGGCCTCGTTCGGCGGCAGCAGGCGGGACAAGGCGGTCGCGCATCTGGGGCTGGCGCTGACCGGCAGCGCGGGCATCGTCGTCGGCACGGCGGTCAGCGGGGTCACCTGGCTGGCGGTTGTCGCCACGATCCCGGTGGCGTTCGGGATCTTCTTCGCCGGGGTGGCCGGGCCCAACGCGGCCTCCGGCGTGACCGCCGCGCTGCTGGGCTACGTGCTGCCGGTCGCCACGCCCGGCACGGTGGGCATGATAGGCGACCGGCTGGCCGGCTGGTGGCTGGCTAGCGCCGTCTCCACCGCGGCCGTGCTGGCGCTGTCGCCGCCGTCGCCCGGCGACCGGCTGCGCGCCGCCGCGGCCTCCTCGGCCCGCGCGCTGGCGGCCCTGCTCGAGTCCGGCGTGCGCGGGAGCGCAACGGCCGCGGACCTCGCGGCGAGCCAGGCCGCCAAGCACGGGCTGCTGGACGCGTTCGCCGCCACGCCGTACCGGCCGACCGGGCTGGCCACCGCCGACCAGGGGCTGGCAAGCGTCATCCAGCTGCTGCAGTGGTGCACGACGCTGGTCGCCGACGCCGCCGACGGGCACCCGGGCCTGGGCCGCGCCGCGCCCGGCGACCGCGAGCTGCTCGCGGCGGCCGGGCGCCTGCTCGGTCAGGCCGGGCGCCTGCTCGGTCAGGCCGGGCGCCTGCTGGCCGAGCCCGGCACCCGCGCCCCCGGCTGCCGGGCCGACGCGCTGCTGGCCGGGCTGGCCGAGCTGGACCGGCTGCGCGAGGCCGCGGCCGCCGGCCTCCCCTCGGCGGCCGGCGACGACGACGCCGACGCGGCGGAGGCCGCGGCCAGGCAGGCCTTCCACGCCGAGGCGATCTCGCTGGCGGTGCGCAACGTCGTCGCGGACACGCTGATCGCCACGCGGCGGGCCGACCCGGAGACGATCGCCGCGCGGCGGCGCGGCTGGTACGGGGCGGCCGCGGAGGGCACGACCGCCGAACGGCGGGCGGCCGCGCTGACCGGGGCGGCCGGCGTCATGACCAGGCACGCCAGCGTCCGTTCGGTGTGGTTCCTGAACAGCCTGCGCGGCTCGCTGGCGCTGGCCGCCGCGGTGCTGGTGGCCGACGTGTCCGGCGTGCAGCACGGGTTCTGGGTCGTGCTCGGCACGCTGTCGGTGCTGCGCGGCAACGCCGCGGCCACCGAGTCCACCGCGCTGCGCGCGCTCGGCGGCACCGTGGCCGGCTTCGCCGCCGGCGCGCTGCTGCTGCTCGGGATCGGCACCAGCCCGGCGGCGCTGTGGGCGGCGCTGCCGGTCGCGGCCGCCGTCGCCGCCTACGCGCCGGGGACGCTGCCGTTCGCGTTCGGGCAGGCGGCGTTCACGGTCGTGGTCGTGGTGCTGTTCAACCTGCTGGTGCCGGTCGGCTGGCGGGTGGGCCTGCTGCGCACCGAGGACGTGGCGATCGGCTGCGCGGTGAGCCTGGCGGTGGGTTTCCTGTTCTGGCCGCGCGGGGCCAACGCGGTGGTCGGCGACGACCTGGCCGACGCGTTCCGGGCCGGCGCGGCGTACCTGACCCAGGCGGTGGACTGGGCGCTGGGCTTCCGGCCCGGCCCGCCGGACGCCGGCCGCGCGGCGGTCACCGCCGGCATCCGGCTCGACGAGGCGCTGCGCGGGTTCCTCGCCGAGCAGGGGGCCAAGCGGCTGTCGAAGCAGGAGCTGTGGACGCTGGTGATGGCCACCATGCAGGTGCGGCTGACCGCCTACTCGCTGGCCGGCCTGCGGGCAGGCGGCGAGCACCGCCGGCACCCGGCGGCGGCTTCCGCGCGCACCCTGCTCAGGCAGGCGGCGGCGGACCTGGCCGGCTTCTATGAGCGGGTCGCGGTGCTGGTGGGCAGGCCCGCCCCGGGCCAGGTGGTGCCGCCGCTGCATGCCCCCGCGATCGTCAGCCTGGACGGCGCGGGCGGCCACGGCGACGGCGCGGACAGGGACGGCGCGGGCGGCCACGGCGACGGCGCCGGAGACCTGGTCCGGATCGTCACCGGCGACCGGTACCCGCGCCTGCTGTGGGTGCACGAGCACCTGCGGCATCTCGGCGCGCACGCCCGCGGCATCGCCGACCCGGCCCGGCACGTGGCCGAGCAGCGCCGCCTGCCCTGGTGGCGGTGAGGTGCCGCCCCATGGCGCGGTGGGTGCTGCACGTGGACCTCGACCAGTTCCTCGCGGCGGTCGAGGTGCTGCGGCATCCGGAGCTGCGCGGGCGCCCGGTCGTGGTCGGCGGCGACGGCGACCCGACGAAACGGGGCGTGGTGAGCACGGCCTCCTACGAGGCCCGCGCGCATGGCGTGCACTCCGGGCTGCCGCTGCGCACCGCGGCGCGGCGGCTGCCGCCGGACGCCGTGTTCCTCCCGGTGGACCGGGCCGCCTACGAGCAGGCCTCGGCCGAGGTGATGGACGTGCTGCGGTCGGCCGGCGCGGTGGTGGAGGTGCTCGGCTGGGACGAGGCGTTCCTCGGCGTCGACACCGGCGACCCGGAGGGCTTCGCCCGGTCGCTGGCGGCGCGGGTCCGGGCGGCGACGCGGCTGGACTGCACGGTGGGGATCGGCGAGAACAAGCTGCAGGCCAAGATCGCTACCGGGTTCGGCAAGCCGGCGGGGGTCTTCCGGCTGACCCGCGCGAACTGGTTCGAGGTCCTCGGCGACCGGCCGGCCGACGCGCTGTGGGGCATCGGCGCCAAGACGGCGAGGAAGCTCGCCGGCCTCGGCATCCACACGGTCAGGCAGCTAGCGTCCGCCGACCCCGGCGCGCTCGCCGCGGCGTTCGGCCCGGTGACGGGGCCGTGGCTGGTGATGCTCGGCCGCGGTATCGGGGACGCCGACGTGGACGACTCGCCGTACCTGGCCCGCGGGCACGGCAGGGAGGAGACGTTCCAGCACGACATCGCCGACTGGTCGCGGGTGCAGGCCGAGGTGAGCCGCATTGCCCGCCTGCTGGCCGCGGACCTGGCCGCCGAGTCCCGGCCCGCGGCGCGGGTGATCGTGAAGGTGCGGTACGCGCCGTTCCGCACTGGCACCCGCCAGGTGACCCTCGGCTCCCCCAGCTCGGACGCCGCGGTGATCGAGCGGGCAGCGGCCGCCGCGCTGGGCCGGTTCACCAGCCGGCGGCCGGTCCGGCTGCTGGGGGTCCGGGCGGAGTTCGCGCAGTGACGCAGATCGCTCAGTCGAAGCGGCGGGCGCTGGGGTAACGCTGGCCGCCGTCGACGACGACGTTGGCGCCGGTGACCCACGACGCCCGCACGGACAGCAGGAACGTGACGACGTCCGCGACCTCCCCGGGGCTGCCCAGGCGGCCGAACGGGAACTGGCCGGCGAGGAAGGCGGCGAAGTCCTCCGGGCTGTCCCGCTTGAACAGATCCCATGAGCCGCCGGGGAACATGATCGACCCGGGACTGACGGCGTTCACCCGGATGGCGTGTGGCGCCAGTTCCTGTGCGGCGGTCGCGGCCAGCTGGATCGCCGCGGCCTTCGCCGCGGCGTAGGCGGTGCGGGGTGCCGGGCGCATCCCGGTGATCGAGGAGATGATCACCACCGCGCCGCCGCCCGCTGCCCGCAGGTGGGGCAGGCCGGCCCGGATCAGTTCCGCGGCATGGCCCGCGTTGAGGGCGAAGGTGGCGGTGAACTCGCCGGCCTCGGCGCTGGTCAGGTTGCCGCGCCCGACGGTGCCTCCCGCGTTGGCCACCAGGCGATCGAGGCCGCCGAGGGCGTTCGCGATGTCGTCCACGGCGCGGCGGAGCATGTCCGTGTCCATGACGTCGGCCGCCGCCGTGGCGACGGGCGCGCCTAGCCCGCTCAGCCGCCGGGCCGCGGCGGCGAGGCCCGCTGGGTCACGGGCCACCAGTCCCACCGCCGCTCCCTCGGCGGCCAGCGCCTCGGCGACCGCCAGGCCGAGGCCCCTGCTCCCCCCGGTGATCAGCGCGCGGCTGCCGCGCAGTCCGAGGTCCACGAGCCGTTCCTTCGCGCGGGGGCCGGCCGGTCAGCCGCCCGCCTTCCCGAAGTCCGCGGTGGACCAGCGCTGCGGTGTCATCCGGATCGCGACCTGGCTGCCGTCCGGGTTGGCGGCGATGAAGGCGTCGCCGCCCGCGGTGCCCAGGTACCTGCGCGCCAGGCCGAGCCGCTCGTCCCGGTCGATCTCCCCGAAGACGGCCGGCCCCTCGACGGCGACGTACTTGTACGGGGGCCGCTCGTCCTGCACGCACAGGCTGAACCGGCCGGCCGCCAGGATGGCCCGGGCCTTGCGGGTGTCACGGCCCGTGCTGATCGTCACCGCGCCGCCGGGCCGGTAGCCGTACCAGACAGGGACGGCCAGCGGGCCGGTCCCGTCCTCCGAGGCCACGCTGATGACCCCGACATGCACTCCGGCCAGGAACTCCTCCCGCTCCTGCCGGCTCATCCGCAACGACATGCCGCCTCCCTTCACTCAGTTGATCACGGGATGACCATCACCGATGCCCCGGCGCGAGGGCCTGTCGCCGGCGGGCTGCGGGCCGCAGGCACGATACGCTGGCCGGCAACGCGGTCAGTCCGGCGCCGGGAGCTGTCCGCGCTCGGCGGACCTGGCCAGGCGGCGGGCCTGGGACAGGCCCGCGCCGCGCGCCTGCGGCGGGAGCCGGTAGATGGTGACGCCGCCCATCACGTTGTAGGCGCGGACCCTGATCAGCGGCGCGCCGGGGCGCGGGGCGCGCCGCGAGCCGACCTCGTCGTTGCCGCCCATCAGCGAGAAGCCGCCCACCTCCAGCTCGACCGAGTCGGGCACGTAAACGTTGGCGCCGCCCATCAGCGAGAACAGGTTGAGGGTGAGCTCCCCGCCGGTGATCTCGGCGTCGCGCAGGTCGATCTCGTCGCCCCCCATGATCGCGACCGCGTTGATGCTGCCGACGGCGCGGAACCTGCCGCGCCGGTGCGAGCCGCCCATGATCGCCACCAGCCAGCGAACCGGCTTCTTCGTCCCCGCGGCCGCCGGGGGCTGCCCGGCCTGCCGCGGCAGGTCGCTGGTCACCGCCTCCAGGTCGGCGCGCGTCTTGGCGGACAGCGCCCGGCCGGCCCGCTCCTCCAGCTCGTCCAGGGTGAGCCGGCCGGCCGCGGCATGCTCGCCCAGCTCCCGCACCGTGGCGTCACGTTCGGCGTCGGAAACGCGCATCGATTCGTCGGACTGGCTCACCGGCTGCCTGCCTTTCACATGCTGACGTTGGCGCTCAGCCACCAGCAGAGCGGGCGCGCGGCCCGGAAGAACCAGACGATGCGGTCCTTCGCGGCCGCCGTCTCCAGCCAGGGCCCGGCCGGCCACTGCTTCCACGCCGTCAGGCCCTTGTACCTGAGCAGGGCGATGCGGGGGTGATCGGGAGAATAGCCGCGCGGCGCGGACTTCAGCGCGCCGTGCCCGTGGAGGGCGATATCCGCCTTCTCCAGCGCGGCGACGACCCGTTCCAGCTCGGCGCCCGGGCCGTCGGCGGCCACCGCGGCCCGGTAGCGGGTGAGCTGCTCCGGGCTCATCTGCCACAGGCCGGCCCCGGCTGCCAGCCCGTCCGCGGACAGCCGAAGGTAGCAGGTGTCACCGACCGCGGCGGCGATGTGGGTCTGGTACGGCGACTTGTCCCGGCTGAACCTGACGTCCCGGTAGGGACGGAAGATCTTCGGCTCGCCGAACTCGGCGGCAAGCTCATCGGTGAGCTCGGCCATCGGCCGCAGCACCGCGCGCTCGTAGACGGCCTTGTGCCGCGTCCAGTACGACTTGGAGTTGTCGGCAGCGAGCCCCTCGTAGAAATCCAGCGCCTCCTCGGGCCACCCGCAAAACGCCATCTCCCCGTTCCTCCCAGTGTCGCTCGGCCCCAACCATAGCCGTTACGCGGGACGCCCGGCAGTGGCGGCCGAGCGGGCATGCGTGAGTCATAGCCGCGGAGGAGCGCCGCTGCGCGCTGTGCGACGACCGGCGAACGCTGCTGTGGCCCGGCAGCCAGCGGGCGGCGGAGTACCGCCTGTTCCGCGGCGGGCAGGCGGACGGCCGACGCACCTGGTACTCGACGTCGACCGCCGCCCGCCAGCGCGTTCGGGCGCGGCGCGGGCTGGGCTGCCGGCCCGCCAGGCGGGTGCGGGCCCGCCCGGGCAGCTGACGCCCGGCACCCGGCCGGATACCGGGGCGCCTGCCCCCGGCCCGCGGCCGCCGGGGATCCCGCGCCGGCCAGCGCGTAGGATCGGTGCCCCATGGAGGAAAAGGCGCCATATACGGCGCCCTATCCTTCGCGGGGCACCGATCCTACCCGTTAACCAGGGCATCCCGCCGCGCGGGGAAGGCCGGCCCGCGCACCCGCGCTGAACGGCATCGGGTCCTGGCCAGCGTCCGGGAACGACACGGCGCAAAGTACCGGTCCGCGAGCACGGCCCGCCCCGCGACCGGGGCGCCGGCGCCGCGGGCGGTCAGCGCCCGCCGCCTGGTCACCGCCGCCGGGCGGGCCACCGGGCGCAGACGCTACCAGCCGCGGGCGGCGAACGCGGTCAGCGCGGCGAGCGTCACGGTCACGGCGGCGGCGGCGCCGTGCACGGCGATGAGGCGGCCGGCCGGCGACGGCGGCCGGCGCCGGCCGCCGCGCCTGGCGGCGCGGGCGCTGGCCGCGAGCCAGGCTAGCCCGAGGCAGGCCGCGGCGGCCGCGAGCCCGAACGCGATCCAGGCCAGCACCTTGGGGTGGACGAAGGTGTAGCCGAACCAGAACCCCAGGCCGACGACCGCGACGGCCGGGTGGGCGAACTCCAGCAGCGACCGTGCCCCCGGCAGCATCGGCGCGTTCCTGGATGCGACAAGCGACGGTGTGTCGAACCGGGCCTTGGCCGCCCGCCGCATCTGGCGCGGGGACGCGCCGGCGGCGGCGCCGGCCGCCGGGGCCGGTCCGGCCCCGGCGCGCGGGCCGGCGGCCGCCGCGACAGCGGCAGCGGGCCCGGCGGCCGCGGGCCCGGCGGCCGCGGGCCCGGCGGCTGCCGTCGCGGGCCGGGGGCGGCGGGCGGGCCCGAGGCCGGTCAGGAGCAGGTAGCAGCCTGCCCCGGCGGTGACCGCCCACAGCACCAGGACCACGATGGCCATGGAAGAAGGCTACCGGCGGGCCGGCGCGGCGGGCCCGGGCCGGGGCAGCATGCGGCAGGGGGGATGGAGCCGGCGGGCACGACGGCCGGCGGGCCCTGCCGCCGCGGCGGGGCGACGGCCGGCGCGCCTCACGGCACGGCCGGCGCGGCGGGCAATCCGGATGATCGCCCGCGGACCCGCCCGGATGCCCGTACAATACGCCGTGTTACCGTTTCGGCGTTCGGGGGCACGGGGACGATCGCCCGGTATACGGACAATAGTGCATCAGGTACGGGGTGTTACCGATATCGTGGCGGGTGACACCCGGCACGACGCCGCTGAGCTGAGGTTTCCGCGGCGGCGCCGGGGCCGGGCGGCCGCCGCACCCGGAAGCACGTACGGTAACCAGACAGCGCCGCTCGTTCGGAGTACAACGGCTCTCCCGGGGAAGTAGCGGCCAGAAAAGGGGAACGATGGCGCCGGTCATTGGCATCACCACATACGACGATCAGGCTTCGTGGCGCGACTGGTCGGCGCGGGCGGCCGTGCTGCCGTGGACGTACGTGGACGCGGTCCGGCGCGGCGGCGGGCGGCCGGTGCTGCTGCCGCCCGGCGGGGACGCCGCCGAGGCGGCCGCCACGGTGGCGGGGCTGGACGGGGTGGTGGTGGCCGGCGGCCCGGACATCGGCCCGGCCAGCTACGGCGCGCGGCCGCACCCGCGGACCAGGCCGGCGGTCCCGGGGCGGGACGCGTGGGAACTGGCCGTCACCGCCAGCGCGCTGCGGCTGGGCGTGCCGGTGCTGGCCATCTGCCGCGGCATGCAGGTGCTGAACGTGCTGCGCGGCGGCACGCTGCACCAGCACCTGCCGGACCTGGTCGGCCACGGGGAGCACGGCGGGATCCCCGGCGGCTACGGGCAGCACAAGGTGCGGGTCGACCCGGGCAGCATGCTGGCCGGCATCCTGGCCGAGGACGGGTACTTCCAGGTGCCAACCCGGCACCACCAGGCGGTGGACCGGCTCGGCGACGGGCTGGTCGCGTCGGCCTGGGCCGAGGACGGCACGGTGGAGGCGGTCGAGGCCGCCCCGCAGGCGGCCCCGCAGGGGAGCCCGCAGGCGGCCCCGCAGGGGAGCCCGCAGGCGGGCCCGCAGCACCCGGAGGACGGGCACCGCTTCGTGCTCGGCGTGCAGTGGCACCCCGAGCAGGGCGATGACCCGCGGCTGTTCGCCGCGCTCGCGGCCGCCGCGGCGGAGCGGGCCCGGGGAGGGGCCGGGACCGTCCCGGCGCACGGCCGGCTCGCCTCCATGGTCTAGTCTGGCCCCTAAAGATGCCGCGCAGTCGTGGAGGGCACGGTGCCGGGAGGCTCGCCCGCGATCGTCGCCGCGGTGTTCCGCGCCGTGCGGACGAGCAACGCCTTCGAGGAGACCGTGCAGCGGCTGCTCGAGGGGGTCAAGCTGGGCGTGTACGCCCCGGGCGACAGGCTGCCCCCGGAGCGTGAGCTCACCCGCAGGCTGGGGGTCAGCCGCATCACGCTGCGCGAGGCGCTGCACGAGCTAGCGGCGGCGGGCTACGTGCAGACCAAGCGCGGCAGGTTCGGCGGCACGTTCGTGCTGCGCCAGCCCGAGCCGCTGGGCAGCGACGAGGCCAGCCGGACCGCGCGGGAACTCGGCGGGCGGCTCGACGACGCGCTGACGTTCCGGCGGGTGGTGGAGACCGGGGCGGCCGAGATGGCGGCCGCGGCCGGCCTGTCCAGGGGGCAGCGGGAGCAGCTGACCGGATGCCTGGCCGAGGTGCGGGCCGCCACCACCGCGGGCTACCGGCAGGCCGACACCAGGCTGCACCTGGCCATCGCGGCCGCGGCGGGCTCGCCGCTGCTGACCGCCGGCGTGGTGGAGGCGCGGGTGCGGCTGGTCGACCTGCTCAACGCCATCCCCATGCTGGAGCGGAACCTGGCGCACTCCAGCGCCCAGCACGCCGCCATCGTGCGGGCGATCCTGGCAGGCGACCCGGAACGGGCGCGGCGGGCCATGGCCGAGCACGTCGACGGCACCGCGGCGCTGCTGCGCGGGTTCCTCGGCGAATCCTGACCCTTGACACGCCCGCGGGCGCGGTGGCTAAATGGGCTCACTCAATGGGTCAGTTCCAGCCATTTCAGGGGTGACTCCATGGCCGACGACATCGCGGCCGCGCGCGAGGTGGGCGCCGACGAGCGCCGCCTGCACGAGCTCGGCTACGCCCAGGAACTCCGCCGCCGGATGTCGGGGTTCTCCAACTTCGCCGTCTCGTTCACGATCATCTCGATCCTGTCCGGCTGCCTGACCCTGTACGGGTACGGCATGAACACCGGCGGGCCCGCCATCATCGTGTGGGGCTGGCCGATCGTCGGGGCGATGACGCTGCTGGTCGGGCTGGCGATGGCCGAGGTGTGCTCCAGCTTCCCCACCGCGGGCGGGCTGTACTACTGGGCGGCCAAGCTGGCCCCGAAGAACGGGCCGGCCTGGTCGTGGTTCACCGGCTGGTTCAACTTCCTCGGCCAGGTCGCGGTCACCGCCGGCATCGACTTCGGCGCCGCGTTCTTCATCAACGCGCTGCTGAACCTGCAGTGGGGGGTCAGCACGGCGCACTGGGTGACGATCCTCATCTTCGCGATCGTGCTGTTCGTGCACGGGCTGATGAACCAGTTCGGCATCCGGCTGGTCGCGCTGCTGAACGACGTGAGCGTGTGGTGGCACATCCTGGGCGTGCTGATCATCGTGAGCGTGCTGGCGTTCGTGCCGTCGCGGCACGCCTCGGCCTCCTACGTGTTCACCTCCACGTTCAACGGCACCGGGTGGCACAGCACGTTCTACGTGCTGCTGCTCGGCCTGCTGCTGGCCCAGTACACGTTCACCGGGTACGACGCGTCGGCGCACATGACCGAGGAGACACACGGCGCCGCGCGCAGCGGCCCGCGCGGCATCGTGATGTCGATCCTGGTGTCGCTGTTCGCCGGCTGGCTGCTGCTGATCGGGATCACGTTCGCGATCCAGAAGGCGCAGTACTCGGCGTACCTGGGCGCGCTGGTCCCGCCGGCCCAGGTGTTCGCCACCGCGATCGGCGACACCGGCGCCAAGCTGCTGCTGCTGGTCGCGATCGGCGCCCAGCTATTCTGCGGGATGTCGTCGGTCACCGCGAACTCGCGGATGATCTACGCGTTCTCCCGGGACGGGGCGCTGCCCGGCTCGGCGCTGTGGCACCGGGTGAACAAGCGGACCAGGACGCCGACCAACGCGATCTGGCTGGCCGCCGCCGGCGCGCTGATCCTGGGCCTGCCGTACCTGGGCAACAGCGCGGCCTACGCCGCGGTCACCTCGATCGCCACCATCGGCCTGTACATCGCCTACGTCGCGCCGACCCTGCTGCGGCTGCGGCGGGGCAGCAGCTTCCAGCGGGGCCCGTGGCACCTGGGCCGGTGGAGCTACCCGGTCGGCATCATCGCGGTGGCCTGGGTGGTCTTCATCACGATCTTGTTCATGCTGCCCACCGCCAGCCCGATCGGCTGGGGCAACTTCAACTACACGGTGGTGGCCGTGCTCGTGGTGATCGGCTTCGCCGGCATCTACTGGCTGGTCTCGGCGCGGAACTGGTTCACCGGCCCGAAGGTCCAGGGCACGCCCGAGGAGCTGGCCGCGATCGAGCGCGAGCTGTCGTCCTGATGGCCTCCGACGGCGGCACGGGCCGGCGGCCGGGCATGCTGACCGCCGAGCAGCTGCGGGCCGCGGCGGCGGCCGGCGAGATCGACACCGTGGTGCTGGCCTTCACCGACATGCAGGGCCGGCTGGCGGGCAAGCGGCTGTCCGCGGAGTTCTTCCTCGACGAGGTGGCCGAGGCCGGCTCCGAGGGCTGCAACTACCTGCTGGCCGTGGACGTGGAGATGAACACCGTCGACGGGTACGCCATGTCGTCGTGGGACCGCGGCTACGGCGACTTCCTGCTCGTACCCGACATGGCCACGCTGCGCCGACTGCCGTGGCATCCCGGCACCGCCATGGTGCTGGCCGACCTGGCATGGCTGGACGGCACGCCGGTCGCGGCCTCGCCGCGGCAGATCCTGGCCGCCCAGGTGGAGCGGCTGGCCGCGCGCGGCTGGGTCGCGCTGGCCGGGACCGAGCTGGAGTTCATCGTCTTCGCCGACTCCTACGAGCAGGCGGCGGCGAAGGGCTACCGGGACCTGGTGCCCGCCAACCAGTACAACGTGGACTACTCGATCCTCGGCACGGCGCGCGTCGAGCCGCTGCTGCGGCGGATCCGCAACGGCATGGCCGGGGCGGGCATGTACGTGGAGTCGGCCAAGGGGGAATGCAACCTCGGCCAGCACGAGATCGCGTTCCGGTACGCGGAGGCGACTGCCACCTGCGACAACCACTCGATCTACAAGACCGGCGCCAAGGAGATCGCCGCCGCCGCCGGCATGAGCATCACGTTCATGGCCAAGCCGAACGAGCGGGAGGGCAACTCCTGCCACATCCACCTGTCGCTGCGCTCCGCCGCCGGCGGCGCCCCGGTGCTGGCCGGGCCCGGTGCTCACGGCCTGTCCCCGCTCGGCGAGCACTTCCTGGCCGGCCAGCTCGACGCGATGCGCGAGCTGACGCTGTGCTACGCGCCGAACGTCAACTCCTACAAGCGCTACGTGCCGGGCAGCTTCGCGCCCACCGCGGTGCGCTGGGGGCCGGACAACCGCACCTGCGCGCTGCGGCTGGTCGGGCACGGCAGCTCGCTGCGCGCGGAGAACCGGGTGCCTGGCGGCGACGTGAACCCGTACCTGGCGGTGGCGGCGATGATCGCGGCCGGCCTGCACGGCATCGACAACAAGCTGCCGCTGGAGCCCCCGGTGACCGGCAACGCCTACGCGGACACGGCCCGGCGCGTGCCCGCGACCTTGCGCGAGGCACTGGAGCTGTGGGGCAAGAGCGAGCTGGCCAGGCAGGCGTTCGGCGCGGAGGTGGTGGAGCACTACGCCAACTACGCGCGCGTCGAGCTGGCCGCCTACGACGCCGCGGTGACCGACTGGGAGCTGCGGCGCGGCTTCGAGCGCCTGTGAGGTGCTGATGCCTGCCGTCACCGTGCTCAACCCTGCCACCGGGCAGCCGGTCGCCACCGTGGACCAGGCGTCCGCGGAGCAGGCCGACGAGGCCGTCGCCCGCGCGGCCGCCGCGCTGGCGCCGTGGCGCTCGGCGGCCCCGGCGCAGCGCGCCCGGCTGCTGCGGGCGTTCGCCGCCGTGGTCGACGCGCACCTCGACGAGCTGGCCGCGCTGGAGGTGGCGAACTCCGGCCACCCGGTCACCGCGGCCCGCTGGGAGGCCGGGCAGGTCCGCGACGTGCTGCTGTACTACTCGGCGGCGCCGGAGCGGCTGTGCGGCAAGCAGATCCCGGTGCCGGGCGGGCTCGACGTCACCTTCTGCGAGCCGGTCGGGGTGGTCGGCCTGATCGTGCCGTGGAACTTCCCGATGCCGATCCTGTCCTGGGGCATGGCGCCCGCGCTCGCCGCGGGCTGCACGGTGGTGGCCAAGCCCGCCGCGGCGACCCCGCTGACCGCGCTGCGGATCGGGTCGCTGGCCCTGGAGGCGGGCCTGCCGGAGGGGGTGTTCCAGGTGCTGCCCGGCCAGGGCGGCGTCGTGGGGCAGCGGCTCGTCGACCACCCGCTGGTCAGGAAGATCGTGTTCACCGGGTCCACCGAGGTGGGCCGTTCGGTCATGGCCGGCTGCGCGCGGCAGGTGAAGCGGCTGACGCTGGAGCTCGGCGGCAAGAGCGCCAACATCATCTTCGCCG
>Ga0209061_1003946_pt1 | contig 15110 bp, 14 predicted proteins | sample Coa_R1_10_FD_187157 | JGI IMG/M metagenome (GOLD analysis project Ga0209061, IMG submission 187157) | Surface soil microbial communities from Centralia Pennsylvania, which are recovering from an underground coalmine fire - Coalmine... | ecosystem: Environmental > Terrestrial > Soil >...
AACCAGTGGGCCATCTCCGAGCCGCTCGAACGGCAGAGCCGCATACCGCTGTACCGGCGGGCCGCCGGCTTCGGCTTTCCCGGGATCCGCGTCGACGGCAACGACGTGCTCGCCTGCCTGGCCGTCACGAGGAAGGCACTGCAGGCCGCGAGGGAAGGCCAGGGGCCGACGCTCATCGAGGCGTACACCTACCGGATGGGCGCGCACACGACCACCGACGACCCGACCAGGTACCGGCTGGCCAGCGAACTCGAAACGTGGAAGCTGAAGGATCCCATCGAGCGGGTCAAGGCGTACCTGGCCAGGAGCGGGGCCGCCGACACGAGCTTCTTCAACGACATCGAGGCGGAGGCGGACCAGCTCGGCGCCCGGCTCCGGGAGGCATGCCGGGCGATGCCCGACCCGGAACCGCTCTCGCTGTTCGACAACGTCTACGCGGACCCGCACCCGATTCTCGACGCGGAACGTGCGCAGTTCGCTGCCTACCTTGACTCGTTCGACGACGCCGAACCCGGCGGCCCCGGCCCCGCGGGCACCAGGCCCGGCGCGGAGCTCGCCGGCGGGGAGGCGGGACGATGACGAAGCTCACCTTGTCCCGTGCGCTCAACGAAGGGCTCCGGCGCGCGCTGGAGGACAACCCGAAGGCCCTCATCATGGGCGAGGACGTGGGCAGGCTCGGCGGGGTCTTCCGCGTCACCGACGGCCTGCAGAAAGACTTCGGCGAGGCCCGGGTGATCGACACCCCCCTCGCCGAGTCCGGCATCGTCGGCACCGCGATCGGGCTCGCGCTCCGCGGCTACCGGCCGGTGTGCGAGATCCAGTTCGACGGGTTCGTCTACCCGGCGGTCGACCAGATCGTGAGCCAGCTCGCGAAGATGCGGTACCGCTCGCGCGGGAACATCGCGCTGCCCGTCGTCATCCGCATCCCGTGCGGCGGCGGCATCGGCGCCGTCGAGCACCACAGCGAATCCCCCGAGGTGATCTTCGCGCACACCGCGGGGCTGCGCGTGGTGGCCTGCTCCGACGCGGCGGACGCGTTCACCATGATCCAGCAGGCCGTCCGGTGCGACGACCCGGTCATCTTCTTCGAGCCGAAGCGCCGGTACTGGGACAAGACGGAGGTCGACACCGCGGCCGCCCTGGACGGCGCGCTGCCGCTGGATGCCGCGCGGGTCGTGCTCGGCGGCTCCGACGTGACGCTGCTCGCCTACGGCCCGATGGTCAAGGTCTCCGTGGCGGCGGCGGCCGCGGCCCGTCAGGAGGGACGGTCCATCGAGGTGATCGACCTGCGCTCGCTCTCGCCGCTCGACATGGCGACGATCGCCGCGTCGGTGAAGCGGACCGGCAGGTGCGTCGTCACCCACGAGGCCCCGGTCTTCGCCGGGCTCGGCGCCGAGATCGCCGCGCGTATCACGGAAGAGTGCTTCTACCTGCTCCAGGCCCCCGTGCTGCGGGTCGGCGGCTTCTCGACGCCGTACCCGCCGTCCAGGCTTGAGGAGCACTACCTGCCCAACCTGGACCGGGTACTCGACGCCGTCGACCGCACGTTCGCGTACTGAGTGCCGGGGAGGCCGCCACATGACAGAGCTGAAGCAGTTCAGGCTCCCCGACGTCGGCGAGGGCCTGACCGAGGCGGACATCGTCGCCTGGCGTGTCAAGCCGGGCGACAAGGTTTCCGTCAACCAGGTGATCGTGGACATCGAGACCGCCAAGGCGGTCGTCGAGCTGCCCTGCCCCTTCGACGGGGTCGTCACGGAGCTGCTGGCCGGGGAAGGCCAGACCGTGGACGTCGGCACGCCGATCATCACCGTGGACACCGCCCCCGGCGGCGAGGGGGCCCCGCAGTCCCCGCAGGGGCCCGGTGAGACCCGGAAGGCTGCGGGGGCTCCGGCAGCGCGAGGGGCCGGGGATAAACAGGAAGCCGAACGGGAGGGGGGGCCAGCTCCCGCGCCGGAAGAGGAGCGCCAGTCGGTGCTCGTCGGCTACGGCGTCAGGCCCGGCGCGACGACCCGGCGCAAGCGCAAGCCGGGCTATGTCCCCGCGCCGGCCGGCGCGGGGACAGCGGGCGCGCCTCCCGCGCCTGCCGCGGCCGCGCCGGCGGCCGCTCCGGTGCGGCCGGCGCCTGCCCCGCCGCTGGCCAAGCCGCCGGTCCGCAAGCTCGCCAGGGACCTGGGCGTCGATCTCGCCGGGCTGTCCGGCACGGGGCCGCAGGGCTCGATCACGCGCGAGGACGTCCAGCGCGCGGCGGAGCGTCCCGCCACCGCTCGTTCGGCTGGCACTTTCCAGGCTCCCGCGGGGGGACCCGCCGCGGGAGCGGGCAGCCTGAACGGGACGGCCGGTCTCCGGGAGGAGCGGATCCCGGTGCGCGGCGTGCGCAAGCACACCGCGGCGGCGATGACGTCGAGCGCGTTCAGCGCGCCGCACGTCACCGAGTTCCTCCAGGTGGACATGACCGGGACGATGAGCGCGCTGCAGCGCGTCCGCGAACTGCCGGAATTCTCCGGGCTGCGTGTCTCGCCGCTGCTGTTCGTCGCCAGGGCGCTGCTCATCGCCGTCGCGCGCCACCCGATGATCAACTCGTCGTGGGACGAGGATGCCCGCGAGATCGTCGTCAGGCGCTACGTGAACCTCGGCATCGCCGCCGCGACCGAGCGGGGCCTCCTCGTGCCAAACATCAAGGATGCTCACGCGCTGACGCTGCCGCAGCTCGCCCGGGCCCTGGCCGACCTCGCGGCCGCCGCGCGGGACGGCAGGTCATCCCCGGCGGACCTGACGGGAGGTACCATCACAATCACGAACGTAGGGGTGTTCGGAGTGGACGCCGGCACGCCGATCCTCACCCCCGGCGAAGCGGCCATCCTGGCCTTCGGGCAGATCAGGGAGGCGCCGTGGGTGCACGAGGGGCAGCTTGCCGTGCGGAAGGTGACGACGCTGTCGCTGTCCTTCGACCACCGCATCGTCGACGGGGACCTCGGCTCCGCCGTGCTCCGCGACATCGGTGCGATGCTGGAGGACCCGGTCCGGATGATCGCCTGGGGCTAAAGACCCAGAGGAGGCCAGATGGCTGACAGGCTCGGCCACGGCGTGCTGCCGGTGCGGCGGCCCGGCAAGGGCAGGCTCTCGCTGGCCAAGGTGGCCAGCGCGTTCTTCCTGATGCTCGGTTTCCTGGCGCTGCTGTGGGTCATCCAGGTGGCCAACTGGGCGGACGGCTACCGGCTCGACACCAGCTTCGGGATCCTGCCGCACCACGAGGCGCGCCTTGAGGACATCTTCGTCGCGCCCTTCCTGCACTTCTCCTGGCAGCACCTGGAAGGCAACTCGGTGCCGCTGCTCGTGCTCGGCTTCCTCGCCGCCTACCGGGGCATCGGTAAGTTCCTCGCGGTGACCGGGATCGTCATGATCACCAGCGGCATGGCGGTATGGCTGTTCCAGCCGGGCAACGACCTGACGGTGGGCGTGAGCGGCCTCATCTTCGGCTACTTCGGCTACGTCGTCGTCCGCGGGCTGTTCGACAGGAACTTCACCGACGCCGTCGTCGGGGTGCTCGCGGCCCTGGTCTATGCCTCCATCCTGACGGTGGCCATCCCCGGGACGCCGGGGGTGAGCTGGATCGGCCACGCGGGCGGCCTGGCCGGCGGGGTGCTCGCCGGCTGGCTGCTCCGCACCAGGCGCCGCGGGGTGCCGCGGCGTGACGGCGGGCCGGCGGTCCAGGCCGCGTCAGCAGGCCGGCGAGGGGCGCGCAGCACCGCGGGAGGCGCATCCGGTTTCACCCCCGGGCAGGGCCACCCGCGGTCGGAGCTCCACAAGGAACTCGACGAGATGGGACTGTGATGCTCAGGCATACGGTGCTGTTCGGCTGGAGTGAGGACGCGACCGAAGCCCAGAAGAAGCGGGCCGCCGACGAGGTCGCGAGGCTGCCGTCGCTCGTCCCCTCGGTGCGCGCCTTCGCCTGCGGCCCGGATGCGGGCGTGAACGAGGGCAACTTCGATTTCGCCGTCACGGCGGACTTCGACGACGTCGAGGGCTACCTCGCCTACCGGGACAACCCGGCCCACCGGGCAATGGTGGAGCAGCACATCCTCCCGATCGCCGCGAAGCGCGCCGCCATCCAGTTCGAGTACTAACAGGGCCTCGCCCCGGGCCCCCGAAGGGAGGCCAGCCGCCGGGAGCGAGGCCCCCGGCTTGCCGCGCGCATGCCGCGCTGCACCGAGGAGCACGCGAGGCTGCCGGGCTGGCGCGGTGAGTGCTGCCCAGCCGGTAACCTTCTAGCGTGTGCCGAGACAGCCGCCGGCCTGGCGGGTGGTGCGTTCCCGCCCCGCGATCAGCGGCCGGCGAGATCCTGCGGGGCCGCCGGGGCCGCCACCGTGAGGTGACGGCGTGACGGTCCGTATCGGGGTAATCACCTTCCCGGGGTCGCTCGATGACGGCGACGCGGCACGCGCGGTCAGGCGCGCGGGCGGTGAGCCCGTGCCCCTGTGGCACGCGGAGCGCGTGCTGCACGGCGTGGACGCGGTGATCCTTCCCGGCGGGTTCTCCTACGGCGACTACCTGCGCTGCGGGGCTATCGCCCGGTTTTCCCCGGTGATGACCGAGCTGGCGGCTGCCGTGCGGAAGGGCCTGCCGGTGCTCGGCATCTGCAACGGGTTCCAGATCCTGTGCGAGGCGCACCTGCTGCCCGGCGCGCTCACCCGCAACGCCGGCCTCCGCTTCGTCAGCCGCGATGTGCGGCTGCGCGTGGAGAGCACGCGGACCCCGTGGACCCGGGACTACTCCGGCGGCCAGGAGATCACCGTGCCGCTGAAGAGCGGCGAGGGCGCCTACGTGGCCGACGAGGCCACGCTGGCGGCCCTTGAGGCTGGCGGCCAGGTGGTCGTGCGCTACCTCGGCGCCAGCCCGAACGGCTCGGCCGCCGGCATCGCGGGGATCTGCGACGGCCCGGGCAACGTCGTCGGCCTCATGCCGCATCCCGAGCACGCGGTCTCCGCCCTCACCGGCCCGTCCGCCGACGGGCTCGGCTTCTTCTCCTCGGTCGTCTCGGCCCTGGCGGGCGCCCCCGCGGATGCACCCGCGGGCGCCCCCGCGGCGCCAGATCCCGGGCTGGTGCCGTCCCGGTGACATCAGAACCGGATGCGCTGCCGTCCCCGGCACCGCGCGGCGACCGCACGGGGGCCCTCGTGAGCGGGCAGGACACGGTGGCGCGGGCCGCGGCGACCCCGGACAGGCCCCAGCCGTACGCGGAGCTTGGCCTCACCGCCGCCGAGTACGCCAGGATCAGGCAGGTGCTCGGCCGCCGCCCCACCGACGCGGAGCTGGCGCTGTACTCCGTCATGTGGAGCGAGCACTGCTCCTACAAGTCGTCACGGGTGCACCTGCGCCAGTTCGCGGAGAAGGCACCCGCCAGCGACGCCCTGCTCGCGGGCATCGGGCACAACGCCGGCGTGGTCGACATCGGCCAGGGGTACGCGGTCACCTTCAAGATCGAGTCGCACAACCACCCGTCCTACGTGGAGCCGCGCCAGGGGGCGGCGACCGGGGTCGGCGGCATCGTCCGTGACATCCTCGCGATGGGCGCGCGTCCCGTCGCGGTGATGGATTCCCTCCGGTTCGGCCCTGCCGATGCGGCCGATACCCGCCGGGTACTGCCCGGCGTGGTGAGCGGCATCTCCTTCTACGGCAACTGCATCGGCCTGCCCAACATCGGCGGCGAACTCGCCTTCGACCGGTGCTACGCGGGAAATCCGCTCGTCAACGCGCTGTGCGTGGGCGTCATGCGCCGCGGCGACCTCAAGCTCGCCGCGGCGCAGGGGCAGGGGAACAAGGTGGTCCTGCTCGGCTCGCGGACCGGGCCTGACGGCATCGGCGGCGCCTCGGTGCTCGCGAGCGCCACGTTCGGCGACGGCGGCGATGGGCGGGAGTCGGCGAAGCGGCCGAGCGTCCAGGTCGGCGACCCGTTCCTTGAAAAGCTCCTCATCGAGTGCTGCCTGGAGCTGTACGGCGCCGGCCTGGTGAGGGGGGTCCAGGACCTGGGGGCGGCGGGCATCGCCTGCGCGACCGCCGAGCTTGCCGCGGCCGGCACGGGCGGCATGCGGGTCAGGCTCGACGACGTGCCGCTGCGCGACGGCTCTCTCGGGCCCCCGGAGATCTTGATGAGCGAGTCGCAGGAGCGGATGATGGCGGTCACCGCCCCCGGCGACCTCGACCGGTTCCTCGGCATCTGCGCGAAATGGGGCGTGCAGGCGGCCGTCATCGGCGAGGTCACCGGCACGGGCCGGCTCGAGATGAGCTGGCGCGGCGAGACGGTCGTCGACATCCCGCCCGGCAGCGCAGCCGACGACGGCCCGGTCTACGACCGGCCCGCGGCCCGCCCCGCATGGCAGGACGCGCTCACCGCGGACGACCCTGCGGCACTGCCGAGGCCCGGGAGGCCCGCGGGCCCCGGAGACCCCGCAGGTCTCAGGGCGGTGCTGCTCGCCCTGCTCGGCTCACCCGGCCTCGCCGCCAAGACGTGGGTCACCGAGCAGTACGACCGCTACGTGCGCGGCGACACGGTGCTCGCCATGCCGGAGGACGCCGGCCTGATCCGCGTCGACGAGCGGACCGGCCTCGGCGTGGCGCTGGCCACCGACGGCAACGGGCGCTACACGCTGCTCGACCCCTACGCGGGAACCCAGCTCGCGCTGTCCGAGGCCTACCGCAACGTGGCCGCCACGGGCGCGCGGCCGCTGGCCGTCACCAACTGCCTGAACTTCGGCTCTCCGGAAGACCCGGCGGTGATGTGGCAGTTCACCGAGGCCGTCCGCGGGCTCGCCGACGGCTGCGCCGCGCTCGGGGTGCCCGTCACGGGCGGTAACGTGAGCTTCTACAACTCCACCGGGGAGGCTGCCATCCACCCGACCCCGGTGGTCGGCGTGCTCGGCGTGCACGACGACGTACGGCGCCGGCTGTCCATCGGTTTCGCCGGCGACGGGGCCGCCATCGTGCTGCTCGGCCGCACACGGGCCGAGTTCGGCGGTTCCGCGTGGGCGCACGTGGTACACGGGCATCTCGGCGGGTGGCCGCCGGCGGTGGATTTCGCCGCTGAGCGGCGGCTGGCGGCGGTGCTGGGGCAGGCCGCCCAGGCGGGAATGCTCTGCGCGGCGCACGACCTGTCGGACGGCGGGCTCGCCGTCGCGCTCGCCGAGTCCTGCCTGCGCGGCGGGCGTGGCTGCCGGGTGCGGCTGCCCGGCGAGGAGTTCACGTTCCTGTTCAGCGAGTCGGCTGCCCGGGCCGTTGCCGCGGTGCGCCCCGGATCGGAGGACTCCTTCGCCGGGCTGTGCTCGGCGCACGGCGTGCCCGCCGAGACCATCGGCTCCGTCGGCGGGGACAGCCTGCACGTCGAGGGCTGCTTCACCGTGCCGCTGGCCGAGCTGGCTGACGTGCACGGCGGCACCCTGCCCGCCCTGTTCGGCTGAGGTATCCAGATGCCACCCCGGCGTCCCGATCCACGCGGCCCGCAGTGCGTCGCCGACGTGGCGAGCGCGCTCGACGCGGGCGAGCCGCCTCCGCGGGACGCGCTGCGCGTTGCGGTCAGGTACCTGCTCGATGCCCTCGCGGCGAGCGCGCCGGGCCGCGCCGTCGAGGTGCGGGTGCCGCCGGTCGCGGCGGTGCAGTGTCTGCCGGGGCCGCGGCACACCCGGGGCACGCCGCCGAACGTCGTGGAAACCGACCCCGCTACCTGGATCAGGCTCGCGACGGGGAAGCTGCGCTGGGCTGAGGCGGTCGGCGCGGGGACCGTCCAGGCCAGCGGGCCGCGGGCCGACCTGTCCTCCTACCTTCCCGTGCGGGGGGCGGGCCGGGGACTGCGTGCGGGCGGCGAGGCGGGATCCCGTGCGGGGAGCGGGCCGGGGTCGCGCGCGGGCGGCGGGCCGGGACAGCGTGCAGGAGCCGAGCCAGGGTCCCGTACGGGGATGAGCCGGGACGATCCGCCATCCCGGGGCAGTTCGCCACCCCGGGGCGGTCCGCCGGCCGGAATGGGCGAGGAGAGGCCGGCGCGTCACTAGACTTGGGGCTGTGGCTAAGCCCGACGGGCGCCTGTCCGGCGACCCCGATTCCGCTGACCGGCCGCCACGGGACGCCTGCGGCGTTTTCGGTGTCTGGGCGCCCGGTGAGGACGTCAGCAAGCTCGCGTATTACGGCTTGTACGCGCTGCAGCACCGCGGCCAAGAGTCGGCGGGCATCGCCGTCAGCGACGGCGGCCGTATCGTCGTGTTCAAGGACATGGGGCTCGTCGCCCAGGTGTTCAGCGAGTCCGTGCTCGCCTCACTCCGCGGCCATCTCGCCATCGGGCACTGCCGGTACTCCACGTCCGGCTCCTCGGTCTGGGAGAACGCGCAGCCGACGTTCCGCGCCACCCCGTCAGGGGGTATCGCGCTCGGCCACAACGGCAACCTGATCAACACCCTGGAGCTGGCCGGGCTGCTCGGTTCCGGTGCGGGAACGGGGCCGGGCAGGATCGCCGCGACCTCCGACACCGACGTGCTGACCGCGCTGTTCGCCAGTCACCAGGGCAGTGGCGGGCGTGGTGGCGGGCAGCCCGGTGCGGATGCTGCCAGCGGCGGCTCGTTCTCCGCCGGCAGCGGCCCCCACGAAGGGGACGGCGGCCTGTCCTGCGGCAATGGCGTCCGCGCCGAGCCCGGCGTGGAGCGGGCGGCGCTGGCCGCGCTGCCGCGGGTCAGGGGGGCGTACTCGCTGGTCTTCATGGACGAGCGCACGCTGTACGCGGCCCGCGACCCGCGGGGCTTCCGCCCGCTGGTGCTCGGCACCCTGGCGCGGGGATGGGTGGTGGCGAGCGAGACAGCCGCCCTGGACATCGTCGGCGCCGCGTTCGCCCGCGAGGTGGAGCCGGGAGAGCTGATCGCCATCGACGAGCGTGGCGTGCGCTCGTTCCGCTTCGCGCCGCCGCAGCCCCGCGGGTGCCTGTTCGAGTACGTGTACCTGGCGCGGCCAGACACCACGATCGCGGGCAGGAGCGTCCAGACCACCCGGGTGGAGGTGGGCCGCAGGCTCGCCGCGGAGCACCCCGCCGACGCCGATCTGGTGATCCCGGTGCCCGAATCCGGCACCCCGGCGGCGATCGGCTACGCGGAGGCGAGCGGCATCCCCTACGGTCAGGGGCTTGTCAAGAACTCCTACGTGGGCAGGACCTTCATCGAGCCGAGCCAGACGATCCGCCAGCGGGGCATCAGGCTCAAGCTCAACCCGCTCGGCGAGGTGGTCGCAGGGCGCCGCGTGGTCGTCGTGGACGACTCGATCGTGCGCGGCAACACCCAGCGCGCGATCGTCACGATGCTGCGCGAGGCCGGCGCCGCGGAAGTGCACGTGCGGATATCGAGCCCGCCGGTGCGGTGGCCGTGCTTTTACGGGATCGACTTCGCCACCCGGGCCGAGCTGATCGCCGGCCGGCTGCCCGTGGAGCAGATCTGCGCCTCCATCGGCGCGGACTCCCTCGGTTACGTCTCGCTTCGCAGCCTCGTCGCCGCGACCACCCTCCCCGGCGGCCGGCTCTGCCGGGCCTGCTTCGACGGCGAGTATCCCGTCCCGGTCGACGAGGCAGAACGGGGCAAGCACCTGCTCGAGTCATCGGGGAGCGGCCGGGCACTCGAGGCGGCACGCTCATGACGGAGCGCGCTGCCAGCGGGAGCCCTCTGGAGTCTCCGGGGCATTCCGCCTCCGCTGGCCCGGCCGCCTCTTTCCCCGGCCGGGCGGCCCCTGGGGGGCCTCCCGGCGACGCGCCGCCGGGAGGCCCCAGCTACGCCGCGGCGGGCGTGGACATCGGGGCGGGGGAGCGCGCCGTCGACCTGATGCGCACGTCGGTGGCCCGCACGGCCCGGCCCGAGGTGATGGGGGAGATAGGCGGATTCGCCGGGCTGTTCGACGCGAGTGCCCTCACCGCCTACGCCCACCCCGTACTCGCCACGTCCACCGACGGCGTCGGGACCAAGGTGGTGATCGCCCGCCGCCTCGGCAGGTACGACACGGTCGGGGTGGATCTCGTCGCCATGGTGGCCGATGACCTCGCCGCCTGCGGCGCGGAGCCGCTGTTCATGACGGACTACGTGGTGTGCGGCCGTATTCAGCCCGAACGGGTGGCGGCGATCGTCTCGGGTATCGCGCGCGGCTGCGCCGCGGCGGGCTGCGCCCTGCTCGGCGGCGAGACCGCCGAGCACCCAGGTCACCTCGGCCCGGAGGATTTCGACCTCGCGGGCGCGGCGACCGGCGTTGTGGAAGCGGATGGGATCCTCGGGGCGGCCCGCGTGCGGCCGGGCGACGTGGTGATCGGTATGGCCTCGACGGGGCTGCACTCCAACGGTTTTTCCCTGGTGCGGGAGATCATCGGCCGGGCGGGGCTCGGGCTCGGGCAGTATCTTCCCGAGCTTGGGCGGCCGCTCGGGGAGGAGCTGCTGACCCCGTCCCGTATCTACGCCCGTGACTGCCTCGCGCTGGCACGCGCCTGCGACGTGCGTGCGTACGCGCACGTGACAGGTGGCGGGCTGGCCGGCAACCTCGCGCGGGTTCTCCCGCCGGGGACCGGTGCCGTGCTGGAGCGGGGAACCTGGAGCCCGCCGCCGGTCTTCGGCGTCCTCGCGGAACGCGGAGCCGTGGACGGCGCCGAGATGGAACGGGTGTTCAACATGGGCGTCGGCATGGCCGCCATCGTGGCACGGGCGGACGCTGACAGGGCCCTGGGCGTGCTCGCAGGGCGCCAGGTCACCGCGTGGGTGATGGGTGAAATCGTCCGCGGGACTGGCGAGGTGCGGCTCACCGGGTCGCACTGACCACGCCGTCCGGCCACCCGGTAATCCAGCCGGCGGCAGGCAGAAGTCCTCGCAGCGGGCTGCCGGGATCCCGGGCTCGCTGGGAAACAGGCCGGTACCGGTACCAGGCAGCGGCGGGCGGGCCGCACGGGGGCTCCGGGGGACATCCCCCGGATCAGCACTGCGGGCCAACGGGAAGGCGACCGGAGGCCGCCGGACAGCGGCAGCCGCCCCGTCAGGGTGCGGACCACTCGTCGCTGTCGTCGCTGTCGTCGCTGTCTTCATAGCGGTCAGCGCGGTCAGAGTCGTAGATCCTGTCCCGCTGGTCCGTTCCCACGCCCAGCTCCGCACGCAGCCGGTCAAGGTCCGTGCCGCCGCTGTTGTACTTGAGCTGGCGGGCAACCTTTACCTGCTTGGCCTTGGCTCGGCCGCGCCCCATTGGCTCGACCCCCTCGAACGTCCGGAGCCCCGCACAGGCCCCATCGTGCCTACATCACTGGCTTTGCCATCATCGCTGGCTTCCGCGCCGCAGGCGCCGCGCCGCCGCCTCCTGCGTGGAAACAGGGCACAGGCCAGCTTCCGTTCCCCTACAAAGGTACCCGGTTTGCGGGCCGGATGCCTACGCCACCGGCGGCCCGGCACCCGCGGCTGGTGCCGGCGGCCCGGCGGGTGCCCCCGCGGGCGCCCCGGCCCAGCCCTCCGCGCCCTCGGCCCGCCGTCAGGTGCCGAGCCAGATGCTGCGGAGCCGCCCGACTTCGGACATCCGCTGCTCCGCGAGCCTGTCCGCGGCGGCTGAGGGCGGTATCCCTTCCGCCTCTGCGCTGGCGAAGATCCGCGCCGTCGTCGAGAATATCTGTTCGGCCTTGGCCCGTGCCCGCTCGAAGCTGAAGCCCCACCGCTCGTCAGCGACCTGGATCACGCCGCCGGCGTTGACGACGTAGTCGGGCGCGTAGAGGATATCCCGGTCGGCGAGCAGCTTCTCGACGCCGGGATGCGCGAGCTGGTTGTTGGCGCCGCCGCACACGATCTTCGCTTTCAGCGCTGCCACGGTGTCATCGCTCAGTGCACCGCCGAGCGCGCAGGGGGCGAACACGTCGATGTCGCTGGTGATGAGCTCGGTGACGTCCCCGGCCACCGCCACCCCGGGGAAGCGGGCGCGGACCCGCTCGATGGCGCGCTCGCTGACATCGCATATCACGACGTCGGCGCCGTCGGCGACCAGATGCTCAACGAGATGGTGGCCGACCTTGCCCACGCCTTCCACGCCGACGCGCCTGCCGCGCAGGCTGGTCGTGCCCCAGGCGTGATCGGCCGCCGCCCGCATCCCCTGGAACACGCCGAACGCGGTCAGTACCGAGGAATCCCCCGCGCCGCCGTAGGCCGGGCTGCGGCCGGTCGTGTATGGGCACTCCCGTGCAATGACGTCCATGTCCTCGCTGCGGGTGCCGACGTCGCAGGCGGTGATGTAGCGCCCGCCGAGCGAGGCGACGAAACGCCCGTAGGCGCGCAGGAGCGGCTCTGTCTTGATCTTCGCGGGGTCTCCGATGATCACGGCCTTGCCGCCGCCGAGGTCCAGGCCGGCCAGCGCGTTCTTGTAGGCCATCGCCTGGGACAGCCTGAGCACGTCCGCAAGGGCGTCGTCCTCGCTCTCGTAGGGGTAGAAGCGCGTCCCGCCCAGTGCAGGGCCCAGCGCCGTCGAATAGATGGCGATGATCGCCCGCAGGCCGGTCCGGGTGTCCTGGCAGTAGGTGACCTGCTCGTGTCCGGCCTGCTCGTGAGCTTCGTTGCCCTTGTGGGGCATTGCGAACACATGTGTCACGGTGGTGACTCCTTGTGAGGCCCGTGTCCTCGCTGACGCGGGATCTGGATCCAGCTTAGGGTGGCCGGCGGGGCCCGCGCCTGACAGGCCCGGCACCGGGTGGCACGTGCTCGTGCTGCCCTGCGCGGGAGCCCTTGGCGCCGCGGCGCGCGAGCCTTCCGGGAACAGTATTCCCGAATCTGCCGCGATGCGACGATAAGCATCGCTACACTCACCGTCGGTAACAAGAGTCCGCGAAGCAGCGGGAGAGCTCACACAAAAAACTTGCGTCTGGTGGTCGACTTGTCACCGCTGGTGATGGCAATATGGTCTCTGTACACCATATGGGACATCCACGACAGGCTCCGAGCGGAGCACCAGGCAACGCAGGAACGCAGTAACGATCCGGGAGGAGAAAGCCGCACATGTCTGTACGCACACCCGAGGCCGAGCCGCTGCTGACGCCGGCGGAGGTCGCGACGATGTTCCGCGTCGACCCCAAGACCGTCACGCGGTGGGCCAAGGCCGGCAAGCTGACTTCCATCCGTACTCTGGGCGGGCACCGCCGGTACCGGGAAACCGAGGTCCGTGCCCTGCTCGCAGGCATACCGCAGCACCGTCCGGAGTAAGCCGGGTGACCGGACGGGAAGCCTCGGTGCCGGTTCCGTGGCCGTCCCGGCCCGCGTTCAGGTGTTCTGCTGTAAGCCAGGGCTGGTTTCGTGGTGTCGCTGCCGGCCGGGCGGGGACGTTGGACGCCCGTGCGGGAAACATAGGGCCACCGGGCGTGGCGCTAAGCGCGTACCCGGAAGCCCCGCGCGTACCCCAGCGTGGGGTCCCGCCCGTACCGGGGCCGGTCGGCCAGCACAGCCAGCCTCTGGTTCCCGTCTCATTGCGTGCAGGACCTTTGGAATGCCGGTTAGCTCCGTGCGGCGCAGGAACCCGCGAGGCGCCCTGTGCTGCTTGCCGGCATGCGGCGGCTCTCGCCGTAACCCGCAGCGCCCGCCCGGGGGGATCGTTCCCTCCGGGCCGGGGTTGCCCGGCTTCCGGCTGCCTGGTGAGCGATGGCGCACCCCGGTTCACCAGTGCTGCCAGCCGGACGGCCCCGGCAGGCAGCGGTCAATGGGGGGCCTGGCCCCCATGGCAGGCGCATGGCAGCGGGCGCACGGTGCTGCCTGCTCCGGCTCACGGCCGGCGGGGCGGGGGAGGAGCGGGCCCCGCGGGGAGGCGGGCACGCCCCGGCGGTCAGCGGGCCGTGCCGGGGCGGCCCCGGGCAGGCACCACGGGCGCCGCGCCCGGGAGCGCACTGCCGGGCGCGGCCGGTTCCGGACGCCGCGAGCCGGGCTGCTCCAGAGCATTCATTACTATGAGTAGTTACATAGAAATATTCTGTAACCACTTCTCTGCGAGGTGGGTGTCCGGCATACTGGTTCGCGTTGAAACAAGCGCCGTTGCGAGCGTTATCTGTCCAGTTGCCCATCCCCGCGGGGTGCCGGGGTGACGGGCCGGTCCCCGGGCGAGCACGCTGCGCCCCGGCCGATGCGAGTGACCAGGGATCGGGTGACTGCCCTTCGGCTGAGGCCTGCCGGCTAGCGGCCGCGGGCCCTGGACCCGCGCGAGCGGCCGGTGCCACCAGCGGGGACGAAGGCCATGCGCGGACTGGGGGTAGCGCGAGTATCGGGAGAAGGCGCACAAGAGGCTAGGCGGCGGGAGATCTGAAGGACGTGAGCTTTTCACGATGACATGACAGGCGGCCGTGATCGTCGGCCGCCAGCGGTGCCGTGTTCGCTTCGGGGGGAGGGGTCGCAGATGCGCGATCCGGAAATGATGGCACGTGCCCGGCACGCCGCAGGGCGGCTGGAACAGGCGTGGGGGCGGTGGCGCAGGATTCACGGGCTGGCGGCGGGGCGGCCCGCAGACCCCGTGGCCAGCTACGTGGGTTACTCGCTCATGGACCCGATGGGCCAGCCCCGCGTCGTGATCGGGATCGACGCGGTCGAGGCCGAGATCCTCGCGGACTTTCTCGAGCGGCACGAATCCGCGATGAGGGCGGCGGCGCAAACGAGGTCCGCCGCCGTACGCGGGCGGCCGGGCGCCGCCGGGAGTGCGGCAGCGCCCGGTGACAGGCCGGCCCGGGGGGCCGCTCACGCCGGCCGTGCCGCGGGCCCCGGGCGCGCCGGGCAGGCTGTCCCGCCCCCGGGCGGCCAGGGCGGCCCTGGCCGCCCGGGGGGAACCGCGGATCCCCGGATGCCGCCGGAAGGCACCGGCCTGCAGGGCCTGCAGGGAACTCCGCAGGATCCGCCGGATGTCATCGCGGCCGAACTCGCCGGATGGGCATCGAGCGAACTGCCGGGCCAGGCGACGAAGCGGCTGGCCGCATGGGCGTCGGGTGCGGAGGGGGAAGGTCTGCCCGCGGCTCCGCCGCGCCCTGCCGCCCGGGCGCGTTCCGGCAGCAGATCGCGGCCGGGCGGCAGGCCAGGACCGGCCAGCCACGGGGCGATCAGCATCGGCTAGCGGGCCGC
>Ga0209061_1003948_pt1 | contig 15090 bp, 7 predicted proteins | sample Coa_R1_10_FD_187157 | JGI IMG/M metagenome (GOLD analysis project Ga0209061, IMG submission 187157) | Surface soil microbial communities from Centralia Pennsylvania, which are recovering from an underground coalmine fire - Coalmine... | ecosystem: Environmental > Terrestrial > Soil > Unclassified...
GTCCGCGCCAGGATCGACGTGGGGAACCAGCCCTGGAAAAGCTGATCGATGCTGTAAGATGCCTGTGCAATGGGGATGAACACCGTCGGCGGTGCGGGTTCGTTCAAGCTTGATCTCACATCACCCACCACCCCGGTAATTTGAACTGCTTCTCCTCCGGAGCCTGGCACGATGCCGAGAAATACCACCTGGCCGCCGACCGGATCGCGGGAAGTAAACCATCGGCGAGCAAAAGCCTCGTTGATGATGGCGACCTTCGGAGTCTCCGGCGAATCGCTTTCTGCAAATGTCCGGCCGCGAAGCAGTGGCACACCTAGTGTGGCAAAATACCCAGGGGTAATTTCGCGGTAATCTACAGAATAGATTTTCGAATGCCCCCCAATCCGCACGGGCACGTTTCCGCCTCGCTCCAACGGCAACCCTGCCGCCGCCACCGCGGAGCTTTTCACCCCGGGAATGGCGTCAATCCGGTGAATCAGGCTCTGATAGAAATTCGCCAGCGTGGGTGTGGAATGGTATTTCGATCCCGTTGTCCAGATTTGGAGCGAAAGAACGTGATGCGGATCAAAGCCGGGATTGGTGCGGAGCAGATTGGCAAAGGTTTTGATCAATAGCCCGGAACCGAGCAGAAGCACAAGTGAAAGGGCTACTTCGCCCGAAACCATCGCTGCGCTCAGCCGCCTTCGCCTCCGGCTGATGCTTGCTTGCGCCCCGCCCGCTTTTAAGGATTCGTTCAGATCAGTTCGGGAGGCTTGAAGAGCGGGCGCCAGGCCGAAGAGTGTTCCTGTGACCACAGCGATCAGAGCGGTAAAGCCCAAAGCCCAGCGGTCAAGCGCGATGTGCTGGGCGCGGGGCAGGTCCGCAGGCGCAAGCGCAAGAAGAAAATGCAGGCCCCAGTGAGCCATGAGCAGCCCGACCGCCCCGCCCAGCGCGGCCAGCAGAACGCTTTCCGTGAGAAGCTGCCGGAAAACCCGCGCGCGGTTGGCTCCGAGCGCCACGCGCATCGCAATCTCCCGGCTTCGCGCCGCTCCGCGCGCCATCAGGAGATTGGCCACGTTGACGCAGGCGATAAGCAGGACAAAGCCGATGGCGCCAAAGAGAACCAGTAGGGGTGTGCGCGCATCTTCTGAGATCGCATATTTGTATGGGGTGGCAGCGAAACTGAGCGCCTTTTTGTCTGTCTCCTTCATGCCCGGAGCAAATTCTGCGAGAAACGGCTGAGTGAGCGAAGCCAAGTAAGCGTCCGCCTGCTTTTGGGAAACGCCGGGTTTCAGCCTGCCGATCACGTCATAGTTCCAGCCGCTGCCAACGGTGTGCCGCACCTGACCGATGGTGGTCCACAAGCGCGCGGCGGGGATGCTGGCAAAGCCGGCGGGCATTACGCCGATGACCGTGTAAGGCGCGCCATCGAGCAGGATCACCTTCCCAATCGCGTTCCGCTTGCCGCCAAAATGCTCCTGCCAGAGACCGTAGCTCAGAATGGCAACGTTCGGGCCACCGACCTGCTCCTCGTCGGCGTTGAAATCGCGGCCCAGGAACGGCGAAACGCCATACACGTGGAAATATTCCGAGGAAACCCGCAGGGCGTCCACATGTTCCGCCCGCCCTGCCCCAGCTAGGTTAAAGCCCTCGTGCGTTGAGGCAGCCAGGTATTGGAAGGGTTTGTTGTGCTCTTGCCAGAAGTCGAAGCCGCGCGCAGGAAAGTTAGCCATATCGAACTGCCCGCGGTAGGTACGGGTGATCTCCACCATCCGCTCGGCATGCGGATAAGGCAACGGGCGAAGCAGCACGCCATTGATCACGCTGAACATGGCGGTATTCGCTCCAATGCCGAGCGCCAACGTCACGATCGCCACCGTTGCGAAACCGGGATTGCGCGCGAGTTGGCGCAAGCCGAATTTAAGGTCTTGGATCAGTGTGGTCAAGTTGAACTTCGTTTAAATGATGAATTATGAATGGTGAAAACGCCCGACGGTCAGTTGCTTTCCATAATTCATCATCACATAATTCAGCATTTGTCCGCGTTTGACATCTTGATGCAAGCATAATATGCTTTTGCACATGAAACGAACCACTTTGACGATTGACAATCAGCTCCTTCTTGAGCTGAAAAAGAAAGCCGCCGAAGAAGGCCGTACCCTCCAGGCAGTGACAAATGATCTTCTTCGCCGCGCTTTGAGGGTCAGTCCACGGGAACCGTACCAATTGCGTCTCCGGGGATGGAAAGCCGTTGAACTCCCGGGGGTTGACTTGCTGGATCGCGACGCGCTGTTTGACCTGATGGATGGGCGCTAGCCCATGCAAGCCATCGACACGAACATCCTCATTTATGCTGAAGTCGAATCGAGCCCTTTCATCATTCATAGCTCACAATTCACAATTCATCAATCGACAATCATCAATCATTCATAGCGAAGAGCCACCATCGGGTCCACGTTCGTCGCCCGACGCGCAGGAATATAAGTCGCCAGCAGCGCCACACCCGCTAAGACGAACGAAACCGCGACAAAGGTAGCCGGATCGCTGGGCTTGACGCCGTAAAGCATGCTCGTCATCAGGCGCGTCAAAGCCAGCGCAGCCACGACTCCAGCCGCAACTCCCCAAAGAGCCAGGGTCATCCCTTGCCTGACCACCCAGAAGAGTACGTCGCGCTGCCGCGCCCCAAGCGCCATGCGAATGCCGATTTCGTGCGTCCGCTGCGACACGTGATAGGAAATCACACCGTAAATTCCAATCGCGGCCAGCACGAGGGCCAGCGCGGCAAAAACTGCCATCAGGATCATCGTAAAACGCTGCGCCGCCAGCGACGTGCGTTCCAGTTCATTCATCGTGCGGACGCCGCTTACCGCCACCCCGCTATCGACGGCTTCGACAGCGCGTTTGACGGACGCGACGATGCTTTGCGGGTCTACCGACGTGCGCACAACGAGCGTGGCATTGAAAGCGCCCACAACGTGGTACAACTGGTCGGGGATTTGCGCGATGGGCATATAAAACGCATTCTGGACTTTCCAGTTTCTTTCGGCTGGCCCGTTGTGCTTGATGTGACGGGCAATACCCACGATTTCTCTGGGCTCCTCAAGGCCTTCGAAAGGAATGATGATATGTTGCCCGATGGGGTCCTGGTGAGGGAACATGCTGCGAGCCATGTTTTCGTCAATCACGACCACAGGCTGGGAATTGAGGTTATCCTGGTCGGTAAAAAAGCGCCCGCGAAGCAGGCTGATGCCCATGGCGCGCAGATAGCCCGGAGTGGTGAGATAAAACATGGCCCAGGGCATATTCTGCGGCTCCGGCCTAGGTCGTCCGGCGACATAATAGAAAATTTCGCTATCGCCGGTCATGGGAATATCGTCTGCTGCTGCGGCCGCTTGAACTCCCGGCAGATTACGGAGACGGTTGAGCAGTTGGCGGTAAAAACCGAGTGTGCTCGTAGCGCCCGTGTAGCGGGCAGGAGGCAGATAGACGTGAAAAATCAGCACGTGGTTCGGATTGAAACCCGTGTTGACGCCGTTGAGCCAGAGGATACTTTCGAGCGCCAGCCCGGCGCCCGCCAGAAGCACGAGCGCCAGACCGACTTCGGCAACCACCAGACCGCGCTGCAGGCGATGTCGTCCACGGGTTGAGCCGCGGCTGCCTTCTTTAAGAGCATCCTGCAAATCCGGCCTGGCCGAGCGCAGCGCCGGCGCAAGGCCGAAAATCACCCCGGTGATCACCGAGATGACAACGACAAACAGCAGAACGCGGAGGTCAAGCCCCACGTTCTGCGAGCGCGGCAGTTCGCCTGGGACATACGCCAGCAGCAACTTTGTTCCCGCAAAGGCCAGCAGGATTCCAAGACCGCCGCCGAAAAGCGCCAGCAAAACGCTTTCCGTCAGAAGTTGCCGCGCGACCCGCCGCCAGCTTGCTCCGAGCGCGGCGCGAATGGCCAACTCCTTCTCCCGCGTGGCAGCGCGACTGAGCAGCAGATTGGCCACGTTGACGCACGCGATGAGCAGCACGAAACACACTGCGCCCAGCAACAGCCGTAGCGTGCCGCGCACATTTTCCACGATATAACTCCCGATCGGCTTCACTCCGATGCCGATGCCGGCATTGTCCTTGGGATACTCCTGCCGGAGCCGCTCGGCGATGCCGGTCATTTCCGCTTGCGCCTGGCCCAGCGTGACGCCTGGCTTCAGTCGCCCCACGACACGCGTATTGGAACGACTCTGACGATTTTGACTCCATAACCTGTGGTAAATGCCAATGGGGACGTAGACGTCCCGGCGGTCAAGAAACCAGAAGTCTCTGGGCAGCACGCCGATAATGGTGTAGTTCTGGTCATTCATGGTGATGGTCCTGCCAAGGACGCTGAGTTTGCCGCCAAACTGCCGCTGCCAGAAGTTGTAACTCAGAATGACGGTGGGGGCCGCGCCGAAGCGGTTATCCTGGGCAGTGAATCCACGGCCAAGCGCCGGGGAAACGCCGAGCACTTTGAAAAAGCTATCTGAAACCATTCGGGCGGAAGCGCGCTCGGCGCCACCCGGGGCGGCAAAGTTAAAGCTAGCATTCCGGTAAGCCGCCAGGTCGCTGAAGGATCGGTTTTCGCGCTGCCAGTCGAGAAAGTTTGGGTACGAAACAGAACTCTCATTGAAGTCGGGGGAGGTCTCAAAGAGGATCATCACCCTGCTGGGGTTCGGATACGGCAGCGGCGCGAGCAGCACTCCGTTCACCACACTGAACATGGCTGTGGTTGCGCCAATGCCCAAAGCAAGCGTGATGACGGCAATGGCGGTAAAACCGGGATGCTTTGCCAGCATGCGCAGACCGAATTTGAGGTCTTGGATCAAGCTGCTCACGTCCACCTCCGTACAAATGATGAATCATGAATTCTGAATGATGATTGACGAAAAGTTGGCTTAGTCTGCCTCATCATTCAGCATTCACAATTCAGAATTTATCAATCGGCAATCATCAATCGAAAATCATCAATTATTCATACCTCAGCGCCTCCATCGGGTCCACTTTCGTTGCCCGGCGGGCGGGAATATATGTCGCCAAAAATGCCACTCCTATTAATACGAGCGCGACCACGGCAAATGTTCCCGCATCGGTAGGCCGCACGCCGTAAAGCACACCGGCCATGAGGCGCGTCAGGCCCAGCGCGGCAATGATTCCAGCGCCAACTCCAATCAAGGCGAGCGTCATTCCCTGCCCCACGACAAGCCGCAAAACGTCCCGCTTCTGGGCGCCCATGGCCATGCGGATACCAATCTCATGCGTACGCTGCGCCACGGAATAGGAAATCACACCGTAGATTCCAATCGAAGCCAGCACCAGGGCCAGCGCGGCAAAAATTGCCATCAGGATAAACGTAAAGCGCTGTGCGGCCAGCGATGTGTGCTCCATCTCACTGACGGTTTGGACTGCGTTTACCGCGACACCATTATCAATCGAGTGGACTGTGCGCGTGACGGCAGCCGTCATAGCTCGCGGGTCAACTGACGTGCGCACCACCAGCGTCAGGTTCAGCACCCCTCCACTCTTGTAAAGCTGATCCGGAATCTGGGCTGTGGGCATATAAAGATCGTTCTGAACTTTCCAATCTTTCATTCCGGCAGGGCCAAAATGCTTGATGTGGTCGACCACGCCGACGATTTCCCGCGGCGCGTCGAGCCCTGGAGAGGGAAGAATAATGTGCTGGCCGATCGGATTCTGGTTTGGAAACATGGTCCGGGCAAAGACGTCGTCAATGACAACCACAGGCTGGGAGCTGAGGTTATCCTGGTCCGTGAAAAAGCGCCCGCGCAGGAGGCTGATGCCCATAGCGCGCCGATAGCCCGGAGTGGTGAGATAGATCATTGCCGACGGCATATTTTGCGTCTGCGGTTTCGGCCGTCCTTCGACGTAGAAATCCCATTCGTTGTCGCCGCCGCTCAAGGGCATGAGAGCCGTTGCGCCGGCTGCCTTGACGCCGGGCAGAGCGCGAAGCTTAGTCAGCAAGTTCTTGTAAAAAGTGCGGTTGTTGTTCGCGTCCTGATAGCGGGCAGGAGGCAAGGAAACATCGAAACTGAGGGCGTGATTGGGATTGAAGCCGAGGTTTACCGAATTGAGATACCAAATGCTTTTGAGTGTCAGCCCGGCGCCAAGCAACAGCACCAGCGCCAGCCCCATCTCCGCGATCACCAATCCATGCTGCAGGCGGTGCTGCCCGCCCGTTGAGCCGCGGCTGCCTTCCTTAAGGGCATCCTGCAGGTCGGGCTTAGCCGATTGCAGGGCCGGAGCAAGGCCGAAAACGATTCCGGTGACCACCGAGATCGCAACAACAAACAGAAGCACGTGGAGATCGAGGCCCACATTTTGCGAGCGCGGCAAATCGCCCGGAACATAGGCCAGCAGCAATTTCGTTCCCACCGAGGCAATCAACACGCCCAGGCCGCCGCCTAAAAGACCCAGCAAAATGCTCTCCGTAAGAAGCTGCCGCAGCACACGCCGCGTGCCGGCTCCAAGCGCGGCGCGAATTGCCATCTCCCGTTGCCTCCCGGCGGCGCGGCTGAGCAGTAGGTTCGCCACATTCACGCAGGCGATGAGCAGCACAAAGCACACCGCGCCTAGCAGCAGCCACAACGTCCCGCGTATGTTCCCGACGCTCCAAGCCAAAACGGACGACATTTTGATCCCATATCCGGCATCATCCTTGGGATATTGCTGCGCTAGCCGCTCGGCAACCGCCGTCATATCCGCCTGCGCTTGGCCGGCCGTGACCCCCGGCTTGAGTCGCCCGATCACAAACAATCCTGGGTGATCTTGCCGGTAGTGTATCCATTCGCGATCGTAGATGCCGATGGGAACGAAAACGTCATTGTGACTCTGATTGAAAAACCAGAAAGTTTTGGGGAGAACGCCGATAACGCTGTAACTCTGGCTGCCCATGGTGATGGATTTGCCAACGATGGACGACTTTCCGCCGAAATGCTTTTGCCAGAAGTTGTAGCTCAGGATCACAGTGGGCGCGGAGCCCAGGTGATTATCCGCGGCAGAAAATCCGCGGCCGAGCATTGGCGGGACGCCGAGAACCTTGAAAAAACCTGCCGAAACCATCACCGCCGAGACGACTTCCGCGCCGGATGGTACCGAAAGGTTGAAATTCCGCCAGAGGCAACCCGCAAGATCAGTAAACGAGCGGTTCATGCGCTGCCAGTCAAGAAAATCGAGGTAGGAGACGGAGCTCACCGAATACTTGGGCGTGGTTCCGTAAAGGAACATCACGCGATTCGGGTCGGGATAAGGCAGCGGCTTCAGGAGCACGCCGTTGACCACGCTGAACATTGCCGTGGTCGCACCAATCCCCAGCGCGAGCGTAATGACGGCAATGGCGGTGAAGCCGGGATGCTTCGCCAGCATGCGCAGACCGAATTTGAGGTCTTGGATCAAGCTGCTCACGCCCGCCTCCGTACAAATGATGAATGATGAATTCTGAATGATGATTGACGAAAAGTTGGCTCAGTCTGCTTCATCATTCAGCATTCACAATTCAGAATTTATCAATCGGCAATCATCAATCGAAAATCATCAATTATTCATACCGCAGCGCCACCATCGGGTCCACTTTCGTCGCCCGGCGCGCGGGAATATAGGTCGCCAGAAAGGCCACAGCTAGTAATACGATTGCGACCACAGCAAAAGTTCCCGCATCGTTAGGCCGCACGCCAAAGAGCATGCTTTCGAGGAACCGGGTTAGCCCGAAAGCGGCGACAAGTCCCGCAGCCACGCCAATCAGCGCCAATCGCAATCCCTGCCCCACAACAAGCCTCAGCACGTCGCGGCGCTGCGCGCCCAAGGCTACGCGAATGCCAATTTCATGCGTTCGCTGGCTGACAGAATAGGAGATCACGCCGTAAAGACCGAGCGCGGCGAGCAGCACAGCAACCAGAGCAAATAGCGCGCCCAGCGAAGTTTCGTAGCGGCGGGGCGCAATGGTAGTCTGAACGATGGTTTTTAAAGTCTCTTCACGCGGGATCGCGATTTCCGGATCCGCGCTCCAAATTGCGCGACGAATGGCGGCTGTTGCCGCGCGCGGGTCCATGGCCGTGCGCACGACGAGCGTTTCTTCAGGCTCGCTGAACAGCCAAATCGGCTCATAGACAGTGAGAATGGCTGGTTGGTCCGGCGCCGTACGAGCGTCGCCGACAATCCCAATCACTCGAAGCCAACCTTCACCAGAACCGCTTGCGTGCACGTGCATCCCAAGGGGATTGCGGCCATGCGCCACCCTTTGCGCCACGCTTTCCGAAATAAGAGCCACTTGTTCACCATGATCGCTCTCGGTGAAAAATCGTCCTTTGACAAGCGGCATCCCAATGGCGTTGAAGTACCCGGGACTGACGAATCGGAAGTCACCGAGCGCTCGTTCTGTTTCCGGTTGCGGCGCCTCCCGGAACTCAACGCCGTCACCCCAATCACCTCCTTCCAGCGGCAGTCTGCTGGTGAAACCGGCAGCCTGTATCCCCGGTAGCGCTTTTACCTTCGAGAGAATGCTGGAGAAAAACTGGGCGCGCTGAGCGACGTTTTGAGCTTTCCACCCAGATTTGTTCGGCGGCGCACTCAGATCTATAGCGAGCACGCGCTGTTCTTCCATCCAGCTATTCGCTTTGACCACGCGCATAAGGCTCTCGACCAGCAACAGAGCGCCCACCAGGAGCACGCCGCAAAGCGCAATCTCGCCAATCACCAACCCGCTGCGCAGCCGGGCGCTTGATTTTCCTGCGCTTAATGTGGGTCCGGCGGATTTCAGCGCCTCAACCGGCGCCACCCGCGCAAGACGCAGCGCTGGCAGCAGCGCGAAAAGCAACGTGGCGACGATTGAGATCGCCAGCGTGAACCACAGCACGCGCGCGTCTATCTGGATCTGGTCCACACGCGGAATGCCAACCGGCGCGTTTTTCACCAGAAATTCAAGTCCCCAGCCAGCAAAAAGCAACCCAAGCCCTCCGCCGGCAGCGGCCAGAATCGCGGCTTCCGTTAGCAATTGGCGCGCCAGCCGCTGGGGCGTTCCTCCAAGCGTGGCGCGCATCGCGAATTCATGTGCGCGGCCTGCGTTCCTTACCAACATCAGGTTGGCAAGATTCACGCAGATAATCAGCAGAATCACGGCCGCCGCCACCAGCAGTGTCCACAATGCCTGCTCGACGGGGCCGATAATCACCGTCTTTAAAGGCGTCAGCGTCGCATAAAGGCCAAACCGGCCTCCCGTCGTTCTCTTCGCAATTTGGGCTTCGATCACGTTAAGCTGCGCCAGAGCTTGCTGCGGGCTGATGCCAGCCTTTAACCGCGCAATGACGGTGAAGTTGTGCATGGAAAGGCCGGCTTCAAGCTCTCCACCGTTTAATCCAAGAGGTTTGAAAAGCTGTGGGGTTTGGTGAAGAACCCTGGGAAACCTGAAGCTCGTCGGAAGAATGCCCACAACGGTGTAAGACGTGCCATTGAGATCGATAGCTCTGCCGAGGACCGCCGGATTCGAATGAAAGGTGTCCCGCCAGAGTTCGTGCGTCAGAATCACTTCATGATCGCGTCCATGCTGGTCTTCTTCATTCAGAAATAACCGGCCCAGTTGCGGTCGGATGCCCAGCATCGAAAACAGATTGGCTGAGGCGCGCATAGCATGAAGTTGGCGGGGCTCGCCGTAGCCCGTCAAAGTTGCGCTGAAAGCTTCAAGAGCCGCAATGCCCGAAAATGCATGACAATCGTGGCGCCACTCCATGAAATTTCCGCCAGTCACCGGGAGCGAGGGGTTCCACGGGCTCCATTGCGGCACTACTTCATTGATCACATAAAGCTGTTGCGGCTCGTGGTAAGGCAATGCGCGCAAAAGAATGCCGTTGATCATTGAAAAGATCGCCGTATTCGCGCCAATGCCGAGCGCCAGCGTCAGAACGGCAATGGCAGCGAAGCCAGGTCGCTTTGCCAGTTGCCGCCAGCCAAATTTCAGGTCCTGAATTAAGGTGCTCAAATCAAACTCTGTTCAAATGATGAACGATGAATTATGAATGCTGAAAAGCTCGTTCCAACGGTTTTGCTTCATCATTCATCACTCCAGCCTGATGCGATCAAAACTATCCCAGCGCGACATATCGGAAAGGATCACCTGGTCGCCCGGTTGCAACCCCTGAAGAATTTGGACTTCGTTGACGGAGGCCTCGCCCACTTTCACCTGGCAGCGGATGGCTTCTCTTCCGCCATCGACCAGTTTGAAGAGGCTGATGGTCGAGTGGGCCTGGCCGAAGGCGGGTCGGCCCACATAAGTCACATCGCTGAGATGGGTGATCTCAACCGTGCCGTCCACGCTCAGGTCGGGTCGCGCGCCCTCGGGCAGTTTGCCTTCAAGCGCCACATCGACTGTCACGGTTCCATTCACCACGGATGGATCAATGCGGGTGACGCGGCCCGGGATGATGCCGTTGTGGGTATCAATCGAAGCGCTCTGGCCAATCTGAATGTCCTTGGCCTGAGTCTCAGCGATTTGAAGCTGAGCCTTGAGCTTGGAGGGGTCCACAACTTTGGCCAGCGTAGTTCCCGGCTGCACCTGCTGCCCCACTTCCACCGAAACTTCCTGCAGCACGCCGTTGTATCCTGCCCGCACCATCAAGGCGTTCATCTGGCTCTGCTTAAGTTCATAGAGAGCGCGGTCCTGCTCCACCTGCGCCTCGGAGGCCGCGAGTTGCGTTCGGATGGAGTCCTGGATCATCTTGAGTTGCTTTTCGGCAATCTGCTCGCGTTCGGATAAGTCCTTGGCGTTTACCGCTGAAAGCTCCGATTTCAGTTTGGAATCAATGCCCTTGGCGGCCAGCACCTGGTCCACGTCTGCCTGCAACTTGGCCTGTCGATACTGCGCTTCGAGATTGGTGACCGCTGATTGCTGGTCGAGATACTGCTTTTGCAATTGCGCCTTAAGGTTGTTGTAATTAGCCTCCGCCGCCTTGAGCTGCCATTGCGCATTTAACGTTTCCTGCTGGAGCTGTGGATTGCTGAGCTCGAGCAGCACCGTATCGGGTTTGACGGCCACGCCGGGCAAAAGAAAGCGGCGGACCACACGGCCTTCCGTAATGGCAGGTATCCATTGGATTTGTTCCGGCGCCAGCGTCCCGAGGCCACGCACCTGGACGTCCATAGCGCCCTGCTTGACCGTATCGATCCAGACGGTGGAGCGATCTACGCCAGGCGGCGCAGGTTTTAGCCGCGAAAGACCTAAGGTGACTGCGACTACGACAATCACACCGATGACGGAGTAGATTGTCAGCCGAATGCGTCTTTTACGGGCTGCATCTTTGCGCGGAATATCCATATAAATCTCCTGTTCTTCCGGTCTTATAAGGGCAAAGGAGTTGCCAGAACTTTTGTTTCAAGCAAGTTGTTCATTATAAGCAACTTGATGGATAATATAGCCTCCGAGAAGCTGTCTAAAGTGTCCGCTTGTGGAATTCGAGTGTCCGAAAACGGACAGTTGCCAGCCAGAGAATGGTTTGAACGGCTGGACATCGGCGTTCCATCAGATTAATCCCTCGCGCTTGTTGTTTGACGCCCGCCGCGAGGGCTCGTTTCTTGACGTTCCTTATCAGCGTCCGATACACTTTCTTTACGGTTCGATGCGCAAGGCAGTTCAGTGAAAAAAGAGACACTTATCACGGCAATTGTCTTTCTGGGAATTGGCTTTCTGGCGGGGTTTGTTTTCAGCGCGCGAAGAAGCGCGACCCTGCGAGAACAGATCACAGCCACGATGGCCTCACAATCGTCTTCCACCGAGGCTGCCAACCCGGATGGCGCATCGGATGAGTTGTCGGGGCTGCCCAAGGGTCATCCTCCCCTTAATGATGCCGAGATTATTCAGTTCTTCAAGGATGCCGCCGCGCACAACCCTTCTGACCCTGAGCCGCGCCTGAAGCTGGCAAACTTCCTCTATGACCGGCGCCAGTTTGCCGAGGCTATTGGGTGGTATCAACAGGCATTGCAGCTTGATCCTCGCAATATTGACGCCCGCACGGACATGGCGACCTGCTATTTTAATCTTGGGAATGCGCGCGAGGCTTTGAAGGAGTTACAACAAGCGCTTCAGGTTGATCCCCATCACGAGCCCACCTTATTCAACCTGATTGTGGTCAACCTGGAGGGAACGCACGATGTTGCCGCCGCGCGAAAGGCCTGGCAACGCCTGGAGAAGATCAATCCCAATTACCCCAACCTCGACCGCCTGAAGCAAAGTTTGGATGAGGCAAATGCAGCGCCCTCCGGCAATGCAACTTCTCCTTAGCACACAGGCATCTTTGAGAACTCCCGGCTCGTCACATTGAATAGATGGCCCGTCTAATCGATATCGTCTTCGATCTCATCCTCGTCATTGTGGTCGCGCGCATGCTTTGGAGCGTCCTTCGCGGGCTGTTTGGCTCCGCAGCAACTCGTTCCTCACCATCTGATCCTGCCTCCCGACCGCAGGGCGAAAGAGAAACGGTGCGCGGCGAAACAGCGCGAGACCCGGTTTGTGGAATGTTTGTTTCCACCGAATTGTCACATCGCCTGGAATGGCACGGGAAGCTCCTCCATTTTTGTTCGGAAGAGTGTCTTAACCAGTATCGAAAAAGCGCCTCAGCCTGATTCTGACCCTTCGATGCTGACGGCCACAGGCCGCCTCGCGCGCGCAGGTAAGCCCATGCGGAGGCTGAATTCACCTGATGAACTTACGTCCATTTATTGAATGCGTGCCTAATTTCAGCGAAGGCCGCGACGCAGGAAAGGTCCAGGCGATCCTGGAATCGATCCTCGAAGGGCCGGAAGTCCTTTGCCTGGATCAATCGATAGACCCGGATCACAACCGGTCTGTCATTACTTTCGTCGGAACCGAAACAACCGTAGGAGAAGCCGCTTTGCGCGCCATCGGGAAAGCCGCCCAACTCATCAACCTTAATCAACATCATGGCGTCCATCCGCGCATCGGCGCGACAGACGTTGTGCCTTTCGTCCCGCTTCAGGCGGCCAAGCTTGAAACTTGTGTTCAGATCGCCCGGTGGGTTGCTGAACAGGCCTGGGTTCGGTACGGAATTCCCACTTATCTCTATGGCGCGGCGGCAGGCCGCTCGAAGCGGCAGAATCTTGAGGATATCCGGCGCGGGGGATTTGAAAGTCTGCGCGAGGAGGTCCGAACCCAGGCGGAGCGCCGTCCGGACTTTGGTGAAGCGCAATTGCACCCCACGGCGGGAGCCACAGCCGTCGGAGCGCGGAAATTCCTGATCGCCTACAATATTAATTTGAATACTTCAGATGTCTCCGTCGCCAAGGCAATCGCTCGCAGGATTCGAGCTGCGAATGGCGGGCTTCGGTGTGTCAAGGCGCTCGGCTTGCCGCTGGCCTCAAGGAATCTGGCGCAGGTCTCCATGAATTTGACCGATTATGAAATTACGCCCCTTCGAGCGGTTTTTGAGGCCGTTTGCCGCGAAGCTGATGCACTGGGAATCGACATTTTGGAGAGCGAAATTGTGGGCCTTGTCCCGAAGGCAGCGCTTCAGGACGCTTCGGCGGATGAGTTGAAGATCGCCAACTTCACTCCGGATAAAATCCTGGAAAACCGTCTGCGTCGGGTGTTCGATGATCCCCAGACAAGCGATTTTGGATAAGACAAGCGGCGCGTCCGTTCGCCCGGCGCTTGTAGTTAATCCCGGCTTGCGGCGCTTTGGCCCTCTTGATGAAGAATAATCAGCATATTGAGGATTACAAATTATAGTGACGACTTCTTCTGTAGCGCCGGTGTCCCCACCGGCGTGTTTCGGCGCTGAGGACAGCGCCTCTACAGCAAATAGTGTCACTATAATTTGTAATCCCCTGTAGAGCGTGTTCATGAATCTTATCCGTTCGAGTTCGGTGGATGAAGCAAGCGCGCCTTCCTTGCCGGAAGTCCATCGCTCAATTCCAGTGCCAAGCGGCGCGGGCTTCTGGCGGAAGGTCCTGGCGTTTTCAGGCCCAGGGTTCCTGGTGGCTGTCGGCTATATGGACCCGGGCAACTGGGCCACCGACATTGCCGGCGGATCCCGATTTGCCTACCGTCTCATCTTTATCCTGCTTCTCTCGAACGCCCTGGCTGTGTTGCTTCAGACGCTTGCAGCGCGGCTCGGTATTGTGGCGCAACAGGACCTCGCGCAGGCGTGCCGGGGCGCCTATTCGCGGCGGACCGGCATTATCCTCTGGGTGTTTGCGGAGGTGGCGATTGCAGCATGTGACTTAGCGGAAGTGATCGGCTCGGCGATTGCGCTGAACCTGCTCTTTCACATTCCGCTTCTGCTGGGTGTCTGCCTCACGGCGTTGGACGTCCTGGCGATTCTCTATTTGCAGCATCGTGGCTTTCGTTATCTCGAGGCTGTGGTTCTGGCGTTGATCGGCACCATTGGTATTTGTTATCTGGTGGAGATCATTGTAGTGAAGCCGGATTTCATAGGGATTGCCCGAGGGTTCCTGCCCACTCCTGAAATCTTCTCCAATCGGGAGATGCTCTACATCTCGATCAGCATCCTGGGCGCCACGGTGATGCCGCACAATTTGTATCTCCATTCCTCGTTAGTGCAGACGCGCGCCATCGAGCGAACTCCGGAAGGTGTGCGAACCGCGATCCGCTATAACTTCCTGGATTGTTTCGTCGCCCTGAATTTTGCCTTTCTCATCAATGCCGCGATCCTGATTATGGCCGCGGCAGCGTTTCATCGACATGGGCTGAATCACATGGCGGAAATTCAGGACGCTTATCACACTCTGGCTCCCTTGCTGGGCGTTCCGGCAGCAAGCCTTTTATTCGCGCTGGCTTTGCTCTGTTCGGGTCAGAATTCCACGCTGACTGGCACACTTGCCGGCCAGGTGGTGATGGAAGGATTTTTAAACATTCGCCTGGCGCCCTGGCTACGGCGGCTGCTCACGCGATTGCTGGCCATTGTTCCGGCCATCGTGGTCGTGGCTCTTTACGGCAGCCAGGGCACGGCGAAGTTGCTGATTCTGAGTCAGGTCGTTCTGTGCTTGCAGCTTCCTTTTGCCGTGTTCCCTCTGGTGCAGTTTACTGGCAATCGAAAGAAGATGGGC